>Ga0209437_100072_pt1 | contig 305152 bp, 251 predicted proteins | sample AraplaL_Cvi_mTSA_FD_184266 | JGI IMG/M metagenome (GOLD analysis project Ga0209437, IMG submission 184266) | Arabidopsis root microbial communities from the University of North Carolina, USA - plate scrape CL_Cvi_mTSA (SPAdes) (version 2) | ecosystem: Host-associated > Plants > Roots >...
TGCGCACCCTGTCAGCGATCCCGCGGGACAAGGTGCACCGCATAACCTCGACCGTGGCGCCCGCGCCATTGCACTCTGATATGCCGCGCATGCGTCAGGCCGAATCGCCGACGGCTGCATCTGCAATGCCCGGTAGTCGAACCGATGTTGTCGAGTCGGCGACGCCTCCGGCACTGGTAAGGCCCCCGCAATCGTCGCTGGATCTTTCCGCACTTGTGCAACAAAAAAACGCCGTGCGAGCGCAACAAACGAGACCACCGTCAGATCATCCCGCGATGTCCTGGCCTGATCGTGATATGCCTGCTCAGCACGCCGCGGCATCTTCCGGTTCGGCTCCGGCTCCCGGCGACATGCTGTACGACCAGGCCATGCGGGCGTTGTCTCCAGTCCCATCCGACCAGGCACGCGCAGCAGTTGCCACGACGGCGCCGCCTCCACTGCGTTTCGATCTGCCGCGCAGAGGCCAGCATGATGCGATGACGGCCACGCCTGCAACGCCAGGCAGCCACACGCAGGCGGTCTATCAACGTGACAGTTCTCCACCTATGCCACCGACGAGCACCGCCGCAACCAGCAATATCGCTGACGCGCCGCTGCGCCGCGGCGATATCGAGTACGTCGCACAACGTGTCATGCGCATCATCACGCGTGAACAACGCCGTGAACGCGAAGCCAGGGGAATCAATTGAAAGCGTTCAGCAAAGCCGTGATCGTCAATGTCGACGAGGGAAAGCAAATCATTCCTGTGATGTTCAATCCGCCGAGTTATCAGCTGACGCGCAGCAATCATTACGAAGAGGTCCGCCTGCCGGGGCAGGCGTCGGTGATGATGGAGTACGTCAGCGGCGTCGCGGGCAGCCTGAGCACGTCGTTCTTTTTCGACACTACCGAGAGCGGTGTCGACGTACGCGAACACACCCGTCCGATCGAAAATCTGTTGCTGCCGCACGCAAAGACCAAGGCGCCGCCGCAACTCAATCTGATGTGGGGATCGCTGGTCTTCAGCTGTTGCCTCGACAGCGTGCAATCCAAATTTGATTATTTCAACAGCGCCGGCATCCCGCTGCGCGCCACGCTGGACGTCGTCTTCAAGGGTCAGGAGGCGACCAATACCGACGTCAATGCCGAGCCTCCGCGCACCGTGCGGGTCAAGACCGGGCAGAAGTTGCCCGACGTGGCGCAGGATCGCTACAAGGATCCGACCAAGTGGCGTGCGGTGGCGGAAGCCAACGACATCGACAATCCGCGCAAGGTCGCCGAAGGTACCGCGCTGAATCTGCCGAGGGTGCCTTGAGTCCGCGCGCAGACCTGCCGCCCGTTTCGTCGTGGACGAATGAAGCGCCGGGCGTGCCGTTCATGCGTGTCAGCAGCAACGGCACGCCGCTGCCCCGTGCCACGCAGGATTGCATCGCCGCCGTCACGATCAATTTGGCGAGCAAGCAGCAAGCCAGTTTCAGCATGGAGCTCCACGATCCACTGTTCAGCATGATTGACCCGCACACGGGGCCGTTCTGCGAAGGCAATGCGTTGGAGATTGCGCTGGGCAATGAAGAAAATGAACTGATAACGGTCATTGAGGGCACCATTACGGCGCTCAATCTCGATCTCGATGGCGACACCGGCCTGAGCATTGTGGTGGAAGGACATGACGCATTGAGCGCCGCAGCGGCGGGCAATGTGCTTCTCCGCTATCAGGAGAACTGGAGCGATCTGCAGATCTTGCAGAGTATGGCGGACGCGCTTGGCTTGCACCTGTCGACCGACACCGGGATTTTTCGCGAGTTGCAGATAGAGCGGCCGCGGCCGCGTTTCCAGTCCGGGCAGAGCAATCTGGCCTTCATGGTGGAGTTGGCGGAGGAATACGGCTGCGACTTCTGGGTCAGCGAGCGCACTTTGTACTTTCGCCGCGACACACCGGCCCGGGATAAATTCGAGCTGCACGCCGGCGTCAATCTGTTCAGCCTTTCCGTCCGCCTGAGCACTGCCGGGCAGGTGGAGGCCGTCGAAACACGGGGCTGGGATACCCGCACTGCAACGCTGGTGCATGCGCGCAGCACGCGCGGTCTTCGGGGAAAAATATCGGTGGCGGCGAACAGGCAGCTGGAGCATGAAGCGCAGGTGCGCCGTTTTTCGGCGCGCGATCAGGAAGAGGCCGAACGTCGCAGCATGGTCGAGATGCAACGCATCGGCCGGCAATTGGTGAGCATCGAAGGCAGCACTGCCGGCAACCCGTCGATGCAAGTCGGCAGCGTGGCGGTGCTGAAAGAGATGGGCCGTTTCGACGGCGATTACCTGGTGCAGACGGTGCGTCATCAGGTTGGCAAGGAAGGTTTCCGCACCCACTTCACTTTATGTCTGCATGTATGAATGAACTCAGTGGCGCGATGTACGTGGGCGTGGTCGACTCGCTCAAACTGGATCACAACGGCTGCCTGGCAGTGCGTATTCCGGCGCTCAACGGCGTCTTCGACTGCCGCGTGGCGACGCCGCTGGCGGGCCAGAACCGCGGCGTGTTCTTCTTGCCGGAGCTGCTCGATCAGGTGCTGCTGGGTTGTGTCACCGGTTCCGACGTGGAGTTCGTCTTGCTGGGCAGTCTGCTCAGCGGAAAGGCTACCGCGCCGGACATGGAAGGCATCGAGGACAACGATACCAAGCTGATACAGACCAGAGGCGGCAACCAGATCAGGATGGTCGATCTCGAGGGGGGAGAGCGGATCGACATTGCTACCAAACACCAGAGCATCAGTTTGTCGGTCAAGGGGGATGTTGTCACGATCACGGCCGAAAATATCAAGTTAACGGGAAACGTGGACGTGACCGGCACGCTGACTGTTGGCAAAAAACTGACGGTTGGGGGTGGTCCGAAAACTGTCATTGAGGACAATAAGATTACCGGGGAGGGGTAGAGGTCATGGGCACATTGCATTTAAACGGAACATTGGATCTCTCTGGAAGCTTGATATTGGGAGACAAAGTGCTGGCCGGAGGGAAAGAGGTACTCGTGCGCTTATTGCCGGGATCACCGCCCCCCGAACTGCCTGTGGTGCCGCCGCCTGCACATAGTTTCAAAGGACATCCACCCAAAATAACGCCGCCGCCTCCCGATGCATTCATGCTGGGGATCTGGGTGACGGGAACGCAAAATACAACCGTTATGATCGGTTCGAAAACGGTGGTGGTCGACAAGGAAACTTGCACGCAAGGCTGCGCGTTGTTGTTACCGGGTGTCGTTGCAGCAGACGACATCCAGGTAACCGTTCGTGGTGCCGCAGTGTTGACGATAGGTGTGAATGCGACGATTGCTGGTAGCGATGGTCCCGTCTCGTTGGACACGAGTGGCCAATGAAGAGCATCCGAGACTAATTCAAGAAAACAGAATCAGGAAACACAACCATGGCAACAACCCCCTTCACCGATTCGCAAATGCTGGGCAGCGGCATCGCTTTCCCCCTTCGTCTGAAAGGCGGCAAGCTCGCGACCAACGCGGCGGAAGAACACGTCAAGCAGTCCATCGTGCTGATCCTCCGCACGGCGCACAATGAACGCGTCATGCGTCCGGATTTTGGCGGCGGTATGGAGCGACTGGTGTTTGAGCCGATGAACGCGGTCACCGTCATGTTGGTCCAGCAGCAGGTGCAAGAGACATTGAAGCGCCACGAGCCGCGCATCGACGTGTTGTCGGTAGTGGCCGGCGCGTCGCAGGATCAGGGCTGGCTGAAGGTGGAAATCTCCTATCGCATCAAGCAGACCGGTACCGTCGACAATCTGGTCTATCCCTTCTATCTCGCCTCGGGAGAACTTGGATGACCGCACGATCCCGCGCACTGGATACGCGCCGCGCCGCCGATATTCGCGCCGAGACCCGCGTCGGATTGTACGAGGCGCTCAAGAAACATGGCTGGAGCGATCCGCGCTCTGACACGTCGAATCTCCCCTATGGCGGCGAAGCCTGCGACGCATTGGTGCACGTCTTTTCGCAGTATTGCGAACACATCATCGATCGCCTCAACCGCAATCGCGACAAGAGTCTGCTGGCCTTTCTGGATCTAATGGGTAACACCTTGATCCCGGCGCAACCGGCGCGCACGGTGGCGACGTTCACGCTAGCGACCGGTTCACGCGGGCGGCTGCTGCCGGCCGGCACGCGTTTGCAGTCGACGGCGCAGGGCGCCAGTCCCGGATGCAATTTCGAAACCGAACATGACGTCTGGCTCAGCAATCTGCGTCTGCACGCGATGCAGGCTGATACCTCACCCGAGGTGCAGCCCATGCCGGCGTCCATACTCAACAGCAATGGCCATCCGCAGTCCGTACCGATGTTCAACCGCGCCGGTGACAACTCCTACTCCTTGACCCTGATGCTTGCGGACGGTGTTCTGCCACAAGAAGGGCAACCAGTCGAACTCCACTTCTGGCTGGACAGCCCGCTGTACGAGGCCCGTACTGCCGCCGGCATGCTGAAGCAGCACGACGGCAATAGCTTGCGCTGGAGTGTGGCCGAGGGCGTCGGAGCGACACCGAAACACCATGAAATTACCGTCGAGGACGATACTGCCGGCTTGACCCGCTCGGGTGTGGTGCGCCTGATCACACCGCCGGTCGGATACTGGCAATCGGGTGCGAAGCCCGGCGTCATGTTCTTTACCTTGCGTGTCAGCGGCAAGCAACAGACGCCGCCGCCGCAATTGCTGGGCGTGGCGCTTAACAGCGTCTCGGTAGTGCAGGCCGAGACGGTGGTCGGTGAAGTGCTGGGTTCCAGCACCGGACAGATGCGTCAACGTTATGTCGCTGCGAAGACACCGATATTGCCGGACCCGGTTGTCGCGGTGCTGGAAGTGCCGCCCGCCAATGCCGCGCAGTTGCGGGACGCGGACGCCAATTGGGTGGTCTGGCAGGAAGTGCCCGACTTTTTCGGCTCGGGACCGGGAGACCGCCACTACGTCCTCGATCATCAAAGCGGCGAGCTGCGTTTCGGCGATGGCACGCGCGGCATGGTGCCGCCGCCGGGTGCACGCAACGTACGCCTGAGCCACTATCGGGCCGGCGGCGGCACGGCTGGCAACGTCGCCGCTGGCTTGCTGAAGATCCCGATTTCCAACACGCGCGACATTGCCGCCGTGACCAATTATTTCGCCGCCGCCGGCGGCAGCGAAGCCGAACAGCCTGAGCAGTTGCTGGAACGCGCTCCACGTTCTCTGCGTCACCGGCAGCGTGCGGTAACGCAAGACGATTACGAAGACCTGGCCTTGCAGGCCAGCACCGAAGTCGCGCGCGCCAGATGCGTGCCGCTGCACGATTTGCTCGCAAAACCCTACAAGCGGCTGGAAAACCACCAGCAAGCGGAAGGCGCCGGCCAGGTCAGCGTCATCATCGTCCCGCACGGCGCCGAGCCAAGGCCGTTGCCGACGCTCGAACTGATCCGTCGCGTCCGTGACTATCTCAGAGAGCGCGCCTGCGTCGAAGCTGAGGTGGAAGTGACCGGCCCGCTGTATCTGCCGGTGGATGTCAAAGTAACCTTGCACATCGATTCGGTGCGCTACCGAGACATCGTAGAGCAGCAGGTGCGGCAACGGCTGGACGCCTATCTGCATCCGCTGACCGGCGGGCGCAGCGGGAACGGCTGGATGTGGGGACGCGCGCCACAACAATCGGACTTCTATGCCGTTCTCGAGGATATCGAACACGTCAGTCATTTCGAACTGCTCCCGTCCGAACTTGTTGCTCGCGCCAACGCAGAGATCGCCGGCACCCGACGTTTTCTGGTGTGTGCAGGCACGCCGACCATCCAAACTGTCCCTGTACCCTGAGGTAAGGCCATGCCAATCGAACTTCCCAATCTGGATGACCGCACGTTCGCCGACCTGGTGGACGAAGGACGCAACATGATTCCTGCCGTGGCGCCGTCCTGGACCGATCACAACCCCTCGGACCCGGGCATCACCATCCTTGAGGCATTTGCCGCCGTCACCGAACAGTTGATCTATCGCACCAACCGCATCACCAATGCGCACAAGAACGTATTTTTACGGCTGATCCAGCCGTCGCCGGATGCAGGCAACAGCAGCACCGACGAGGCAGTCGCGCTGCCGCCGCAGCAAATCGACGAGGCGCTGGCAGGGGCGATACGCGCCATGCGGGTGGAAGAACGCGCCGTCACCGCCGCCGACTATGAGCGGCTGGCGCGCAAGGCCGGCGCCGTGTGCGCGCGTTGCCTGCCGCGCAGCAAAGCCAGGCAGGACGACACGGGGATTGCAATCACATCCGCGGTGGGTCACGTGACACTGGTCGTGGCGGCAGGCGGCTCCGGCCCGGAGTCCGAGAGCGGCGATGCGCTGGCGCGCAGGATCCTGATGACATTGAGCAGGGTCACGGCGTTGACCACCAGCATCCGTCTGCTCGGCGCGAAGGCGCCGGCGACGCTGCATGTCGTACCGGCGCAGCGGCTGCCGGTAGAGTTAAGGATCAGCCTGGTGTGTCTGGAGGAATACCGCGCCGGCGCCGGAGAGACACTTGGCAAGCTGGTGGAAAAGACTTTGCAGGCATATTTCGATATCGAAACCGGTGGTCCGCAGCAGCGTGGGTGGCCACTGGGGCAGGCCATCTACAAGTCGACGCTGTACGCCCTGATCAGCAAGATTCCTGGCGTGGACTACATCACGGACTTGCAACTAAGCGTGGACGGCAAGCTGCTCGGGGGCGAGGCCAACGGCGTCACGCCGGCCAGCCACCAATACATCGGTCTGGAAGTGACGTGCAGTTTCTCGCACGAACAGGAAACAGGAATAAAAACAGGAACAGTGACATGAACGACGTTCGCACCACTGAATTACTCGACAGCCTTCCGGCCCTGTTCCGGGACCCGCCCCCGCGCCCGGTCCAGGACCCGCCCCCGATCCAGAAGGATCCAACCATGGAGGACTTCCTGGCGGCGTTCGAAGAAATTCTGCTGTCGAAAGGCCCCGCAGGCATCGAAGGGAAAATCGACCGGCTCGCCGAAACCATTGATCCGGCGCTGGCGCCGGTTGAAGACTTGCGCTGGCTGGCCGCCTGGCTGGGCCTGACGATCGATGCCGATTATCCGACCGAAAGAGAAGCGCAGTACCGCATCTTCGTGGCGCAGACCATGTCCCGCTATCGGCAGCGCGGGACGCTGGCGGGAATGAAGGCGCTGCTGGAACATTTCACCGGCCAGACATCGCTCATCTGGCAAGACACGAAACCACATGGATTTGTCGTTTCGCTGAGCCTCTACAACGTGCGCGACTTCAATGAAATGGAGCGTCTGACACGCGTTGCGCATGCGCTGATACATCGCGAAAAGCCGGCCCATACCCATTACAAATTGCAGGGGCGGTTCCAGACTTTTCAGGTGGCCGATCTGACCCGGAAAGACGGTCAGCTGCAGCCCCGCACCGATGCAAACATTGCAAGTCCGGCCCAGGTCGGCCACCGCAAGGCACGCAAGATCACAGTCGGCAACATGATGCTGGGCCAGGCCCCCCTAACCACTAGCAACACCACACCGAAGGTTTCTACATGACTCCAAAAATTCATCCCATTGACGACCACGCCGAGATGGAGCATCTGCGCGTCAACTACTTTGCCGGTCAATTTCTCGAAGAAAAGGACTTTCAAGCCGAGCAGCAATACCATCTGATGCGACGGCGTCAGCTCAATCGGGAGTTGTTTTCTCCGGGAGTGCGACAAGGCTTTGCGCTGGCAGTGAATGAAGACGACGGCAAGACCCTGAGCGTTCAGCCCGGCGCCGCCATCGATGCGCACGGGCATGAGCTGTGGCTGGAGGATGTCAAGGTACTGTCCTTGCCGGCGCTGTCGGACGGAAATTACGTCCTGTGCATGCAGGTAGTGGAAATACCAAGGGCCAGAGAAAGCTATTCCGTGCCGACGCAAGGCGCCGACGGCAGTAAAGCAGGTGACAGCAAAACGACCTGGGAAGGCGATACCAGAAGCGCCGACACCATTCAATTCAGCCTTGTCGAGGTGAGTCAGGCGTTGACGCCGGACGAGCTCAAAAAGAACATCCTGGACGCGCATGTCAAACTGGCGCACATGCTGTGCAAAGAAGGGCGTTTTTCCATCGTCGATACCAAGATCCGCGACATGTCGACAACCAGGGCCGGCAATGGCATCTCGATCGACCTGACGGGTCCCGGTCACTATATCGACATGCAATATAACGGTGCACCCAACGCCTACATCGGCCCCAACCTGGCGCGCCAGACACCGGACTGCGTGACCTTCTCCAGCCTGTCAAAACGGATGCATCTGTCCGGAGACGAAGAGCTTTATGTCTTGAACAAGAAAGGAATCGTCGTCGGCAAGGAATGGGACTCGTCAGGTGCGTTGCTGGTACAGGGAGCGACGACGTTGCGGAGCGGCGTCGAGGTGACAGGCGACACTCAACTTAATGGAACCTTGAAAATTGGCGAAAGACTGACGATCGCCGATACGACGATCACGTCAGTTAAAGGCGATTCCGATGTGACTATCGCGGCCGGTGCAGGAAGAGTGTCTCTCGATGCGAAAGGAAAATCTGTCATCGTAGGAGAAGAGCCCGGCTCCATCCATGTGACGGGCATGACGCACGCACAGGGCGGTCTCAGCGTCGCGCAAGATGCCAGTGTTGAAGGCTCCTTAACAGTCAATGGGGAGGCCGTTCTGAGTACGTCCCTGACCGTAACCACGGGCATCACCTCTGGGATTTTGACAGTAAACGGAAAGACGGATTTGCAAGGTGAATTGCATGTCAAAGACCGTGTGACTTTTGACAACTCATTGGACGCGCAAAAAATCGATGCTCAGGAAATGGTTTCAAATACTGTTCTGACCAATTCATTGGAAGCAGTAGAGATTGGATGTGCTTCGCTGACGGTGCGCAATAAAGCGATATTGCAAGACGAACTGGAGGTTGAGAGTCACTCTGTCTTTAAGACTTCGATCGATGTAGGAAACGCAGTTCTTTCCAGGGAGTTGATTGTGACTGAACATACGATGTTGAACGGTCCGGTCACCGTCAAGAACGTCATCAGACATGCGCCCGGGGCAAAGACTTTGTGCGAGGACTTCGAAGGTTTGAAAGAAAAATTGATTGACAATGGAGACTTCGTCTTTTTCATCGATCCAAAGAGTCACAACGGTCACGGATTTTTACGCATACTTTGGAGAGTCAATGGAATTATCAAAATACACTCGTTGAAGGGCGAAGCCTTAGACTCGTCCGATGATTTTCATCGCTATCTGTAATGCAAGAATCCATAAGAACATAAGTACTCAAGGAATAGGTTTTTCACTTGTCTAGTTCTTCACCATAAAAAGGAAAAAATCATGTACCAACAATTGCAGAAACGCGTTGCGGAACTCCGGCTGGAATTCACCAAAGGCAAAACCCGCCTGAACGAATTGCAATCGGAACAAACCGAGTTGCAGGAAACCATGCTCCGCATCCAGGGCGCGATCACGGTCTTGCAAGAGCTTCTCGCCGATCAAACCGAAGACCCGCAAGACACCGTGGTCGAACTGGATCAGCACCGCCAGGCATGAAAGTAAGCACGGTTCCCCGGTTCGCGCTGGAACAGAACCAGCGGCTGTCGTCGTCGATGCTCTGGCGACTGCAGCGACGGTTCTACAGCGAACAGACCATCGACGCCTGGCGCCGGAGCATCGTGCCGCATTACGTCACCAGCAACACCTTCGTCGCGCAGGCCTACGCCAAACTCGTGTTCGGCTATCTGCGCGACGTATTGCGCGACGCCCGCCATGACCCGCAGACGCCGTTGTATGTGCTGGAGCTGGGCGCCGGTTCGGGGAGGTTTTCGTATCACTTCCTGACCTACTTCTTTTCGATGCTGGAGCAATCGGTGCATCGCGAGGCGCGCGTGACCTTCGTGATGAGCGATTTCTCGGAAAAGAATCTGCAATTCTGGCGTCAGCATCCCTCGCTGCAAAGCTACGTGGCGCAGGGGCAACTCGATTTCGCGCTGATCGATCTGGTCCAGCCGCAAGACATCGTGCTGCTGCATTCCGGGTTGATGTTGGCGGCGGGGCAGATTGCGAACCCCTTGGTGGTGCTGGCCAACTACGTATTCGACAGCATCGGGCAAGACGCCTTTTACGTCGAAGACGGCGTGCTCTACGAAAGCCTGATCAGCCTGCACAGCGACGCCGCCGAGACCGATCCCGACGACATCAGCTTGCTTGAGCGTGTGCAGGCCGACTTTACCCATGTGCCGGTGCGCGACGGCAACTACTATGCCGAGCCGGCGCTGAACCACTTGCTGACGTTCTACCGGGAGACGCTGTCTGCGGCGAATATCCTTTTGCCGACACAAGCCTTGCGCTGCCTGGACTATTTGCGCCACATCAGCAACAACCGCCTGATGCTGATCTCAGCCGACAAGGGCATCAGCCGCGAAGAGGATCTGCTTGCCGCCGCCGCGCCGGATATCGCCAACCACGGCAGCATCTCGCTGATGGTCAACTACCATGCAATCGGCTTGTATGCGCAGGAGCATGGCGGCCGCGTTCTAATGCCGCCGCACCGTCATCACAGCCTGCAGTTTTGTGCGCTGCTGTTCGACGAGCATGCGGCGTCGGAACTCCAGGACGATCTGTTTGCGGAAACCGAACAGGCATTCTCGGAGCATCTGTGCCGGATCAATCCGGACGATTTCTTTGTCCTGAAGCGCTTCATCCAGGGCAATGCAGAACAGCTGTCGCTGGCGCAACTGCTGGCCTACATCCGCATGAGCGGCTGGGACGCCGCCAATTTCTGGGGTTGTTACGAGGCCTTCATGCAGCACGCGACGACGCTCGATGGTCCGCTCAGACATGACGTTGCCTCCATGGCGACGTCGGTCTGGAACAGTTACTACCACCTGGGTGAAGAGCGCGACCTGGCCTTTGCGCTGGCGAGCCTGCTGTACCAGATCGAACACTATGCGCAAGCGATTCTTTATCTGGAACATTCGCTGCGTTTGTATGGCGACGATGCCGGCACCTTGTTCAACCTGGCGATGTGCCATGCCCAGCTGGGGCAGTTTCCGGCCAGCGCGCAATGCATAGCCGCGGCGTTGCAGATCGATCCGCAGTATGAGCCGGCACTGGAATGGAAGGAAGCGACGCAGCTCCGGCTTGAGCCGCCTGTGCGGGTTCAAACGGCCTGAGTCAGCCGGTGATTTTTGGCGACGCAGGCGTGCCGCAGTAAACATCGGAATGCAGGAGGAAAAATGAAAGACACGCAACAACAGCATGCCGCGCAAGCAGCCCGGTCCACCCCGACGCACAGCGCGTCCAGGCCGGCAAGCGGACTCGATCATCCGTCCGCAGCGTCGCGTAGCAACAGCGCACATGCCGCCAGCCTGCAACGCATGGTCGACGTCGCCAGCAACAGCGCGCGTGCCGGCATGGCCACCGCACAACGCGAGGCGACATCGGGAAACGGCCTGCCGGATACATTGAAAAGCGGTATTGAAACGCTATCGGGCATGTCGATGGATCACGTCAAGGTCCACACCAACTCGCCGGAACCGGCACGCATTCATGCCCACGCCTATACCCAGGGCAGCAACATCTATCTCGCTCCGGGCCAGGAGAAACACCTGGCTCATGAAGCCTGGCACGTGGTGCAGCAGGCGCAGGGCAGGGTGAAGCCGACTTTGCAGATGAAATCCGGTGTGCAGGTCAACGACGACGGAGGGCTGGAGGCGGAGGCCGATGCGATGGGGGAAAGGGCGATGGCTGTTTCGACAAGTAGCGCGCCAATGCAAAGGGCTGCAATAGCAGAGCATCCCCAGAAAAATAATCTCGTACAACCAAATGGAGATGCGGCATCCGTTGTCCAATGTTTTTGGTTGACGTTCGATTCAAAGATATATCCAGATATAAATACGTCTGAAGAAACGGCCGATGCAAGGCTCTATGAAGACACAGGCAGGCGGGCAAAAGATGGCACTCCCATTTACAGACGCATTTCCTTGATACCGGCTCCGATGACGCCCATCGCGGATAACAAACCATCCGAAAGTTCAGTGGCTATTGCAGACATTTTCAGAGCCGAACACGGACCTGGGACCGCGCCTCCTACGCGCGATAGTTCTACCTCTTCGTCTAGGCTCCTTGCTTCCGCGGCGTTGCCTCTGCCGGCAACAAAGACTCCCAGGGCAGGCCAAATTCCTCCACCGTCAAAAAGATCGCAACATCAGTCGGTGATCGACAGTGCGCCTCCTGCGTACCACGGACCTTCCGCTTCAACTCCGTCTGTTGCTCCAGTTTCCACGGGGCGGCCTCTGTCGGCAACAAAGACTCCCAGGGCAGGCCAAGTTCCTCCACCGTCAAAAAGATCACAACATCAGCCGGTGATCGACAGTGCACCTCCTGCGTACCATGGACCTTCCGCTTCAACTCCGTCTGTTGCTCCAGTTTCCGCGGCGCGGCCTCTGCCGGCAACAAAGACTCCCGCGGCAGGCCAAGTTCCTCCCCCGTCAAAAAGATCGCAACATCAGCCGGTGGCCCATAGTGCGCCTCCTGCGCACCATGGATCACCATCGTCACCATCGGCCCGTCCGGTTGCCAGCGTAGCGTCCACGCGGTCCTCTTCTTCGATAACATCCAAAAGATTTTGGTATGACCCATCTGCATCTCTGGAAGAAAAAAATGGTAAGAGCGACAAACCGCCAGGTGTTAAGCGGATCCTAAGAAAAATAGAACGAGCGAATAAGAAAGCGAAGAATAGTAAAAGTTTGTCGGGAGAAGAGGCAAAGGTGATGCACCTCGGGCATAAAATACCCAAGAGCTATTTACTTCGTTTTTATGATGTTTGCGAGAAAGCGATAAGCCATACCGTCTGTCCGTCGAGCTTGCAAACATTGTTTGGAAATTGGAAAGGAATCGACAGGTTTGTCTATATGATTTCAAATGTGGGGCCTGAAGACGGCGATCCTCAAGAAAAAGGTAGTGCGACGACGAAAGAAGAACAACTGGCCTTCCATGGCGATGACTCGCCAGTATCAGAAATCCTGCAGCGGGCCTATGGGTTCTTGAATCAGAAACGGAAATTTACTTTCGCTCAAATCGAAGAGGTCCTCAATTTACTGCAGAAGGCAGAGAAACTATATAAGCCGCTCGCGGACGGCGATCTGTGAAACAGCGGCCAAGCCAACAGATCTGAATCATCCTTGCGGTTTTTCATTTTTCCACGCGGCGGAGATGCCGCGGTTATAGCCCTAATCCTTCTGTGCGTCGCCGACGCCTTTTGACCTATATCGCAATAGTGATTGGCGTTGCTGAAACATTGTTTTTTAAAATTTTTGCACGTAATTCTATGCCAGTTTTTTTCCCGGCCTTGACACTCCGTCTCACTTTTTAAGCAATCGAAAAAATAAATCAAATAAAAATCACACTATGGAAATTACGCTTGACGACCTATTTCGCGATGCCTATTCTTGCGAAAATTCAGGGAGTCGCAACACGTAAGCAACAAGAAAAACAGCATGGCGTGCGATGGAAATTTTCACCGTTCTTCCAAAAATGATTTTCTTTCGTGTTTCGCCTGCCGGGATGGATGGCTCACCGACAATGCAAAAAATGCGATATCAGGGAGAATGAAAAAATGGATGGTGAATACTATCTGGGACAGATCATTACCACCGGTTTTGGTTTCGTTCCAAAAGGCTTTGCCCTTTGCGATGGGCAACTCTTGCCGGTTATCTCGTACCAGGCCTTGTTTTCTTTGCTTGGCACGCGTTACGGCGGCAACGGCACAACCAATTTCGCCTTGCCTGACATTCGCGGCAGAACGCCGGTCGGCGCCGGTGTGTCGGCGGACGGCGCGTGGCAGCCTTCACCGTATAACACCGGTACGCTCGACGGCGCCGAGACGGTCGCGCTGACGGCAACGCAATTGCCGGGGCATACGCACGACATCAACGCGACAAAAACGCTCAACGGCGCTCTGCGCGTCCCCATCGGGAATGTCCTTGGCTTGTGCACGGGCAAAAAAATCTATCAGAACGGCAGTGCCGGCAAAGTGAAACTGGCCGCCAACGCGGTCGGCAGCGTCGGCAGCGGCACCGGTCATGAAAACATGCAACCGTTCCAGGTCATCAGTTATTGCATCGCGGTGGACGGCATCTATCCGCCGCGTCAATGATGACTCTTTCTCACTTTCACTTTTCACACAGGACTATCCGCCATGCCTAGCCCCATGATTGGAGAAATTCGCATGTTTGCCTTCGGCCGGACGCCGGTCAATTGGCTTCCTTGCGACGGCAGCCTCGTCAACATCAATGATTACGACAACTTGTTCATCCTGCTTGGCACCACCTATGGCGGCGACGGCGTAGTGAAGTTTGGCGTGCCCGACTTGCGCGGCCGCGTGCCGGTGCATCAGGGGCAGGGTATGGCCAGGTCAGGCAAGCTGACGCAACGCTATCTCGGCACGCGCGGCGGTAGCGAGGCGGTGACGTTACTGCCAGCGCATCTTCCTGCGCATACGCATCCATTCTCGGTGAGCAGCGACGTGGCCAACGCGGCAACGCCGGAGGGCGGGTTGCTGAGCCGGATGACTGACGACAATCTCTACGTGGCGCCTGAAAAAATCGGCGCCGCCGTTTCCGGAACGACGGCAAGCAGCACGACGTCCGTTGCCGGCGGTTCCACGCCGCATGAAAATTCGATGCCGACATTGACCTTGTCGTATTGCATCTGCGCCCGCGGAATTTTCCCTTCCAAAACCTAAGACCGTCATACAGGAGCATCGACAACATGGCATTCATCGGTGAAATTCAACTTTTCGGCTTTGGCTATGCGCCTCCAGGCTGGCTGCCGTGCGACGGCACGGCCCTGCATGTCAGAGACTTTGCCCCGCTGTTTTCCCTGATCGGCAATAGCTATGGCGGCGACGGCACGAACGACTTTCGCCTTCCCAACCTGACGGGCCGCGCTGCTTGCGGTCAAGGGCAGGGAGCAGGGCTGACGCAACGCAAGATGGGCGGCACCTTCGGCGTCAATCAGGTGACGCTGTCCGATGCGAACGCGCCGCAACATGGTCATGGACTGAATTTTTTCAGCATCCCCAAGACCACGGATCCGGTGTCCGGCCAGACCATCGACAACCGATCGAATGCACCGGCCAGCGGCTACAGCCTGGCGGTGCCGGAGACCCCGATCTTTGTCAAAGGCAGTACCGACTCAAAGATGCAGAACACGATCGTGGCCATCGAGGGCGGATCCGATGCCCACGAAAACCGCCAGCCGTTTGGCGCGCTGATGTACTACATCATGACCCGCAATACCGGTGACGATGGCGTCTATCCGCCGTTCGGCTGAATTTCACGACTTCGTCAGACCGTCTTTTTTTAACCGGCGTCGGGCGGCGGCATCTTTGCCGTCCGGTCCGGCGTGGTTCACCCTCATTCAATAATCCGGGGCGCGAACAGTGCGTGCAAAACACCTGTGACGATCAGCAGTGCCGGACAGGGGCATGCAACATTAACGCAGTCCGCATCGTTGCATGCATGTTTCGATGGTAAAGTTCACCGTCTTGCCCACTTGTCTGCACTTATTTTTGTAGGGCAACGTCTGGTGCGTCGGCTGCTGATGGCAAGCCGGGGCGTCCGCAAGCCGACCGCAGTGTGGTCGGCGAACAAATCGATCGGCATATGGATATTGCAGGGCAAGGACAAGAACAAGAAGAGGGCGGCTCCTGGCTGAAGAAGCTGGGACCTGGTCTGATTACCGGCGCTGCAGATGACGATCCCAGCGGCATTGCGACTTATTCGCAGGCCGGCGCACAATTCGGTTTCAGCATGTTGTGGACCGTGTTGTTCACCTATCCGCTGATGGTCGGCATCCAGATCGTCAGCGCTCGCATCGGTCGCGTGACTGGTCACGGTCTCGCCACCAATATCCGCCTGTATTACCCCAAATGGCTTTTGTACGCCGTCATCGCGCTGTTATTGCTGGCCAATACGATAAATATCGCTGCCGACGTCTCCGCCATGGGCGACGCCTTGCATCTGATTGTGGGCGGTCCCAGCCAGCTTTACGCCGTGGGGTTCGGACTATTGTCTCTGCTGCTGCAGGTATTCCTGCCCTACAAGCGTTATGTCCGCATCCTCAAATGGCTGACACTGGCTTTGCTTTCCTATGTGGCGACGGCGTTGGTGGTCCATGTGCCGTGGACGGAAGTGGCGTTGCGCACTTTCATGCCGCATTTGTCGTGGAAGACGGAATACATCACAACCGTGGTTGCCGTCTTCGGCACCACCATCAGTCCCTACCTGTTCTTCTGGCAGGCGTCGCAGGAGGTGGAAGAGCAACTGGCGACACCGGGCGCCGCACCGCTGATCAGGGCGCCGCAGCAGGCCAGAGCCAACCTGCGACGCATCAAGCTCGATACCTATATCGGCATGGGGTTCTCGAACATGGTCGCCTTCTTCATCATCCTTACCGCCGCGGTCACGCTCAATCTGCACGGAGTGGGCAATATCCAAACCTCGGCGCAGGCGGCAACGGCGTTGCGACCGATTGCCGGCGAATTTGCCTTCTTCCTGTTCAGCGCGGGCATCATCGGCACCGGCCTGCTTGCCATTCCGGTGCTGGCCGGCGCATCGGCATATGCCATGGCAGGCACCTTCGAATGGAAGAACAGCCTGGACAGCAAACTGCATGCCGCCAAGGCTTTTTATGGCGTGATCATCGTGTCGACGGTGGTGGGTACCGGCCTTGGGTTCAGCGCCGTCGATCCCATCAAGGCCTTGTACTGGAGTGCCGTCGTCAATGGCGTGATTTCGGTGCCGATCATGACGGTGATGATGCTGATGGCTTCGCGGACGGACATCATGGGAACATTCGTGATCAGGCGCAAGCTGCAAGTACTCGGCTGGCTCGCGGCGCTGATGATGGCAATCGCGGTGGTTGCCATGCTGGTGACGCTGTAGACGATAGCTGCAATATGAGGTGCGATGAGGTGCGTGGCCGGGAGCCGGTACGTCAACGAACATTCTTCCATTCCTGCGGAGACTGCCAGGAACCTATCCATTCAAAGAGCGATGCCCCGGGCATGGGTTTTGATATGCCATATCCTTGCGCCAGCTCGCAGCCGATGCGCAGCAATTCCTCTCCGTGTGCAATGGTTTCCACGCCCTCGGCAATGACTTTGCGATGAAACGCTTCAGCAAGACCAATGACCCCGCGTACGATAGCGAGGTCTTCCTGGTCGCTGAGCATGTCTCTCACGAAGCTTTGATCAATTTTCAACGTTTCCGCCGGCAGACGTTTCAGATATGTCAGCGACGAGTAGCCGGTGCCGAAATCGTCAATGGAAAAATGTATACCGAGATCGCGGCATACCCGCATCACTTGCGAGACGGCTACGATGTCCTGCAGGGCGCTGGTTTCCAGAATTTCCAGTTCCAGGTCTTCGGGATCGACATCGGGATGGCGTGCCAGCATGTCAATGAGCATTGAGGAAAAATCTGCTTGCTGAAGCTGTCTCGGTCCCAGATTGACGCTGACCGCCAGCGTCAGCCCCATTTTCTTCCAGACGCTCATCTGTGCAAGTGCTTGTCCGATGACCCAGGTCCCGACCTCGTCGCTGAGCCGATGTTCTTCGATCAGCGGCAAAAACGATGCCGGAGGAAGCAGCCCCAACTCAGGATGCTGCCAGCGGATCAGCGCTTCGGCGCCAATGATGGCGCCAGTTCTCATGTTGACCTTGGGCTGGTAATGCAGAACGAACTCATCGTGTCCCAACGCCTGTGACAGCCGGCGCAGTTGTGCATCCCGGCCTTTTTCTTCCGCGTCCCGCGCTGCATCGAAGATGTGGAATCTGTTCTTCCCTGATTGTTTGGCCTCATACATTGCGAAATCGGCATGTCGTATGAGCTGATCTTCGTCAACATCATCATTCGGAAAAAGAGTGACGCCAATGCTGGCGGAAACCTGGATCACATGATCTCCGATGGTAATAGGATCTGAGCAAGCCTTGAGGATTCTCCCCACGAGGCAATCGAGCTCCCTGGCACCGTCGATATCGACCAGAACCGCAACGAATTCGTCTCCGCCCATGCGCGCGAGCGTATCGACTTCACGCAGGGCGGATTGCATGCGTTGCGAGAGTCCGACCAGCAACGCGTCGCCCACTTCATGTCCGTATTCATCGTTGACCTGCTTGAAGCCGTCCAGGTCGAGGTACAGAAGCGCCAGATCCTTGCCGTTGCGCTTGCTCATGTGCATGGCTTGCCGCAAGCGATCCGACAGCAGCAGACGGTTCGGCAGATCGGTGAGCACGTCGAAATTGGTGATGTGCTCCAGCTTTTCCTGTTGTTTTCGCAACGAGGTTATATCGGTAAACAAGGCGATGTACTTGTGCGTCTTTCCCGATTCATCGGTTACGGCGCTGATCGTCAGCAGGCCCGTATACGATTCTCCGTCTTTACGCCGGCTCCAGATTTCAGACCGGGCATGGCCGTTTTGCAGCAGATTAGTCAGTATTTCCTTTTCGACATCGGGTCCCTGACGGCTTGACCTGAAGACGTCGGACGTGCGGCCGATCAGTTCGTCCCTCGAATAGCCGGTAATGCATGTCAGCGCTTGGTTGACTTCAATGATGACGCCACGGCTATCGGTAATGGCGATCCCTTCACTGGTATGGGTAAAAACGCTGGAGGTCAGGTGGAAGTTGGCTTCTGCGATTTTCCGGAGCGTGATATCGCGCGCGATCTTCGACGCGCCGATGATCGTGCCTTGTTTGTCGCGGATCGGTGAGATCGTGACGGAGACGTGGATGGGCGATCCGTCCTTGTGCAGGCGAACCGTGTCGAAATGATCGATCTTTTCGCCGGCCAGCATTTTTTCCAGAATGAATAATTCCTCATTCTGCCGGTCCTCCGGAAACAGCTTCAGCATCGGCTCGCCCAGCATCTCTTCGGCGCTGTAGCCGAACATGGCTTGTGCAGCTGCATTCCAGCTGGTGACCTTGCCGTCGAGCGTCTTGCTGATGATGGCGTCGTCGGATGAAGTCACCAGCGCATGGAACTGCTCTGCGATCGTCTCCAGATGCGACTGCCCGGTGATGTCGCGCGCAATTTTTGAGGCCCCGACGATCCTTCCTTGCCCGTCACGTATCGGAGAGATCGTGACCGATACGGTGATCGGCGAACCGTTCTTGCAGATGCGCACGGTTTCAAAATGCGTGACGCGCTCACCGTTGATGATCTTCTCGAGTATCAGGGCTTCCTCATTGATCCGGTCAACGGGGAACAGGCGCAACATGGGCTGGCCCAGCATCTCTTCTTCGGTATAGCCGAAGATGGCTTCGGCGCCGGGATTCCAGCTGGTGACCACGCCATCAAGGGTCTTGCTGACGATGGCGTCGTCGCAAGATTGAATAATCCCCTCGAAATATGCCTTGGCGGAACAGGACACCGGATTATGCGACGTCGCGGTTCGGGATGGCGGGGCGCTGAAATCGATTCTGCGCCCGACACTTTCTTCTTCCGGATTATTTTTCATAGCCCCAGTTGTGACAGATAGTTCCTGAGTCGGCGCCGATCCAAAAACGGGGAGCGACAACCTACTGATTGGTATTTTTATTTGAAACTCATGTCGTATTGTCTGCAGTTCACCAAGCAGCAGCTGTGGCCGGGCGAGCCAGAGTTCAACAGCTCCGATACTACCTTGATATGGCGTGTTTTTTCCAATCGCACAGTGTTTGATGCATTGGCGCATGCGGCGCGGACGACGGACGAAAAAAGCAAGTCGGTTTGAGCTAGCTCAACTCTGCCGGCGCCGGGATGGATCATACTGAGGGTATCCATTGCCGCCCTTATCCTCAGCGAGGTAGTCGTGTCGAAACCTGATGCACGTTCTGCGCAGTCATCCAGGCCATTGCTGCTGCTTGCCTTGCTGCTGAGCATTCCGGCGTTTTACATGGTCCTCAATAACGACGTGTCTCCCTATCGCGATAGCGGGCGATGGCTTTATGTCGTTGTGGCCCTGCTTATTGCCGTGGAGTTATGGAGGTTGTATCGAAAAAAACGTCCGGACGCCCGGCACAGGCATCTGCTCGCGGTCGACTTGCTGATCATTGCCGGCGCTATCGCAAGCGCGTGGTCGTATGAATCGTCATGGCATTTCACGGAGTGGCTGTTCAGGCTGGGGTATTGCATCGTTGTGTTCTTGCGATTGTCTGTCTTGCTTGCACGTTATGTCCGGCCGCACAAACTGCTCCAGATCGGCGTATTTGCGCTCATCGTCCTGGCGATAGCCGGGGAAGGCTTCTTGCTGATGGAGCCAAAAATCCACACTTACGCGGACGGCGTGTGGCTGGCGTTCCTGACGGTGGCCACACTGGGATACGGCGACCTCGTGCCTTCTGTCCCGGGGTCCCGGATATTTGCCGTATTCATTGTTTTGCTGGGCTACGCGCTGTTTTCAATATTCACGGCAAGTATTTCTGCCATTCTGGTCGGCGAGGACGAAAAGCGCCTGCGCCATGAATTGCATATGGATACGCGCATGCTGCGTGCCGAAATTGCGGCGCTGCGCGGCGAACTGCGGGACGCTCTGATTGAGAAGCGCCATCGTCACGTGCCATCCGGCGACGACAATCGACAGGAAGAGGCATGACAGGCACGGCGGCGAGATTGCCCGGTCACGCAATCACAGGCTATTTGCGATGCGCGTTCTTTTCCTTTGACCTGGATCAAGTACAAAAAAACGCTTCGGAATAAAGTCTGTCCATACGGAATATTTTCAGCCTGGAGCAGACGATATGGACAGAGTTGCATTGGTCACCGGTGGAACCAGAGGTCTTGGCGCAGCCATTGCCATCGCCTTGCGCGATGCCGGTTATCGTGTTGCGACGGTGCATCGAAGTAACGTCGATGCTGCGCAGACCTTCAGCGAGAAGACCTCCATCCCGGTGTTTTCCTGGGACGTCGCCGATTTTGCGGCTTGCCGTGAAGGCGTCCGGCAGGTCGAGTCTGAAATCGGTCCTATCGACATACTGGTGAACAATGCCGGTATTACCCGCGATGCAGTGCTGCATCACATGACGCCGGAGCAGTGGTCGGCGGTCATCCTCACCAACCTGGGATCCGTGTTCAACATGTCGCGCAGCATCATCGAGGGCATGCGCGAACGCGGCTTCGGTCGTATCGTCAACATCAGTTCGGTCAATGGCGAACGGGGGCAGGTGGGACAGACCAACTATGCCGCCGCCAAGGCGGGAATTCTCGGCTTCACCAGATCCCTGGCGCTTGAAAGCGCCCGCAAGAACATCACCGTCAATGCAATCGCACCGGGATATTGCGATACAGACATGGTGGCGGCCGTTCCCAAGGATGTACTGGACAAAATTGTTGCCGGCATCCCCGTTGGTCGGCTAGGCAACGGCGGCGACATCGCGCGCCTGGTTCTGTTCCTGGCGGACGAAGCCGCAAGTTTCATTACCGGCGCGACCTTCGATGCGAACGGTGGACAGTTCATGGCGTAACGCCGCACACTTTTTTGATAATGATGTATGCAGGAGGAAGATATGGAAGCGCTGACATGGTCGCCGCAGATGTCATTGGGCATCGTCGAGATGGACAATGCCCACAAGGAGCTGATTCAGGAGCTGACCGACATCATGGGCGCGCCCGACCTGGAATTTTCCGGGCGTTTGCTGCGTATTGTCACCCTGCTGGAGAATGATTTCCGGCAAGAGGAGACGTTGATGGAAAAAATAAATTACCCGGAACTGCGCGCGCATCGCGAGGAACATGCAGAGTTACTGAGCACCTTGCATCATGTGGTTCCCAAGGCCATGAGCGGCGATTACGTCTTGCCGAGACAGGTGCTCAACATGCTTCCCCAATGGTTTCTGAACCATCTTGTCAGAATGGATTCGGCGCTGGTCAAAGCACTGAACATGGCGGGCGCCCGACCGGCAAGACATGCCGAAACTGCTTCATTGTAACGACGCGCAGATCCGTCCCGTCAATGTCACCCGGCCTTCCTGACGAAGGCCGCTTACCAAGGAGTTTTCCATGTTTTCTTTTCCCTCCATGCAAAGTCCGGATGACATCCGGCGCATGATCAATGCCGAGTTGCGTTTGTATCACGCGGTTACCAGCAATGCCGTCGACGTCGGGTTCCGCCTCGCCGACCTGAATTTTTGCGCGTGGAAGCAGGGCGTCGCCAACTGGTCGACGAGATCGGAGAAGCTGGAACTGCCGGACGCCAAAAACTTCCCCGAATGGCTCGATGCCGGCCACCTCAAGCAGGATCTTGAGAACGTCATCAACTACGGACAGCAAATCACCAAAATCATGTTGGACTTGCAAGGCGACCTGGCAAAGTTCGCGCAACAGCGTGCCGCCACCACGTGGAACGCGGGGCCGGCGACCAATGCTGATGCGCAGACGGCTGCCGCTGCCTCCATGCCCCCCTCCAACGCCCCGGCCATAGCGTTTCTTCAAAACATGGTTGATCAGGCAAGCAAGGGTTATGCGCAATGGACCAACACCGCATTACATGCGCTGGATGCTGTGGAAACCGATCTGGCGCATGCCGCCGGCAACAGCGGCGCAGCGCAGCCGGTGAAATCGCGCAGTCGCAATAAGACCTAGTTCTCCAGCATCGCGGCGGTATCGATGAGAGGATCCATCGATACCGCCGCGTTTGTATTTGATGAGCGCATCAACGCTTCATGCCGTCGTTCCATGGGGCGGGACCGTGCTTTTCTTGACCAGCAATACCGGCATCGGCGACAAGCGTGCGACTTGCTCCGCATCACTGCCCATGAGGAAGCGATGCACGCCCCGGCGGCCGTGGGTTCCCATCACGATGAGATCGGCCTTGTTGGTGACGGCTCGCTCGATGATCACATCGGCGACACGTGCTCCCATGGATTCCCTTATTTCGACGTCAACCGCAAGCCCGGCCTGTTCCAGGGTGGCGCTGGTGCGGCGGAGCATGTCTTCGGCCTCCTTCAATGCGAGCGGCCTGGTTGTCGTGACATAGACAGTCGGATCTTCGAAGCCGTTGCTGAGGGTTGCCATGTCCAGCACGTGCAACAAGCGCACGCGCGCTTTGGACAAGACCGCCAGTGCGCAGGCTTCCCTGACTGCGGATTCCGCGGTGACGCTGCCGTCAATGGGGACAAGAATCGTGTTGTACATGATGTTCTCCTGATGAAAGTGGTGTTACTAACGGGTATAGCGGACGGATGTTGCAGGCAGCAGTGATTGCGACAAGCTCGCCGCCATCCATTCCTCGTTGGTCGGTTCCACGGCGACGATGACGCGGCTTTGCGGCGGCGAAATCACCGCAGAACCGGCGCAATTGGCGCTGTCCTCCAGCGTCACGCCGAGAAAACCCAGGTGCGTGCAGATGCGCGAGCGCAGCTCGGCGTTGTGCTCGCCGATGCCGGCGGTGAACACCAGCATGTCGAGGCCGCCAAGCACCGCCGCCAGCGCGCCGATTTCCCGTACGATGCGGCGCACGTATAACGCCAGTGCATCGGCCGCACGTGTGTCGCCGGCTTCTGCCGCAAGCAGGTCGCGCGGATCCGAGGACGTGCCGGAGATGCCTTGCAGGCCTGACTCGTGGTACAGAAGGTGTCCAAGTTGCTGCGGGGAAAGTCGTTCCGTTTCCATCAGATAGAGAAGCACGCCGGGGTCGAGCGATCCGCAGCGGGTTCCCATCATCAGGCCGTCCAGGGCGGAAAATCCCATCGTGGTCGCGACGCTGCTCAGGTCCTGCATGGCGCACAGACTGGCGCCGCTGCCCAGATGGGCGACGATGGTGTTGCCGCGAGCCGCTTTGCCATGGCGCTCTGCCAGCACGACAGACATGTATTCATATGACAGGCCGTGAAAGCCGTACCGCTGAACACCGCGTTCCCAGGCCGAGTAGGGAATGGGCAGCATCTTTTCGACACGCGGCAGGCTGTGATGGAAAGCGGTATCGAAACAGGCGACCTGCATCAGTCCCGGCTGCGATTGCAGCAAGCTCTCGATCGCCTCCAGCGCAAACGGCTGGTGCAGAGGCGCCAGCGGGATGAAGCTGCGCAAGTCGGCAAGTACGTCGCGATCGACGCATACCGGCGCGAAATATTTGGCGCCGCCGTGCACCACGCGATGCACCACGGCAATGAGGCGATTTTCGCCCAGCCTGGCGACGGTGTACTCGCGGATGCGCAGCAGCGCGGCGTGATAGGGCGCATCCCGATCGAGGGGAAGATGTTCAGTCGCCCGGCCGGAGACGGAAAAAGTCGGCGAAGCGCCGGTAATCCCATCGGCTTTGCCGCTCCAAAGCGGGGTGCGCTGCAGCGGAAGGGGAGAATTGAAAAGCGCGAACTTGATGCTGGAAGAGCCGCAGTTCAATACCAGGATGCAGTCGTTCATGTCGCCTCCCGTGCACGATTGGCCAGCAACAGCGCAATGGCGCAGGAGGCGATGCGGGATTCACGCGAGTCGGCGCGACTGGTCAACACAATGGGCACGCGCGCGCCCAGCACGATGCCGGCGCTGGCGGCGCCGCCGAGGTATTCAAGTTGTTTGGCCAGCATGTTGCCGCTTTCCAGATCCGGCACCACCAGGATGTCGGCGCGTCCGGCGACCTCGGACACGATCCCCTTGATGCGCGCGGCTGCGATGGAGACGGCATTGTCGAACGCCAGCGGACCGTCCAGGATGGCGCCGCTGATCTGTCCGCGGTCGGCCATTTTGCAGAGGGCGGCGGCGTCCAGCGTGGCCGCCATGCGCGCATTGACGGTCTCCACCGCAGCCAGGATCGCCACGCGCGGCTGCTGCACGCCGATTGCCTGGGCCAGTCCGATGGCGTTGCGGATGATGTCGGCTTTTTCGTCCAGGTTCGGTGCGATGTTGATGGCGGCGTCGGTGATGATGAAAGGCCGCGGATAACTGGGCGTCTGCATCAGGAAGCAATGGCTCAGGCGCCGGCCGGTGCGCAGCTCGGGGCAGGCGAGCACGGCCGACATCAGTTCGTCGGTATGCAGGCTGCCTTTCATCAGTGCGGCAACTTCGCCGCTGGCCGCCAAGGCGACGGCGCGGGCGGCGGCTGCATGACTGTGCGGCACGTCCTCGACGCGCATGCCGGAAATGTCCAGGTGGTTGCTGTCGGCGACCGCCTGGAGTTTGGCGCGCGGCGCCACCAGCACGGGGAGGATCAGGCCGGCGGCCTGCGCTTCAATGGCGGCCGACAGGCTCAGCGCATCGCAAGGATGCACCACCGCGGTCGCGACCGCCCCCATGGGACGCACGTGTTCGAGCAGCCGCAGCAAGCCGTTGTCGCTGCTCAGGAGCCTCACTTCGGGCAAGGTAGTGCGCGGCATCGAAATGCGCTCGACCGGCGCGATGACATCGGCCTGGCCCTCGATCACCGTCACGCCGTCCTGGTTGATGCAGGAGCACGCCAGTTGCAGGCGTTTGTCGGCCTCGTGGCGCTCCGTCACGCGCACGCTGATTGTGAGCCTGTCGCCGATGCGCGCCGGCGCCCTGAAATTGAGCGTCTGCCCCAAGTAGACCGTTCCCGGTCCCGGCAGGCGGGTGCCGAGGACAGCCGAAATCAGCGCGCCGCCCAGCATGCCATGCGCGATGACGCCGTGAAAACGGGTCGAGGAGGCAAATTCAGCGTCCAGATGCTGAGGATTGACATCGCCGGAGAGAATGGCGAACAGCTGGATATCCTGCGCCGTCAGCGTCCTCTCTATCGAGGCGCTGTCGCCGACGGCGATTTCATCGAAAATGCGATTCTGTACCAGGAGCAGGTCGTCTTTGCGCATGAGGGTCTCCGGATGGAAATGGGTTGTAGGGATGGATCGACAATGTCGACGTCGGCTCAGGCCATCTGCCCGATGGTTTTTCGAAAGCGCATCAGCGCGGCAACGAACAGCACTGCGCCGATGCCCACGATCGCCAGCATCTGGGGCCATATCACTGTCGTCCCCGCGCCCCGGTAAAGCACCGCCTGGGCGGCGGAAACAAAATGCGTCGTCGGCGCCGCCAGCATGATGTTCTGCACCAGCACCGGCATGCTCTCGCGTGGAGTCGACCCGCCCGACAGCAATTGCAAAGGCAACAACACCAGCACCACCAGCATGCCGAACTGCGGCATCGAGCGCGCCAGCATCGCCATGAAGATGCCCATCGACGTCGTGGCGAACAAGTGCAATGCCGCCACGGCAAGAAACAACAAGACCGATCCCTGGACCGGCACCCGCAAGGTTCCCTGGACGATGAACACCAGCGCCGCTGCCGCCGCCAGCAATACCACCAGGCCCATGGACCAGACCTTGGCCAGCATGATCTCCAGCGGCGTGACGGGCATGACGAGCAAATGCTCGATGGTGCCGTGTTCGCGCTCGCGGATGAGCGCCGCGCCGGTGAGGATGATGGACAGCATGGTGACGTTGTTGATGATCTCCATGAGCGCCCCGAACCAGGCGCGTTCCAGGTTGGGATTGAAGCGGGAATGCAGCACCAGTTCGGCGGGCGCGGCGGCGATGCCGCGATAGCGCTGCAGGAATTCGGCGACTTCCGTGTTGATGATTTCAAGAATGTAGGAGTTGCCGGTGAATGCCTGGCTCATGCGCGTGGCGTCCACGTTCAGCTGCACGGTCGGCGAACGGCCGGCCAGTGCGTCGCGTTGGAAATCGGGCGGGATGTCGAGCACAAAGGTGTAGTCGCCATTGTCCATACCGATATCCATCCGGCTGAGCGAGATCATGTCGGGCGTCTTGAAATAGGGCGGATAGAAACTGGCGGCAATGCGCGCAGACAAGGGCGAGCCGTCTTCGTCGACGATGGCGATCGCCGCATTGTGCAGGCTGTCCGGCATGGCTGTCGCCGCCACATAGATGGAGACGGTAAAGGTGTAGGCGATCAGGACCAGCATCGCCGGATCGCGGGCAAGGCTCCACAGCTCCTTGACGCCGAGGCGGGCGATGTTGGCGACGGCGCGCCAGGAGAGGGGATTTGTCATGTCAGCGCTCCTGCTTCCTGAGCAACAGAATGGAGGCGCCGAGGATCACCGGTACAGCCGCCAGCAGGGACCAGAAGGACGGCAGCAGGCCCGACAGGTCGAGCGCCTTGTTGAAGATGCCCCGGCTGATGGTCAGGAAATGCGACGCCGGATACAGACGCCCGATCCAGGCGCCGACGCCTTCCAGCGACGACACCGGATTGAGCAAGCCGGCAAACTGCACGCAAGGAATGATGGTGCCGATCATGGTGACGAAGATGGCGGCGATCTGGCTCCTGGTGAAGGTGGACGCCAGCAGGCCGAAGCCGGTTGAGCAGATGATGAATACGAAGGCCGTCAGCGCCAGCGAAGCAAAATCGCCCTTGATCGGTACGCCGAAAACGGTCACCGCCAGCAGCACCAGCAACAGAAAATTGAGCATGCCCAGCAATACATAGGGAACCTGCTTGCCCAGCAGGAATTCGGCGCGGGTGACCGGCGTCACGTACAGGTTGATGATCGAGCCAAGTTCCTTCTCGCGCACCACCGACAGCGCGGTCAGCATCGCCGGGATCATCATCAGCAGCATCGGGATCACTGCCGGCACCATGGCCGGCAGGCTTTTGACATCGGGGTTGTAGCGATAGCGCGTCTCCACCGAACTGGCGGCAACCGGATGCATGCCGAGACGACGGGTTGCCATGTCAACCAGCCACAGCTGGTGCATCGCGAGGACATAGCCGCGGACGGTTTCCGCGCGCATCGGCATGGAGCCGTCTATCCATGCGCCGATCTGTGCCGGGGCGCCGCGTTCCAGATCGCGTGCGAAGCCCGGCGGTATCTCGATGGCCAACGCCAGTTCACCGTTACGCATGCGACGGTCGATGTCGTTGTAATCCGACAGCGCAACCTTCTCGATGAAGTAGCGCGACCCTGACAGGTTGAGCGCGTAGCTTTGGCTCAGCGCGGTCTGGTCGCGGTCGAGGACCGCGTAGGAGAGGTTTTCGACGTCGAGGCTGATGCCGTAGCCGATGATGAACAACAGGATCGCCGTTCCCAGCAAGGCCAGCGTGGCTCTCACCGGATCGCGCCGCAGTTCGATCGTTTCGCGCAGGGCGTAACTGTATGCGCGTCCGAAACGGAAGCCGCCGCTGCTTGCATCCGGCGGTGAAGTCGGCGCTGCTGCTGCAGTCGGCGCAAGGGCTGCAGTCGCGACGGCATCCTGATCGCCCGCAGCCTCGCGCAGATAGCCGATGAAAGCCTGCTCCAGCGTGGCTGCGCCGCTTTCCCGTACCAGCTCGGCCGGGCTGGCGCTGATCAGCACCCGACCGGCATGCATCAGCGAGATACGGTCGCAGCGTTCAGCCTCGTTCATGAAATGGGTGGAAATGAAAATCGTCACATGGTCATTGCGCGCCAGGTCGATCATCAATTGCCAGAACATGTCGCGCGCGATCGGATCCACGCCGGATGTCGGTTCGTCCAGGATCAGCAGTTCCGGACGATGGACCATGGCGACCGCCAGCGACAATCGCTGGCGCACGCCCAGCGGCAGACCTTCCGGCAAATCGTCGAGCACCTGGCGCAGGTCAAAGCGCTGCGCCATTTCGTCGACTCTCGCCGCAATGGCGTTCTCCGGCACCTGGAACAGGCGCGCGTGCAGCACCAGGTTTTGCCGGACGGTCAACTCGCCATAGAGCGAGAAAGCCTGCGACATATAGCCGACGCGCTGGCGTGTGGTGATGTCGCCGCCGTCGACCTCATGTCCGAACAGCCATGCTTTGCCTTCACTGGCGGGGATCAGCCCGGTCAGCATCTTCATGGTGGTGGATTTTCCGCAGCCGTTGGAGCCGAGGAAACCGAAGATCTCGCCACGCCGTATCCTGAAATCGACATGATCGACAGCGACGAAATCCCCGAAGCGCATCGTCAGCCCACTGGCTTCGATGGCGATTTCATCGTTGTCGGCCGTTTGCAAGGGCGGGACGACCACGGCGCGATGGTTGCGCCGCTTGGACTCGGGCAACATGGCGATGAACGCCGCTTCGAGAGACGCCGCGCCAACGCGCTCATGCAGTTCGCGTGGTGTCCCGGTGGCCAGTATCTTGCCGTCGTCCATGGCGACCAGCCAGTCGAAACGGTCCGCTTCTTCCATGTAAGCGGTGGCGACAATCACGCTCATGCCTTTGCGCTCGGCCCTGATCCTTGAGATCAGATCCCAGAACTGCGCGCGCGACAGCGGATCGACGCCGGTGGTCGGTTCGTCCAGTATCAGCAGGTCGGGATCGTGGATCAAGGCGCAGCACAAGCCGAGTTTTTGCTTCATGCCGCCGGACAATTTGCCGGCAGGGCGCGACAGGAAAGGGATCAGCCCGGTGCTGAGCGTCAGTTCATCAATCCTGCGCCGGCGGGTAGCCGCATCGTGGCCGAACAGGCGGCCGAAAAATTGCAGGTTTTCTTCCACGGACAGCGTGGGGTAAAGGTTTTTGCCAAGTCCCTGCGGCATGTACGCGATGCGCGGGCAGGTCTTGTCGCGATGACGCCGGTCGGCCATGCTGCCGCCAAGCACCTCGACATGGCCTTGCTGCAGGCTGCGCGCGCCGGCCAGCAGCGAGAGCAGGCTGGATTTGCCGACGCCGTCGGGACCGATCAGGCCGACCATGCACCCGGCCGGGATGGCGAGGTCGATGGCGGACAGCGCCTGTGTCTTCCCCAGCACCAGGCTGACGCCGGTCAGGCGTGCAACGACTTCCTGCGCGCCATCGGAGGCAAGCGCATTCACTTGGGTACCTTCACCGCCAGTTCGGCGGGCCAATCTGCCTGTCCCGCCAGTTTGACCCAGGCCACGCCGGGCAAGCCGGTCTTAACCAGATGCAGATGCTTGAGCAGCAAGTCGCGATCGATCTGCGCCTTGACGCGAAACATCAGTTTCTGACGCTCGCTGGCGGTCTCGACGGTCTTCGGAGTGAACTGCGCCGTGCTGGCGACGTACGACACCCTGGCCGGGATCACATACTGCGGGGCGGCGTCGAGGATCAGCCGCACGTCGCTGCCGATGGCCAGCTTGCCGGCGGCGGCCTCCGGCACGAAGAAGGTCATGTAGACATCGCTCAGGTCGACCAGGTTGAGGACTTTGCCGCCGCCGCCAAGCACTTCACCGGGTTGCGCGACCCGGTATTGGACCCGTCCGCCGCGTGGCGCGGACAGTGCGCTGTCGGTGATGTCGGCGTCGATGCGGGCGACCGTTGCGGTGGCTGCGGTCACCGAGGCCATGGCGCCGCTGACCTGCATATGGGCGGCGTTGATGGCGGCAGCAGCAGCGCCGGCTTGCGCAGTGGCTGCATTGAGCGCGGCCTGCGTGGTGCGCACGCGGGTCCGGTCATCGTCGACCTCCTGTATCGAGGAAGCGCCTTCCTGAACCAGTGTCTCGGAGCGTACCAGTCGTCGTTGCGCCGCTTCGAGTTCGCTTTCACGTTGCGCTACCTGCGCCAGCGCGGCCTGCCGGTCGCTCTCGCGCACGGCCACCTGCGCCTGGGCGCTTGCCACCGCAGCCACGGCTTGCTGCTTCTGGGCGAGGGCTTCGTCGCGTTGCGCCTGCAACACCTGGGTCTGCATATGCGCCAGGGGCTGGCCGGCGGTGACGTAGTCGCCTTCGTTGACAAGGATATCGTCGATACGTCCGGGCAGTTTCGCCGCGACGTCGATTTCGGTCGCTTCAATGCGACCGTTGCCGCTGGCGAAGTCGGCCCCGGGACCGGTAGTGCGGAAATGTGTCCAGCCATACCAGGCGGCTGCCAGGACGGCCGTGACCAGCAAGATGGAATAGAGCGTGCGACGCGGGGGAGTGATCATGGCGGGTTGTCCGGATTGTTCTTGGGATCGGGCTGTTGCCGGCCGGGGAGGGCATCGTCTGCGGCTCCGCCCAGCGCGGCGTAGAGACTGACGTTGCCGGTCGCCAGCGCGCGTTGCAGCTGGACCAGCTGTTGTTGGGCGACGAGCAGGTCCCGTTGCGCGTCAAGGACTTCCAGGAAGGAGGCCGAGCCGTTGTCATAGCGCAGGGTCGACAAGCGGGCGCGTTCGGTCTGTACCTCCAGCGTCACGGCGGCGATGTCTACCTGATAGTCCAGCCAGACGCGGGCGGATAAGGCATCCGAGACATCCCGGAAGGCGCTCTGGACGGCTTTTTCGTAGTTGAGCACGGCAATATGGCGACGCGCTTCGGTCAGCTGGAGATTGCTGTTGCGCAGACCGCCATCGAACAGCGGCAGGGAAATGCCCGGCGAAAAAGTCCAGGCGCGGCTGCCGCTGTCAAACAGGCCGCCCAGTTCGGCGCTTGCAGTGCCGGCCGAACCGGTCAGGGCGATGCGAGGAAAGAACGCTGCACGCGCCGCGCCGATATTGGCGTTGGCCGCGCGTAGCTGATGTTCGGCGGCGATGATGTCAGGCCGGTTGTTGAGCAGCTCGGAAGGCATGCCCGGATGGAGACGGCGGGGCGCCTCGACCTCCGACAAACGCTGCTGCAGGGTTGTTTCGCTCAGTTGCGTGCCGACCAGCAGGGCGAGGCGATGTATCTGTATCTCGCGCTCCTGCTCCAGTTGCGCCACCAGGCTTTGCGCCTGCGTCAGCAGCACCGCGACTTGCGTGAGATTGAGCCGCGAGGTCGAACCGACCTCGACGCGACGCGTGAATATCCGATAACTTTCGGCGCGGCTGGCAAGCGTCTGGCCGGCGAGGAACAGGCGTTCGTTGAGCTCGGAGAGCGTCAGGTAAGCGATGGCGACCTGGGCAATCAGATCGATGCGCACAGCCCGTTGCGCGGCATCGGAGGCCAGGTAACTTTCAAGCGCCGCGTCCTTCAGACTCCGTACCCGGCCCCAGAAGTCCAGCTCCCAGCTGGCCATTCCCAGACCGACCTGATACTGGCTCGACACCAGCGGTTTGCCGGTCAGATTGAGATCGGCCGGCACCCGGGAGCGATCCATCTCCGCCTGGGCGCTGAGCATGGGGAATTGCGCTGAACGTTCGATCCCATAAGCGGCTCGCGCCTCGTCAACGCGGGCGAGGGCGATCTGGAAATCCTGGTTGTTTTGCAACGCCAGTTCAATCAGCGATTGCAGATGCGCATCCTGAAAATAACTGCGCCAGCCGACGAGTTCAGCGGGTTCGCGCGAAACATTCGCGGCGCCGGCGTAATGGGTGGGAACGGAAACCGCCGGTCGGGCGTAGTCCGGCGCGAGCGAGACGCATCCGCCAAGTTGCAACACAGCGAGCGCCAGGATCAGACGGCTGCGCGCAGTGCATTTTCCATTTGTCGCGGCCGTTCTTGCTGAACTCACATTTGCTCCTGCGTCGATTGATGCCATGCAGCACAGTCTACGGGGCGCTCGCGTGTTGCTTCTTGATATCAATCAAAAGTACGCCGGAAGATGCGGCCGTCACTTCACACCGAAACGTCGGATGAGCCAGGACTTCAACAATTGCATTATCAGCAAGTAAAGAAAGACGATCGCCAGGATGGCAACATGCAGATTCAAGGGCAATGCCGTCAATCCGAGCGAGTGGGCAATGGGCGAAGCCGGCAGCCAGAATGCCAGCAGGCAGATGATCGCGGTGGTGACCAACAGAGGCAGGCTGGGCTTGCTCTGGATAAACGGGATTTTTCCGGTGCGGATGACATGCACCACCAGCGTCTGGGACAGCAGCGACTCGACGAACCATCCGGATTGGAAGAGCAAAGGCTGGCCGGCGGCGCCGAAGGCGTACCACAGCACGCCGAAGGTCATGTAATCGAACAGCGAGCTGACCGGCCCCAGCACCATCATGAAGCGGCCAATGTCCAGGATTTCCCAGCGCCGAGGTTGTTGCAGGTATTCCTCGTCCACGTGATCGGTCGCTATCGTGGTCTGGGAAAAATCGTAGAGAAGGTTGTTGAGCAGGATCTGCACCGGCGCCATCGGGAGGAAAGGCAAGATAGCGCTTGCCCCCAGCACGCTGAGCATGTTGCCAAACGCCGAGCTGGAGCTCATCTTGATGTATTTGGTGATGTTGCCGAATACCCTGCGGCCTTCCAGCACGCCATCCTTGAGTACGATCAGGCTCTTGCGCATGAGGATGATGTCCGCCGACTCCTTGGCGATATCCACGGCGCTGTCGACGGAGATGCCGACGTCCGCCGCTTTCAGCGCAGCGCCGTCATTGATGCCGTCGCCGAGATAGCCGACGACATGTTGGCGACTCTGCAGGCAGCGAATGATCCGGGCCTTCTGTTGCGGATTGAGTTTGGCGAAGATGTTGCTGCGCTCCGCGAGTTCGCCCAGCGCCTCGTCGCTCAGTACGTCGATATCGGTGCCGAGCACGGCCTGTTCCCCCGACAATCCCACATGGCGGCAGACATTGCGCACCACGGCGCCGTTGTCGCCGCTGAGTACTTTCACCGTCACGCCGCAGGCATGCAGTCCGGCGATCGCTTCAGTGGCGCTGTCCTTGGGCGGATCGAGGAATGCAATGTAACCCACCAAGGTCAGCGCCGATTCATCGCCATTGCTGAACGCAGGAGCATCGGCCGATGCCACGGCGGGGAGCTGTTTATAGGCAACGGCAATCACGCGAAAGCCGTCTTCGTTGAGATCGTCGACCGTTTTGCTGAGTGCCGCGCCATGATGTTCCGCCAGCGGCACCGGCACACCGTCGTGCTCGGCATGCGTGCACACCGCCAGTATTTCCTCCGGCGCACCCTTGCAGATGAGCAGCCGGGCACCGTCGGCTTGTCCCACGATAACCGACATGCGACGCCGTTCGAAGTCGAAGGGAAGCTCATCGATCTTCCGGAATTCCTTCTCAATTTCCGCTTTCTCGTGCGGTTCGGTGTAGCTCAGGATCGCCATGTCCAGCAGGTTCTTCAGGCCGGTCTGAAAGAAGCTGTTGAGATGGGCATACGTGATCACTTTCTCCGAATCCGCGCCATCGATATCGACGTGTTTTTCGAGAATGATGCGATCCTGGGTGAGCGTGCCGGTCTTGTCGGTGCAAAGGATGTTCATCGCGCCGAAGTTCTGGATGGCGTTGAGCCGTTTGACGATGACTTTCTTTTCCGACATCGCCAGCGCGCCCTTGGCGAGATTGATGGTGATGATCATCGGCAGCATTTCGGGGGTGAGTCCAACGGCGACCGCGACGGCAAACAGCAAGGCCTCGAGCCAGTCGCCCTTGGTCAGTCCATTGATCAGGAGCACCAGCGGCGCCATGACCAGCATGACGCGGATGATCAGGCGAATGTATCTGTCGATGCCGCGATCAAAGCTGGTCATCTCGCGTGCTTTGACCAGGTCTGCGGCAATATGGCCGAATGCCGTGCGCTCGCCCGTCGCCAACACGAGCGCGGTGCCGGTTCCGCTCACCACGTTGGTGCCCAGGAAAGCGAGATTGGCAAGGTCGGTGAGACTGCCGGTCGCGGCGTCCGCCACTGCCGCCGGCGTCTTTTCAATCGGAAGCGATTCTCCGGTCAGCGCCGCCTGGCTGATGAACAACATCCGCGCCGACAGGATACGCACGTCGGCCGGCGCGATATCGCCGGCCGACAAGGAAATGATGTCGCCCGGGACCAGTTCCGCAAGCGGCAGTTCAACGCGTCCCTGACCGGCGCGCTGCACCGTGGCGGTAGTGGCCACCATCGAGCGCAACTGCTGCGCCGCCTTGTCGGCGCGGTGTTCCTGGACATAGGAGAGCAGCGACGACAACACGACCATCACGCCGATCATGATGCCGCCCCAGGTCTCGCCGATCAGCAGGTTGACGGTGGTGAGCGCCAGCAGCAACAGCGACAACGGGCTGGCGAGCAGCTTGAAGAACTGGCGCCAACCCTGCAGGCGGGGGGCGGCGGCGATGACGTTGGCGCCGTATTGCTGGCGTCGCTTGCCGGCTTCTTCCGCCGTCAGTCCTTGTAGCGACGAGGTCTGCTGCACCAGTCCCGCTTCCACCGTCATGCCTGCAATGCTGCGCAGTATTGTTTCCGCCGCTTGCGCCGGGGTGTGAGAGATGCGTCGGCGCGCATCCGGATGGACCTCTTGCCCCGGAACCAGCAGCGGAGCAGGAACAATGGAGGTCGCACCGGGCATGGTCAGGTCCAGTTCATCAAGGCTGAAGGACATATTTCCCGGGCGCCGCGCCTTTGTGCGCAGGCAGGGATGGCGGTGCGATACGCTTGCCGGAATGCTTGCGCAGCCAGGCTTCCCAGGCCGGCCACCAGGAACCGTCGTGAAGCGCCACGCTTGCCTGCCAGGTATCGGCATCGACCATGCTCTGTTTGTCGCCATGGGTGGCGACCTGGTAGCTGCGATGAGGATGGCCGGGAGGGGAGACGACGCCGGCATTGTGGCCTCCCGAGGTCAGCACGAAGGTGACCTCGGTATCCGTCAGGCGATGTATCTTGAACACCGACCGCCATGGCGCCACGTGATCGGTGACCGTGCCAACGGCGAACACGGGCAGGCGGATATCGTTCAGGCTGATGGACTTTCCCTCAGTACGGTAGCGACCTTCGGCCAGGTCGTTATGCAGGAACAACTGCCGCAGATATTCGGAATGCATCCGATAGGGCATACGGGTGGCATCGGCATTCCAAGCCATCAGGTCGCTTTTTTCCTCAGGTAATCCAAGCAGGTATTGCTTGAGCCGGCGCGACCAGATCAGGTCGTTCGATCGCAACAGCTGAAAGGCGCCGGCCATCTGCTTGGTGTCCAGGTAGCCTTGCTCCCACATGACGGCCTCAAGGAAACTGACCTGGCTTTCATCGATGAACAGCGACAATTCGCCGGGTTCTTCAAAGTCGACCTGGGACGCAAACAGGCTCATGCTGGCAAGGCGGTCATCGCCGTCGCGTGCCATGGTCGCTGCGGCGATCGACAACAGGGTGCCGCCCAGGCAGTAGCCCACGGCGTTGATCTTTTTTGCTCCGGTTTGCGCCGTGACGGCGTCGATTGCCTCCATGACGCCGAGTCTGCGATAGTCCTCCATCGACAGTTCGCGATCTTCTTCCCGCGGGTTCTTCCAGGAAATCATGAAGACCGTATAACCCAGATCCACCAGATACTTGACCAGCGAATTCCGGGGCGACAGGTCGAGGATGTAATACTTCATGATCCATGCCGGGACGAACAGCAGGGGGACGGCATGTGTCGTCCTGGTTGTCGGTGCGTACTGGATGAGTTCGATCAGGTCATTGCGAAAGACGATTTTTCCCGGCGTGATCGCAACGTCCTTGCCGACCTTGAAATCGCCGTCCTGCTGCTCTCCGTGTCCGGAAACGGCCTTGCGCCAATCACTTGTCGCATTCAGCCATCCCTGTACCAGATTTCCACCGCCTGAATCAAGCGTGGCCTGCTGCGCAACCGGGTTGGTCGTCATGAAATTCGACGGCGCCAGCATGTCCAGGATCTGGCGCACGGTGAACGTCACGACGTCTTCATGGTGCTGGGACTGGCCGCGTACGCCGGTGGTGGCGCGGTGCCACCATTGCTGCTGGAGCAGAAATGCCTGATGGATGAAGTTGAACGGCCATTGTTGCCAGGCAGGGTCGCTGAAGCGGCGGTCCTGAGGAAGGGGTTGTATGCACAGGTGTTCGTTACCTGACTGGCAACTGCGGCTGTAGACATACAACTGCCACCAGTTTTGCCAACCCTTCTGCATCAAAGCGGCGCGTTTGGTGGGTGACAACGCCAGGTGCGCCAGCCAGTCGACGTAGGCATTGAGCATGGCGGCGGGGGAAATGTTGCCGGTCAGCCGTCCCAGCCAGGCGTTGCTCATCAGATCCAGTCGGGCGGAGTCCTTGTCGGCTTCGGGATACTCACCCGTCAGCGGCTTCAGCCATGCGCTGCCCAGGGGTTCCATGCCGATTGACGGCGAGTTCTTTTTTATTGCCATGGGGACCTCGATATACACAATGAGGTCAGCCTAGCAATCCGCTCCAAAAGTGCGTTGATACAGATCAAGCAAGCGAATTTCATGCAAAAAAGAGCATGGTCGCGTGGGATTCGGACGCGTGTTGTACCGCCCCGGCGGTTATTTGAAGACAATCACCGGTATTGCGCTATGAACAAGCACTTTATGGGTCTGGTTTCCCATCAGAACGCTGTTGATGCCGCTGCGCCCGTGCGAGGCCATGAAGATGCAATCACATGCGTGCTCGGAGGCGGCTTCGATGATCGCTTTCCAGGGATGGTGATTGTCGACCGTGTGCACCTGACAAGGAACGCAGGCTTTCTCCGCGAGATCTTCAATGACGTGTACGTAGTCTTTTGCGCGCTGGCGGACCGATTCCGACAGCAACGAGAAGTCTTCGCGCCGGCTGATGAGCGTGAACGATTCGTAGGGAAGGGCCTGCGCGACCGACAATCCGACCACCGCGCTGCCATGATCCCTGGCGAATTCTATCGCTGCACGCACGGCGCGGTTGGAAAGATCAGACCCGTCAGTCGGCACCAGTATTTTCTTGAACATGTGATTCTCCGTTGAAATTCGCCGCTTTCAAGCATACGTCAGCGTCCGGAGCCGGCTTTGATCAATGTCAAATGATGGCGTCACGACGATGCGTCCGCGGCACCGGTCTTCAGCCGCGGATGATCCTGCTTTTGATGCAGATCAACGTGCCGCGTGGCGCAGTCTTCATAATCGGATCACATGTTGAAATCAGGAGAACTGCCATGAATACCATTGCAGAGCCGGAGACCGATTCGCGTTGGCAAGCTTGTGTCATGGCGACCGTGGGAATAGCACTGTTGGCCTCGCCCTGGTTGATGGAATACCCCCAGCCTGTCTCCAGCAATGCCGTGGCGACCGGATCGGCGATCACTGTCTTTGCTCTGCTGGCCATCGTTACCCCCGCGCTCTGGGAAGAGGCGGTGTTGCTGATGATGGGGTGCTGGTCGGTGGCGTCGCCCTGGATCCTCGGCTTCGTGGACCAGCGCGGCGCAGCCTTGATTTGCGTCGTCGCCGGCGGCATCGTTCTGATATCGGCATTGTGGTCAATGAAGAACGAGGATCGGCCCGGCGCAGGTGGAAGAAGTGCAACAAACGCAAGGGAAGATCTGCCGGAGCGCTAAGCGCCCGGAACGAAAGCGGACGCCGCCACATGACAATTCATCATCGGTCGGCTCCTGCATACCGATTTCATGAACGGCAGCAATAAGGAAGCATGGCATGGCATATCTCACGGAAGAACAATTGACGCACTTTTTGGAAATCCTCGAGAGGCAGGAAGCGGAAATCCGTTTCAGGGCCAGACTCACCATACCGACGGATCCGGACGGATGCGATGTGACGGAGGTGGACGACGCTCTCACCAACAAGGAGTTTGCGGAGTTGGCGGACATCGACGCGGCGAAACTGAGAATCAGGCAGCAACAGTACGGTCTGTGTTCGGATTGTGGCTGCACGATCGCGGAGGCGAGGCTGGAAGCCTATCCCACCGCAAAACGATGCACACATTGCCAACGGCTTCATGAGCAGCTCCGTCAGCGATGACGCTCCCAAAAGAGAATCAGCGCATGACCGGCGGCAGGCATGCACGACTCGCCGGCTGGCTGGTGTCACTGGGTATCCTGTTTTTTCTGGCCGGCACGCTGAGCGCCGCAGCGGTCTACCGGATGCCTGAAGGGACGCCCGAGGCTCCGCAATATCGGATCGTGGACCAACAGGTCTATCCCATCCGGGGTGACGAGTCGAAGCAGCGCATCGGAGATCTGGAAATGTACGGCGGCAAGGCCGCCGTGATCATCGACACGTTTGATCGAAAGCTGCGGGCGTTGTTCAATGGTCGGAACCTGGCGCGCGTCCTGGCGATATCCGGTGCGCTGCTGGCGGCTGCATGTTTTTTTGGAGCGTGGCAACTCAGGCGCGATCCGCAACCCACCTGATCCCTCATCGCGACAGCAACAGCGAGACCGGCGACTCGGCGATCACGACGCCGGTCGTTCCGCCCAGCAGGGCGCCGCGCCAGCGCGGATGCGCCACGCAGCCCATGACGATGAGATCGGCATCGAGTTCCGCCGCCAGCGCCAGCAACGCATGCCCGACATCTGCCGTGGCCGGACGGTGCAGGATGGCGACAGGCTTGCCGAGCGACGACAGGCATTGCCTGAGTTCATCTTCAGAGGCTGAGACGTTGGTGCCGGGAACATTGCCGTCGCCGAAAATGACCGCACTGACGGCATCCATGTCGTGCAGCAGCGGAATGGCGTTGCGCGCAGCGCGGGCGGCGGCGCTGCTGCTGTTCCATGCGACCAGGGCATGGCGCCAGGAAAGCGGCTTGTCGCCGATCGTCAATACCGGCGCCGCCGCGTTGAGCGCGACAAACTCGATGAAGTCGCTCTCCTTGCGATCGTCGGGGCCCTGTAGTTCGTTTTTCCCCAGGATGATCAGATCGGCGGTATTGCCGTAGTTGCTCAGTGCGGTGGCGGCATCGTCGTCGACACGCAATGTCTGGACTCTTGCAATGCCGCATTCCTGCGCCAGGACCTCGAATCGTTCCAGCGCGGCAGTCATGTCGAGATGTTGCCGGTCACGCCGCTTTTGCTCTTCGGATGTGACGGCCGATCCAGGGAGCTCCTCCATTGCGTTGTCGGTGACGACCGGAAGCACTTGGGACATGAATTTCGACATGCCCGAGATGGCAAGGCCGATCACGGTAACCGGTTCGTTCCAAGCCAGCCGGGCAGCCAGCCGGACGCGCCGTTCCAGATCGATGGCGTTGCTGACGTGAATCAGAATGGATCGATAGTGCATTGCCTGGTTCCTTGTGGTGAGGCCCATCGGATCAGCACATGCTAATGGTTTCTGCATGGATCGAATTGACTTGCATCAAATGAACCGGCAAGAACCGGCAAGAACCGGCGGCGCGACGAACGCCTTTCTGCTTGGCGCGATTTTGATCCAGGTCAAATGGATTGCCCGCAGCCAGGCATACGATGCCCTTCATCGCATTCTTTCTCCTGGAGGCTCCATGCTTAAAAAGATATTGCTGGCAACGGATGGATCGGATCTGTCCAAGCGGGCGGTGCAGGCCGCCGTGGATTTCGCAGCCTCATATGGAAGCAAGATCGTCGGCCTGGCCGTCTCTGAAATCTTCCCCAGTCTGATCATGCCCGAGCTCGGTGCCGGATATGACCTGCAGGGAATCGAGGACGAGATATTCGCGCAATCCAAACTCAATGCCGACTACATCGCCGACTGCGCAAAAAAGGCGGGCGCGGACTGTGAAGTCCATACCGTCAAGGGAACGCATGCGCATGAAGAGATCCTGCGTTTTGCCACCGAATACGGTTGCGACTCCATCTTCATGGCCTCGCACGGACGCAAGGGTCTGGACAAACTGATACTGGGAAGCGAAACGCAGAAGGTCCTGGCGTACAGCAAAATCCCGGTGCTGGTATTCAAATGAAGTCGCCGCAACCCGGTGACGAAATTCATAACCGCGTAAAGGTATTGCCATGAAAACAGATACTCAGATCAAGCAGGACGTCGCCGACGAACTGGCGTGGGATGCAGCCGTGAATGACAATGAGATTGGCGTCGAGGTGCGCGATGGCGTGGTCACCCTGACCGGCAATCTGGACAGCTATGCAGAAAAATATGCCGCGGAAAAAGCCGTGCAGCGGGTTGCCGGCGTCAAAGGGCTGGCGGTGGAAATCGACGTCGTGCTGCCCGGGTCAAGCCGCCGCACGGATGCCGACATTGCGCGAACGGCGTCCCACGGACTGGAATGGAACGCCCTGGTGCCGAAAGACAGCGTCAAGATCATGGTGGAGGACGGCTGGATCACCTTGACCGGCGAAGTGGACCATCAGTATCAACGCATGGCGGCAGAGAATGCCTTGCGCAACCTGTTCGGCGTCATCGGCATCAGCAACCAGATTGCAGTGAAACAGGTCGCCCGGCCGGTCGACATCAAGACCCATATCGAAGCTGCCTTGCAACGACGGGCGCATTCGACGGTCAAAGCGATCGAGGTAGCGGTGAGCGGCGACCAGATCACGCTCAACGGATCCGTAGCGTCGCTGGCCGAGCGTGAAGAAGCCTATGCGGCTGCGGCCAGGACGCCGGGAGTCCGCAAAGTCGTCGACAAGCTGTCAATTGTTTACTGAGCCTTGCCGTCACGCAGGTTTCCGCTTTACGGCGTCAAATGATGACGCCGCATCATATTGGACAATGTCATGAAAAACACCATGCTCGCCGCGGTAGTCGAACAGTTCGGCGAACCGCTCGTCATCAAGGAAATCCCGCTGCCGTCACCGGGGCCAGGGCAAATTCTGGTCAAAACGGAAGCCTGCGGCGTCTGCCATACCGACCTGCACGCGGCGCGCGGCGACTGGCCTGTCAAGCCATCCCTGCCTTTTGTGCCTGGCCACGAAGGAATAGGGGTAGTAGTTGCCTTGGGCGCCGGCGTAACCGAGGTGAAAATGGGCGAGCGTGTCGGCGTACCGTGGCTCTACTCCGCGTGCGGACATTGCGAGCACTGCCTGGCGGCGTGGGAAACCGTGTGCGCGCAGGCCGAGTTCGGCGGCTACACAAAGAACGGCGGCTTCGCGGAGTACATCCTGGCCGACCCCAGGTATGTCGCCCATATTCCCGCAGGACTGGCGCCATCCGCGGCCGCACCGATCATTTGCGCCGGCGTCACTTCCTACAAGGGCATCAAGGAATGCAAGGTACAGGCGGGGGATTGGCTTGCCGTGTCGGGCATCGGCGGCCTCGGCCATCTGGCGGTCCAATACGGCAAGGCGATGGGGCTGCGCGTCTGCGCCGTTGACATCGACGACGGCAAGCTGGCCCATGCGCAACGCCTCGGCGCGGATGCCGTCATCAATGTTCGCACCGGTGATCCGGTTGCGCGCCTGCATGAAATCACCGATGGCGGCGCGCATGGCGTGTTGATCACGGCGCCGTCGCTGGAGGCGTTCCACCAGGGCGTCGCCATGACCCGCAAGCGTGGCACCTGCGTGTTGGTCGGCCTTCCTCCGGGAGAGTTTCCAACTCCCTTGTTCGATGTGGTGGCCAACTGCATCACCATACGCGGCTCGTTTGTCGGTACGCGCAAGGATATGGCTGAAGCGCTGGCCTTCGCAGCGGCGGGCAAGGTGAAGGCAGATATCGAGTTGCAACCGCTATCGGCCATCAACACCGTGTTTGAGCGCCTGCAGCGCGGCGACGTGCCGTCGCGGGTGGTGCTGGGTTTTGCGTAAGAAAGCGCAGGATCAATACTGTTAAGAGCACACCGACGTCGACAGTAACGTTTCGGTCCCGGATGCCAATCTGATCAGCGCCGGCATGTCGAGGATTTCGACGTCGCGTTGGCGCACTTGGATCAGCGCATCCCTGCGCATTTTTGCGATCGTTCGGCTGATGCTTTCGATGGTCAGTCCGAGATGGTTGCCGATATCCTCACGCGTCATCCGCAATTGGAAGCGGTTGGGAGAGTATCCGCGCGTCGCATAGGCCCTTGACAGGCCGACCAAAAAGGCGGCAAAACGCTGTTCGGAGCGAATGTTCCCCAACAGCATGATGATCTTTTGTTCATTGGCGATCTCCTGGCTCAGGGTGCGATGGAAATGCTGGAGCAGGGTAGGCATCTGGGCAAACAAGGATTCCAGCATCTGGAAAGGGATCTCGCAGACCTCGCTGTCTTCCAGGGCGAGTGCATCGCACTGATAGCTCCCGGCATTGATGGCGTCCATGCCAAGCAGATCGCCCTTCATCTGAAAACCAGTGATCTGACGATCGCCGGAGAGGTTCTGCTGGTAACTTTTGAAATGCCCGACACGTACGGCATATAACGATGTGAAGCGGTCTCCGATGCGATAGAGAAAACTGTCGCGCGGGACCTTGCGCCTGGAAATGATCCGGTCCAGCCTCTGCGTATCGCAATCATTAAGACCGGTCGGCAGACACAACTGATGCATGCTGCAACTGGAGCAGCTTCTCGATGCGGACCCGAGAGCAACGATCTGCACCGGCACCGGATGCGCAACAGAAAAATTCTGGGCTTGGTTCATGATTTTCTCCGACGGACATACGATTGATCAAAGGCCCCGGAAGATATAGTCTACGCTTTCCCGCGCTGAAAAAAAATTGCTGGCTCGCGTTTACCTGTCCTGGGTCAACTGATCGTCGATTGCTTCTTCCTATTAATCGAAATGCAAGTTTAGATAAGAAAAATACGGGATTGTCATCTTGTAAAAATGAAGAGTTTTTTATCTGGAATTACTGAATCGTCTTGCTTTACTCGCAATTTTCGACAACTTAGCGGGGAGTTCCCAGCTGGCCCGCCCACAGCGATTCCAGGCCCGAAAAATTCCAGCGCTCCCGTTCCTCCCTGCCGACAATCACATCGTCCACCGTCGGATCTGACAGGTCCAGACGCTCCTCCGCAATCGGCTCCCGCGATTGCTCGGAGAAGAATACTTTCACCACCGGCCTGGTCAGCGAAGCCTTGTTTTGCTCCAACACCACCGCCAGTCTCCCGGAACGCAGCCTGATGAGGGCGCCGGTCGGATAGATACCCAGGCTTTTGATGAATGCAGAAAGAACCGTCTGATCGAAATGGCCTTTCCATGACGCCATGCGCGCAAGCGATTCGGCAGGATCCCATCCGTTTTTATACGGACGGTTGGACGTGACAGCATCGTAGACGTCGCATACCGCTCCCATGCGCGCGAGCAACGATATCTTGTTTCCGCGCAGACCCTTGGGATAACCGCTGCCGTCCATTTTTTCATGATGATGCAGGCAGACATCGCCTGCAGCCGCCGGGATGGCGGCATCCCGGCTCAACAACTGGTGGCCGAGAGAGGTATGCAGCTTCACCGTTTCATACTCTTCGGCGGTCAGTTGGCTTGGCTTATTCAGGATTTCCTGCGGAGTCAGCGCTTTGCCGATGTCATGCAACAGACCGGCGATGCCGGCTTCGCGACAATACTCTTCGTCCATTCCCAGGGTACGCCCCAGCGACACCATCAACGCACATACAGCCACGGAATGCATATATGTGTAGTCGTCGCTGGTCTTGAGCCGTGCCAGGCTGATCAACGCGCCGGGATTGCGCAGGACTGACCCCGCAATATCAGCCACCAACGGCCGGCAACCATCGACATCGATGGCCTTGCCGAGCCTGACTTCATTGAACATGGCGACAATGGCGGCGCGGGCGCTTCTGCAAAGAATTGCTGCGCGCTGGAGTTCTTCGTCAAAGGAAGTGGCTTCCTGCGCTGGCGCAACGATCTCCGGCGAGGAGGTATCGACGATGTCCTGGTCCGTCTCAGGGTCTGCCGGCAACACATCCTTTCCTTTGCTGGTATCGATCCAGCAGGTCTCTATGCCGCAAGTCTTTGCCGCCTGAAGATCGGCGTAGTCGCGCAGCAGGAACTTGCTTTTCCAGAATGGATGTTTTATCCAGGCGTCGTCGAACCCATGCAGAAACATGCCAAGACGCAGTTCGCTGATCCTGATCTTCTTGATATGGCTCATTTTTCGTTTTGGAGAGAGGTAACCCTGATTCGGCCCGGTTGACGATGTCAGGCCTGAACGACGTGCAAGCCGGGTGCTGCCGCTGCTGATTTTTGCAGGGCGTTCTTGATAGTCGTGGCCAGCTCCTCGACTGCGAACTTGGCCACGTAGCCGTCTGCCCCGACGCTGCGTACATGATCTTCGTTGGCAGAACCGGACAGCGAAGAGTGAATCACGACAGGGATGCTTTTCAGGCGGGTGTCGGACTTGACGTTGCGGGTGAGGGTGAATCCATCCATTTCCGGCATTTCGAGATCGGTCAGGATCAAGGCGACCTTGTCGCTGATTGGCGTGCCTGCGCGGTGCGACTCTGCGGCGATGGATTGCAGTTTTTCCCATGCCTCCTTGCCTGTCTTGGTCATGATGTACGGCAGCCCAAGGGACTCAAGTCCGTTTTCGATCAGCGCCCTGGCTACCTTGGAGTCATCCGCAGCCAGTACGACGGCGCCGGGTGTGATCATGGACTGCAGCGAGCTGACCGATGTTTCCTTGATGGATCTCTGGATCGGCGAAGTCATGTGCAGGATTTGCTCAACGTCGAGTACCTGCACCAGCTGACCGCCTTCGGCATCCGCATCCAGGCGGGCAATGCTGGTGACAATGTCGCCGCCGGCGCGGGATTCGGCCGACAGAACCTGGCTCCAGTCGAGGCGGACGATTTCCTCCACCGATTCAACGGCAAAAGCCTGGGTGCTGCGTGCATATTCGGTGATCAGCAGGATGTTGAGGCCGGTGCGCGGCGTACAGCCTGCGACTGCCGGCAGGTCAATGACGGAGATCACCTGTCCGCGGATGTTGACCATGCCCAGCACGGGCGATTGCGTGCCGGCGGCTTTGGTGATGGGCATCATCGGGACGATCTCGCGGATCTTGAAGACATTGATGCCGAACAATTCGCCCGGAACCTCTTCGGTACCGCCGCCGAGACGGAATAAGAGCAACTCAAATTTATTGCTGCTGGTCAGATTCGTACGTTCGTCGATTTCTTTTTGGAATGCATCCATGGAAAGCCTCTAGGTTGTTTGCGACAGTCATACGTGTTCGACTGCCGTGCGGCAATGCGGACCGACATCGCCTTATGGCGGGCCGGTCATCGCTATTTCAGAACTGTTCCCATGAACCGCTCATATCGCCGGTGGCGACCGTCAGTTCCTTCTGTGTGATGCTCCTGATGTCTTTGCGAGGAAGCTGGGCAGCAGGGGGCGTGATGTCAATGCTGCGCTTGACCGGCGGCGTTGTGCTGCTCAGGCTCAGGCCATCGTTGTGACGCAGTTTGAAGATGCCCATCGTTTGCGACAGGCGATCAGCCTGGTGTTGCAAGGACTGGGCTGCAGCAGCGGCTTCTTCGACGAGGGCCGCGTTCTGTTGGGTTACCTCATCCATCTGGTTAATGGCTTGGTTGATTTGTTCGATACCCGTACTTTGCTCTGCGCTTGCCGCCGAAATTTCGCCGACGATGTTGGTGACCCGTTTGACGCTGGCCACGACTTCGTCCATGGTGGCGCCGGCTTTTGCAACCAGTTTGCTGCCGTCGTCCACCTTGGAGACGGAGTTGTCGATCAGTATCTTGATCTCCTTGGCGGCAGCGGCGGAGCGTTGCGCCAGATTGCGCACTTCGGAGGCAACCACGGCAAAGCCGCGGCCTTGTTCACCGGCGCGCGCCGCTTCCACGGCGGCGTTGAGCGCAAGGATGTTGGTCTGGAAGGCGATACTGTCGATGACGCTGATGATGTCGACGATCTTGCGGGAAGAATCATTGATTGCATCCATGGTGCTGACGACGCGCCCGACGACGTTGCCGCCTTCGACGGCCACTTCCGAAGCCGATACCGCCAATTGATTGGCCTGGCGTGCATTGTCCGCATTTTGCTTCACTGTCGAGGTCAGCTCTTCCATGGCCGACGCCGTTTCTTCCAGTGAACCGGCTTGCTCCTCCGTACGCGAGGACAAGTCCAGGTTGCCGGCGGCGATTTCAACGGAGGCGGTGTTGATGGTGTCCGTGCTGGTGCGAACTTCGCCGACGATCTTGAGCAAGTTGTCGTTCATTGTCTTGAGCGCTTGCATCAGTTCGCCGGTTTCGTCCGTGCTCTGCGATTCGATGTCAGCAGTCAGGTCGCCGGCGGCGACGCGTTGCGCCACGTCGAGCGCCTCGACCAACGGGCGGGAGACAATTCTTGCAATCCATACTGCCAGGCACATCGACAGGGTTATCGCAGCGACCAGGAATGCGGAAATCAGGATCTTGGCGTTGGCATAGGTTTCTGCAGACAAGAGGTTGGATTTCTTCGCGCCTTCTTCATTGATCCCCACGAGTTTTTCCAGAGTGTTAATAGCGCCGCGATACGAAGCAGTCGAGGTGCCATTCAGCAGCATCAATGCCTCCTCTCTTTTTCCTGCCGCCGCCAGTGCCATGATCTTGGGGTGTTCATCGACGAACGTCCGGATCTGCTTTTCAGCTTCCGGATAGATCGCTTTTTCTTCGACTGCCGAGATTTCCGTAACGTACAGTTTCTGGTGTTTTGCGGTGAGGCCGAGTTGCAGCGTCGCATTTTTTTCCGCTTCCGCAGCGCGTTCCGGCGTCAGAGCGGAGATGTACTGAAGTTCAAAGCTGCGCACGCGCGCGAGCGATAACTTAATGTCTGCGAGGGTGCGAATGCTGGGAAGCCAGTTGGTGGCGATTTCACCGGACACCTGGTTGACCTTGGCGAGCTGCATCAGCGCGAAGCCACCGAGGGCAGTGACCAGCACGAGGATCACGGAAAATGACAAAATTAACTTCTTGGCGATTTTCAGATCGTAAAACCATTTCATGTGAATCTCCTCAAGCCGACTGTGTAGGGATCAAGGTCGACCTGCGGGACGCATTGCATGGATGGCGTTGTGCATTGATCGACACAACAATTATAACGATTTAAATAAATAAATCAAATATTTGGTTTATTTAATTTATTTGATTTGTTTTTGAGAGTCGTTTTCAGCGGAGGGAGCTGGATTAGTAGCGATTGGTTGGTCACTGTCATGGAGAGAAGCGCCGCCATCGGTTGGTGCGGAAGAGTCGGGTGGCGTCGCCGGCAGCCAACGCGCGATCATCGCCAGGAATGCGGCTGCGGTGAAGGGCTTGGGTAGATAGTCGTCCATGCCGGCGGCAAGGCAACGCTCGCGATCGCCCTCGATCACGCTGGCCGTCAGCGCGATGACGGGCAAGCGAGGAAGCCCGGCGGCGGCTTCGCGCTCACGCAGCAGGCGCGTCGCCTCGTAGCCGTCCATGACCGGCATCATGCAGTCCATGAGAACCAGGTCGTAATGTTCTTGCGCCAGCGCCTCCAGGGCCTGTGCACCATTTTCCGCCTCGCCGACCTGATAACCCTTCTTGGTCAGCAGCATGCGCGCCAGTTGGCGGTTTATCAGGGTGTCTTCGGTCACGAGGATGCGCGCGGCGCGAAATGACGTCGAGGGAGGAGCCGGCGAGTCATTCTTGCCACGGGTAACTTCCGCGGAGGTGGACGAAACGATCGATACCGGCAGCGGTGGCCTGTCTTGCGCAGGGACGTTGACCCGTCGGCAAGGAACCTCAAAGCGGAACGTGGTCCCTTTGCCTGCCTCGCTCTGGCAGGAAATCGTACCGTGCATCAGCTCGACCAGCCGCTTGCAAATCGACAGTCCCAGTCCCGTGCCGCCGTATTTTCTGCTGATGGAGCTGTCGGCCTGGGTAAAAGGCTGGAACAATCGCGCCTGCTGCTCCGGCCCGATGCCGATGCCGGTGTCGGCAACAGCATAGAGCAAGATGACGCCGCTGGGATTTACCATGTCGGGAACGCATTGCAAGGTGATGCTGATATGCCCTGCGGCGGTGAACTTGATGGCATTGCTCAGCAGATTTCCCAGTACCTGCCGGATATGCGCAAGATCGCCTTCGACCTCGATTCCCTCAGGCTCGTCAATGCAGATATCGATACGCAGATCCTTCTTCTGCGCCGGAGCACGATGCAGGGCGACGACGTCGCGGAGCAGTTGCGAGGGCGAGAACTCGCTGTTTTCGCATTCCATGCGGCCCGATTCGATCTTGGAAAAGTCCAGAATCTCGTTAATGATGCGCATCAGATCCGACGAGGCCAGATGGACTTGCCGGGCGTAACTGTGCTGGATCTTGTCGAGCCGGGTGTCGAGCAACAGTTCGCTCATGCCGAGAATGCCGCTCATCGGTGTGCGGATCTCGTGGCTCATCATCGCCAGAAATCGTGATTTGGCCTGGTTCGAGGCGTCGGCCCGCTCCTTGAGCAGCGCGGCGGCGGCGGCATCGTCTTCCCGCCGCTTCAAAATGATTGCCATGGCGCCGAATGCAATCAGCAACACCAGCATGCAGGCGCCGGCGATGACGCCGAGCAACCGCATGACGCGCACCCAGTCATCCTTGAAGCCTCGTTCGGTAACGCTAACGGAGACGTTCAGGGGCGTGTTCCGGATCGCGCGCCGAGAAGAGATATCCGGCGTGTCGTTGCGGATGCCCGCGAACAGTTTGTTCGTCGGTGTTGCCGCGTCTCGGCGGTCTCCGGCGTGAATCTTTCCAGTCTCCCCGGTTCGCAGCGGCCAGCCGGCCAGCAGGGTGTCGTCGCGCGCCAGTTCAATGGACACTTTTTTGTCCAGGCTGACGCTTTTGAAAAAGTCGGTGAAGAAGTCGCAGGAGATACCCACCAGAACGATCCCTGCCATGTTGCCGCGGGCATCGTTGATGCGCCGGCTCAGGTAAAAGGTCCAGGCGTTGCCTGCCCGATTGCGCACCGCCGTGCTGAAGAAAATCTCGTCACCGCCATGCGTGAGGTGATACTGGTAGTAGTCGCGGTCGCTGACGTTGATGCCGCCCGAAGGCAGTTTTCGCGTCAATGTGACGACATTGCCGTCGACCGCGACAATGGCGGCGCCGGAGATCTGCGGCAAGCCGCTGATCTTGTCGCGCATCATCTGTGCTACGGCCGGAGCGGACGAGGCTGCCATGAAGGCTTCCTGATTCCTGGCGTCGTCGCGGGACAGCTCGCTGACATCGTTGAGCACCAGCGTCGCAGAGGCGATTGCCTGTGCCGCGCTTTCCGACAGCACCAGCGACAGATTGTCGATGTCTTCTTGCCAGTCGTCGGCGGCCCAATCGTAAAGTATGGCGCTGGCGCTCAGGGTAGCCACGCCAAGCAGGACCAACAACAATGCGCCGAGGGCCAGCGTGAGGCGGCGCGCGCTGCGTCCCAGCCACAGCAACGGTTGCAATGGAGCAAACAGCAGCGAGGTTGCGGAACGCGTCGGCATCAGACCTCAGCCGTTGCGCCGGTCGTCGGCACTGGCGGGAGATTGCCCGAAATGCTGGATGCTGCCGCGCACTTCGTCGATCGTTTCCGCATAGACGTCGGCAAGAGCGCTCCAGAGTCCGGCGATTTCTTCGCACGAGGTGGTGGAGGTGCGCGACAGCGCTTCGACACGCCCCAGCATGCCTGCAAGATGCTCTGCACCGACCAGGGCGACGGTTCCTTTGAGGGAGTGACTTTCGTGCGTGATACGGGAAGTGTGGCCGGCTGTTATGGCCTGTTGCAGGCGCTCGAACATCGGCGGGGCGATGTCGAGAAAGGTGGCGGACAATTCCAGGAAGACCTGGACATCCTGTCCTGCTGCATCCAGAAGCACTGACGGATTGATTTGCCGATAGTGTGACGTCATGCGCACATCCCCCTGTCGCCCTTGTGGCTTATTGTTGTTTTATTGTACGCGTTGCATCGGGCACTGTCCCGTCGGACAACGGCAGGCGGAAAGAAAAAGTGCTGCCGGCGCCGACATCGGAGCGGACGGCAATTTCCCCGCCCATAAGTTCGACCAGCAGGGCGGCGATGGTCAGCCCCAGTCCCGCGCCGTCATGCGCGCGCGCAGCGGAATCATCGGTCTGCGTGAATTTTTCAAAGATGGTTTTCTGCGAGGCAACTGGGATGCCAGGACCCGTATCGATGATGCTGAACAGCAATCCCTTGCCGGCGGTTTCCACCGTCAGGCGCACGAATCCGCTGTCGGTAAACCGGCATGCATTGTCGAGTAGCTTGTCCAGCACCTGCAGCAGCCTGGTCCGATCGCAATATAGGTATGGTGGCACATCGTCGGCAATGGCAGATTGGATCTGCAGCCCCTTTTTGGCCGCTGCTTCCTCGTGCGCACTGACGGCGTGCGTGACGATGTCGCCCATCTTCTCGTGGCTGATGTTCAGGCTGATTTTTCCCGAGCGCAGGGCGCTCAGTTCCAACACCGAATCGACCAGTCCGAGCAGGCGGAGTCCGCTGTCATGGATGGCGCCGGCGAATTCGCCGTGCCGGGTGCCGGCAAGATCTTCAGCCAACGTTTCCGAATAACCAAGGATGCCGTTGAGCGGGGTACGGAACTCATGCGACATGTTAGACAGGAAGTGCAACTTGGCCTTGCGCGCCAGCACGGCTTCACGACGACTTTCTATCAGATGGCCGATGAGGATGACCAGCGCAGCGGTGCCAAGAACGATGAGCAGCGACGCCAAGCCCATCAGGGTTAACGTCTGCATCCGGGTCGCGCGGTAGCCGTCAAGACGCTCATCGATGTCGATGCCGACCGCGACGTACAGAGGATAGTTGTCCAGTTTCTGATAAGCATAGAAACGGTCGCGGTGATCGAGCACGCTGGTGGCCTGCAGCAAACCGCTGCCGTCGCGCCGCATGGCGCGGAATACCTCGCTGGTCGAAATGTCCTGTCCCATGGCGTCATTCATCCCGACATGGCGCACACGCACCACGCCGTCGTCGCCCACCAGCGAAATGACGCCTTGCTGGCCGACGTCGACCTTCTTGTACAGCGACGTGAAGTATCCCGGATCCATCGAGGCGATGACGACGCCCTTGAACGCGCCGTCAGGGCCGTCGATGCGCCGCGTCATTTGCAGCGACCATTTCCCTGAAACCCGGCCGAGCAGCGGCTTGCTGATGTACAGACCCGCGCCGGCCGATTGCATGTGCACCTTGATGTGGTCGCGGTCGGCGAGATTGATGGGCTTGAATGGCTTGGTCGACAAGATGACGTCGGCCTTATCGTCGACGATCGAGAAAAGATTGTAGATGTTCGAAGGCGCGATGCCGTCCCTTAATTCCTTGTTGACGTCGAGGCTGCCCCCAAGGTCGTTATATCGGGAGCGCAGATAGACAATCGCCTGGTCGGTGGATTCGACGGTTCGAGTGGCATGTTCCTTGAACAGCAGCGACAGGCTGATCGCATCTCGCCTGGCGCCGTCGACCTCGTCCCGATAACTCTTGTCCAGTTGCCACCATGTCGACGCCCAGAGCCCGATAAGAAGCAGGGCGGCGCAGATGCACAAGATGACGCCGACATCGACCTCCAGTGCGTCCCTGAGTCTCTGCAGGCGGGAGGCCGGCATCTGGGGGCGATGTGAAAAACTCATGGCGTCATACCAAAAGGGCGGCTAAGCGCGCGCCGCACGGGCCTTTTGGGCGCAGCAAGCGCGGAGATAGCCGGACAACTCATCATAGTTGACCGGTTTGCGGAAAAACACGACGCCTTCCGGAATGCCGCCACGCGCATCCAGCTCTTCCGGCGCCAGACTCGACAGGATGGCGATGTTGATATCCGCCAACGAAGGGTAGCTGAGGATGGTGGTGATGACTTCGTAGCCGTCGATGCCATCCATGACGATGTCGGCCAGCACGATGTCCGGCTTGTTGCTGGCGATTTCTACCAGCGCCTGGTAGCCGTTTTCACAAAACGTGGTGGTCGCAGGCAAATTCCAGGAAGCGATTTTCTTCGCGTAGATGTCACGTTGCATCTTGTTGTCCTCCACAACCAGGATGGAGGTTTTCTTGTTGATCGCCGGCTTGTCATGGACATCCTGAGGTGCATGCGGCGCGGCTTTGTAGGCTTCCACGGCCGCGAGCGGGATGCGGCGATGGCCGCCTTTCGTCTTCCACGCCTCGATCACGCCGGATTCCACCAGCTGCTGCACCGATGTGACGGAGATGCCCAGGATCTGGGCCGCTTCCTGGGTAGTGCATACGTCGGTTGTCGTCATGGCAATATTCCCTATCATTTGCATAATTTTAAACGAATTAAATAAATTTACAACTTTATTATTTAATTTGTTAAAATTGATTTATTCGATGAGTTTTTGTTTTGCTGCCTGCTTTGCGGCAACTTCGGGGTCTCATTATGGGATGAAACGTCAAAATCTGAAAGGGGAGCGCGAAAATATGAAAAACGACGAAATCGTTGAGGTAACCAATACTGCCGACATCTCCCGTCTGATGTGCGAGAGACGTCTCTCCTTCATAACCGCACTGATGGATGAATGCCGGCTCCTGCAACAGCGCATTGAACAGGAAAAACTCGCTATGGCGTCCGAATTCTCCGAGTTCGTATGGGAAGAGTCGCACCAGCCGTCCCCCCTGGCTTCCGTTGCTGCGTTGGCGGAACTCAACGCAGCGCTTGATAACTTGTCGAAGATTGATCACATCCTCAATGACGTCGCCGCCCAGATCGGCGCAGACGTGCTGGCTTACGGGAGAATGTTGTGAGCGCTGCAAGCGTGCGATTGCCCGAAGTCTTGCGCAGCATCGGAGCCCGACACCTGTTTCTGTTTGCCGGGGTGTTGCTGGCAATCGCCGCATTGGGCTGCGGCCTCTATCTCAATGCGTCTCAGCCTGCCTTGCACCAACTGCAGTTGACGATCTTCACAATGGCAGCGGCGCTCTTTGTCCACAGCCTCGCGCTCTGGCTGTTCATGCGCCGCCGTGAAGATGTGGAGTGCCAGTTGCAAACCGCAAAGGATGCTGCGGACAAGGCCAATTCCGCGCGTGGCGAGTTCCTGTCGACCATGAGCCATGAAATCCGTACGCCGATGAATGCAATCCTCGGCATGGCGGGGTTGATCCGGACCACGCCGCTGGACGCAGAGCAGGACGGCTTCGCGAAAGGAATAGAAGAATCGGCGCAATCGTTGATGAACATCATCGACGACATCCTGGATTTCTCCAAGATCGATGCCGGGAAACTGGACATCGAAGCGCGCGACTTCGAGTTGCTGGCCATCGTCGAGGCCAGCGTCGAAGTGCTCGCCTCTCGTGCCAGGGAGAAGGGTGTGCGCCTCAGCAGTTACGTCGATCCCAGCCTGCCTGCCTCAGTGCGCGGCGACGCCGGCCGCTTGCGCCAGATCTTGCTGAACCTGTTGAGCAACGCGGTCAAGTTCACTGCATCCGGGGAAATTGCCGTCAGTGCGAAACGTATCGGCGAAGTACAGGGGCAATGCCGCATCCGCTTCCTGGTGACCGATACCGGTGTCGGGATCGACAGCCGGACCCTGGACAAACTCTTTACGCCTTTTACCCAGGCGGACGGATCGGTGACTCGCAAGTATGGCGGCACCGGCCTCGGGCTTTCCATCTGCAAACGCCTGGTCAGCCTGATGGGCGGGGATATCGGCGTCCAGAGCAGGCCCGGGCATGGTTCCACATTCTGGTTCGAGTTGGCAATGCCGGTCGTCAAAAGCGCCGGCAGCTCCGAGCCATTGCAGGGCGAGGTGTTGCTGATTGCGCCGAACGATCACGTCGCCAGGGCTTTGGGCAACTATGCCGCCGCAGCGGGAATGTCGGTGCGTAGCGCCCTCAGCCTGACGCAGGGCGGACAACTCGCCCCCAGTCTGGCCCCTGGCGCCGTCATCGTTATCGACACCACCGTGCATGACTTTTGCCTGGAAAGATTCGCCGAGGTCCGTGCCGCATGGAACAGGGCAGGGGTCTGGCTGCTGTTGGCGGGCAATGAAGATGTCCGCGACGATCTGGCGCTCGGCACCGATGTCCCGATTCTCATGCTGCCGCTCAGGAAAGACGCCTTCTGCAGCGCCCTGTCGGCGCGCAGCACACCTCCGGCGAGCCGCGATGCACCAGGCAATCTGGACGAACGCGCCGCTGTACCTTTCAAAAAAGCGGAGGTCGATCTTCCCGTCCTGCTCGTCGAAGACAACCTCATGAACCAGAAGGTTGCGGTACATCAACTGAATTTGCTGGGATATGACGTCGACGTCGCATCGAATGGACGGGAGGCATTGGCGATGCTCGAACGCGGCACTTACGCTGCGGTGCTGATGGATTGCCAGATGCCGGAAATGGATGGTTTTGAAGCGACGCGGCGCATCCGTGCGCGTGAACATACCAGCGGCAAGCACATTACAGTGATTGCCATGACCGCTAATGCGATGACGGGTGACCGCGAGCGTTGCCTGGAAGCCGGCATGGACGATTACCTCAGCAAACCGATTTTGCGCGACCGGCTGGAATCGGCGTTGTCCGGACACGTGCGCCGGCAGGTTGCCGCCGCCAGCGAGGCGGAATCGGCGGATGTGCTCGACATAAGGCGCCTGCGGGAATTGTTCGGCGATGACCGCGCCGCCATGCAGTCAATGTTGTCGCTCTTTGTAACCGATACCCATCCGATCATCCATGCACTGCGGCAAACAGTGCTGAATGACGACATACCGACCGCCCTCCATGTGCTGCATCGCCTGGCGGGATCCAGCGGCAATCTCGGCGCATCCCGGATTGCCGCACTGGCGATCGCTGCCGAAGCGGCCGCCCGAGAGGGAGACCGCCCCCAACTCAACAAACTTTGCCAGGATCTGCTCACGGCGTTCCATTGCGTGCAGCAACGCATCGCAGAAATGAAGGAAGCTACATGAACGTATTGATTGTCGATGACGACCGCGTCAACCTCGCACTATTTTCGTACTTGCTTGAAGAAATCCCGGATACCACGATATTCAAAGCCTCCGATCCGGCAGATGCCTTGAACTGGTGCCGCGAACATGACACGGACTTGCTGTTGCTGGACTACATGATGCCGCACATGGACGGCTTCGCTTTCCTTCAGCAATTTCGTCTCCTGTCGGGGCAGGATCATGTCCCGGTCATCATGATCACCGCAGACGCCAAGACTGCCGTCAAATACGCGGCGCTCGAAATGAGCGCCAACGATTTCCTTACCAAGCCGGTCAACAAGGTGGAGTTGCGTTCCCGGGTCTGCAACATGCTGAGTCTGCGCAAATCCCAGCTGCGCCAAAGCGGGCTCGCGCGCAACCTTCAATGCCAGGTCCATGAAGCCGGCAAAAAGCTGCGGGAAAGCGAGCTGGGAACGGCCAATCGACTCGCAACCGCGGCTCACTATCGGGATCCTGAAACGGGCGCCCATTTGTTGCGCATGGCAGGCTACGCGCGTCTCGCGGCAGCCAACCTCCGTCTGTCCACCGAGGAACAGGACGATATCCATGACGCCGCGCCATTGCACGATATCGGAAAAATCGGCATTCCCGACCACATCCTGCTCAAGCCGGGGCGGTTGGACGATGCGGAAATGGAAATCATGCGAACGCACCCGTTGATCGGCGCCCAGATTCTTAAATACGGCACTTCCAGGCTCATACGCAATGCCGCGGTCATCGCACTATCCCATCACGAAAAGTTCGACGGCAGCGGTTATCCGCACGGACTGAAGGGTGACGAGATCCCGCTTTACGGGCGCATCGTCGCCGTTGCCGACGTGTTCGACGCGCTGACGTCAAGCCGTCCGTACAAGGCGGCTTGGAGCATTGAAAAAGCCACCGACTGGCTGAAGCAGAATGCCGGCAGCCATTTCGATCCGGCTTGCGTGGAAGCGCTGCTGAAAGACATGGGACAAATCCTCGCCATTTTCAACGCCCACAAAGATGAGGACGGCCACTAGCCATGAGCGACAGAATAGATTTGAACGAACTCAAGGAAGCCAGGACATTGCCGTCGCCCACGGGCGTCGCCCTGAACGTCATGCGCATGTGCCGCAGCGACAACGTTTCATTGAACGATCTGGCTGCGCAAATACAGGCCGATCCAGTATTGGCGGGACGGCTGATCCAGCTCGCCAACCGCGGCAAGCGTCCGCAGACGCGCCCGATCGTGGCTATTTCGACGGAAGTCCTGCTGCTCATCGGCATACAAGCCGTGCGCCAGATCGCCTTGGGCGTATCGCTCATCAGCTCCTATCAGAGCGGCGTTTGCCGAGGATTCGATTACAACCAGTTCTGGTCGCATTCACTGGCCATGGCATGTGTCGCTCAGGCCATCGGCGAGCGTCAGCCGATCGCGCCGGCGGCGGAATTGTTTACCTGCGGGCTGCTGGCGGGGATCGGCAGACTGGGCCTGGCTTCGGTGCGCCCCGATGCTTATGGGGAACTCCTGTCGGCGAACGCCTCGGCCACCGTCGACGAGCTGATGAAGCTGGAACGGGAACGCTTCGGCTGCGATCGTGTGCAACTGTCGGTAGCCATGATGGAGGACTGGAAGATCCCGGACTTGTTTGTCGGCGCCGTCCGCTTTTACAGGACGCCGACCTTGTCAGGCTGGGTGGAGGGCAGCCGCCGCCAGCAACTAGTGCGCTTGCTTGACCTGGCCGCACTGATTGCCGACATTGACGTTGCGACCGAGGAAGAAAAGCTGCGAGCGATGCCATCGTTGTTTGAAAAAACTGCGGCGATCGGCCTGACAGTCGAGGAAGTGACCGAAGTGATGAAACAGGCGGCGAAAGAATGGGTAGGGTGGCGTGAAGTCCAGAGATTTTCACGATAACATCAGTTCCGGCAATCGCAACATGGTGGCTATTCCACGCCAGTCGGAGACGCGGCTCAATAGGATGTGCAAAAACTGTCGCTATCTGCCGCATGAGCGGCCATTCCAAACCAACCTGATGGAATCACATGATCCCCATACGCCCGGCCATCTCTGACGACACCGAGGACCACGAGTTCGAACGCGGTTGCAGCGGCTGCCTCGACTCTGAAGAATTGGACATCCAGTTCGAATATGCCTATCAACCGATCGTTGAATGCGTAACTAAGTCGATTTATGCCTACGAAGCATTGGTACGCGGTCCGCAAGGAGAGCCTGCGGGCAGTGTTTTAGCGCAAGTCAACGACGCCAATCGGTACCGGTTCGACCAGGCATGCAGGATAAAGGCCGTTGAGGGCGCCGCGAGGCTCGGGATGAAAGAATTGCTATCCATCAATTTTCTGCCGAACGCAGTGTATCGCCCCGAAGTCTGCATCCGCAGCACGTTTGCGGCGGCACGCAAACATGATTTCCCGATTGAAAACATCATCTTTGAAGTCACCGAAGGCGAGCGTGTCCAGGATCGGCCGCACCTGGTCAACATCTTCAAGGAATACCATCGCTTTGGATTCCAGACCGCCATCGACGACTTTGGCGCTGGATATGCCGGATTGAACTTGCTGGCGGAGTATCAGCCCGACCTCATCAAGATCGACATGGACCTGGTGCGTGGCGTCGACAGTGACAAGCCGCGCCAGGCAATCGTGACCGGGATCGCGGCCATCTGCAACAGTTTGAACATCCGCGTGCTTGCGGAGGGCATCGAAACCCGTGCCGAGCGCGACTTTTTCCTGGGTATAGGCGTCACGCTCATGCAAGGGTACTGGTTCGCTAAACCGAGGTTCAAGGAGTTGAGCTGGATTCCTGAGTCGGCCTGGCTGTAGGGGATTGTGGGCCGTTGATTTGCACAAATTTGTTCCCTCTATCTTAAGAAACTCTCATAGACGATTTGTTTTTTGAGGGAACAAACTTATGCAAATCATATATGCATAAATTTGTTCTTTTGATCGGCAATTGCAAAAAGTTGTTCATCTTTTGTGCGCGAGAACTATAGTGAATTCAATACTTCACGCATAGAGTGATCATGAAATCCTTCGACGATGAAAATGCGCACCTTTCTTATCGTGTTGTCGATGGGGCTTTGGTTGACACGTCAAAATGGTCTACCCCAGACGAGGGGGCATTACTTAATGAAAAGAAACAGCGATATTTTCTGAGAAAAAAAGCAATCGAACTGTATTTGGCAGGGGTTGATAAAAATGACATAAAAGAAAGAACATCAATCGGTAGCAAACAAGCCTATCGATTGATCAAAGAACGTTGTCTTGCAATTCATGAAGATGGACAGCCTTACGGCTGGCGCGGATTGGTGCCGAGCATCAGAATAAAAATCTACACGCGCGTCAAAAAAATTAAGGTTGATCAGTACGGGTCTGGAGCGGCGGGTGCAATGCAAACTTTGCTCGCTGCGCATCCAGATCTACGCGCAGATTTTGAGCGACGGATTTTGGCTCGACCACCCGAGAAGATTTTAGCGGAATCAAAACAGTCGAGAATAGGCCATAGCACCTGGTTTCTCGATCAGTTGCGTCGCTTAGGATATGAGCATCGAGGAGAATGGCCTTTCACGACAGCTAGCCTAGGCTATTACTCCGTGAGGCGTTACGTAGATTCTCTCCTAGAAAAAAATTCTATAGCCCTTGCTTATTCAAAGGGAGGAGATGATTTTGTCACTAAGCTGAAGACTGGTGACGGCTCTAATCGGCCCGTTCATAAATATATGCAGCGAGTCGAAATGGATGCCCATAAGTTGGATGGGATTTTTTGCGTCTCACTGCCTCAGCCCGATGGCAGTTTTCAGGAAAAGGTGGTTCACCGGCTTTGGGTAGTTGTCCTTATTGAAGTTACATCCCGAGCAGTGCTTGGTTATCATTTTAGTATGAGAAAAGAGGTGTCGAAGGATGACGTCCTACGTGCGATCAAGAGTGCGTTAGGTCGTTGGGTTCCGCGGGAAGTAAGCTTTAGTGATATGCCATATAGAGATGGGGCCGGACTACCATCAGTATTGGGCGAACGATTCATAGGCCTTTGTTGGGACGAGACGAGCGTGGATGGGGCGCTGGCGGAAACTTGTACTCACGTCAAAGAGAGCCTACAAAAGGTTGTGGGCTCAACTCTATTGGAGCCTAGAACATCCTTTTCTCGACAAAGGCGAAAAGATGATCGTCCCTTCATCGAAACATTCTTTCGAAATTTAGCCGGGAAGGGGTTCCAGAGATTATCGAATACAACGGGCGCGAAACCGCAAGATAAAAGAGGTCGTCGACCAGATATCGTTGCATTAACAAGTCGCTTTCAATTCGAATACGCGGAAGAACTTTTAGATGTTCTGATTGCTAATTACAATGCGACGCCCCACAAAGGAATTGGTCGTCGATCTCCGCTCGACTACGCTAAATTTCTGAATCAACATTCTGGGGACAAATTGCGTCGTGCAGAGCCAGAATTGATCGAATCGATATTTAGCGTACGGATGAGATGCATTGTGAAAGGGGGCGCCGCACAAGGTAGAGCGCCATATGTAAATGCAAAATATGGACTCTACACAAATGAAACTCTTAGCAGCCGACAGGACTTGGTCGGAACCCACATATGGGTGACGTTTCACAAGGAGACGGATTGTAGAATTGCGCTTGCGTCTACGCTGGAAGGAACTCGGTTAGGAGTGCTTAGGGTCGCCCCGCCGTGGAATCTCACCCCGCATAGTTTGGCGGTTCGTATTGCAATCTGTCAGGCAAGAGCAAGAGGGCAGTTTGATATTCCTTCTGGTTCGGATGGAATCAGAGTGTTCATGGATTTTGTAGAGACGCATAAAGGCAAGAAATTGCCTGTGCATCCAGCATACATGGAAGCGCGTCGGATTCTCGTTAGACAAGCAGAGCAGGCAATTGGAGAGTCTATGCTGAAATCTGCTAAAGAAAGAATTTCTGAGCAAGATGAGAAGAATAGTTCAACGATCGGGCAAAAAAAGAACCCGGCGAATGCAAATCAGAATATAAATTTGCCACCTCGACGAATGGCGGCAACAGAAAAATCATGATTTTCTCTTTGCCTGAACATATTAATCCACAACATAGTCTTGTGACAAAGAGGTATGCAGTCTACACGCCACCGGTTCATCAGATGATCCAACAGATTGGCGACTGGATAGATCAACAACGGCCGGGAGGATATATTTATGGAGCTTCCCGGCTTGGGAAATCAAAAGGCATTCAATGGCATTTGACCGAAGTGCTCGAGGAGCGCTTTAAAACGGTTTTGCCGCTAATCGTGTGGTGTCGACGTCCAGATAGTCAGGCAAGCGAAGCCGATTTTTGGAATCAATTACTAGTGGCATCGAATTTTGAGTTTGCAAGACCTGGGAAGCCTCCTAAAAAGAGTGAAGCTATTGATCTTTGCATCAATCGCTTTATTGCTATCGCGCAAAGCGCTGAGAGGAATTACGTCGTATTAATGATTGATGAGGCACAAGATCTATCATTTCGCGAATGGAAGTGGTTAGTCGGACTTCAAAATCAATTGGATTACAAAGGATATTTGTTGAGCGTATTTTCAGTAGGCACGCATCAACTGGGTTACCAACACGAGTATTTAGCTAGTACAGGGAATGCACATGTTGCTGGTAGGTTTATGGCGGCGCATACGCGGTTTCACGGCTTACGATCTTTAGAAGAACTTCGATATGTTCTTAACGGCTATGATATCGATTCAGAATGGCCAGGAGGCTCGGGCATATCATTTTTAGAATATTTTTCATCCAGTGATTTTAAAGCCGGGAAAAGACTAGCTGACCATAGTGCTATTTTCTGGAACGCGCTATTGGAGCTGGCTCCAAAGGTGGCTCAAAAAAATCTAGAATTTCCTATGCAGCATATCGCCTCTGCCGTGGAAGTTGCATTATTCCGTTTAGCAAATGGGGATGACTGGGACTTGGTAACCTCTTTTGAAAGCTGGCTTGACTCGCTATCACGAAGTAATTTCTCCGATCACATGAGGATCATTCTTAATCCTGGATGAGAATTATGGATGACTATCTGAGGATAAATTGGTATAGACGTTGTCTGATACCGTATGAATCAGCAGTCTCGTTCTTGAGCAGATTCTGTGCGCTCAATAGGATTAAGGTCGATCATTGCTATACATTCTTAGGGCTTGAGTCAGAATTTTCATTGCCGCTAGACAAGCAGCAAATTTACAAAATTTCTGACCTGCTTGGAGAAAAACTCGAAGTTGTCCAAAGTGTTTTTGCACCGTCTATTTCACTTAATTATCTCGGCACCTATAGCTATCGAGATTCCCCATATTCAAATCCACTTACATTTCACTATTGCGAACAATGTGTCACGGATGGTTATCACAGTTATCTCCATGAGTTGCCTTGGATGAAGCGTTGCCCATTCCATGACGAGCCAATCAATGAAATTTTCGTAGCACATACCCAAGGCCTAACTCGCCGAAAGAGGCTTATTAGAGCGCTTACTGACCTTATGGAGAAGAGGTCAGAAAAATGGCCATGGCTTCATACCGATATGCAGGAAACGTGGAATCTACACGTTGTCGACCGCATAAGCCAGTGGCTTTCAGAGGTCCGAAAGAAAGCAAATCTACTTTCGGAAGGTGAGATCTGGCAATCTCAATCTACCAACCTGCAGGATGAAAGCTGTCTCAATGATGTACTAGAGCAGTTGCATACGCTAGAGCCGCTTCCAAGGATGTTAGAGGCCTACGTATCGCCTATAAAATACAATTGGACCGTTAATATAAGAAAATTTCCAGTTGATGCTCGGAGCGATTTCGAACGAATAGTTCCTCGACTAGGATTTAATTTAATCTTGGAGATTTACATATATATTGGGGCACATTCTAACCATCCTCCAACTTTTAGTGCTTGCCTTCATAAAGCTAAAGAGAATATTAGAAAACTCCATCCGAAGTGTTCGTGTAGATGGGGGCGAGCGAAAGGCAATTGGGGGCGCCACTATTGGGTTAAGAGATTACATCAAGGAGATTGGTTTTGGGACTCTCAGTGTCCTTATGATGTGGCTATAGAAAATTTGGAACTTGGCTGGGGGAGAGCGGATTCGATACAGTGGGGGCCTACTGCCGACAGGCGCTATATACAAATGGCTCGCTTTATAAAAGAGCTCCATTTGTTAGGAGTTATCAGCTATACGTCCGAAGCCTTTCTAAACGAGCATCAAGAACTTATTTTGTATCCAAAGGTTGATCCATTTTGTGAATGGGTATTGAATTCGCCATTCTCCGAATTATTGAATGCGGCCGCGGAGTTCGAGATTATCGCTAAAGAAGAGCAGCTTTTAAGCTGGATTAGGGCGATTGAAAGTGGAGAAGAACCAACTGCACGATTGTTGACAAGTCAGAGCATTCGATTGTGTATTACGGGAGAAGGAATGACACTTATAAAGTGGCGTCGTCATGTGTAGTATCGGCTTCGAAAAATGAACTGACGAAGCGGTATTTTGCGCTCTTGCAGCGACGTTTTAAGAACAGAAAACTCCGCTTTAATAGAGGTCATTTGCATGGATGAAGAATCTAAAGTTGTTCAAGAAGTCGCTAAGACAACAGGAAAAGCGATAGATGCCGCGAGGGACTTTGGTGGTTTCATTGCTAAATACATTTCTGGGTCGGTAGAACAAGTATTTGGGATTGTTGAAGATAAGCTTAAGTATTCGAGATGGGAGAGACAGGTTCGGCTCATGCAACGAGCTGACGTTTTTCTCAAAAAAGAGGGGCTCTCAAGTCCAACAAGATATGTGCCACTGAAAATAATGATTCCACTCTTGCAAGGGGCGACATTAGAAGAAGATGACGATTTGCAAGATCGGTGGGCGATGTTATTAGTAAACGCCGCGAATGCAGAATTCCCCGTAGAAATTCGACGAGCTTACCTAGACATATTGGAGCAGCTAACTGCACTAGAAGTAAAGATTTTGGACAATATTTATGCACTTCCGTTTGCTCAAATGCAGCATGACGGTGTTGCGACCTTCTATTTGCCAGATTCAGTTTCGTTAGCATCGCCACTGGGCGGCTCTAATTTCCCTGCGCCAGACGAGTCCATTCAGTTGGCGCTCGGGAATTTAACCAGGCTAGGTTGTCTTCGGCCAAGTATGACTTGGGGCGGTGGCGAAAGTTTTGGTCGGATCTTACCTACAGTTCTTGGTCGGGCTTTTATCACGACCTGTCGCATTTCTTAATTCCCGCATTCGATTCGCTTTAGCATCAACTATTCATCAAACGCGGGCAAGACGGCCGAACAGGTTTCGCCAATTAATGTGGGCGATGGTGTCGAAATCTAAGAACGGTCCTGAATCGCGGAATAGGGCAGTGACACCAAGAGCACTCCTCTTTTAAGGGAAGGATATGGTCGACAAACACTATTTGAGAGATCTCCGCAGCGATGCACAGGCACTGCTCAAGGAGCGAGGGCATTGGATTGTCGCGGCGGTCGAGACCCATATTTTCTGGCCAGAGACGACCCAGGTGTTTCCGTACGACGGCAAGGACCTCATTCTGAGGCCCGGCGATGACAAGCTGGTTCCAACGATCGCCTTCAATTTTACCAAACACGGCATGACGCGCGAGGTCGCGCGGGATCTGCTGTCAAATTTCGCGAGCGCGCTGGCGTGGATGGAGAAGAAACGCCTCGAAATCACGAGCTGGACGGGTGGTGGTCATCCCATTAATGTGATGCACGGACGGATGCGCAACGTGTCTCGCTTCCTCGATCCCGAGATGCTTGAAGTGCCAACTAATGAGATAGAGAGCGCAGTACTGGCGCTGTATCGCGAGGCGATTTCCACACGCAATCCGTTCTACGCCTTCCTGAACTTCTACAAAGTCATCGCTTTTTCCCATCGAGACGGTCGTGAACGAGGCCGTTGGATACGCGGCGCACTCGCCGATATTACTGCTGGCCCCGGCTTTGACCGTTTGAATGCGCTGAGGGCTGAGCATGGCGACAAGGTGGGCGAATACCTTGTCGACGAAGGCCGGCATGCCATTGCACATGCAGAAAAGGAGATTTTCGTGAATCCGGACAAGGTCCTTGACCACCAGCGGATCTTGGGGGATTTGCCGCTGATGCGACGCTTAGCAGAAATGTCCATTGAACGCGATCACGGCTTCGTCACGAACTTGTATAACAAAAAATACGCCGATCCGATTGCCGGCTTCCGGGGCATGATGACAGAGGCGATCATACGGAAGATCTTGGAGGCCGATTTCCAACCTGAAGACGTGCTCGAAGTACCCGATCATGTGACCATCGTGGCTCGGAGGGAGGGCACCGCCGCAGTCTTGTCTGCGATGCAGTTCTACCAAATGGGGCTCTCGCAGAACGGAGTAAGCTTGGTGTTTGTCGATGCGACAGAGTCAGTTTTCCTGCAAATCAATCTGGACTTCCGGGAAAACAAGATGTTGCTCGACCCGCTTTCGGGAGTCACGATTTTCTCCAGACGAGAGACCGTCGCCCAACTTGATGCTCAGATCGCCGGCCTTGAGTTCGTGATGGCGACATTTTGCAATGGACCGCTGGAGGTCTGGAATGACAAAGACGATGCCATGCTTGGACGAGCGAAGGGTTATATTCCCTTGAACTTGTATGCCGACATCGAGGGACATCAGAAACAGATTGGGGAGCTCAACATCTTGCGGCAGGAATTGATTGAGAAGCTGCAGGCCTCCGGCCCAGCGTCGGGGTAGCGCCCGCTGTACGCCCCATGTGGGCCCTTTGCGAGATAATTCTCAGAGGAGCGAAGTGCCAGTGTGGCGCTGGCGTTCTTACATCGCGAGACTGCGACATGCTATATTGTATCCGTGCGGCAATTGACCGCTTTTTCGGGGAGCAATATGGCAAGTAACGTAGTAGAGGCAGGTCGGGTGCTCGACCAGGCGGCAGAGGTTAAAGCAATTGCATTGAAGTTGCGAGAGATGTTCGTTGCGCCCACTTCCGATTTTGGAACGGACATACCCAAGTCGATTCACTCCGTGACGTGTACGTATGCAGCCGCTGAAGAGATTGGGTTCCAATTCAGCACGGATATCGGAACGGGACTAGCGCGCTTTCAACTAAAAAGAAGTGAAAAGACTGTTAGGGGAACTACCGAAAAGGGTGATGTAGTTGGCGAACTGGTCTTTTATAAGATTTTCTCCGAAGACAACCGGTCTCATCTTAACTATTCGGTGGAGTTCGATGCGACGGGGGCGATTACATACCATCCGAAGACTACAACTCTGGCAGCACTGGAGAAAGATGCGAAGGACGCGACGATTCCGCGATTTATGCCTAGGTGAAGCTATCTACAGGCTGATGAATTTCGTTTGAGCCGTTGTTATTCACCAGTAAAAGAGCTCCGAACATTCGGGGCTCTTTTGTTTGTCTCTTGAAATCTTACTGTAGGTTCACTTCTAGTCTTCCAGATCGTATTAGGGTCTGGGCAGGGCATGACCATTCATCTCGCATTTGGCTGGCGGCGCGGCTGTACGATACTCTGTCCGTCGAAGAGAGCTGACATCCTCTTCAGGCCAGAACTGGAATCCAGGCCAATATTGACGTTAAATTACTGCAGATGGTCGCAGGCCGATGTGATCTCAAAAAAGAGTTGCACAAAGGACTTATTCAGGTAGGGTCTAAAGCTGTTCCTAAGAGCCTTATATCCAATCTCATCCATTCACCTTGGCTAGAGAGATCGTATGACACTTGTCGCTACATGGACTAGAACCACAGAAAGAGGACGTGAATTATGGGTGATGTCGGATAGCCGGTTAAGTGGTGGAAAATGCTGGGACTTTGGTCCCAAAATTTTTGGAATAGGTCGCAGCGATGCGTTGGTTGCATTCGCCGGCGACACTACATGGACTTATCCGCTGATTGCACAAATTACTTCCTACGTGGAATCGTTCGTCAATTTACGAGACCGGGCATTAGATCTCACGGATGCGTATCCGATGATCATGCAGATGCTCAATGAATCACTCACTTTCGTTTCTGATGCGGCGCATTCATCAATGCACATCCCAGACTGTTCTTTTATATTTTGCGGATATTCTGCTCGTCGAAAAGATTTCTTTGTACGTCGCATCGTTTTCAACAAGAAAAGTAAGCGTTTCGAAGACAGGCCAGCAAAAAGAAGCGGAGGAGAGCTCCTCGCGTTAATTGGAGACAAAGAACCTGTGAGCGCAGCTAGCCGTCATGTCACTAAGCACTTAAAAAGTGATCCGAACACTCGTAGCAGACTAGGCATGTTACCGGCAATGGCATTTTTCGAGGTGCTATCTTCAGGCCACTATAGAGAGATTGGGGGCGCACCTCAAGTCGCGAAAGTCTATCAACACATGAACCAAACTCATTTCGGGGTCTACTGGCCACCAACAGCCGCTGACAATGATCAAGACATTTATCTTCGCGGCCGCCGCTTAACTAAAACCGATGTACTCGACCACCCTTGGGTTTATGATCCGTCGAAAGCCAATCTTTTCTGGCATGATTTCTCTCCCGTGGCCCGGCATCTGAAAAAGAAAATGCCGGAGGAGTTTCAGCTAGTAGGGTCGACGGTCTTCGATTAGGACGAGACATCAAATTTTAAATTGCATAACGTTCATCGCTTTAATCGGAACATAATTTATCAAAAGGCGTTAGCAGAAATCCCGAACAAAGACGCAGGCGGTCAGAAATGCCCCGCATTGCAAGTGGGATCTGTCGTCAAATGAGCAGGGGGAGAGAAAATTGGCCTTTATCGTTGTCTGTATTGCCACCGCTTGGGGTAGCGCGCACGGTGGCATCAACGTCGTCAACACAGGATTGGCACGAGGAGTCGCCAACATCCTTCCTAAGGGCGGCCGGTGCATTTGCGTCGTTGAGGAGACCTTGAAGACAACGACTCCTTTGAAGGTTGAGGTCATCATTCCTAGGGCTTTTGAGACCGAGGTGGTTCTGGAGGCCGTTCTCAATGAGGTTCTGAAGACGCCACTGCCCGATATTGAAGGGCTGCTAGTCATCGGGCATGACTTAAAGACAGGCCAATTGGCCATCGACTGCGCCAAGGATCTACAAATTCGGCTGGGCCGTGACACGTCGGTGAAATCGGCAGTGATCAGTCACATGGACTACGCCGAATACTCGCGACGCAAAGGGCAGTCGTTGCCCAGCGTCTTCGAGAAGTCGCGCAGGCAGCATGCCGTTGTCTCTGCCGCGGACTTTGCGTTTGCTATCGGGCCACTGCTGGCCGATGGATTTCAGAAGGCGCGTCGCGATCGCAAGGACCGAGTCATTGCACTGACACCTGGAAGTTCAACCATCAGGGCGCAAGCTGAGGGCGATGGAGCGCTGAAGTTCTACATGAGCGGCAGACTAGGCCTTGAGGACGATCCAATCAAGAACGGGGTGCTGGCAGTTCGCGCCGTGAAAGCTGCATATGTCGCGGAAAGGTCCAGTGCAACTCCTGGGCGCTGGACGCTGCGTGGGAAATTCTATGCGTGTGGTGTCGATCCCGAGAAGGACGGCGAGCTCATCGACATGTTGAAAAGGGACGTCCGGGAGGATGCCGCTTTTGAGCTGGAACCGATGCCGTTCACGGACCAGCAGGAAGATCTACATGACTACGTCACCAGCGCTGATGTGGCGCTGATGCCGTCATGGCACGAAGGCTTCGGGTTGGCTGGCTGGGAAGCGCTCTGTGCAGGCGTTCCATTGGTCTGCTCGACTCAATCCGGCCTAGCTGTCCTGGTCAGTCAACTTCGGGATCGATTCCCAGACTCAGATTTTGCTGGTGTACTTCCCGTCGTCATGGCCGGCGGATCAGCGGCTGGGCACCCTTCCGAGCAGGACACGTGTGCGTTGCGCGATGCTGTTCAAACGATGGTGCGTGAGTACTCGGCGCGCAAGAAGGCCGCGATGGAACTCGCACCACTCATCAGGCAGTTGTTCACCTGGGAGGGGTGTGCTGCCGAACTCCTGGCCAATGCCAAGTGGCCATGGGCAAATCCGCGAGACTGGTTTCAGCGCCAATTGGCCGCGCAGCGAGCGATCGACAGTCGAGACGGGGTCGCTGGCGCTGAAATGATATTCACCGCGCTGGAGGCGTGCCAATCCGGGCATGTCGAACGCGATTGGGGCCAGGTTTGTTCCGCAATGAATTTCTTCAGCGATGTCGGTGCTACTGCGACCATGAAGGATCGGCGGGAGTTCAAGACGGCATTGGAGGGGATAGGGAAAGCGATTTCTGATGCATTGGCGGGTCATGTCACCGCAGGTGGGCTGCCGATTCTCGACACGGTGTTCCTCGATCTGTGTTGGAGATTCTTGGCCGCTGCCACCAAGCTGGCGATGAACTTCGGCGACTTCAAGGCACTCCTGCCTGACATGATGCGCGACCGCATATTCGAAGATGGGTTCCTGCGCAAGGAACTGCTCTTTTACGTGTCGCGCTATTCGGATGACTTTGACGGTCGGTTCGATGACCAGGCGAGAGATTTTCTTGCCCCCCTGGTCAAGTATCTCCCGAACGATCGTGCGTTGCGCATCCGTGTAGCTCGCCTGTGCGCGGCCAATCCCAACCTCAAACGCGTGATCGACACGGAAGAGATCCTAGACTTCGCCGAGGAATCGGCGCGATGTGCCAAGGCCATGGCAAGGCCATTTGATATCGGTGAGTTGCTTCAGCGTGAAGCAGATATTGCACCTACAGCGCTGGCGCTGTTCAGCCTGAGGCCCGACGCCGCGCGACAGTCGATGGAACAGCCGATCGGCTTTTTTAATCGGCTGGATCCGAAGAATGAGGTGACTAAGACCTGGCGTGGCGACAAGCGGCTCGCAGCAGGGATGATCACAGTCTCCATCTCGAGTGCGCATGTCTTCTATGTGTTGGAGGCGATGGCCAACGATGAAGAAGAGGCCATCCGATGGGCCGCACTTGACCTCGCCTTTTCTCCTGTGCTGCGCGTCCGGTTGGCATCGTCGGATGCGTCTTCAAGTTCTGGCCGCACGCTATGTGCCAAGCTTGGCAAAATTGTTGATATTGCCGTCTCGTTCGAAGGTGGCCATCCTTGGCTGACTCGGGAGTTCTTGCACCATTACCGCGAGGAGCACAGTTCGAAGGATCCATGGCCAGCTCAGTTGGCGAAGTTCACGTTGACGGACTTTCCCAAGTCGAGGGAGCTATTTGGGCCCAGCGTGGGGCACGAAAGCGGCCCGTTGGGCCGCCAGATGCACCCCGAAGTCATTGACGCACGCGAGCGCGCAGCTGAGTTCGTCAAGCGAGTGCTGTTGGTCTTGCCACCAATCTCTGTCCAAACCGACGCCAGTCGGGCAGCATCGAAAACCAGCACGCCGCCTCTTGGCCTCGGGCTGTTGGCAACCCACATTTCGAATCTTGGGCATGACGTCCATCTGGTCGACTGCCACCGATTTCCACATCTGGCCACCGATGTATTCAATCGAGCCAAGACGTTCAGCTTGATTGGCTTTAACACAGTTTTTAGCACGGTTCGGTCTACTCGGCAGATGCTCAGCCGGATCCGTAACGCGACCGGGCGGCCTGTTCTGGTGGTCGGCGGCCCTGCAGTCAACCTTGACGGTTGGCAGTTCTCGGCCATAGATGAGGGCGACAGAGATAACTGGGATTTCGCGATCCAGGATGACGCTGTTGGCAATCTCGAGTTGTTAGTAAAGGCCCTCCAGACGACGACTCCCTGGCCGCAGAGCGATGGGTTGGTTGTAAACCCGCATAGCAGCTTCGTCGCCCTGCGCGACGTTGAGGCGCTGCCTGCGTCTGCCATTGTAGAAGTGGGCAAGCCGATCAACGATTTGGGCTGGATGAAGATCCACCTGGACCGGAGACTGTACGCTGGTCCTGACGGGCCATACGAGCCAGGCCGGACACGAGACGTGAAGGGGCGAGTTCACGAGGCTCATGTGGTGATGTCCAAAGGCTGCGACTGGAACTGCAGCTTCTGTACCGAGCGTCGAAGTCTGAGCAAAGGCGAACGTAGGCGCGAGGTCGACTCCATCTTGGACGAAATACGCCAGCTCGCGGCTTCGCATCCCAATTTGCGAATTCAGTTCATCGATGACAACCTATTCCCTCAGATCGCATCGCCGGAAAACGCTGGGAGCGTCCGAGTGAAAGAAGGCGTTGCCTGGGCCGAGCGATTTCTAACCGGGCTTGCCAAAATCCGGCGCGAGCGAAGCGGCAGCCTGACTTGGCGCGGCATCTTTAGGCTTGAGGACTTCGACGCGTACGAAGCGCAGGGCGAGAGAGGAGGATTTGTCAACCTTCTCTCTGCGGCGGGCTGCAACATGCTGGCTTTCGGCGTGGAGTCGGGCAATGCAGCGCGACGACATAGCATCAAAGCAGGTGGTCGTAAGTTCACGAACCAGGTGATCAGGAATCTGTTCAGAAGACTTCGCGACGGCGGAATTTTCACTAAGGCCTACTTCATCATTGGTGGGCACAAGGAAAACGCACGCCTGGCAAGGGAGACGATTTCGTTTGCGGTATCATCGGGTGCAACGCTGGCCTACTTTGCGCTCTACAAAGACTTTGTCCGAGCACAGAAACAGCTGAGCCGAGATCGTGGGTTACGGGATCCAGTGACAGAGAGCCTGCTCGACTACGAGCAGATGCTACCAGGATGGGACGACGCGTTTGCGACGCGCAAGCAATTGGTTACGGCCTCAGTCGCAGCGAGTCTTTCCGAGCCGGTAAACGCGATTGAGCGGCGAACCTATCAGCAACTCGCACGCCTGGGTTTCCGATTTGAGGATCTCGTGAAGTACAACGACTATCACTCTAAGGAGGGACCGGCCGGCAAGGTGCTGAATGAGATTGCGTGGGACAAGCCCGACCAGTACTTTGCGATGGTGGAGAAGGCGTACAGGACCTTTTATTTGCGACGAGATTTCGTTTCGGACTTCAGGCAACTCGTCGCCGCGGGTTACTAGATCCGATCAGTCGCGATAGTGTTGAGCATCCTCTTTCGGGAGTTGAATCCACAGAACGTGAAATGCATTAGATGAAGTCCAGTGCGATTCCCGCGAGCAAGCGGCTGTAACCACCGACGTATGCACGGTGGAATTGGATCTCTTTGGGTTCAGTCATGATACTAATGTTGCTCCATACTGTCTTGGAGGGCTTCTACTTCGATCGCACGGAAAGTAGCTCATTTGTCTTCTTGGCATTATTGCGTGATCTATCGCCGAACGAATCATCGCCTCGAAGAAATGTCCTTCTCTGTAGGTTTCGCATGGACGTCCACAATCGGCCATTCTCTGAAGTTGTCTCAAAAATGCACGCGTTGAAGCACAGTTGGCGTACCGGCACCCGCCAGCCGTTCTCCGGTAAGCGGGGCGCCAAGTAATTAAAAAGGATGCTTCGCTTTCCGAATGCAGAGATCCGTCCACTATGGAAGTGGCATTCTTATGGCTACAGAGTTAGTCGGATAGAGATTCGATTCAGCGCTAAATTAGTCACTTTGACTAATTCCGGCCGTCAGCGCCATTGTGTTTTACGAAACTGTTTCCAGCTACGGAAACGCCGAGAGGAGATTTTCAGATCATCCCAAGCATCTGGCAAAAGGTTGTTCGTGCGAGCAGCTCGGGGAATAATTTCACCTTCGTCGGCGAAGTACTGCGCAGCACGTTTTGCATTGATATAACGAATGTTTCTGAAGTAGCGAGATGGCTTACGATTTCCCGTGCCTGGTACTGGCCCATGCTCGACTCGGTGTGTCCGATATTTCTTTACAGATTTGACGCGCAAGGCGACAAATGACTCGGCGGTAACAGTCTCGCCGAAATCATTGCGCAAGATGTATTGATAGTCTTTGTAAGCTATACCGGTAAAGATGCGAAAGTGTGGCCCAACGTTAGACGTGATCCATGGATAACCCAATTTCTTGAGTGCTTCTTTCATGGAGCGAAAGACGACAAAGTTTCCGCTTCGCCCAAAAAGAGTAACGAAAGTTTGTTGTTGACGAATGATATGCATGACGACTCCTAGGTAATAAAAACCTAGAAGTGATCAAGCATCGCCTTTATAGTGAAGTCAAAGTGCATATATCCTTTTTTTACTTTTCTTGCCCTATCCTAGTTGCGTGGCAACTCATCCACATGCACTTGCAAATGCATCACCGGAATGGCTAGTTAATGAAATGGTTGGCCGTATTTTCGTACGAGGCTGATGTCGAGGCAAGACATTCAGTAATTGTTTGTCGTCGCTTGGCAACTGCCTCACATTGCTCAGCGAGATCGAAGTACTTGAATTGTCGGCTCCTGACCAGTGTGAATGTGTAACGTGAGTCCCAGTACGCAGATCAACAGAGTGGGGCAGTCATTTATTTTCAGGAGCTTAATAGTCCCGCTTGCGATAGAGTGCGTTCAATGCGGGTCTTGCCAAATGGATCTGCGCTATCGACGTAGCGCATAGCCGATTGTATATTTTTCCAGCCTACATATTCCATGAGCGTTTTGAGGTCCCAGCCGTTCGAGGTCGCCCAGTTGGCGAATCCTCGACGAAGCGAATGTGCACTATATTGATGAGCGTCGAGAAGTCCTGCTCGACCAAAGAGAGAACGCAGTAGTGGAATGATACTTGCAGGATTCAAGCCATCTTCACTGAGCTTGCCCCAGCGGTTTATTGATCGAAAGACCGGACCGCTCTCTAGACCGCTTAAAGCGATCCATGTTTGATAGGCTGTGACTGGGCAAAGGCGAGACAAAGCGGGTGCTTTGAATGTGCTGCCTTTGAACTGGCGATCACCTTTTGTCTGCGGAAAATAACACGTCATACCTTCATTGGGCAGGGCTGTAACATATTGCACCTCCAACCTGGCCAACTCATCGCCTCGAAATCCCCGCCAAAAACCAAGTAACACAAGTGCCTTATCCCGTGTATAGCGCAATTGTGCAATCGGATCATCGACGGTGCCGGCGAGGGCAGCATCAAGCCAGGCGGTCACCTGCTCCAGCTGATTCAGTTGCAGAGGCTTGGCTCGTCTCTCGGGTGCAGAATGTAGTTGCTGGATGCCACGAAAGACTTTTCGAACGATGGGAGATTTTGTTGGGTCGGGAAAGCCTTGATCAATATGCCATTGTGCCAATGCCGCCAGCCGTTGGCGCAATGTATTGATGGCCAGCGTATTTGCATAGTTGGCGAGATACCGTGAGATGCTATCGGCAGTAGCAGGCAAGAATCCACCCCATTCAACCTCAAAATGACGTACGGCCGATTGGTAGCTCTGCCGCGTATTGTCGCATGTGGCAGCGTGAATGTATTGATCAAGCGTTGGCATATCTATGAACTCTTACGTAGATTGAAAGCAATTTCATTCATTGCTTTGATCATCTTCATCGGGATAATCCTTGTCACTTACGAGACCTTCCGCAGCGAACGCCCACCCGACAAAACCTAGCAACGAAATGGCTTGTAAGGAGAACAGCTCGGAGTCATAGGCAGTGTCTTTTCCATGCAAAACATGATGACGATTTAATTTTCCTGGACGTGGCTTGCTCATGGGGTGTTGCTCGCTAAGGGAGGACAGGAACGCTTTAGCTAATTTCGATAAATCTACCTGTTTATCCAGCCAGTCTGCAATTGCTGGCCGATTCTTGAAGGAATTGAAGATCGATCTCTCACTCACGCTATATGCAATTCCTTCGGCGGAAATCATTGCGAGAGGAATCGCGGCGAGATAGCGCCCCTCATCGTGCAGCCGGAAAGACTCTGCGATTAATGCCGCGTGTTTGGGGTGATCTTTTGTGAGCCTTTCAAGAATTTCCGCCTTCAACGAGTTAATCATTTGCATGAAAAACTGATCTAGCTTATCGATATCTTCCCCGCACTCATCGATATCGTCAGCGAACCCATACGTGACTTCAGGTTGAATGAACCAATTTTGTAGCGAGGCATAGCGCAGAGCGCGTTCGTCGTGCTCATACAATGCGTCAAAATCAATCTTCGGAAAATCCCACTTCGGGAGTTTGAAGAGAGCGTCATGGAAACCAATCGACGCAGAAAAGGCATTAATGGCCAATGGCATTTGCCAAGTTCTTTGTATTTCTTTAAGCGCATTCCCGATAACCGGCAATTGGAGGTCAAGGCGAAGCTTTGCCATTTCCTGGCCCACTTTAATTGCTGGCGAAAGATTCCAGTCCATCGCCTTGATGATGGGGAAATCGAATTTTGGAATCCTAGACGCTAACTCATTTGCTCGACGCACTTGTTCTGTAAAGGGGGAAGCTGCGCGTAGTGCGTTTGTAATGTCGTCAGTTTCTTTGCTCACTTGTTTTCCTCAGCATGACTTCTCGGCCGTATTACAGTTTTAACGGCTCAAAATTTGGCAATTTCCGGCTATTACATAGAATAAAGATACATTATCCAAGGTAAAAATTTACTTAAATTTGACGCAGCCTACGCTTGAAAATAGTATGTAATTACATGCCACGTAATACATTATCAAATTCATTGGAGTGCTAATGGCTCGCACTGGACTATACAAATCGGAAGTCAAAAAAGCCCGTGACGCGTTGCTGGGGCAAGGCAGGCATCCATCAGTCGATGCAGTACGCATTGAGCTCGGCAATACTGGCTCAAAAACCACAATCCACAAGTATCTCAAGGAGCTGGAAGAGGAGGATGGCGGACATAGCCCCAAAGCACCGTTAAGCGATGCGTTGCAAGACCTTGTCGGACGTTTAGCTGCACAGTTGAAAGAAGATGCGGACGCTGAAATCGATGCCATTCGCAGCCAAGCAAGCGAATCGGAGCGCCGGCAGGCAGTTGCCATTCTGGATCTGCGCCAAGAAAATGTCAGCCTCAACACTAATCTCCAACACGCGCAAATTGCCTTGGCGACCGAAGCAAAGGCTCGAGAACATGCAGAACTCCAGCTACAGGAGGCGGGAATAGCCCACCGAGGCTTGGAGCAGCAGTTGGAAGGGCTCAGAGTGCGACTAGTGGAAAATGAGCGGCATCGCCAGTCTCTCGAAGAAAAGCATCAGCATGCACGAGAATCCCTAGAGCACTATCGCGCGTCGACCAAGGAGCAACGCGATCAGGATATCCGGCGCCACGAGCAGCAAGTCCAAAGCCTACAAGCGGAAGTACGTCAATTGCAACAAAGCCTCATCGTCAAGCAAGATGACGTCACCCGTCTTAATCAAGAGGGCGTGCGGCTGGTGGCCGAGCTATCACACGCGCAGCAGGCGCTCTATGAGCAGCAAACGCGGGTACGCCAAGTGGAGCAGAGGCTCGAACAGCTTCACGCTGTAGAGCAGCGTAATAAGCTCCTGGAGATGCAAATTGACGAGAAAGACGGTCGGTCGCATTGAGGAAAAGCGAATACAAGTTGCAGATCTGATGCAGCAGCTCAAAACAAACACGGAGCGACTTCATCAATGCGAGATGGAATTGACCACGCTACAGGCGAGGCTCGATACACAGGAGGTACTCTCCACCGAACTCCGATCTTATCTTGATCGAAATGCCCCTCTAAAATGATGGTCGAATTACCGATTCGTCGGAGATGCGCGCAGTTAATGTGATAGTGAAACGATTTTAGAAAATAGCGATACAAACCAAGCATTTTCCGTTACGATGATTGAATTTAACGGTTCAGTCAACGGAAATTGTGTCACAAATGTCTTTCCCTCATTTATCCGAAGTACTGAAAATTCTGGACGGCGCGCTGCGATCCAATGCGTCGATGTCGACTAACTATGCCGGCCTGCTGGCCGACAAGCTCGAACTGGATGGCGAACGCGAAGTCGCCGTACGCATTCGAGAGCGCCTAGCCCGAGCCCCGACGGCGGTGGCGCACGCCCAGGACGCGGCTGGCCTAATCGGTGGTTTGCCGGTCGATAGCGAGAGTCGGCTTGACACGCTCGATATCAGCATGCCGGCGAAAGGGAGCGTGCACCTGTGCCTACCTGGCGGGACCGCCCGGCGGATTGATGAGTTCCTCCAGTGCGTCAAGCACTACGATCGCTTACACAGCGCGCGTGCAGCCATGCCGCTTCGCATGCTCCTCTATGGCGCACCAGGCACCGGCAAGACTCAGTCAGCGCGCTGGATCGCCAGCGAACTCGGGTTGCCCCTTCTGACCGCACGTTGCGACACTCTGGTTAGTAGCCTGCTTGGCCAGACGAGCAAAAATCTACGCCGTATCTTCGACTATGTCGAGCAGCGACCGTGCGTCCTCTTTCTTGACGAATTTGACGCGCTCGCATCCGCGCGTGGCAGCGAACGCGACATCGGAGAATTGCAACGTGTGGTCATCTCGCTGCTGCAGAACATTGACGCGCTCTCTGACAATACAGTCCTGCTGGCGGCATCGAACCACGAGAAACTGCTTGATCCCGCTGTATGGCGCCGATTTCCTTTTCAGTTGCCACTGCCACTACCGGACACGGCGTTGCGACTGGAGATGTGGGAGGGCATGCTAGGTAACTACGCACCAGCCACACTTGACTGGAATACTTTGACCGCAAGGTCAGCGGGTGCCTCTGGCGCCCTGATCGAACAGGTCAGCTTGGACGCAAAGCGTCATGCCGTACTAGACGGCCGGGTCTTAATAGACGACGGGGAGCTTTTTCGCCGCCTGTCTCTGTCCCTTGCGCTGGCCCAAGGGCATTCCCCGGCTAGCTTAAGCGACGAAATTGCTTGGTTGCGCCAATGGGACCCGAAGATATTTTCCCTGCGAGAACTTGCACGTTTATATAATGTATCAACAAGACAAATAAACCACTTTGTGCAGGGGGAGCATGGCAACGCAGGCAAACCGACCCGAAAGAGGAACGCCCAAGACGACTAATCCGATTGCGCATGTCTCCTATGAGCGGCGCGACCTAGTCGGAGTGGATCCGCCTTCTGGTGGCGGCGGCAAGGAATTGGTTCCGGTTACGGCGGAGCTCCGCCAGGCGCTCGCGCGATCCATGGTTGATGCCGCTGACCTCATCGCCACCGAGGCGCGTTTTCATCCTGACGTGCCTGGTGTGATGGTGATGCGTATGCGCGATGTGGCCGTTGCAAAATCCCATCGCCCACTCACACTGATCGCCGAGGCAAACATGCCGCAGGCGGGGCACGGTGAGATTAATGAAATGCTGGTCGCCGTCAATCCTGTCAGCCTCGGCCAATTGGAGCAGGTGATCAAGGAGCGCACTACCAAGGCGATCCGTGTCAATCTGTCAGCCGTCGAACGTTTCGAAGCATGGGACATCAACCGCCGCCTACCAAAATACGCACGTAACCAGCCCTTAGACCAAGTTTTTGCGTCGTTCCGATTACTCGCCGTGCGTCTGATGGTGCGCCTCTTTTCCCATGACTCTGCCGCGACAACCAGTCTTGTGGTGGAGCGCTTTGAACAGCTTTTGCGCGCGCACGAAATCTCGGTTCTCAGGCTACCGCAGAGAATAGGACCACCGCTATTCCTGTTGACGATGAACGAAACAATGAGCGTCGCCGCATTCTCGGCCATCGTGCACTTCCAAGGCGTACGCCAAGCTAGGCCCGAGCCGCGCATTCTGCCGGCCGCCGCCGTCATACCTGCGGCCCCGATGCTCACATTCGTTGGGGCACCGCCCACGCCCGACCTGCCGGTCGTCGCAGTGTTCGACTCTGGTGTCAGTCCCGCCAGCATGCACTTACAACCGTGGATCGCTAGCCGTGACACCTATATCTTGCCTCCCGACACCGATTTTGTACACGGTACCGCCGTCGCTTCGCTCGTCGTTGACAGCCGTGGTCTCAACGGCCAGCACTCTTACTTTCCACCTGCTGCTGCCTGCCGGATCCATGATGTTTGTGCGCTCGAATCGGGGCCGTATGGCGCTCAACAGGGAGACCTAATCATCCGCTTGCGAGAAGCAATCGCGAAGCATCCTGAGGTAAGAATCTGGAATCTTTCGCTTGGCGGAGCCGAGGTGGGTGACGATGAGTTCTCCGAATTTGGACGGGAGCTCGATGCCTTGTCGGACTCACATGGTGTGCTGTTCGTTGTCGCGGCTGGTAACTACCAAGATGCACCTCGACGCGGCTGGCCAGCACCGGCCGTTGCATTGGCCGATCGAATTTCTACGCCCGCCGATTCCGTGCGCGCTTTGACAGTGGGTGCGATCACCCATCTGGAGAGCGCAACGAGCTTGGTTCGCATCGCCGAACCGGCGCCATATTCTCGGCGCGGGCCGGGCCCCGTCTTCACGCCAAAGCCCGATCTTGTGCATGTGGGCGGCAACGCCGATGCGTTCCTCCAAACTACGGGCATCGGCGTCAATGTGCTAACCAGCGTTGGTACTGTCAGTACCGGTTGTGGGACCAGCTATGCGTCTCCAATCGCGGCAGGCCTTGCCGCGCGTACTTGGCATGCACTCTCGGCACCGGGGCGCACGAATCCGCTAACGGCATCGCCCGTCATGGTGAAAGCACTCATGATCCACAGCGCGCAGCTCGGTTCACCCGATCGCGCCGCCCTTGAACGTCGCTACTATGGCGCTGGAATGCCTGGTGATCCTACCGCCGTCCTTTACGATTCGGATTCGAGTTTCACGATGCTGTTTGAACTTGATATTGTGGACTCGATGAAGTGGCGGAAGGCACCATTTCCGATTCCTCCATCGCTGATCCACGAGGGGAAGCTCAAGGCCGAAGTACTCATCACTGCAGTCTACGCGCCACCGTTGGATTCGTCGAAGGGAGCGGAATACGTCCGCTTCAATGTGGACGTGGGCTTCGGTCGATTGTCGACCAATGCCAACGGCAATCTTGCTTTCCAAGGCTGCGTACCGGCCGAAGGTGAGCTCGGTACGACCGGTTTCGAAGAGGCGCAGGTGGAGCATGGAGGAAAATGGTCACCCGTGAAAACCTACCGGCGCAGCTTCCCGAAAGGAGCTGCAGGCAATATCTGGGCACTGCAGGCGACGTTGCTGCGCCGCGCATTCGAGCCACCGCTGGCGCAGCCGCTGCGCGTTGTCATTGCCGTCACGCTGCGTTCGCTCGATGGCAATCCAAACGTCTACCAGGAAGGCCGTCGGCTTTTGGCCGCGACAAACTGGTTGAATCAGGACATCGCAGCGCGAATTGCCGTGCCGGTACGGGCTTAGATCTACGCTTTCAATGATGGTCTGTTTGCTCGCTCTTGAGAGCGTTATCAGCAATGGAGTGTAAGGCGGAGCGTATACATCCGCTAGGGCTTGCTGCGGAGCTGGCGACACCAGCGTAGACCGGGCATGACTAGCTTCATCGATGGCACCTAAAACCAGTGTTCTTAAAATGGCGACTAAAAATGGCGCGAAACTAGAAAAGTAGGAAAGTAATGAGAGACTTAGGAGAAATGGGGGAGAGCACTTTTAGTCTATGGTGCAACCAAGTTGGATTGGCTTGCAACCGGTCGTATATTGATAGATATGGATGGGATTTCTATGTTGAATTTCCTTCAGTTTCATCTGGGATACCGGTACAGCTTCATCAAGCGGCCATTGAGTGCAAAGTCCAAATCAAAGCTACCGATAAGACGAATCGGAAGCTTTCGATTAAGCTCTCCAATCTGCGTCGCCTAGTTACCGCCCCTGTTCCTGCTTTCTTTGTTTTCATTGAATTCGATAGTAATGATGCTGCTCTCCGTGCATTTTTAGTCCACGTGGATAAAGACATAATTTCTAAAACATTGGGCCGTATTCATCAATTGGAGAGCTCCGGAATAACAGATCTTCATAAGCATTCCATTACGATCCATTACGGCCCAGAGCACGAACTTTCTGCGCTAAATGGCGCTTCTCTTAAAGCTGCGCTCGAAACATATGCCCCTAGGGGAATGTCAAGTTATGTCTCAGAAAAGAGTCAGCATTTAAATCGAGCTGGTTATGAAGACGGTGTGGCTCATATCTCGTTCAATACTAAGGGAGAAGAAAATCTAGTCGACTTAATTGACGTTTCTATTGGGCTAAAGTCGTCGGTTCAAATTGCAAATTTTGAAAGTGCACATCTCCGATTTGGCATCAAAACCCGTGATCTATCGATGCAATCGTCAGAGGTTATTTTGGAAATGCCAGATCTGAAACCAAGTGATACGGGGAAGATCATTTTCAGAGAAAGTCGACTATCGCCAGGTATCTCATTCCCTTGTCGCTATTACTATTCTCCATTGAACCCGGCCATTCCGAAACGGCTTATAAAAATTCGGATCGAAGCAGATTCCTTTGACCTTGCATTCAATCCTTTTACAGGAGCAGTGACTTACAGATTCTTTGCGGGGCAGGAGGGGAGGCTTGAGCTTAAAGAGCTTAAAAATGTCGTGAAGCTGATGCATCTACTCAGTTCCAAAGGACAACAGGTATTGTGCGATATGGTCTCAACCAAAATGAAAACCATCTCATTCAGTATTAAGACTAATGCGAGCTCATTCCCTTATGACAAGATGCTCGAGGCTTTGAACAGAGTATCCAAAATCTCAGAGTACTTCGACTTAACTGAGCCCTTACACGTATCTCTGGAGGAGGTTTTTCGGGACGCTCATGATACGGATTCCTTCATTTTGGCGATTGCAGGTGACCCGAGAGAAGTCAGATGTACTTTCAGTATCGACGGCGCTGCTCTAGACCCATCGAGAAAGACCGTTTGCATCATGGTGGGTACGACCAGAATCGGCCAACATCTATTTGGTTTAATCATTGCTTTAATGGGAAAAGTTACAGATTTCGGAGACGGTCGCTATTCAATACTCAGCGACAATATCAAAGTCGAGCAGAAGTTCGTCTCAAACGAACTAGACCAATTAAATAGGACTGATCTCATTGCTGCAGTTGAGGAAATTGAGACTCGATACGAAGCCGAAGAGTATCAAGTTATTATCAATCTCGATAAGTCAGAGACCAGGGCGCCTCAAACATTTAGGGCGCTTGAATAAGTTTTGGCACAACGATGTTTCCAATGAGAGACAACTTTATGCTGTTCAAAATTTTTATCGATACCGAATTTACGGATTTCATTGATGTTCACCTCATTAGCATCGGTATGGCTGCGCAGTCAGGTGAGGAATTCTATGCCGAGGTGCCGTATCCCGACGGCAGCTGTAGCGAATTTGTACGTGAAACTGTCATTCCGTTGCTTGGCCGCGTCCAAGATGCCTCCTGTACAGTGGATGATCTATACGTGAAGATGGCAACTTGGCTCAGAATTGTCAGGCCCCACGAAGAGGATGTCGAAATCTGCTTTGACTATCAAACGGACTGGGATTTATTTTCTTACACGCTCGACGGGCGTGTACCGTCTTGGTGCCGACCTCGTATGGTTAGTCGTAACATTAATGAATTATTGCGCTACCAATTCCATACAAAGAACAACTTGCCGGAGCATCATGCACTATACGATGCACTAGCAAATAGGTACGCCTTCCGAGAGCGGCCGCCTATCGCGCTTTGAAGACAGATCCAAAGGCGAGCAATCCCCAGCGAGCGTCCCGGTTAAGTGGAGTAGAGTGGTTCCACTTAGGAAGTCGAGGGTGGCAAAAATCTAAAAGAAGGAAAACATCGCATGGCAAATCGTAAATCGCCACCGCCAGGGCAAGCAAACCTATCATTTGAACAAATGAAAAAAGGAATTGCCCGGTTAGAGCGGTTGATAACTGAAATTGATGCCTTTGACTCCACGAAACTGACCAAACGATGGGGGCCGGAGCAGAAGGCGCTTGAGACCACAATTCAAGGTGCCTTGGCATCAGTCTTTGGTCATGAGACAGTAGAGTATCGACGCTACTCAAGTGCAATTCAACTTGATAAAGGCGGTGTTTATATGTCTTATGGCGCGGGCAATCGCGATGATGGAAGCGATGCACGCCGATATGTCTCCGAAGGTAAAGTAGAAGCAATTCAGATCTTGCAATCAGCGATCAAATGGCTGCGCGATGAAATTGGTGATGCTATCGATACACCATCATTTTCCGCCCCAGCTTTGTCAGCAAAGATATTCATTGTTCATGGACATGATGAAGCGGCTCGTTTGAATGTAGCTAGATTCATCGAAACCATCGGTTTTGAAGCCGTCATTCTGAGCGAGCAAGCCAACCAGGGGCGGACCATTATCGAGAAGATTGAAGCACATGATGATGTAGGCTTTGCAGTGGTTTTGCTTACACCAGATGATTTAGGAGGAAAAACAGCAGATTCACTGCGGCTACGCGCACGCCAAAATGTGTTGCTTGAACTGGGTTACTTTATTTCCCGATTGGGAAGAGCACGCGTTTGCACCTTCGCAAAGGGAGATCTTGAAATTCCCACCGACTTTGCCGGCGTTGTCTGGGAGCCGCTTGATGATGGCGGAGCTTGGAAGACGGTCTTGGCCCGAGAATTAAAAGCTGCTGGATACACAATCGACTGGAATAAGGTCATGGGTTGACATTGTTTTCTGCGGGGCGCTTATCTAGAATAACTGGAAGCCTTAGCTGGGAACAAGTTTCTGCACAGAGTGGGAACAACTTTGTGCAAACCAACGGCGCGTTGTATCTAGGTTTGCTTCGGGCCTACCGGATTTTACATAATGTAAATTATGCGAATCTAACTGCTAACTCTACCAAAACAACTACCTGCAAGTACGGAGCCGCCTCACTACAATCTGGCGGCTCTTTCTTTATAAAAGAAATGCGCTATCTAAAGGACGTCGCACAACGCCTTCGCCGGTCAGAACGGTCCGTCAAGAACTGGCTCGACGGAAAAGAAAAACTGCCGTGGTGGATTCCTGAACTGCTCCGGCTCCAGCGCCTGGAACATTCTCACGTCCCTGCGGGAAATGAATATGCGGCCGGTCCGCTATCAACTCGGCATCGTCGGTGCTGACGTCATCGAATTCCCCACGCCTAAAACCATCGCTTTCAACCACGAGGAAATAAACCATGAAAATGAAACACCTTGCGTCGATCAGCTGCGCCTTTTTTGAAGACGGCCTGCGCTACCAAACCGGCTAACGTCGTCCCGATGGCATTCCGCACGACCGGTTTCGGCGAGTCACAGAACGAAGAACTGACCTCATTGGCTGGCGCATGGATTCCAGGCCTTGGTAGCGAAGACGATTACGAGGTCACGTTGACGTTTTCTTGTGATTAGGCAACAAAAAAGCCCCATTTAGGGGCTTTTTTGTAACAAAGTATTGCTAAATTGTTGTATGCGTGTCATCGCTGTATAAAAAAACAGTATCATGACGCTGCCTCCCTAAGTTTCTCAGGCCGTGGGAAGCACTTTCCAATTTCATAAGGATTTATCATTATGCCTAATATTATCTCTGTTGACTACGACCTTATTAGTAAAGGTCAGAACTATCCTCGCATCATCAACGCAATCCGCAGTATCGGCCCGGCAAATGAAACACTTGCCTCGCACTGGGAGATTCAAACCGATTGGACCGTCGATCAGGTATATGATTTTCTTCTTCAACATATCGACCTCAACGATAAATTGAATGTGGATTACGTCACAGTAAGCAAGCGGTCAAATGTCTACACCGGTTTGTTGGCGAACGCATTGCTCAATATCAAGCCTCAGCCACCGGCAGTAAATAGGCTGGCGGACTTACTTAAAAGAAGTTAGCAGCGCATGAAAAAGCCCGGTTTCACGCCGGGCTTTTATTTTGGACATGGCCATGCGCCGTAAAACGCAGCCCGCACAAGTTCTGCTGCTGGAAGATGGCGATCCGCAGGGTACTTTTCTAGCGACATTTTCACTACGTCAGCCAGTTGGCCGACCGTGGCCCCATCGGGGACGCAAAAAAATAGCCTATTTAATCCTACCCCCAGAAGAAGCCCTTTCTTTTCGTCATCCTCCGCATCGGCAATTGCCTGAATATAGCCATATGCTTGGCTCTTTCTTATATTGTCGCTGAGCATGGCATACAGATTATTTCCACTAACGAAATATCCTGCGTTCGCGCTGAGCGACATAAGCATCAATAAGCACGCGGCAATTCTTTTCATATTCCCCCATTGTTAGCAGCGATGTTATCAAAAAAGCCCGGCTGCAAACCGGGCTTTTTTTATCTCTTCCGCTTGCGAAACTGGCCGTTCGATTTGCGCGGCGGCGTGCGTCGTTTTGTCATTTCGTTCTCCGATCAATGATGCCGTCAAGGCGCTTGTGCGCTGTATCGGCGGTTTTCTGTGCGCGGTCAATGTCCCGACGTTGCGCCCGAATATCTGCCCTGATGCCGCCGTATACAGCCGCAGCACTGACGAGACCGGTCAGCGCCTGATAGGCTAGTGTGATTATGCGATCAGCGCCTAGCACTATCTACCTCGTATACAAAACAGTCCTTCATAGCCCCCTCCTCTTCGCTTGTGCGAAAAAAGCACCCTGCCGCCACCCTCCCTGCTCTACACATGACCGCCATCCACATCCTTAAAGCGCCAAAAACCTTGTCCTGATCGGACAGGGTTTTGTCATCTCCGCGCGCCGGCTGCGTTCTATTATCAATCCAACCGGTCGCATTGCAGTGCGCAACAACGCTGCTGATGCCGGCCGCTCTACACACCAAAACTGAAAAGGCCTGCACCACGCCACGGTGCGAGCATGGGGAAGCATTGTCCGTAACATCCGTACGACAGGAGCGCTATGAAACGCCTCGTTACCAGAGACCAGATCGCAGCTGCCTTGCGCCAGGAGTCATCCGGCGTGCCGCTGGAAGACCTCATCGAAGCATCAGGAACGTCCCGACGCACATTCCTGAAAATGCGCAAGCGCTACATTCCGTTGTCGGATCTGCTCAGAGACCTGAACGCGATGCAGGAAAAAAACCTGCAATTGGAAAGTGAGATCACAGATCTCACGATCGAACTGTGCCGCCTGAACGACTTGCTCCTTTCTAAATGAAGACAAATGCGGATGCCATCTCAGTTGCCGGCACTGATGCGGCTGCGATTTTGGTGCATACGACATTTTCTTGTCGCGTCGGCACCAGAACCTGGGTCTGGATTGATTTTTTCTTGCCATCGCCTCCCGCTTTCTTCTCGGATAAACGGAGCCCCATCAACCTGGAATTACGATCGCGCCGTGATCGAGTCGGATATCCACGCTGCCAATGAATTGCGACCATGAAAAATAAAACCAGAATCATGTTGATTGCGGTAGCCGCCACCTGCGACCAGGCTTACGCACAGAATGGGACACCCGTCTCGGGATTGGAAGCGGCGGTCAGCGTCCCCGCAAATAACAGCGGCGCTCTGTCCGGCTCTGTCGGAGGCGGTACATCGATGATCGCAACGCCCGCTATGGAGGAACCACCCGACGAGGGAGCTTCGACACCCTCTTCCATTCCCACTCCCCCTCCGCCGCCGGCAGGTCCGATCGTCACTGTCGTTGCGCTGCCCGCCACGCAGGACGATCTCATCAAGCAGCTGAAGAGCTTCGATCGCGTCCTGGCACGCAACCCCGACGACAAGGAAGCCCGCGAAGGCCGCTTGCTGACCTTGTCCCGATTGGGCGCGAGCGAAATCGCTATTGCAGAAGCGGCGCGCCATCCCGAGGTCCGGCCGGAAGTCGTTGCGCGCCTGTATGAAGAACAGGTGACGCTGGCGCTGCGCTGGAGTGAAAATACTTACTACCCTAAACCCGGCGACGAGTATCCCGGCTACGACCGGGTCATTGCGCTGGCCCAGGCCAACCTGCAGCGCTATCCGGATTCGCTGCAGTCGCGTTATGACCTTGTCCGGGTGCTCAATAATCGCCGGCGTCGCAGTGAAGCCATCGCCATCTATGCAGCCTTGCCCGACAACGGTCAGGGCAATCAGCAAGGCATTCCGCCGGAAGTGCACGAGAGCGCGGGATCGGCTTATCTGGCGGAGAAAAAACCGGAGCTTGCCGAACGGGCGTTTCGTGACGCACTCGCCGGCAAGCCGGACAGCTTCAACTCCAAACTGGGCTTGTTCTACGCACTGGTGGACCAAACCAAATATGCGGAAGCGCGCGAATACATCGACGATCTCGCAGCGCAGCCTCTGCCGCCGGCGGAAAAATTCAGCGCCGCCACAGCCGCTGCGTTTGAGTACGCGTTTGAAAACCATCTGGACATGGCCCAGCAGCGTCTGGAAGAACTGCAGCAAGAGGCGCCATCCAGCGACCAGTTGCATATGGCGCTGGGAAAAGTCTATCTCTGGCGTGGCTGGCCGCGCCGGGCGCGCGACCAGTTTTCATTGGTGGCGGTGCGCGACCCCGACAACCTCCAGGCCGAAACCGCGCTGGCAGAGGCGGATGCAGCGCTGGGGAATTTTGGCGCAGCCGACCGGCGTCTGGCGCAACTGAAGGCAAGCGCTCCGGAAGAAGGCGAAGTGAAAACCCAACTGCGCGCGCAAGAAGTCCGCAATTACAACGAGTTCACCGCTTCCCTTGTCGGCACCCGCAGCTCGGAAAACCTGGCTTCCGGACGCGGCGTGATTGTCGAGAGCAAGCTGCTTGCCAAACCGCTGTGGCCGCAGACGCGTCCGTTCATCCATGAGTATTTCGAACGCGGCATCACAGGAGAGATCCGGTCGGATTACCGGCGTCTGGGTGCGGGCCTTCAATACACGCTGCCGGAGCTGGGCGTCATTGAAGCCGAAGTGCAGCAGGAATTCTTCAAGCATCCCAAAACCAGTATTGCGCTGACAGGCAACTTCACCTTGAGCGATCAATGGTTGCTGCGCGGCCGGGTCGATTCCAATTCGATAGAGGTGCCTCTGGTCGCCCGCTTCTATGGCATTTCCGGTTGGCTGGGCAGCATCGGGATCGCCTATCGGGACAGCGAACGCTGGGCAGCCTCCGCCGATATCAGCCAGCTCAACATGTCGGACCAGAACACACGCCGTGCCGCCCTGCTGCGCGGGACAGCCACCGTGATGCAAAACGCCTCCTATAAAGGCAGCCTTGAACTGGAACTTTACCGCGCGAGCAATAGCGTCAGCAACACCGTCTATTTCAATCCAAAAAACAGCCAGACGCTGATGCTCTCCTATGTCAGCGACTGGACCAATTTCCAGCGTTACAACCAATCGTTCGGGCAGCGCCTGACGGTATCGATCGGGCGTCAGAGCGAAGACGGCTTTGCCACCGGCACGATAGGCGGCGTCAGCTACGACCAGCGCGTCAGCCTGAGCGACACCCTGTCGCTGAATTACGGCGCCGGATTCATTCGCCGGCTCTATAGCGGCAACGTGTCGTCAGGCCCGGAACTTCATTTGAATCTGAACTGGAAATTTCTATGACCGTCTCTTGCCATCACATCCGGCCCGGCCTGGGTCTTCGCTTTCACCAGCGTGTGCTGAGCGCGCGCTATACGCTCCGGTTCGTCTTGTCGGCGATGCTCACGTTACTCGGACTCTGTCTGGTTATGCCGGCGGGCCTGGTGGGCATCGCGGAGGCGGCCGCCGCAGAAACGGCGCCTTTGGCTCAGGGACAGCATTATCTGGTGCTGTGCTATCACTCGGTGCCGGTCACGGCCAATGGCTCTTCCGGCGCCAACAGCATTACCAACTTTGCAGGCCAGATAGCGTGGCTGCGCGCCAACGGCTATACCGCCGTCAGCATGGATGACGTCTTGCAAGCCAAGGCCGGTAATCTTCAATTGCCCAAGAAGAGCTTCCTGCTGACCGTGGACGACGGTTATGAAGATTTTTACATCAACGTCTTTCCCCTGCTGAAACTCTACAAGATGCCGGCAGTCTTCGGCCTGGTCGGCCGGTGGATCGAAGATGGCCGCGATCCAATGTTGAGCCGGAACGACCCGGGATACGCCAGTCAGCATTTCGTCAACTGGGCGCAAGTCAGGGAGATGTCCGATTCCGGCTTGGTGGAAATGGCTTCGCACAGTTTCGATCTGCATCACGGCATTCTTGCCAATCCGCAGAACAACATGCAACCGGCAGCCGTGACGCTGGAGTACAACGCCGAGAAGCAAACGTATGAAACCCCCGATCAGCGCCGCCTGCGCGTGCGCGCCGATCTGCGCAGGAACTCGGCGCTGATCGCCCGTCACACCGGCAAGCGTCCGCGCATCATGGTGTGGCCGTATGGTGCGATGGACAAGATTTCCGCAGAAGAAGCCGCCGCCGCCGGCATGCCGATCAACTTCAATCTGACGGACGGTGCGGCCTCCACGATGGACACCGAGGTCATCCCACGCAACCTGATCGGCGATGAACTGGGGCTGACCAGCTTCACTTACATGATCACGCACGAAGAACGCCCCGACAACAGTGAAATCGTGCGTGCCATCAAACTGAGCCTGGACCGCATCTACGATCCGGATCCGCAGAAGGAAGACGCCAATCTTGGCCGTGTTCTCGACCAGACGGCGCGCCTCGGACTCAATACCGTTTTGCTGCAGCCGTTCGTCACGCCTGCTCCCGGACATGTCATCACCGAAACCTACTTTCCCAACTCCGTGCTGCCCATGCGCGCCGATCTGCTCAACCGCGTCGCCTGGCAATTCCGCAGCAGGCTCGGTGTCGATGTCTTCATGCTGATCAACACGACCAAAGTGGCGCGCAGTGAAAGCGGCATCCTGCATCCCCTGGAAATTTCTGATCCCGAAGACCGCGAGCTTCTGCTCTCGCTCTACAGCGACATGAGTCTGATGACTTCGGCGCAGGGGTTGATGTTCGACAGCGCACCGGTCGACGCCGCCCAGTTCAACTTCAATGCCGAACTGCTCGAGCGTACCAGCTATGTGAGACCGCCCTCCCTTTACTATGCGGCCCGCGACGAAGCATCGGTGCCCGACATCGTTCGCCTGGCTTCCTCACACCCGCTGACCAGCCAGTTCGACCGTGTCTCGTTACCTGTCCCGATGGATGCACCTGACGACAAACTGGGTGTTTTCGCACAACAGTTGCCACCCAATCGTCTGGGAATTCTGACGCTGCCTGTCACTAATGCCGACGACCGCCAATTGAAAAATGTCGTGACTAAAATCGCCTTCTTCCAGCTCCATGGCGTTACCGACTTCATTCTTGACGACGACGCGTTTCTCGACGACCCGGTGAAATTCGACATGTTGAGAAAAGCCGTCTCGCTCAAGAAAAACCCGCTCCTGACTCCCGGTAAGTAGACGACATGGCAATTCCTGAAACCTACGCTTCGATGCTCGAACTGATCTCGAACTACGTCTTCTTCTATCCGCTGGCGATGACGCACGTGTGGCTGGTCGGCGCTTTGTTTTATTACATCAAATGGGAACGCGGACAGCCGGCCAGCATCAGGCTTGGCCACTATCCGCCGGTCTCCATTCTGCTGCCCTGCCATAACGAAGGGGAAAATATCTACGAGACCATAGGCTGGCTGCTCAAGCAGGACTATCCGGCCTACGAAATCGTCGCCATCAATGACGGCAGCTCCGACAACACCGGCGCGCTGCTGGACCAGCTCTGTACGATGCACCCCAAATTGCGTGTGGTCCATCTGGCCGAAAACCAGGGCAAGGCCGTCGGTCTGTGCGTCGGCGCACTGCTCTCCAATAGCGAATATCTGATCTGCATCGACGGCGACGCCTTGCTCGATGTCGACGCCTGCACCTGGATGATGTCGCATTTCGTTTATCCGCATGTCGGCGCAGTGACAGGTAATCCGCGCATTCGCAACCGGTCGACACTGTTGGGGAAGATCCAGGTCGGCGAATTCTCCAGTATCGTAGGCATCATCAAACGGGCGCAACGCATTTACGGCCGTATCTTTTCCGTTTCCGGCGTGGTCGTCGCGTTTCGCAAGTCCGCACTGGCCGACGTCAACTTCTGGACGCCAGACATGATTACGGAAGATGTCGACATCACCTGGAAACTGCAGCGGGCCGGCTGGGATGTTCGTTTCGAACCCAACGCAAAGTGCTGGATCCTTATGCCCGAAACGCTGGCAGGCCTATGGAAACAACGCGTGCGCTGGGCGCAAGGCGGCTCCGAGGTCTTTTTGCGCAATGCCGATATCCTCTTGCACTGGGGACAACGCCATATGTGGCCGATGTTTTTCGAACTGGCCGCCAGTCTGCTGTGGGTGTATGCGGCCGTATCGTTGGGCGCGATTGCGGTGGCCTCCTTGTTGCTGGGCGTAACGCTGCCCCTGCAGCCATGGCGCTTGCTGATATCCACGCAGAACACTTTTTTCGTCCTGATTCTGACGTCGTTGCTGCAGTTCGGCTTCGGCCTGTATCTCGACAGCCGTTATGAAAAGAAGTTATGGAGGACCTATCTGTGGATCGTCTGGTACCCGTTTGTGTACTGGATGATGATCACATGCGCAACGTTCGTCGGTTTTCCGAAAGCACTGTTCAAGAGAAAAGGGCAACGGGCGCTCTGGACCAGCCCGGACAGAGGATTCAGACCATGAAATCAGAACTCATCATTCATCACAACACCGCAAAAAATCCCTTGCTGCGCGCCCGGGACACCCTGCTGCTTTGCTCCTGCTGGATCATGTGGGGAGGTATCGCCACGGCGATCTTCAACGGCGGCGAATGGAGCGAGCTGGGTCTGTCTATTGAGCGCTGGCTGGTCGCTCAGGAGATTTTCGTCCGGTCGCTGATGGCCTCGTTTCACATTCCCGTCATGTACTTCTTGTCTCTTGCCGTGCTGACGGCGAGCTTCTTGCTATGGTCACTGCTGAACCTGGCATTGGCGCCGCACAGGCGTGGACAGAACTACGCGCCATTGACGCTGGAAGACATGGCGCGTCATTTCGCCCTGGACCAGACCCTGATCGACACGATGCGAAAGGAAAAACAGATTCTGGTTTTCCACGCTATATCGGGTGCTGTAACCGATTTGCGGCGCGTTCAAAATCTGGAGCAACCGAAGTTGGTCGATGTATGAAACCTGACGACTACAAGCGTACGCGCAAAAACTGCTGCGGTTTTGCCCGCATGACGCTGCTGACAACAGCGCTGACGGTGCCGCTGCAACAGGTGCTCTCTGCAACGCTTCCCGTCGGCGGCAAGCCCAAAGCAACTACTTCAGCGGCGCCGCTGCAGATAGAGCTGGTCGTCAGGACGATCAACAATTTCAAGACGCGCAAGGATGTCTCTGACTTCTTCCGGCTGGCGAAAAAATTCAGTGTCACGACCGTGCATGTCAACGTCAAGCAGGACGAGGACGACGAACGGCCTTCCGGCGAGGTGTATTACGCCAGCAAGATCGCACCAATCGCGGCAGGCTACGAGAAATTCGACGTGCTTGCGGCCGCAGTTGCCGAGGGGCGCCGCCTGGGCATTCGCGTCTATGCCTGGCTGCCGCAATTTCACGATCAGGCGGCCATGCGGCAGCACCCCGAGTGGCAGATGCAATCCTCGGAAAAAGGCGTCAGCCGGCCCTATCAAGGCAAGAAGAACACCGAGTTCTTCATCAATCCGATTGATCCTGCCGTGCAGGCGTATGAGCGCAGCCTGATCGAAGAAGTCGTGCGCAACTATCGTGTCGATGGCATCTCACTTGATTGGCTGCGCTTCGACGACGTCAATATGGACACAGGCAATTACACCCGCGAGCTGGCACGGCAAGAAATCGGCATCGATCCATTGGCGATCAACTTTTCCGAACCATCGGCGACATCGGCACTCTGGCAACGCTGGCGCGCACGGAAGATCGGTGCATACGTGCGCAGCATACGTCAGCTGTTGAAAGAAATTCGCGCTGAGGTGAAGCTCGGCGCCTTTCTGTTGCCACCGGAATTTACCGAAGTCGGACAAAATCTGTCCACCTTCAGCGCCTACCTGGATGAAGCGCTGCCGATGGCCTATTTCAATGACTGGGGACGGTCGGCCAACTGGGTCAGCGCCAAGCTGATCCACGACGTCGTCCGCAAGAAGAATGCGGATATGCAGATCAAGCCGACGCTGGACGGCACGGGAACGGTCGCGCAAAACGTCGAGATTCTGCATGAGATCAAACAAACATTTCCTCAGGTTCGATCGGTGGCGTGGTTCTCCGCCGTGTATTGGCAACCGGCTGAAATCAAACGCATCGCTGCCATGCACCGGTCTGCCGCCAACATGCGGCCGGCCGAGCACAGCAATAACATGCAATGACAGGTGTGACCGGCGCATCCGGTTTGGCGCCTCGTCGCATGGCAAATCCGGAAGAGACTCAATGACGTCATCGGTTGATTCGCTGATGATTGCGCCTCTTTTTTGACGGCGTTGTGCAGGCACGATTGTCACACTTCACTTGACGCTCTGGCATCAAGGCGAGCGCTGCTTGACCTGACGGTCCACCTGCCGGGGCGCGAGCGCGCGTTCGTTGCGCCGGTATTCGCCAGGCGATGTGTTGAAATGCTTGCGAAACAGCTTCGCAATATGCTCGCCGCTGGAAAGTCCGCAGCGGCGCGCGATCTCGTCGATCGGCAGATCGGTCTCTCGTAAAAGCTGCCGCACCGCTTCCAGGCGAATCTTGAGCAAGAACCCATTCGGTGTCTGTCCGGTCTCGCGCTTGAACTGGCGCTGAAAGTTGCGTTCGCTCATGGAAACGAAGTTGGCGGCATCGAGCATGCTGACCGGCGATGCCATGTGTTCCTCCAGCCAGTGCCGCGCCTTGTGGATGCGACCGTTGCGCAGTGATTCTTCCTCCCGCGGCGAGGCGTTTGGATACGGATTGTCCTGCTGGCGCTGGTGCGTCAACAGACTTTGTGCGACGCGTTTGGCCAGCTCAGGTCCAAGATCCTCTTCCAGCAGACGCAAGGCGATTTCGCCCCCCATACCAGCGTCCCGCGTAGTGGTAATGCCGCCGTCCTGTGAAATCAACGGTTCCCGCTCCAGGATGACCTGCGGGAACTCGCGCTGCAGTTTGTCCTGCAATGCACAATGCGTCGTCGCGCGCCGGTTGTCGAGCAAGCCTGCCGCGCCCAGCACGAAGACTCCCGTACATATGGCCGCAGTCCTGCGGATGCTGCTCCGGGTGCGTTGCAACCATTCGATGAGCCGGGGATCGCGACAGGCATCGAAGTTTCCGCTGCCGCTGGCAATGATCAGGCCATCGAGACGATGATCGTCATGGGACGGCAGCGGTTCCGTCATCACCTGGACGGAGCATGAAGACATCACCATACCGCCCGACAGCGACAATAGCGACAGCCTGTAGCCCGTCACCCCCGGAAATTCAGAGGAAATCAATTTATCCCCCACGGAAAAAACTTCCGCGGAGCCCACAATATCGGCCAGGATGACGCCATCGAAAACGATGATGCCGATCTGCCTGAAGGCATAGCGGTCTTCGATCATTGAAATTGTTTGAAGACTTTCCATTTTCACGAATCTTTCAAGAAGTCCGATTGGCGGTGTCACTCTCCCTGCGCCGCCGATTCCGGCCCAGGCGCACACTCTTGCGTGGTTGAGTTGAAATTAGGACGCTTGCGAAATTCGTTTGCGACAAAACCTTGTCTGTGGAGACGCCACGTATGACGTTTTTGGACGAGCGGCAACGCCCCATTGATATTCCGGGAGGAAAAGGCATCCAATGTGCCGGTATCTCCTGACAGGCGGGACGCGAACGCGACATCGAAGCCGGGGAACGTTTGAAAGGAGATCCGACTCCAAAAAACCACGGAGGCAACGTCGTGCGTTAAAACGGCTCCATGTGGAGCTGCACGTGTTGAGTGATGAGCAGGCGTACGTCAGGGGGGCAGCGTCCGCAAGACGCTGGAAGGAAGATCAATCGCAGTGAAGGAAATGCAAGGCAAGATTGGACGCAATTCCCCGATCATTTTTCATCGGGGCCTGCGACGCTCGACCAGATTCAGGCCTCCACGCTGGCGCGCGGCGATGCGTAGATCTCATCGATGTCGTCATGGAAATGTGCCAGCAAGGCATTTCGCTTGAGTTTCAACGTAGGTGTCATCAGGCCGTTCTGCAACGACCATGACTCTCTTGCAATGCGAACCACGCGTGGTACCGCGTAAGCCGGAAAGCCGGTGCTTGCCTGTCGCACTTTACGCAGAACTGCATCCCGCAATACCGGCGAGTCCAGGGAAATACTCTCGCTTGCATCGGGTTGCAGCTGTTGCAGCAGCTCTGCCAATCCTTTTGGGGTCAGAACGACAAAGACAGCGATGAAGGGACGGTTATCCCCGATCACGAGCGCCTGCTCAAACAGTGGATCGGTCGTGATCGCCAGCTCAAGATCTGCCGGCGCGATCTTCTCCCCGGTCGACGTGACGATGATCTCCTTGATCCGGCCAATGATGCGGACGCGCCCTGCTTCCATGACGGCCTGATCTCCGGTATGCAACCAGCCGTCGGCCGTCATCGCCCTGGCGCCTTCTTCGGGACGCTTCCAATAGCCGGCCATGACGCTCGGGCCGCACACCTGCAACTCCTGGTTCTGGCCGATGCGCACTGCGACCCCAGGCAGAGGCTTGCCCACCGTGGTCGGCCAGTTATCATCGGGGGTATTGCAGGCAACCACCGGCGATGTCTCGGTCATGCCGTAACCTTGAACCAGAGGCAAGCCGAGAGCAAGAAAACACTCCGCGACCGTTTGCGACAAAGGCGCCCCGCCACACACGGCAATACGCAATCTCCCGCCAAATTGCGCCAACACCTTGCGCGCCACCAAAGGCTGTAAAACAGCAAACAGGAAGGCGTCCATCCATGGCTGACCGCTGTCGGCGGTCGGAAAATGCTGTCGTCGACAAAAAAGTCGCCAGCCGGTCCTCTGCGTCAATGCAAATAGCCTTTGCGTTATGCGGCTGGCATCCGCCAGTGAGTCCAGCAGCTTTATGTGCGCTCGTTCGTAGATGCGTGGGACAGAGACCAGCACCGTGGGGCGGACAATTTGCATATCGTCCGCAATGTGGGCAACGGATCGAACGTAGGCCACGCAACTGCCTGCGGCAATCGGAAGGTAATATCCGACTGTGCGCTCGAAGGTGTGTGACAGCGGCAAGAATGACAGGAAGACATCCGACGCACGCACTGTCACCGCGCTCATCATCGCCCTGATGTTGGCCAGGACATTATTGTGCGTCAGCATGACGCCCTTGGGCCTGCCCGTGGTTCCCGACGTGTAGACGATCGCCGCCAGGGTTTCACCCGACAAGGCGACGTGGCTTGCCTGGCTGGACAAACTGCCTGCCGCCAGCCACGCGGGCAAAGGCGCAATCATTCCCCGATCCTGATCCTGATCCTGATACTTCCATTGCGGGTCCGTCGCCTTGTCGTCATCTGTCACCACGACCAGCTTCAATAGCGGCAGCGGCTCGCTTACCGCGACGATTGCCTTCCATTGCGCCAGCGTGGGGACAAGCAGCATCGTCGCGTCGCAATCCTTGATGATGTAGCCAATGCTCTCGGGGTTGTCGAGCGCATGCATCGGCACCGGAACCAGTCCAAGCGCCAGGCACGCCTGGTCGATGCACACTGCATTGATGCCGTTCGGCAGCAATACGGCAATCCGTGCGCCGGGTGCAAGATGCATGGCTTCCAATGCCCCGCGCCAAATTCTGACACGCTCGCCAATCTGCTCCCAACTCCAGGATTGCCAGTGCCCGGTGTCGGGATTGAATTGGCGATACGCTTCGTTCTCCGGAGTCTGACGGATCCGCCAATCAAACAGATCTCCCAGCGTTGCGATCTTGTTCAGGTCTGTGACCATAGCGCTCTTCTCATATGTCTCACTCCGTTTTTTTCATTCTGCGATCACTCTAATCCCCCTCCCGTATCTTCAGGTTGATCTGGATCAACTCAAGTACTGACGGCATCTCTGCGAGCCTGCGGCGACGAGAAGATCATTGATCGAGTCGGACCAGTTCGAGAAGCAATCCGGCAGACGAAGCCGCTGCAGCTGTCAGATTCCGCCACACCTGTCAGCGACGGCCATCCGTCAATAGCGGATCCGGACAGGCTTATGTCGCAATCGTGATTGCCTCGCCACCTATCATTTACTTGATCTGGCGGCCTCGAAACTTCCGCGTAGCAGGAGCGCAAACATTGCGGGAGGCTGTCCATTAGCGACGTGCGACCACTGCGTCGCCACGTTATTTGTCCTCACTGCCCACGGAAAATCGAGCACCGGCACAGACATGCGGATCTTTCGTTCATGTGACTCGCGGAGATTCCAAATGAGCAATACGCATGCGTCCTGCATGTCATTGTCGGTTGCCTGTCTGACCGCATCCCTCATGCTGTCGGCCTGCGGAGGCGGAGGTGGCGGCGGCGCTCAGAATCCTGGCACCAGTCGCGCTTCGCCGGCATTCCTCAACCCGAACGACCCCAGCAATGCCGACCCCGCACATGCACGCGGCATTACCGGGAGCGGCGTATCCGTGGGGGTGGTCGACAGCGACTTCAATGTATCCGCCCCGGAACTGGCGGGACGCATTACCAAGAGCGTCTACACAACGGCGGCCATCAGCGGTTTCCTGGGCGGGAACGGCACCGGCGACCCTCACGGAACCGAGGTCGCCGAAGCACTGGGCGGCACCAATACAGGGGTCGCTCCTGCCGTCCAGATCCAGGCTATTGCCGCCGGCACAAATACCGGGGCGGTCACGCTGAATACGGACATTTATAACCGTCTGTTCAACAACGGCATAAGAATCTTCAACCAATCCCTCTACAACGGTTCAATCGCGGCTCCCGTCAATGCCGCCACTTACTACAACATCTATCAATCATTCGTGGCCAACGGCGGCTTGTTCATCTGGGCCACCGGCAATCAATCGAGTGCACAACCCTCGATGACGGCAGGCTTGCCTGCGCTTTATCCCGACCTGCAAAAAGGATGGATTGCCGTGACGGCAGTCAATGCAGCCGGCGGTACGGAGGGATATTCCAGTGCTGACACGGTACCAGGCGTCATTTCCAGTTACGCCAACCGCTGTGGCGTGGCCGCCAACTGGTGCCTGGCAGCGCCCGGCGATTTCGTTTCGCCGACTGCCGGCAAGCGCGTGTATGGAACATCGTTTGCGGCGCCTGCCGTGACAGGCGCCGTCGCACTTGTACAGCAGGTGTATCCCTGGATGAATGCCGACTTGCTCCGGCAAACCATATTGTCCACCGCCACCAGCATGAACGACACCGCCACCTACGGCTGGGGCTTGCTCAATGCCGGCAAAGCTGTCAACGGCCCTGCGCTGTTTTCACGAAGTCTGGCGCTCGGCAATAACGTCAACGTCAATTTCAATACGCTGTCGTCCACCTTTAGCAACGCCATCGCCGGTGACGCCGGATTGATCAAGAACGGAACCGGGACCTTGACTCTGTCCGGTCTGAACACCTATACCGGCGACAGCGAAATCGCCGGCGGCACGCTCAATATTACCGGCAGCGTCGCCTCGTCAGTCAAGATAGACGCGGGTGGCAACCTTGCGGGCGGCGGCGGGCGCGTCGGCGGCAATGTCGTCAGCAATGGCCGCCTGAGCAATACCGGCGCCGGGATGACGATCTCAGGCAATTACACGGCGTCCTCAAACGCCGTATTGGCCAACGATATCAACTCGACGTTGACGGTGGGCGGCACCGCCAGCCTCGGCGGGTCGCATCTGGTCGCGACGGTCCCGGCCGGCACTCCGGACGCGACTTCGTATGTCACCGCGCAGTCCAACAATGTGCCCAAAAAGCTGCTGACCGCAGGAACGGCTGTCGTCAGTACCTTCGGCGACCTCGGTTTCCAAAGCGTTGGTACGGCATTTCCTCCCCTGCTCACGGCAAACCTCACTTACTTTGCCAAGGAAGTCGATCTGACCATCGGACGCGTCTCAACCCCGGTGGCGGCGCAGGCATTCTCTTCCGACGCTACTCGCACCAACAGCGCAGCCAATGTGGAACATGCGATGGTCGCCGCCGATACAGCCGTAGCCAAAGGGCAAACAGGCGGCGCCAACAAGGCCTTGCTGGCCAGCGTGGCGGCACTCCAGCAGGTCCCGACCATCGCCGCGCTGGGCGATGCCCTGGATAGTTTGTCGGGCCAGGTTCATGCCTCGGCACAAGCCATGAGCTTTCAACAGGCGCAAGCGGTCAATCGCGATCTGTCAAATCGCCTGTGGCAGCTTGGGCAACAGGATGCGCAAGTCAGAACCGGCCTATGGGTCAGTACGCTGCGATCTTCCGGGAAACTTGCGGAGTCGGGTTATGCCGGCGCCAACACTACTGCAGAGGGCGGGCAGTTCGGCGTCGATACCCGGCTCAATGACAAGTCGATCGTCGGCGCAGCTCTGTCGTATTCGTATGGACAAGCCGACTTCGATCGTTTTGGCGGGACCTTCAAGAGCCGCAATACAGGGCTATCGGTATATGGCCGATATGACCGCTCCGACACACCATTCGACGCCCCATCCGATGCAGGGCCGCAATCCGGCGCCTATCTCTCCGGCCGCGCGGGCATTGCCGCGATTTCGTCCACGGTTAGACGTACGGCGATGGCAGGAACCGAAACCGAAAATCTTCAGGCGGACCATTCCGACCGGATATTTTCAGCCTTCGCCGAAGCCGGCTATCCATTGGCGTCTTCCGGCGGCGTGGTATGGACGCCGTTCGTCGGCCTCAGCTACGACCTCCTCAAACGGGGAAGTTTTGCCGAAAACGGCGGCAGCTTCGGCCTGACGGCCGGCAGCCAGTCCTATCGCCAAATTGCCGGCTTGCTCGGCGTGCGCGGCAATACCAGCTTTAACTGGCCTGGAGGCAAAAGCACAGTCTCCGGATACGCTTCATGGCAACATGCCGCCAGTCGCTCAAGCCTCGACGTCCGGGCCGCTTTTTCCAGTGTGCCCGACAGCATTTTTACAGTGAAAGGCGTAGGACTACCGCGTAATTCCGGCTGGATCGGCCTCGGAATTTCCACTGAAATCAGTCGCAAGTGGAGCTGGTACGCCAACTACGACGGGCAAATAGCGAGTGGCGGGCTGGCGAATCATGTGATGATGCTGGGCTTGCGGATTTCGTTTGATTAGCTCCGCCGATTGCCTATGACAATCGGATAACCGGATAGTCGGATAATCGAAGCCATGTCTCAAAGGGACGTATTGAATCACGGCAATCCAGGTTGCCGCTCAGTGCTTTTCTTTGAAGTGCTCCAGACATCTGCGCGCCGCTGAGAAAGCTTCATGCAAGGCGATATATGCATCGCTGTTACTGTGCTTGTCGATCGGCAGAATCATTCCATGCATGACAATACGCAGACTTACCTCGTACTGCATCCCATCGCTTGGATGCTTGTTCGGCAAATCGATCGTCACGTTGCATTCTTGTACATAAGGGTAATGCTGTGCAAGATGCCGGATTTCCTTGCCGGCATGCTCCTCAAGGGTATCTGATCGTTTCATGTGGCTGAACCTGATATTGCTGTTACATGCCATGGCGCCCTCTCTTTTTTTGTTAAGTACAGATTTGTTTTTCTCTCAACCTGCCCGCCTTCTCTTTCTGAAACCGGCTTTAGTTTGCCTACGCTGGCCAAGGCCTTGTTTGATCTGAATCAAGCACGCGTTTTCTATTTCTCTCAAGATGAATCCCGTGCTGACCGACGTAAAGGATTGCCGTCGGAGGGACGAATAACGGGTTCCAAGAACAATCGACGACAGAAAGAAGCCACCATGCATTTCAAATACAGGAATCAAACGCTCCTTTCCCTGGCAGCGATATTGCTCGCCGGCTGCGCCTCTCCGCCGACAGGACCGGAGGTATTGGTGTTGCCGGGAAGCGGAAAAACCTATGAGCAATTCCGGCAAGACGATGCACTCTGCCGGCAATATGCCGCGGATGCCACCCACGTGGCCGTGGGACGCACTGGCGATGCAGCGCTCAACAGTGCCGTGGTCGGCACTGCCATCGGGACTGTCGCAGGAGCCTTGATAGGGTCTGCGAGCGGCAATGCCGGAAGCGGCGCCGCCATTGGCGCCGGTACGGGATTGTTGGCCGGTGGAGCGGCAGGCGCCAACAATTCAGTGTCGGGAAACTATGGAACCCAACGGCAATATGACAACGTCTACCTGCAATGCATGTATGCCAAAGGCAACGTGATTCCCGCTCCCGGCGTGATGTCGCCGGATTTCCTGCAGATGCCCTTCTAACCTATGCAAAGACCGAAGACGGAAAAGTTGTCACACACATCATCGCTTTCAATCGCCGATCTTCGCGGGCGGAACTTGAGGACTTGCCCAGGCGGGCCGCAAGCTCCGCTGTGAATCCATCACAATCAGATATTTCCCCGGGCCGTAGACCGATGGTTGGTTGATGGGCACCGCCAGATGGACGCCGCGACTTTCGGCGTTTGCATAATCAGCGTCAATCACACCGAATGTGTCAAGAAGGCGATTCAGACTGGCCGGAATCCGGATACATCCTTTGGACTGTCGGGTTCCAAGCCGCGGCTCCAATATGGCAGGGTCCGTGGCGTGCATCTGCAGCCGCATCGTGCTCATTCCACCTCGTCCCCACCCGCGCATCGCCTGCTGCCAGCCGAAATCAAAGACACGCATGCCTTTGACGCCATAGCCTCGGATGCCAAGCGCGTTTCTGGTACCCTCGGCCCGGAAATCAGGGTTGTCGGTCGTGTGCTCAAATGTTCCGGCAGGCGTCTCGAAATGATCGAATTGCCCGGGACGGCCGGTGGATACCGGCGACGCACCGATCAGCATCGGCGTCTCGCCCGGCTCCAGCCAGAAAAGGAAGATCGCCTGCACCTGTGCGCTGCGGTCGACCAGCAGAATGTACTGGGGACTCTGGATAATGCCGTCTTGCCGCACGTCCGGCAAGAAACCTGCATACAGCATCTGCTCTTCGACAGGCAGATAAAGTATCGGAGTCACTTCCCGTCGATAGATGGCGGCGAGTTCACCCGGCATGGTCTGCGCAATACCCGCCGATGGATTATTCAGGCAGAGAACCGCTGCCGCAATCACCATCCCCGCGCATTGTTGGAATCGTTCTGCAGCCCTTGCTATTGCTACCATACGAATACCAGGCGCTGATGTGCTCCTTTCTTGACAGAGACCCTATGCGATTGCCGTCCATCGTCTTGTGTCGCTTCTACCAGATAGCGGCCATCAGGCAAATTGGCAAGAAAGAATGGCCCTTCCGACCTGGCATCCACCACAGTCTTGCCACTTGCATCTTTGATGACGATACGGAAATCGGCAGTATATTGCTCCCGGGGTTTCGCTTTCACCACAGAGACGATTTCCAGCGCATAGCGGGAAGCCATCGATTTCATTTCCGCAGCTTCATCCTCCCCGATGCCTCCCGAGACATAGGCGACTTGTCCGGAACGCACTTCGATGGGAGCGGCGCCGGCCGTCTGCAGCTGCATCAAGGCCAGGGCCAGGGAAAGATATAAGGATCGGGTCAACATGGATTTTCCTTGTAACGAGGATATGAAGAAATCAGACCTCGGGGCTATGTCTGACAATAAGGCGTCCGGAGGAACGTCTGTCTTCCGGCACGATCCACACCGCCTTTTTTGATTCGTCCGAGGTGTAGGCTTTGCGAATCGCATTTTTCAGACTTTCAACCGCATCGTGAAATGACTTCTCCACGTCTTTCCAGCCGTTTCCCTCTTCGTCCCGGAATTTGCTCCATCGACTTTCCAGAACCTGCTGTTGCTGTTTGAGGCGTTCGAGTTCTGACGCCATATTTTCTCTCGCCATGCCGGATGCGCTCTTTGTCTTTTCCTTCAACGCCTCCAGGTCTTGTTTGACCCGGTCCAACTCTTCCCGGCTGGATTTCAGGAAATCGTTCTTCTTCGTGCGATCCTGATCCGCAGCGTCCGCCGGCGCCACGTTGTCGGCAGTCTTCGTTTTTGGCAGGTTCCACTCGCTTCGATCACACCCTGCGAGCAGCACAAAACCGGCGACCAGCATCAAATATCGAAAATTATTCATTTCATGTCCTTGACGTAACCGTTCAGTCGGTCGACGAACAGCTTGCTGTTGGATCAGGATCCGGGGCGCGGACTCAATATCGCAGCGGCTTAACTGACGGCGATCTGTTTGGTGCCATTGCGGCTCTTCTTGGGTAAGGTCAGCTCAAGGACGCCATCCTGGTACTTCGCAAGTGCATTTGCCGCATCGATCTCATGCGCAAGTGAGAAACCGCGGTATTGACGGCCGGAGAAACGTTCGCTGCGTACGATTGATTCCCCCTCCTTCTCTTCTTTCACCTGCGATGTCTCGGCCACGATCGATATCTGGTTGCCGTCGATATCGATCTTGATGTCTTCCTTCTTCACGCCGGGAATATCGGCTTTCACAATGTATTGCTTTTCATTTTCGGCAACATCCATCTTCATGCTCTGGCCGTTTTCCAGCGCCTGCAGCGACGGCATGAGGCGAAAGTCGCGAAGCAGGTCTTCCAGGCCGCCGAAAGGTTCGAAGCGTGCGATATCGTTGAAGGGAGAAAAACGTGTCAAATTGCCAGCCATGATCGGCCTCACTTTCTGTCAATGAGATTCGAAAAACGCTGCAGCAGGAGATTAGAGATGCAGCATGAAATTAGCACGACGCGGTGCCGTCGCAAGTTCGAGAATAAGCCAGCGCCGGACCGCTCAATATGATCCATGTCAAATGGAAAAAAAGTAATGCGGCTAACATGCGAAGTCAGGAAATTCGCATTCCCGGTCCGAGTTTATCGGACTGTTTCTTCTGTCACTATCTGGATTCCGGAGCGATGACGAACATGACCGATCCGCACTCTCCTCAGGCCGAGGTGCTGGCATTCTTGCTGGATCCTGCAACGCATGGCTGCGCCCGGGAAAACATCGCGCACATGGAAACGCACCTCTCCGAAATCATCCTTGCCGGTGACCTTGTGTTCAAGCTCAAGCGCGCAGTCCGGCTTCCCTATGCGGATTTTTCCACTTACGCGCTGCGTCTGTCCGCCTGCCGGCGGGAACTTGAACTCAACCGGCGCACAGCCCCCAATCTGTATCGCGCAGTCAGGAAAATCACGCGGGATAGCGGCGGCCATCTGCAATTCGACGGACAAGGGGAAGAAATTGACGCGGTAGTGGAGATGTCGCGATTTGATCAACAGGCAATTCTGGAGAACGTCGCAAAACACAATGCCCTCTCCAATCGCCATCTGGAGGCATTGGCACGGGAGATCGCCCGCTTTCATGAAAGTGCCGTGATTGTCAGGGGCGACGGCAGTATGCTCGACCTGCTGGACCTCAACCTGGCGGCGTTCAGGACAAGCAATTTCTTCCCGCAAGATACAGTGGCGAGATTCGATGAAGAATGTCGGCATTTGCATGCACGCCATCTCGATCTTTTGTCGCATCGCGCGCAATCCGGGTCTCGACGCCAGTGTCACGGCGACATGCATCTTCGCAACATCTGTCTGATCAACGATATCCCCGTACTCTTCGATTGCCTGGAGTTCAACCCGGCTCTGTCGACTATCGACGTACTTTACGATCTTGCGTTTCTGCTCATGGATTTGTGGCGCCTTGAACTCAGAGCGCAAGCCAATCTGGTGTTGAATCGTTACCTCGATACCCGCGACGATGAGGACGGCTTGCCTCTTCTTCCATTCTTCATGGCCTTGCGTGCAGGAATTCGCGCGCACGTTCTGGCCACCCATGCAGCAGATCGCACAGCGCCCGACCACGAGCAGGTATGCAACGACGCACACCGTTATATGGCGCTCGCATTGGAACTTTTGCAACCTGCGCAAGCCAGGGTGGTGGCCATCAGCGGCAAGAGCGGCACCGGAAAATCGACCGTCGCGGCAGCATGTGCGCACCGCATAGGTCCCCCGCCCGGCGCACGCATCTTGTCCAGCGATCGCATCCGCAAGAAACTGCTCGGCGTCGAGGCCTGCACACGGTTACCGCCGGATGCCTATTCGAGTACGATGTCCGAAAAAGTCTACGCTTACCAGGCGGCGCACGTGATATCGCTGACGCGTGCCGGAACGGGCGTAATCGCCGACGCCGTGTTCAACCGCCCGGAGGATCGTCGCCGTCTCGAACAAGCTGCTGCGGCTGCACACGTAAGATTCTCCGCCGTCTGTCTTGTCGCCCCTGTCGATACATTGATACAACGCGTCACAACGAGAACCAGCGGTCCGTCGGATGCCGATGCCGCTTTGGTTATCGCGCAAAATCAATTGGACGACCACCGGAATCAATGGCCGGAAATCGATACGTCGGGGACCCTGGCCGAGACCGTCGAGAGAGTGACGCGGGCACTGGAAGAGAATGTTCCTGACGGCGCTGCGTCTTGAGCGCCAAATAGAACGCGCGCCTTGATATGGATCAGATGCTCACTTCTTGCAGAATTTATGATCATGCTATTCATCAATGCTCTTCGGGAGAAAATGCATCATGGACAAGTCAAAAAAATCGGAACAAACGACGAAGGATCTGATCGTTGAGGATTTCAAAAAACTGGCAGAAGATGCGGAGGCACTGTGGCACGCGACCACCGATCAAGCGGAAGAAAAAGTCGCCTTGCTCAACGCCCAGCTGCAAAGACGGCTGACCATAGCCCGCGATCGGCTGGCCGATACAGAGTTGCTGTTGCACACAACTTTTTCGGAAGCACGCGAAGCGCTCGAGAAGACCGCTGTCGCGGCTCAGGATGCCCTTGAAAAAACGGAGAAAATCCGTGCGCGCGTCTCGGAAACCGCTACCTCTTCAGCTTTGCATGCCAGAGACGTGGCGTCGAAGGCAGTGGCAAAAACGAGGATGGTATCAGCGCAGGCCCTGGCGGATGTGATGAAACTGCTGAAGAAGAAGGATCAAGATCCTCCCCGCTGACCGAGACGTCCCCCCCCTGCAGTCAATGCTTGCCGGCGCAAGCGCATCATTCTTTCACCGGCTGCAATCCATTGGCTATCATCTTCAACCTCTCGATTGACAGGATACGGAGATCTCGGTGCCGGACATCGATCAAGCCTTCCAATCGGAATTTGGCGATAAGCCGGCTGATGCTGCTATTGGTCAAGCCAAGGAAGCTGCCGATATCTTCTCGCGACATGCGCAACTGCATCGCCGATGCAGAAAATCCCCTCAATGCATGTTCATGCGAAAGCTTGCAAAGAAATGCAGCGAATCGCTGTTCTGCTCGCATCTGCGAGGCAGACATCATCGTCTGGCCAGATGCAATCCCGCTGCTCATCGTTTCCAGAAACGCCTGAAGCAGATCCGTCCGGACTGCCAGCGAAGCCAGCAGCTGGGATAGTTGAATTTCAATTACCTCGCCATCCTCCAGAGCAATGACATTGCTGCTGCGGCGATTTCGCGCAATGCCGTCGAGTCCAAGAAGGTTGCCTGCCATATGAAACCCTACAACTCTCTCGTCTCCTCCCGCACCGGAAAGCGTGGTTTTGAACCATCCTGTGCGAATCATGAAAAGACTGCACTCGTGACTGCCCGTCGTGTACAGGAATTGTCCTCGACATATTCTGCGAGGCAGTGCCAGCCTTGCGAAAAAAAGTTGCAGCCCGGAATTATTGAAAGTACTGGATGGACGCGCAGAAGGACTGTCTGCGAACAGAGATAGAGTCATTATTATCAGCTCCCGCGACACGATGTTGTTTTCCATAAAATACTATTCCCGTGTCTTCAATTTCCGACAAATCACCGTCCGTCAGCGCCACATCTCCATCGTCATCCCTGAACGGTTTGACATGAATCAATTTTTGGATCTCTAAAATACCTAGTATGTTAGCCATGTGACAACGAGGCGACGCCGGCGTCCGCCTTGGTAAATTCGTCAAATCAGCCGGCAAACCAAGATAAGAGGGAGTTACGAATGCCACTGAATGACACTGAGTTTCTTCATTATCAAAAACGTTTACCTGCCAAAAAACATATTGGCCTTATCGTCGCCGACGGCGTAATCCTCCACGATCTCGGGGCCGTCGCAGATGCTTTCGAGGCTGCCGACAGGTTGCTCGAGTCGGAGCTATGCGGTGTCACGGGGTATAAGGTATCTCTTCTGTCCGTTACAGGTAACATCGTCCGTTCCTCGACATCGATTGAGATCATGACCTCGCCGCTGCCTGATGATGCGGTCCATTTCGATTCAATTTTGATTATCAGCGGCAAAGGGAATCTGGATATCTATCTTGACCCCCACCTGATTGCCTGGCTGAAAATGATGCGCCCGACAGTGCGACGGATAGGCGCAATGTGTTGCGGCGTTCTGGTTATCGGCTCGGCCGGTTTCCTGGATAATCGCCATGTGACCGCACCTCGGTTTCTGGAAGAAAAACTCATGCGTGAGTTTCCAGCGACATTGATAGGAAATGAGGCGATCCTCGAAGATGGAAATATCTATACAACACGCGACTATGGAATGGGTGCAACGTTGGCGCAAAGGTTGTTGCAGACTGATCTGGGTGCGCAATTCGCGAGTCGCATTACGGCCAACATGATCAGGCAAAGTCATTCATTGGCAAGCCCTATTTTTACTCATGCGACCAATCACGTGGACAATGGAGCAAGCCGCAATTCCATGACGGTAGCCATTGAATTCATGCAGAACAACCTGGCTTCCTCCAACCTGTTGTCGCTGGCCGCGGAATTTGTTTGTATGAGCGAACGCAATTTCCAGCGCAAATTCAAGTTATGGACAGGAAAGAGTCCTCATCAATTCATTACGCACTTGCGATTGGAAAATGCCCAGACTGCGCTGCGTGAAACCGGTCGTTCCCTCTCGGAGGTCGCAAAGAAAGTCGGGCTATCTTCGCAAAGGCTGGAGATATTGCTCAAGAAAGATACCGCCCCTGCTCTCCCTGCGTATCCGCGTGTAGCGGCAACGTCGAGGAGAGACCTCAGACGGGACTTTCCGGTTCCCGTGGCCGGAGCCCAAATGGCCGCAGGGATACAAAGAAATACTGTTCCAGGTAATTTATAGATGCACCTCTTCCGCTTGGGTCGTGCCCATTGAATGGGAAAGGCCCTTTCGCGGCAAGCGCAGCCAACAAAACGCCGCTGGCGGCGTTGTTTCTCCTCGCCGCACGTTCCCAGCTGTCCGGGTCGGCGCGCCTTGTCACCGGCGTTTTGTTGGTGGCGCTAAGCGATTTTCAGCACGGCCGTCCCCTTCAAGGTCCCGGTTCTGAGGTCGGATAGTGCCTGATTTGCCTGCGCCAGAGGATAGGCCGTGATGCGCATACACAACGGAGTATGGGACGCCACCTTGAGGAAATCCTCGCCGTCGCGGCGAGTTAAATTCGCGACAGAACGAAGGCTGCGCTCGCCCCACAGAAGCGCATAGGGAAACGTCGGGATGTCGCTCATGTGGATGCCGGCGCAGATGACGACGCCGCCTTTGCGGACGTCAAGCAATGCCTTCGGCACCAGCTCTCCGGCCGGCGCAAACAGCAGCGCCGCATCGAGTTCCACTGGCGCAGCCACATTGCTTGAACCCGCCCACGCGGCGCCGCAATCATAAGCCAACTGCTGGGCTTGCGTGTCTGAGGCGCGCGTGAATGCAGACACTGTCCTCCCTTCACGGCAGGCGATCTGGGTGATGATCTGTGCCGCGGCGCCAAAACCATAGACGCCGATATGTTTGGCATCGCCGGCCATTCTCAAGGCGCGATAGCCGATCAGTCCCGCACATAGCAACGGCGCCGCCTCGATATCTGAATAGTTGGCAGGTAAGGGAAAACAGTAGCGACTGTCGGCGGCTACATATTCCGCATAGCCACCGTTAATCGTGCATCCCGTAAAAGAAGGATGGTCGCAGAGATTTTCGTGTCCGCTGGCGCAATAGAAACACTGGCCGCAGGTATGACCCAGCCAGGGAACGCCGACCCGGTCTCCGGTATGGAATCCGCTGACGGACGGTCCCATCGCAACGATGGTCCCGACTATCTCATGCCCGGGAATCATGGGAAATACGGCATCAGGCAACTCACCATCCAGCAAGTGCAGATCCGTCCTGCAGACGCCGCAGGTGCTTACCTTGATCAAAAGATCGTTGGCCCCGGGCACAGGTCTGTCCACAATTGACTGCCGCAATGCCTCACCGGCGGCAGGCAGTACCATTGCCGTCATTTTTTCCGGCATCGGATCGCGCTCCTCTTCTCATCTGATGCGTACCTACGTCGAACGAATGCCTGGTGAGCCGGCGGGCACCCGCATCCACGCCTGCGTTTGAAAATACGACAATACGACAATACGCAGGGGTTAGCGCCCGCCGCAAGCAAGCTCAGCGGATGGAAATATTATTCTGGACAGACGTAACGCCGGGGGCTGACCATGCTGCGTAGCCGGCCTGTTCTTTTTCCGCCCAGGACTTCACCTTTCCGTTCAGTATGGCAGTGCTGCCACTGACACTGACATCAATGCCGTTGGCATCAATCTGCGCGTTGCGCACCAAGGCATCGGAGATCTTGATTTTGATGTCGGAAATGTGCACCACGGGATTGACCTTCACGTTGTTGGTCACGCCCTTGACCCCCAACAAATATCGCACTGAACTTTCCGCGGCGCTCTGCTGGTAATGCCACTCGACTTCCCCATCCAGGGTCAACCAGCCGTCCGCGACGGTGACTTTGATTTTGTCTTTCGGCAAGATGGAGTTGACCCGGATCGCATTGAGGGCCAATTCCGCAATTTCCAGGTCGCTGCGTTTGGCGGAACCGGGGATCTTGACTTCAATTTCATCCACGACGGCGGAGACATTGGCCACACGCTTGGTGGCTCGTTCGGCGTTCTTCTTGTCGATCAGTCGCGGCACATAACCGGACAAGGTGGCGATGCCGTTTTTCACCGCAACAGAGACATGTTTTGCATCGATAGATGGATCCCAGGTCAATTCTTCAACGATTTTCTTTTGCAGTTCGGTATCTGTGCTCATCGCATTCTCCAAAAAATGTATTGCGTTACAAAAGGTCCCAGTTGGATTGCTGAATTTACGCTTGCCCTCACGCCGCTTTCTGATCCACGTCAAAAAACGGGCAACGCAAATTACACGCCGGGTGTTGTTGGAGAGTTCCGGGATGGATGCAGCAATTCACTTTTTGATATGGATCAGTGCCGAAAGACCGGATCGAATACAAAGTGCCTCATAAGCATTTCGACAACCTTCAATGTTGAGTTCGGAAAGGGAAAGCGCCATGAACACGGATGTCAGCGATGATCTGCAAAAAAAGGTGATCGATGAGTTGGAGTGGGACCCCTCCGTCGATGCAAAACATATCGTTGTCGGGATCAAGGATGGCATCGTCACGCTGACCGGCTATGTCACTCAATTTCCTGAAAAGAAGAATGCGGAACTTGCAGCAGGGCGAGTCGCCGGCGTCAAGGCGGTGGTGGACAAACTCGATGTACAGCTGCTGGGAAGCTGGCAGCGCGGTGATCTGGAAATCGCCGAAGCCGCGCTTCACGCAATTGCGGCCAACGGCGCCCTCCCTAAGGAGGGGATCAATCTTACGGTCGCCAACGGCTGGATCACGCTGGATGGAGAAGTCGAATGGCGTTTTCAGAAAGACTGGACGGAGAACTCGCTCCGGCCGCTCTTCGGCGTAAGGGGAATCGTCAACAACATCGTTGTGAAGCCCAGGCTTCAGATCGCGAATCTGCAGCAAAAAATCAAGGAAGCGCTCGTACGCAACGCACAGATCGATGCCGACGCCGTGACTGTCACCATCTCCGGCACCAGAGCCATCCTGGGCGGCCAGGTCAAGTCCTGGCCGGAAAGAAACCAGGCTGAAAGCGCAGCCTGGTCGGCTCCGGGCGTCACAGCGGTCCTTAACAATATCGCCATCGTTCCCTGAGAAGACCTGCGGGTCGCCTTCGATACTTGAACCATCGCAAACATGAAGGATAGTCATGACCTCCATCGCCATCCATGAACCGGTTGCCGAACGCATCCGCAATGTCCTCAAGCATCTGTTTCGCAAGCCATGGCGCCGCGCTGATGCACAAGACAGATCACGCGGGTTTCAATTCGATCTGGACGTCCATGAAGACGAAGACAGCTACGTTGTCATCGCGGACCTCCCGGGCGTCGACAAAAAGGATATTTGGGTGGAAGTCGAGAAGAACCAGGTCAGTATTACAGCGACCTTCAAATATCCCTGGAGAAAAAATACATCCTTGTTGTATGCGGAACGCAAGGAAGGGGACTTTTACCGGCGCCTCTTGCTGGATTTCGATATCGATCGCGATCAGGTGAAGGCTAGTTGCAATGACGGAGTTCTCGAGCTGACCTTGCCGAAAATACGGCGCACTCAGAGAACCACGCGTCTGCCGGTTCAATAATCAATGGCAGCTCTTCACTTCTGACCCCGATCGCATCAGCCAACCAATCTCAGGATGGATACGACCATGACACTATCGCGTTTTTTCAACGGCAATCTGCCGCCACTCCCCGAAGTGCTCGATCTGAGCAAGATCCCCAATGATTGCCTGGCCCCTGAAGGTGCATCCTGGCTAACGGCGTCGCCCTACCCTCATTGTATTTGCCGGGTGTGTGGCGCAGTCTTCAACGACGGGGAATGGAAATGGGGTTCTCCTTCCGCTGTCGCCATCGATATCAAATGTCCGGCATGCCAACGCATCGACCAGGATCAGCCGGCCGGCTATCTGGTATTGCACGGTGATTTTTCGCCGATGCTACGTCAAGAGCTGCGAGGTTTGCTGCTGCGTCGTGCCATGCGAGAGGGAGTAACGCATCCCATGGAACGAATGATCAATATCTCAGATGAAGCCGACACCATTGTCGTCAAAACTACAGGGGCCCGTCTGGCGCGTGGGCTGGGCGTCACACTTGCGACGACCTATCACGGTTCTCTGCGTATGCGCTACGACGACAGACAGCACCAGCTTCGGGTTGAATGGCATAAATGGAAAGACTGTTGTCGCATCTTGCGCAAGTCGGCAACGGCGGACCATTACGCTTTGTGCTGACGATGTCGGGAAAAGTGGGGAGATACCAGTTGAAAATCCAAATCAGGAATCTGTCGTGATCATATTTTTCCGGCGTTGCCTAGTCGTCATTTTTTCGGTTTCCGTGTGTGCCTGCGCAGCGACGGAAAGCAGCCATCAGGCACCCGCGCCGTCACGACCGCCGTACGACGACGTCAACGTCCCCGGCTGGTTTCTGATGTCATCCCGGGAGCGCATGGAATATCAGATGGCGATGAAAAACATGAGCAGCTATGAGGAGTGCGTTTCCTATGTGGATGCACATTACGACGCCATGCGCGAGCGCGCCTGGGAACAGGGATTGAGCAGACCGATGAACCGTTCCGCCATCTGCGAACGCATGCGTGCGGACGGCAGGTTCAACCAGGGGTAGCGTGGTGTTCGTCGATTCCGTCATAGGCCACTCGGACAGGCAATCTGAATGCCGGATAGTTGATCGAGATCACATAGCCTGTCGCAGAAAAGCGCATTGTTTGAATTCACTCACGTTTATTGACCGGAGTTGTCATGACCCAGACCTACCCTACTTCCAATCTTGCCGTCGCAACCTATGCCGAGCATCAGCAAGCGGAGAATGCCGTTAAGGTTTTGCAGCGGGCCGGATTCGACATGCAAAAAATCTCCATCATCGGCAAGGACTATCGCCTGGAAGAGCACGTCGTCGGCTATCTGAATGCCGGCGATCGCGCCAAAATTTTCGGAAAGTTGGGCGCTTTTTGGGGTGGCCTGCTGGGGATTCTGTTTGGCTCTGCAATGCTATCCATCCCGGTGGTCGGGCAAGTCATCGTGCTCGGTCCCTTGGCCGCATTGATTTTCAGTGGCCTTGAAGGCGCGGTTCTGGTCGGCGGTGCGAGCGCGTTGGTCGGTGCGATGACGGCAATCGGCATTCCCAGGAACTCCGTGCTGCGCTATGAGAATGCCATCAAGGCTGGTGAGTTTCTGCTGATGGTACACGGCACTGCCGAAGACGTCTTGCATGCCAAAAGCCTGCTGCGCACGTCCGGACTGCTCTCGTTCGAGCAACATCAGGAGGATGGAAAAACGGTTCCTGCGCCCCAGGCGACGTGAAGCTGAATAGCCGTGTAATCGATCATCCGTGAATGAAGACGAGCCCCGCCCGGAGGCCGGCGGAGTTCCCATCTTGGCAAGCATGCCAAAAGCCTTGCCGTTAAGCGACTCAGGAGATGCAGATGGCTTACAAGACAATCATCGTTCTCATGAACGAATCCGAGAATGTGCACTCATGCGTGGAAGCGGCGGCGACCATTGCAAAAGAGGAAGACGCTCATCTGATCGGTGTGGCGATTACCGGCATAACCCGTTTTCTGAAGGAAACGGTGACGGTCGACAAAGACAATCCGCATATTGTTCCGTTCATCAACGTCCTGCGAAAAAGAGCCTATCAATCGCTTGAGAAGTTCGATGCAATTGCATCGGAGACCGGCGTCAAATCGTTGGAAACACGTACGGTGGACAATCCTTTCGCTCAGGATGCGGGGTTACTGGGAGCCTGCTGCGATCTGTTGGTGCTTGGCCAAATCGATGCGAACGACTCCACGTCGATCGACGCTGAGATTACCGCCGATCTGTTGATCCGGTCGGCCTGTCCGGTCCTCATGATGCCGGCCAATAAGCCGTTCAAAAAAGTCGGCAGCCACGTGCTGATCGCCTGGGACGGCAGCACCGAATCGGTTCGCGCGGTCCGGGAAGCCCTGCCGTTTTTGCAGAAAGCGGAAAATGTCCACCTTGTGACCTTCACGCATGGCCTGCATGCGGAAGAGCAGCAATCCCTGGCATTTATCCAGGCATACCTGATGCGTTATGGCGTCCACGTCGACGTCAGCGAGCGTGCAACCAACGCCTCCTTCGGCGATGCCCTGCTGATGCTGATCGATAGCACGCACGCGAATCTGCTTGTCATGGGATGCTATAGCCATTCGCCTTTGCGCGAGATGCTGTTCGGCGGCGTAACCCGCAAAATCCTGCATACGATGAACACACCCGTACTCTTTTCCCATTGACTGCGCGGCAAGTACGCCACGCTGACGCCCGGTGACGGTCGAGTCGCTTCTTATGTCTTCCCGTTTTCTCGCAGCTTCGGATCGTCATGGGAAAATCGGCGCCAGATCCGGGTGACTTTTCTTTCACTCATTTCAGCATGGGATGCAAGATATCCCCTTGCGAAACAGGCGCCTTTCGTCACCTGCGGATCAAGTTTCGCAAGTTCGCACAAGAGGCCGCCCGCACAGGAAATGTCGTTAAAGGTCCCCAGGGTGGACAGCAGCTCGCTCAATGGGCCTGTCCGGGATCGGCCTTTGCGTGGCGCATGCACCGAACAAAGAAATTCAGTTGCATAACGTAATTTCTTGGCTGCAATGCGTACCCGGTGCAATGCCAGAGAATTGCTCCCTGCCAAGGCGTCTCCGCGGCGCTGCAGCCTGCGGCGATAGCGATCGAGAATGCGCGAAGAGAATTTTCCGATTGAAGTCCACGAGGTATGCCAGGAACTTGCGTCCTGACCATGCTGTGCGGCCGGTCCCGCTTGTTGGCTCTCCAGCCATTGCCCCAGGCGTAGCAAAAGACGCGCGTAGCGCTTCGAACCAATCACCCGCGCCGCGTGGCGACGATGCCTGGCCGCGGCATTCCGGGCCGCGATGTCCAGCGCCTTCCATTCTGATTCATCAGCAAAGGCATGCCTGACGGTCGCCAGCGTGCCGAAGGCCAATACTTCCCAGTTTCGCGTTCTCCCCAGCGCGGCTGCAACCCATTCCAGGTCTTTTTGCAACTCGTCGCTGTGCGGCGCTATTTTTTTGAACATATCCAGTGCAAGGCGCAACCGGCGCAAACCGATTCGCATCTGGTGGACATACTCCGGCTCGGCTTCGTGCACGACGCCGATTTCATTGCTGCGGATTTGCTCGAGACAATTACCGACGATGATGCGAATTGCTTCTGTCTGACTGACAGTCGAGGGGAGATGAACGGGCTTGTTCTTGATTGCCGGCGACGATTGCGGCGCATACAAGCCATAGCCGATCCCGGCTTTGCTTTGATTGCTTACCCGCAGTCCGATTTCAAGTTGCAGCGCCAGGGCCATGTCGAACAACGCCGCAGGATTTCCGGCTTTCAATTCAAATTCCAGCTCATGGACGCTGCGCCTGGCCGTACCGGCCTCAATCACCCCCTGATCGAGCGCCAACTCCATTTCGTCGCCTTGTGCAGTGAGGATATGCCATATCTTCCGTCGTATGCTCATGTGAAAGATCGGCGCCAATTGTCCCGCGTGATCAATGCTTGTCAGGAATCTGCTCAGCTTCCCTTCTCGTTCCACCAGTCCGGCCAACGTCATGGGCTCAGGAGAAGGCCCCTTGACCGGACTCTCCCATTCATCGCGTTCGTACAGGCCGGCGGTTTCTTTCCTGCTGCGCTTGAGCGTTTGAGTCCAGCCCTGCCTGGTCTTTCTTACCCGCAGCCCACAGCCATGGCGGCTAAGGAGGAGATCCGGTGTATCGAAGTAAATACTGACGAGCAGCTGAGATGGCGTCGACCGGGCGCCCTTGGTGCGATCAAGATGGCGACGCAGAATTGGTATGTCGCCGGGATCGATTTGCAGCTTCAGCTCGGTTTCCATGGAGACTCTCCGGAAAAAGATGTCACGTCCAGAATTTGCGCCTCTCGCGGATCAGCCTTTGCCAAGGATCGTCGGCTCGGATGCGCCGGATACTGAACCTGGCCATCCATTGAAGTCTTTCGATTATGGACACTTGATTTGACATGAAAGTGATTTACATCAAATAGCGCTCGCTTAGCTTCATGGAATGCGCCCTAAAATTCATATCATGTACTCAGACGGTAAAGGTGCGAGGCGCCGTCCGCTTAACCGTCAGAGCGCATTGCTCATCTATCGTTCGATTGTTCTGCGTTGTGGGGCCGGAATGTACACTTTTTCAAACGAAAGACCTTCTCTTTCCATCCGCGATTTCGAAGAAAATCTGAACGATCTGGATCGGGCCAGATTCAAGGAAATAACACATCGCCGTTCTGTTCCCGCCGGGGACTGCATTTATCGGATGAATGATCCGTTTGATAATTTATACGTAATTCACGCCGGCAGCGTGAAGATGACCATCGTCAATATCGAAGGCCTGGACCAGGTGACCGGCTTTTACCTTCCTGGCGAGATGTTCGGGCTGGATGGGCTCGTTGACAGACGATATACTGCCACGGTAGAGGCATTGGAGGACGGTCAGGTCGATGAAATCTCCTACGAGAAAATTGAAAGACTCTGCGCGACATCTCGAGATTTTCGCCATTATTTTTTGAAAGCGGCGAGCCGTCAAATCGTCTTGAGCGGCGATGCAATGCTAATTGGAGCGGTGAGCGCAGAAAGACGTTTTGCCAGGTTTCTATGTAATTTTTCTACGCGTTATTCCCTTCTTGGTTACTCAGCGTCACAGTTCAATTTGCCCATGACTCGTTATGATATCGGCAGCTATCTCTATCTGACCAGCGAATCGGTGAGCCGTCTTATCAGAAAATTCATGGATGCAGGACTCATCGACATCAATAAACGGGAAGTTCGCTTGCTGGATATTGTCGCTCTGGAGTGCATCGCCGAGGGAACCGACTTTTCGCGGCAGGAAAGACACCGGGCCTGACAGGCCTGCCACTTGTCTCCGGCGTTTATTTTCATTCCGACATTCGTTTTTCCTGTCGAAAAAGCTTGTTGCCGCCGCGAGATCCACAGCTCGACTCCCGCGTAAATTCACATTCAATCAGGAGCGATAGTTTCCCTATGACGCCCATCAGCAAGACGGCTTTCTACTGCTGCGGCGCCCGTATGGAAGATGCCCGGCGCATGCATTCCATTTGCAGCGACAGTTATGCAGAATTGTTCATGAACGACTATGGATTGGATATTTTCTCGAAATTCAGCAACGATTGGATGTGTCGTCTGAGCATGGTCCTGCGACACAGGATCATGGACGACATCCTCGCAGAGCTTTTGGCGGATGACCCTCGACTTCAGATTGTCACGCTGGGATGCGGCTTCGATAGCCGGCCGTTCCGTATCAAGGGTGGATCCTGGTTCGAGATTGATGCCAGGCCGCTGATTGAGCACAAGAATGAAAAATTGCCCACACGGCTGAGTCCGAATCCCGTCAGACGTTTTTCAACGGATTTCGGTACGCGTTCCATGCGAGAGATATTGGCCAACGTGACTACGGACGCACCCGTCGTATTTGTACTGGAAGGAGTGATTCTCTATCTGAGCGCACGCGAGATCTGCCGGCTGCTTTTCACGTTGCGGCAATTGTTCCCCTCCCATCTTCTTCTCTGCGACCTGGTTTCCGCCAGGATATGTACAACTTATGGCTCGTGTGTGGCCGCGACCCTGAAGAAAATCGGCGTGCGCTGGAACCTGATTGACGCCCCGCAAGAATTGATCGCAAGCAATCGTTATGACATTGTAAGAACACGATCCGTTCTTGAAACAGCAATCGATCTTGGACTTTCTCCGTGTCCGAAATTCCTGATCCGGATTTTTTACCCCGATGAAATGCAAGGTAACGCCATCTATCTGTTTAAAACGGTCTGAGGTCAGCCCACGAATGGCCCGCAAATAGCCCCCGCTGGCGGGCGATTCTGCAGTGATCGCTTCCGTTGGAAATCCACGATCGGGTCTCCCGGCACGAATTCCTGCACGCACTGTACATTCGGGCATGCCGGCCGACACGGTCTTGGAACGGATCAGTATTCGTAGTGGCCCGAGACGCGATGGCGCGCCAGGCGCATCGAGATCAGAATCGAGTTGCCGCAACGGCGGTAGACGCTATAAAAGCGGAAAAAATCATCGATTTTCATTTCAATCCCCTATCCTGGTCACACGGTTTGAATCTCTCTGCCTCGCTGCTTAACGGTGCTTCCCCTGCACCGGACGCGAATTCAACGCCTTCTCGCGCGCGCGATGACGTCGTTCGCCAGCAGGCGGATGGCTGCGATCGCCGGCGTATCCAGTTTCGCACGTTCATCGCAAAGCAAGAGCAGAAGCTGATGCATTTCCGCCAGCAGAGCGTTAAGAGCATTGTTCAGTTCGAGTAAAGACTCGATCACGTCATTCGATTGTTGGTCCATGGAAGCTTCCTTCGATCGTTGCTGACACATGGGCGTCAGGACTGCGAAAAATGGCCGGCTCCAAATGCATTGCTGCATCGCTGCCGATGAAGCGATGACGACGCTAATTCACTCTCCGTTCCTGGAGTGCGCGTTCGCAACGCCGGTATTCGCAAGGTGAAGTGCCGAGATGCTTGCGAAACAATTTGGCAACATGTTCTCCGCTGAAGAATCCGCAGCGCCGGGCGATCTTGTCGACGGGAAGATCCGTTTCGCGCAGGTGCTGGCGGACAGCTTCGAGGCGAATCTTCATCAGAAAGCCATGAGGCGTCTGTCCGGTTTCACGTTTGAACTGGCGTTGGAAATTGCGCTCGCTCATGGACACCAGATTGGCGACCTCAATCATGCTGATGGGCGACGCCATGTTCTCTTCCAGCCAGCGCAGTGCTTTGTGAATCCGCCCGCTGCGCATGACTTCACTAAGGTGATTGCCGGCATGAAAGCCCGGATTTTCACGCTGGGGCGAATGCATCAGCAGATGTTGCGCCACGCTCCTGGCCAAGGTGGATCCGAGGTCCTCTTCCAAAAAACGCAAAGCGATGTCCGCTCCCATGCCGATATCACTGACAGTGAAAATACAACCGTCTTGGGAAATCGGGACCTCCCGCTCCACGATGATTTGCGGGAACTCGCGCTGCAGGGTTTCCTGCAATGCCCAATGCGTGGTCGCACGTCTGGCGTTGAGAATGCCGGCCGCGCCAAGTAAAAATACGCCCGTGCACATTGCCGCGATGCGACGCACATTCACATGCGCCTTTTTTAGCCATTCGGTCAATTGATGATTGTGATAGACATCGAAATTCCCACTGCCGCTGGCGATAATCAGACTATCGAAATCATGCCCGTCGGGCGACGGCAACGGACTTGTCATTACCCGCACGGCCGAGGACGAAGTGACAATGCCACCCGACAATGACAACACGGATACTCTGTAACCGGTCGATCCTCCAAATAGAGAAGAAATCATCCTGTCGCCGACAATCAGAGCCTCTGAGGCTCCTACAATGTCAGCCAGGATGACGCCATCGAAGACGATAATGCCGATATGCCTGAGAGCGAAGTGATTTTCCATGTCCGAAAACTTTCTATTCTTATGAGCATCTCCAGATACCTGCGACGCTTTCGTATCCGGTCTTTTCTGACAAATATTTCCTTCAACTGCATCCGAACGATCCCATCAGTTACCAGCAGAAACTGCTCAGGTATCTGTACTTGCGATCGGATTTCATGCATGTCATGTTTCGTTTATTTCATCGTGCAATGCGGCCCGGCCAGGCGTAAAGCAAGAGCTACTTTTGATCGGAAACAACATCCGCCAATGGCTTCGACTCGGGTTCGCTATTTGTCACGGCAGAGACAGTGACGCTGGCGGGGGCAGGTGTCGAAGAAGGCCCCGAAGCAAGCGTCGAAGGAGCGGTATCAACTGGCTCCATACCGAGACGGCGACGAACAAAGGGATCCGTCGGCTCAGCCACCTTATTGACGCTGGTCGTTGCCACCGCCGGCGCAACCGCCGAAGGACAAGAGCGGCCGGTGGCCTCCACTGCCTTGCGATTGGCGGGGCTCTGGCAAAGCAATGCCAAAGCGACGTCGTTGAGCCCCATGGCGCGGAACTCGCGCGAGTCCAGGCGCCGGACGCAGGCATCATCGACCATGGTCGTTCCTCCGGTAGCCCCAAAACCGACAATGGAAAGTCCGAACGATGACGACCCCATGCAAGTATCGGAAAAGGTTGACGTCAATGAGGGCGCTGCGATGGCGGGTGCTGAACGGACGGTGTAGCTGCCGCCGTAGTCAACTGTCGCCTTGGAATTGTAGGCACTGCTGCCGGGCTCGCCTGCTGCGACGTCGGCGGCGGTTCCAGACGTCCCACTGGTGCCGGTTGTCAGTGAAACGGTGACGTTGGAAGTATTGCCGGAGGCTGATCCGCCCGTTGCGGAGCCGCCGGTTGCTGCACCACCGGTTGCCGAGCCGCCTGCACCACCGGACCCGCCGTTCGCTGTCGCTGACGAAGAGGACGATGGAGACGACCCGGCGCCACTACCTCCTGCCCAGGCAGGGGCAATAAATGTTGAGGCTGCCAATATCCCCACTAGAATGGTTTTCACGGTTCGCTCCCTTGCATTTTCTTGTTGAAAATTGGGAGAGATTCATCAATCCCTCCCAACATGCGGTCATGCCACAGTGAAATCCTGCTTATCAGTGGATGATTGCGACGACACCCGAGTTGCCGCCATTGCCGCCATTGCCTGCGGTGGCGGAACCGCTTGTCACATTGCCGCCCTTGGTGATGGAAAACGCCGAACCACCGCCATTGCTGTTGCCGCTAGCGGAAGCATCTGCTGAACCGGTCGACGAAAAGCTCTTGCCGCCGACCGCGACCGCGTTGCCATTTGCCGTTTGCGAGCTTCCCGAGGAGCCGCCGGTCGTTGGGTGGTGACTTGACATGCTGCTGGCGGGAGCGATACTCGACGAAGTGTTGCCGCCAACGGCAGTCACGCCACCGGCGGAGGTACGATTGCCGCCGGTATTTGCGACACCGCCATAGTTGCCTTGATTGGCGGCGCCGCCGGTTGCTGCGGCGCCGGTAGTGGAACCGCCGGTGGCGCTGCCCGAAGTGGCATTGCCGCCGGAACCACCGTTGCCCCCGGTAGAAGTAACGATCGCGCTGATGCTTGTCGAGTGCGTCGATGGCTGCGGGCTTGGCGGTTGATGAGCCATGACGGGAGCAACAAACATGGTGGAGAGGATTGCTGCGAGAGTTTGTTTTTTCATTTTCATTTCTCCAAAAAAGGATATTAAGTGCGCACATTCACCCGAAGACGCCAGATGAAAGACTGGAATTACCGTTCACCAATACAAACTCGTACACAGTTGCAGACCTGTTTTTCACACCCTCCTGCCTGGCCCCATCTCTGCTAACGTTTTTGTCTGGTTGATGTGATCTTAGGATTCATGGGAAACATATTTGCGACAAAATCTTGTCCGTTGCAGACGCCATGGTTGGCGCTTTTGGATAGGCGAGAATTTGGCGTCATGTACCCTGGGGCGAACCAAGCGAAGAAAGGTCGACGCGGTGATGAATGATGAATTTGGGAAATTCAGTGAGTGAAGACAGAGGCGGCCGAATCGCACAAGCTACGTCGTAGGTTAGAACAGCGCCATTTGGCGCCGCAAGCGTTGGGTTATGCGGGGGGCGTTCGAAGGGTGCAGCCTTCGCCAGAAATTGGAAGGTGGAAGGTGAAGCAATTGGAGAGGATCAATTCTGCGAGCGGATCAGCATATTCAAGGCCACGTCGCGGAATTTCTTGTATTTGCGCATGCGCCGCCGGACCTTGTCCCGACGCCTTACGGCCGTTTCAAGGTCAGCAATATTTACCGGCTGTGGCAACGAGGTCGGCGGATCTGCATCATCATCTTGCAGCGTCCACGCGCTTTCTTTGCGTGGACTTCATCGCGGCGGATTCCGAAGAACGACATCAATCCCAGACTGTCCGGAACCCCGCCGACGACGCGCTCACAGATGCGACGATTTTTCCTTGAGGGCTAGCAGAGAAAGCAGCACATCGTCGCGCTCGGACTGGACGGCCACGATGTCGCGATCTGCCAGTTCATCTTTGACTCCCTGAGCAAAGCGCCCGATCAGCTCCGGATCAAGGGCGAGGTCGCCCAGATCCTTCCACCAGGATTCTATCGGCGGCCCGAGATGCTCCAGCATGTGAGCGATGCCGCCGGCGCCGCCGGACAACTCCAAATTCATGAATGGGCCGAGCAGCGCCCACCGCAAACCGGGGCCGTAGGCAATGGCAGTGTCAATGTCGCTCACGGAGACGACACCTTCCTTCACGAGATGAAAAGCCTCGCGCCACAACGCCGCCTGAAGACGGTTTGCGACGTGGCCTTTTACTTCTTTGCGGATATGGATTGCCTTCTTCCCCACCGAATCGTAGAAAGCCATCGCGCGCGCAATGGCATCCTCGGAGGTAAGGCGTCCGCCGATGACTTCCACCAACGGAATCAGATGCGGGGGATTGAACGGATGTCCCAGCAAAACGCGCTCGGGGTGTTTCGCCGCGTCCTGGATTTCACTGATGACGATGCCTGACGAACTGGTGGCGATCAGGGCCTCGGGCGGTGCAAAGGCGTCGATCTCGGCAATCAGCGCGCGCTTGATGTCGAGCCGTTCAGGACCGTTCTCCTGCACCAGATACGCGCCGGTGACGGCATCCGCCAGCGACGTGTGAAAACTCAGCCGGTCACGCGAGGCGCCGTCCTTCAGGCCAATGCGTTCAAGCGCCGGCCAGAATCGGTCGACCAGCATGCGCAATCTGTCTTCAGCGCCCGCTGCGGGATCCGTCGCCGCCACATCGAAGCCGTGCGCGAGGAAATGCGCAGCCCAGCTCGCGCCGATCACGCCTGTTCCAACCACTGCAATCTTTCTGTTTGTCTCCACCATAGTCGCTTTCAATATGCCTTCATGAGAATGTGTATCTGCCTGCCGGAATCATCCCAGTCTTTCGATATTCCCGCAAACCGGATGCCCCGACCGCCACGATGCTAACTGCCTGCATACGTCTCCTGGCAGACTGCGCGCAACGCTTCGGCGAACAGTTGATCCGCCTTGCGCTCGACGCCGTCCGAGCGCATGAACAAGGCGATCGGGGAAAGCGTCCAGTCAAACGAATACGGTACGATCGCCACGCCGGCGACGCGCACCAGTTCTTCCGCGATATCGGAGGGAACAATCGATATCGCTCTTTCGTTGGAGACGATCATCTCGCCGATCAATTTCGCCGAATAGCTCTCCACCACCGGCGCAGGAGGAACGATTCCCGCGCCCAGGAAGATGTCAGCCACCTGCTCCCGCATCGGCGTATTGGGAGCGCCAAGGATCCAGTCCAGCTCAACCATCTTGTGCCAGTCCAGGCGCACGCGGCCCAATTGAGCCGCCAGGCGGCGGCTGGCGATCAGCCGCGGCTGCTGACGATACAGCACCTCGAACCGGATGTTCTCCAGGTTCACACCGGAAGATGCGCGTCCGATGACCAGATCGAGGGCGTGCTCGCCCAATTGCGCCAGGAGCTGGTCGCTGGTTCCCTCATGAATGGTGACGGTCACCCGCTGGTCGCCGTCGGGACGGGTGCGCTGAATCGCGCTGGTCAGCAGTTGACCCGAGATGAATGGCGTGATGCCGATATGCAGATGGCCGGCATGGCCGGAGGCAAGCGTCTCGATGTCGCGCACCAGATGACGCAGATCGTGGACCATCGCCTCTGCCCGCTCCAGCACCACCTTGCCCAGTTCCGTGGGCGCCATGCCGCGCGCCGAACGATCGAAGAGCGCGCCGCCGAACATCCCCTCCAACTCGGAAAGTGCGTTGGTAATGGCCGGCTGTGTGCTGGCCATGTGCTCGGCCACGCGCGTCAACGACTTGTGTTGCCGTATTTGCAACAGCAAGAGCAGATGGCGCATCTTCAGGCGCGTACTCAAGCGTCTGAGCAGCGCATTTGCGTCAAACACCTCCATGAGATTGCTCTTTCATTAGAAAAATATGATGGAGTCATAATAAATCAAAATGATCTTCATATACTTGTTGCCTAAACTTGCCTCAAGTCATTGCCATGACGATTGCGAAGAAAAAGCGGTTTGAGCGCGCCCAAAAGCAAAAGACGCCAAGCCAATAATAAATCGACAACAAACAGCTGCCGGCAATCGCCTGGCGCACATTGGAAGAGGATGAACACATGAACACGACAGACCGACAAGCCGCCCTGGATTATCACGAATTCCCTACCCCTGGAAAAATCACTGTCAACGCCAGCAAGCCCCTGGTCACCCAGCGCGACCTGACGCTGGCCTACACGCCGGGCGTGGCGGCGGCCTGCGAGGAGATCGTCGCCGATCCGCTCAATGCTTTCCGCTACACGGCGCGCGGCAATCTGGTGGGCGTCATCACCAACGGCACTGCCGTGCTCGGGCTCGGCAACATCGGCGCCCTGGCCTCCAAGCCGGTGATGGAAGGCAAGGCGGTCCTGTTCAAGAAATTCGCCGGCATCGACGTCTTTGATATCGAAATCAACGAGACCGATCCGGACAAGCTGGTGACGATCATCGCCGGCCTCGAAGCGACGTTCGGCGGCATCAACCTGGAAGACATCAAGGCTCCTGAATGCTTCACCGTCGAGCGCCAGCTGCGTGATCGCATGAAGATTCCGGTGTTCCATGATGACCAGCACGGCACCGCGATCACGGTATCGGCCGCTTTCATCAACGGGCTGAAGGTCGTCAAGAAGAACATCAGCGAAGTCAAAGTGGTCGTATCGGGCGCCGGCGCAGCCGCGCTCGGCTGCCTGGAACTGATGATGGACCTGGGGCTGCCGCTGGAAAACATCTGGGTGACCGACATCGAAGGCGTGGTCTACGAAGGACGCCCGACCCTGATGGATCCCGACAAGGAACGCTATGCGCGCAAAACCGACTTGCGCACGCTGGCGCAGGTGATCGAGGGCGCCGACGTGTTCCTGGGCGTGTCTGCCGGCAACGTACTGAAAAAGGAAATGGTCGCCAGCATGGCCGCCCGCCCGCTGATTCTGGCGCTGGCCAATCCAACGCCAGAAATCCTGCCCGAGGTCGCGCTGGCGGTGCGTGACGATATCGTGATGGCGACCGGCCGCTCGGACTACCCGAACCAGGTCAACAACGTGCTGTGTTTCCCGTATATCTTCCGCGGCGCACTGGACGTCGGCGCCACCACCATCACCCGCGAAATGGAAATCGCGGCGGTCTACGCCATTGCCGGCCTGGCCGAAGAAGAGCAGAACGACGTCGTCGCCGCAGCTTATGGCAGCTACGACTTGTCCTTCGGTCCCGAATACTTCATCCCCAAGCCTTTCGATCCGCGCCTGATCGTGCGCATTGCCCCGGCAGTCGCCAAGGCCGCCATGGAAGGCGGCGTCGCCACGCGGCCGATCGCCGACCTGGACGCCTACGTGGAACAGCTGCAGCAGTTCGTCTACCACTCGGGTGCGTTCATGAAACCTTTGTACGCCGCTGCCAAGCAACGGGTACGCGACGGCGACAAGGCGCGCATCGTCTTTACCGAAGGTGAAGATGAACGCGTGCTGCGCGCGGTGCAGGTGATCGTCGATGAAAAACTGGCGCGACCGATTCTGGTCGGCCGTCCCGAAGTCTTGTTGGCACGCATCCAGAAATTCGGCTTGCGGCTTCGCCTGGGGCAGGACGTCGAGGTCACCAGCCCGGATTACGATGAACGCTTCCATCAATACTGGACCACGTACTGGGATCTGATGTGCCGTGAAGGCATCACCAAGGAAATGGCGCGCGTCGAGATGCGCCGTCGCCTGACGCTGATCGGCGCCATGATGGTGCGCCTGGGCGACGCCGACGGCATGATCTGCGGCACCGTCGGCGCCTATCACGACCATCTTCGCTATGTCGACCAGGTCATCGGCAAGAAACCCGGTGCGCGCACCTACGCAGCGATGAACATCCTGTTGCTGGATCAACGCACGGTGGCATTGGTCGACACGCACGTCAACGATGACCCCAGCGCCGAACAGATCGCCGAATTCACCATTGCGGCCGCGGAAGAAATGACCTTGCTGAACCTGGTGCCCAAGGCAGCGCTGCTTTCCCGTTCCAATTTCGGCTCCGCCAGTTCGGCGTCCGGCAGCAAGATGCGCCGCGCCCTGGACATCATTACCGAACGCGCGCCGACGCTCGAGGTCGATGGCGAGATGCATGGCGATTGCGCACTGGACGAAGCCCTGCGTTTGCAGATTCTGCCGAGCTCCCGACTCAAAGGCTCAGCCAACCTGCTGGTCTGCCCGAATGTCGACGCCGGGAATATTGCTTACAACCTGCTCAAGACAGCGGCGGGCAGCAATGTGGCGGTGGGTCCGTTTTTGCTCGGCGTGAACGCGCCGGTGCATATCCTTACGTCCAGCTCCACCGTGCGACGCATCATCAACATGGCCGCGCTGACGGTCCTTGATGCAAATCGTCCGTCGTAATTTTATCCGGCGATAGCGCCTCAGCGATCACTGCCGATCCTGCCCGGATCGGCAGGCGTCGTTCCGGCAATCTGACGCACCCAGTTCCCGAATAACAGTTGTGCATGGCCCCGCCACTGATTTTCCGGTGAGCGGGTTTCGCAGTCGCCGGGAAAGTAGTTTCTCGGAAGACCGATGCTTTTTCCCGCTTTCCGATCACGGAAGTATTCGTCGGCCAGCGTCAGTGCGTCGTACTCGACGTGATTGAAACAATGCAGCGCGCGATATCGTGGATCGTCAAGCAAGCAAAGCCCCGTTTCCGCCGAATCCATCAACACTGAAATGCCACTGCCGCACGGAATGTCGGCGCGCCGCATTTCCATCCAGCGCGACACCGGAATACTGAAATCGGCAGGAAAGCCGCTCAGATATGGCGAGCCCGCATCCAGGCCGTGATGTCTGAATACGCCAAACGCTTTTTCATCCAGCAGATATCTCGGCATGCCGTGGAAATAATGCAGTGCCGCCTGTGCAGCCCAGCAGATGTTGAAGCAGCTGTGGACGTTGGTTTGTGTCCACCGGAAGATGCCGGTGAGCTCGTCCCAGTAACTGACCTTCTCAAAAGGGATCGTCTCTATCGGTGCGCCGGTGATGATGAAGCCGTCGAACTTCTGATCTTTGATGCCCGACCAGTCCTGGTAAAACGACGCCATATGGTCGCCCGGCGTGTTCCGGGACACGTGGTTCGTGATCTTGACGAGCGTCAATTCGACCAGTAGCGGTGTTGCGCCCAGCAGGCGAGCGATCTGGGTTTCCGTACTGATCTTGTTGGGCATCAGATTGAGCAAGCCAATGCGCAACGGCCGATGATGCCGGGATGCGCCACTGTCTTCGTCCACCATCTCGATGCCTTCGGCCTCAAGTGTGGATCGTGCGGGCAAACCGTGTGGAATGTTGATTGGCATGGGCTTCTGGTCTGCGTTAGCGCCCATGGTAGCATCCGCATTTTCGGCGGCTATACCGTGCGTCTCATATTAAAAAAAAAGCATCACCGCAGTCGTTCAGCGCATAAACTGACGGCTACATTCAACGAAGCAATGACGCACAATCCGGATGATTCGCCATGGCTGTACCAGACTTGCAGACAATTCCCCGAACCGAGCTTTCTGCTCACGCTGCGCTGGATATCGCGTTTCCGGCGCTGCCCTCTCACAGTGCGCTTTGCATCGGCGTAACACTTGCTCCGGAACTGTTCACCGCCATACAAGCTTGCTGCCGCGAATACACGTCCGCGTCGGAACAGGAACGCGCCGCGCGCTTTTTGCATGCAGCCGATGCCGTCCGGCATCTGTATGGACGCGCCCTGCTGCGCCGCGCTGCCATCGCTTACGGCATCATGTCAGGCGTACAAGAATTCGACGTCAGTCCGTGGGGCAAGCCGGCCCTGCCTGGCGCCACGTTACAGTGCAACATCAGCCACTCGGGAACGCAGGTCTGGGTGGCGCTGGCGCGCGACGGCGACATCGGGATCGATATCGAATCCGCACAAGCGCCTGAAGATTTCATGGATATCGCCGTCTCATTCCATCCGCAAGAACTGGAGTCGATACGCGAAGCGCAAGATCCGCCTCAGGCGATGATGCGCTGCTGGAGCCGTAAAGAGTCCGTGGCAAAAGCCGTCGGGCGCGGGCTTTCCCTTGCGCTGGATAGCTACGCGGTCGACAGTGGTGCTGCCGCGACCGATTGGCTCAGACAGACACCAGCCGGAACCCTTCTCGCGGACTGGCATTGCGCCGATCTGCCGCAAGTTCCGGATCATGTCGGTGCTGTTGCCGTTTATGGGAGTTGCGGTAGCATATTGGTCCGGCAGCTGGAACTCGTTTCATGAATATCCAGGAGAAAACATGACTGCGCCCGCCCCGCTCACCCGCGCCGCCTTGCGCCGTTTGCACGCGCAGGATGTGATCGTCCGATACACGTCGATGGCCGGCGCTAGCATGGCTATCCCGGTACCCCTGCTCGACATGGCCACGGCGCTGTCGATCCAGATCAGGATGGCGAAGAAACTATGCGCACTCTATGGCGCCGAGTTCAATCGCACAGCCGCCCGCGACATCGTCACCGGCATCCTTGGGGGCTTGTCGCCGGGCAGCCTCAGCGCGACGGCGCTGCGCTATCTGTCGTTCGCGAGTTACTTTGCCGGCACCCTGCCCTCGGCCGGGCTGAGCGCCGCCTATACCTATGTGCTCGGAGAACTGCTGCTGGAGCGCCTGATCGCGAGCGGGCGCATTGACCTGCCCTCGCCTGGTGAAATCAGCCAACGCAAGTCGTCCGCATTGCCGGTCTCGCCGGCATTGGCCGAAACACCTGCCTGATCGACGTTCTCAAGTCCTCAAGCCCTCCGGCGGTCTAGCGCAAAGGCAGCGGCAAGATAGGCAAGGCAGGCATGGGCGGATGGTCGCGCTGAGGCCGCTGTTCCCTGCTGTGCGTTTCGCGTGCCCGGAGATCGGCAGCGGATGCCGGCGGTTTAACGGCAGCAGCGTCAGGCTTTGCGGCAGCCAACTTCTCTGTCGATGCGGGCCCGGCGCCCATATTATTGTTATTGCGAGCACCCGACTTCAACTCCTGCCCCGTATCGCCTTTGCCGATGTCCGCGCGCGGAGCGTTCACTTTTTCCTTGGTGTCCTTCTTTTGCGGCACGCCGTCGCCGTTGATGGAAATCAGGGGCAAGCCGCCCGTCTTGTCGTTGCCGATCACCACCACCTTGGCGTTCTCCGAACGCGCCAGTTCCAGCGTCGCTTCAATGCCGCGCCAGCGCAGGTAGGCATCCGACATGCCGCCGCTGATGATTTCCTGGAAGTTGCGGATACCGAGTGCTTCCACGCGCTTGCGTTCGCTCTCCTGCTGTTCCTTCTCGACAATCAGGGCGTATTGCTCGACCTCATGGCGCGCTACGTTCTTGCGTACGATGGCGTCTTCCACGCCGTCCGGCAGCACAATGCGCTTGACCAGAACGTCTTCGATCAGGATCCAGTTCTGGCCGGAGCGCAGTTCCGTATTGAAGCGGTTCTTGATGTCATAACGAACCGACTCGGAGATCTGGTTCTGGATTTCCAGGCGATGGCTGGTGTAGATGTCTTCAGGACGATAGATCGCAATCACGTCGCGCGCACGCGCGCCGACCGATTGGCCGAGCAGTGTCTCGGCGTATTCCGGGCCGGCATATTTATGCAGCTCGCCGAGGTGTTCTGGAATCACACGGAAGCGCCAGGCCAGCGTCGCCATCAGCTTGAGGCCGTCTGAGGACAGCACTTCAAATTCGCGTTCCACGCTCTGCAGTCGCGCGTCATAGATGTACATGACGTCCCAAGGCATCATCAGATGCGTACCTTCCGTCTCGACATGATCGATCACAGTGCCGCCGCCGAAGCGCTTCCACAACACGCCAAGGTGGCCGGCCGGAATCGTGATGATCATCGACGGCAGCATGAACGCCAGCATCACGACGAGGATCACCGCGACGATCATCAGGTCATTGCTGAAAAACTGCAGTCGCCGGCGCAATCTGTCCCAGACGGAAACGGCCGGGGCGTGGAATTCTTCTGTGCTGCTCATGTTGCGGCTCCCTTGCTGGAGATACTGGTAACGCGGCCTTCCTCGAAATGGAGGCGGCGGTCTGCGTGGTGGAAATATTTATCGTCATGGGTGATGGCGATGACGGTGATGCCGGCGGCGCGCAGACGCGGTAGGACAAGCTGGTAGAACTTGGCGCGGAAATGCGGATCCTGATCGGCGGCCCATTCGTCGAGCACCATGATCGGCGGGTTTTCCAGCTGCGTCGCCACCAGGGCGAGGCGCTTGCGCTGGCCGGTCGACAAATCGACGGTCGAAAAACGGCGGCCGTCGAGATGCGCCTTGTTCTCGACTTCCATCTCGTCGATCAGGCCGGCCGCGCGTTCACGATCGATGCGTTCGACACCATACAGCGTCGGAAACAGGTGGAAATCGGAAAACACCGCGCCGAACATGTCGCGATAACGCTGCATGTCGGCCCTGCCGACCAGCCGACCGTCGACCAGGATCTCACCGGAATCCGCCGGATACAGTCCGGTCAGCATCTTGATGAACGTGGTTTTGCCGGAACCGTTGCCGCCGGTGATGAACAAGGTCTCGCCGCGCTGTATGCTCAGGTCGACCGGACCGACGGAGAAGCGTTCATCGCCCTCGCCTCGCGCAAATGTCAGATGCCGCAAATCGAGGGTGTTGAAGCCTGCGAAGGCGGCCGTCGGTGCGGCGGCTTCGCGCTGGTCGCCGGAGGGGATGCCTTGCTCCACGTTTTCATCGAACAGTTTTTCCAGCTTCAGCAGATTCTCGGCGGCGGCATTGGCCACCGTGATCTGCGGCGCCGCCGAAATCACGCCCGACACCGGGCCGACCAGGAACAGCACAGCCGTGAGCACCTTCACCGTGCTGTCGGCGAAGGTGCTGCTCAGTGCCGGCAAGATGAAGACCAGCGTGCCCAGCAAGATGAAAATGGCGACTTGCGAAAAGACGAAATTGACGCCCAGCGCGCGTTGCGCCAATGAACGAAAGAACGCCGTCCGTCCGGACACCATGACGGCATCCTGCAACAACTCTGCAGCACGGCGGCTGGACAGCTTTACTTCCTTGAAGCCGGCCAGCAGCCCTTCGACCATTTCGTGCAGGGCGACCACTTCATCGTGTGCGCGCCGCAAGTCGATGCTGGCACGCTCGCCACGCTTGCGATACAGCCGCGCCGCCACCAGCAGGACCACGATCACCAGCGCCAGCGCCGGAATCGACAAGGTGGCGATGTAAATGGTGGTCCAGAAGATCATCATCACCGCCTGGACGCCGAGGATCAGGCTGCCGGCAGTCTGCGAAATGGTCTGCGTATCGGTGTTGATGGCGGAAAAGATGGCGCCGTGGCCGATCTTTTCCACACCCAGCAACTCGCAGTCGGCCAGCTTGCGGATCAGGCTGCGGCGGCGCTCGTCGACAATCCGCTCGACTTCGTCGGTGGTGGTCTGCAAGACGTAGCGCTGGCTGAAAATATACACAAGCAAGGCCAGGCCGTAGAGCAGGATGGGAATAAGCTGGCTGCCCCCGCTGGCCTGCGTGGTGGCGGCGGAGTTGACCACCGCCAGTATCCCGGTGCTGGCCCCGCCGGCCAGCAGGGCCATCAGGCCGAGGCGTTGCAGCGACGTCTTTGAATCGCGGATAAGAAGTTCGGTCAGGCGCATCAGATCATCGCTCGGCCGGACCGTTGTAGAACACCTTGCTCTTGTCGTCGATGGCGGCGAACAGCAACACGTAGATAAACGCCACCAGCGGCGTCAGCAGGAACGCCAGCAACAGGGTGCGCAGGGAACCCAGCTTGCTCTTGCGCGCGATGAAGGCAACCAGTAAGCACAGCACGAGATAGATTGAGAATGCGATAGGCATGATGTTGACTCCTTGTTATTTCTTGTCCTGGATTTTTAATGGCACGGCGCCGTATTCCAATGCACGCACGTCCTGGGCGCAGCTCTCGCCGGTGTCGTACAGGCACTGGATGACTTCTGCTTCACCGCTGGTTTCTTCGCAACTGGAACTGTCGAGCACGCTCGGGAAGAGGTGCATGTCCTGCTTGCCGGTCTTGATCAGATAAAAGCGCGACAAGGTGCTGCCGATGGTCTTGCCGGCTTTCTTGTAGCGGATGCCGACAACCAGTTCTTCCAGCGTCTGGTTGGACGAATTGGTCAGCTGGATCTGCGGCGAGCAACTGGTCTTCTTCGTGCCGCCCTCATTGGTGACCATGATCGCCTGCGGCACCGCGAGATAGATCAGGCCTTTCGGGCGACGCTTCTTGAGCAGCTCCTGCAGCGGCTGGTCGGAGACGAAAGCGCCTGCGCCCAGATGGTGACTGGCATCCTGCGCTTGGGCGCGGGCCGGCAGCGTGCCGCTCAGCGCTGCCAGCAGCACTGCGCAGCCTGCCCCTGTGAGTGTACGTGTGACTGTACGTGCGACGACCGGCGACAATATTCTTTTGTTGTTCATGAGGCGGCTCTGCTCAGGCAGAGACAAGTGGGTGTAAATCGGCCGACCGCACACGTGCCAGGTCGGTGTTCAACGCCGCGCAAACATCCGCGCTACGGAGGAAGAAATGATCTCCGGAAAATTCTTTCAGCACGAAATCGGCTGTGGTAAAACGCCGCCAGCCGGCCATGATTCCGGCATCGGCATGCCTGTCGTCGGTGCCGGCATAAGCCGTGATCGGATACGCGGCAGGCACAGGCACAGCAGCGAACGGTTCCGCCGCCAGCGCAAAGTCGGCCCGCATCACCGGCAGCACCAGCTCCCAGAAGGCCGGTTCGTGCGACATCTCGGCAGGGATCCCGCCGTATCGCAATAACAGCGCCTTGAATGCTTCGTCGTCCAGCCCGATCGCCTCCAATGCCGGCGACGGCAAGTCCGGCGGCACATGCGCCGCGACGATCAGCTGCAATGGCGGCAAACCGGCGTTCGCCAGTCTGGCCGCCAGCGCGGATGCCAGACGCGCGCCCATGCTGTAGCCGAACAAGGCATACGGACGATCCAGCAGAGGCATGATCGCGTCCTGCAAGGACGTCAGCATGTCATCCCATGCATGCAACGGCGTTTCGCCCAGACGCGTCTCGTGCCCCGGATACTGGAGCGGCGCCACAGCTACCCCGGCATCGGCCAGCCGGGCGCGCCAGGGAAGGAAATTGGACGCCCCGCCGCCCGCGAACGGCAAGCAGAACAGACGTGTGTGCGCGTCTTCCCGGCCCAGGCCGAAGGGAAACCAGGCGCGTGATTCTTGCAGCGGACTCATTGGAGAACGTTCATATCAGCAGTCACCGTCAGGACGCGTAAAAAAATACCGGAAGCGCATTCACTCCCGGTATGCATTTGCCCGCAGCTTATGCAGGCAAGGATCAGACTGCGTCCTTCTTGCCGCCCGGAACGTGCTTCTTCAGGAAGTCTTTGCCTTCCTGGACCTGCTGCTTGAGCTTCTGCCCCATTTCCTTTGTCTTGACATCGAGGAAGGTGCCGCCCGATTCAAAGTGTTGCAGGAACAGCTTGCCGATCGCATAGGTGGTTGCGCCCGCCAGCGTGGATTGCGCCAGCACGCCTGCGGCGATGCCTACGCCCGGAATGAACTTCAGGATGCTGCCGACCGGACCGGCGATGAGCAACGGCAGATAGCCGCTGAGCACCGAACCGAGCAGTTTCTTGCCGGTTTCATCGGACAGCGTGAATCCGTACAGGCCGCCGAGCTTGCGCAGCAGGCTCAGTTGCACGCCGGTCAGGGCGATCAGGTCAAGGCCCGGAATCGGCAGGATGCCAACGCCCATGGCAGTCATCGCATGGTTCTTGATGGAATGCAGCGCTTCGTTCTGACGCTCTTCCGGGGTCAACTCCGCCGCCTGCTCTGCGACTGGTTCTTCTGCGGCGATGGTTTGTTCTGCTTGATCCGTGGTGCTCATGGAAATCTCCTTCATAAATTAAACGCCCTGACGCACATGAGGCCTACTGCATAACTCAAGGCTGGGGAAAAAGACTCTGCCGCGTTCGACAGAGCGTCACTATCGGGAAATCATCGAATATGAGGCCAACGCGTCAACTCACAGTCAATATACGCAGACCGCAGAAATTATTGGGCATACGGCCAATATATTCAACAAAATCCCAACAAAAAACCTGATTACCTACTTGATTCATCTCATGTGCGGGCTCCTCCGCGCTGATCGTCCGGGGAAATGGCTGTTTTTGCCGGGATTTCGTTCCCGGCGCGCCGGAAGTCCAAAGGGTAATAAAGCGCCTCAGACATGGATTCCCTCCATCAGGATTCCGAGTGTCGATTCATCCAGCACATCCAGCAGCGCGGCGTAAGACCGCAACATCGCCCCGGCTTTTACCTCTGAAACCAGACCTGCGTCGTACACCGCGATCAGGCTCAACTGTTCTCCCGGCGTGACTTCCAGGTTGAACGGGTAATGCCACTGATCGCAAATGGCGACATCGCTGACCTGCAGCGCGGCGTTGCCTTGACCGACGTCACCCAGCGGATAGTTCTGGATGCGCAGCGCCGTACCGAACAAGGCGTCGCCGTCCGACAGGCCGATACACTCCGCGATTTCCGACAAGGCCAGCGTGGCGTGCGCGGTTGTGGCGACACGCCTGCGCTGGAGCTGCAGACAGGCGGCAACAAAGCCCGCCGCCAGATCGATCTTGCATCGCAACGGCGGCGTGTTGATCAGGTTGCCCACCATGGTCTCGATACCGTCGATGTCGGCCGGACGCAATACCGAGGTGACGCCGAAACAAACCTCGTCCGCATTGCTATGTCGCGCCAGTACCAGCGCCCATGCCAGCATGAAGATGCTTGGCGCCGACAAACGGTGCTTGCGTGCAAACGTGCTCAGGCGCGCGCCGGTCCCAGCTTGCGGCTGCACGCTGATTTCCGCGAAGTTGCCGCTGCACGAAGCGTCCGGCGCGGCAGGCCAGCGCGACAGCTTCATGTCGGCCAGTTCACTGCGCCAGAAGCTGCGTGCGGCCGCCCCATTCTGGCGTGCCAGCCAGTCAAGGAACACCCTGAAGTCCGGCGCCCGCAGGGTCGTCAGTTGCTTGCCATAGGCGGCCATGACTTCGCTGAGCAACACCGGCATCGACCAGCCGTCGATCAGGATGTGGTGATACGTCCAGACGAAATGGCAGCCGGTCTTCGTCGTCAACAGCGACAAGCGCATCAGCGGCGGCTTTGCCAGGTCGAAACCACGCTGTCGGTCTTGCCTGCAATAGACGTCGAAAGCTGCGTCGGCTTCTTCTTCCGGCAAGACGCTCCAGTCTTCGCGCTGCCAGGCCAACGCGGCCGGTTCGCAGAAATATTGGCCGGCCTTGCCGCTCTCTCCGATCGCAAAACCGGCGCGCAATGACAGATGACGCGACAACACTGCCTGCCACGCAGCGATGAAATCGTCGATCTCCAGTTGCGCCGGCAGACGCGCGGTGAATTGCACCACGTAGGCGGGAGACTCCGGATACGCCACGGCATGTTCCAGCATGGCGAGCTGTTGTGGCGCCAATGCGTAACGCCGCACCTCTTCCGGTTGCGTACCGCCCGTCAACGCTTGCAGCCAGCTGCGCATCCCGTTGCTCAAGCGCGCGGCAAAGTCCTGCGGCAGCACGCGCGGATCGAAAGTCAGGTCCAGCTGCAATCGTCCGCCGGCGATCATGGCGTTGACTTCCAGCACATAGGGACGCGGCGTCGATGGCGCAAAACCGGCGCCGTCGGTTTCCGGCGCGGGTCGGACCGGCAAATTGTCAGGCCATGCCGTATCCCATTGGCCAAGGTAGTTGAAAGCGATCTCAGGAACCGGCAACGCCGCCAGCGCTTCCCGCACCGCTGTATCCGGAGACAGGAAACGGAGCACGCCGAAACTGAAACCGTGCCGCGGCATCGCCTTGAGTTTCTCGCGGAATTTGTCGATGCGCTGCTCCCCCAGCGGCATGGTCCACGGCGCCAGCACGGTGAACCAGCCCGGCATGCCGCCGACGTCGACGCCTTCCAGCACCAGGTCGCGGCCATGGGATTCCAGCGCAATACCGATGTCGCGCTGCCCGGCACCGTCAATCAATTCGCCCAGCGCTACGCTCAATGCCGTCAGCAGAATCTCCTGCACTTGCGCGCCATGGCTGCGCGGCAACTCCCGCACCAGCGTGCCGGTGGCGGTTTCATCCAGCGTGAAACCCATGGTGTGTGCAGCGCCGACGGTCGCGGCGATGTCGGTCCGCAGCACCGGCAGGCGCGCAGTATTGCGCGACTGATCCAGCCAGTAGCCGAGTTCGTCGCGTGCTTGCGAGGATGCCGCATGACGCTCCACCGCGGCAGCCCACTGTGCGAAAGAAGCGCGCGCAGGCGGCAGGCTGACGGTCGCGGAGGTTTGTGCCTGGGCATAGGCGTCGAACAGATCTTCCAGCAATGCGCGCCACGACACCGCGTCGATGACCAGGTGATGCGCGACGATATGCAGTCGTGCCGTCGCCGATCCCGCCGGCGGTGCGTACAGCACCAGCCGCAGCAAGGGCCCTTGTTCGATGTTCAGACGCGTCTGGTTGTCTGCTGCACCTTGTTCAAGCAAGGCATGCCAGTCGGCCGGGTCTGCCGGCGGCGGTACGGTATCCAGCAGCGCCGTGGCATGTTCGCTCAGATGCTGATGCCAGACGCCATCGATCTGCCTGAAACGCAACCGCAGCGCATCATGGCGCGCGCAAACCGCATCCAGTGCGCATTGCAATGCCTGCGCATCCAGTCCGGCCGGCACTTCCAGCAAGAAGCTCTGGTTGTAGTGATGCAGGTCCGGCGGATTCTGCTGCAGGAACCAATGCTGGATCGGCGTCAGCGGCACCGGCCCACTGGCCGGAATCTGCGCCGGCCCCGGCACTGGCTCCGCGCCCTGCCCGGCGCCGGCGTCCACCTGCATTGCCAGCGCCGCCAGTGTCGACGAATCCGGATCCATGATCTGGTTAAGCGTCAGCGCGATGCCCTGGCGGTTGGCCTTGGACACCACCTGGATCGCCAGGATCGAGTCGCCGCCGAGTTCAAAGAAGTTTTGCCCGGGCAGCACTTGCGCCACATTGAGCACTTGCGCCCAGATGGCCGCCAGTTGCCTCTCGGTCTCGCCGGCATAGTCGCGTGCGGTTTCCACGTGCGGCTGCGACGTCTGCTCCGGAATAAGTTCCAGTGCTTTGCGGTCGATCTTGCCGTTGACGGTCAGAGGCATCGATTCGAGTGCGATGAAATACGCGGGCACCATGTGCGGCGGCAACTGTTCGCCGAGGAGCGCCCGCAAGCTGTCATTCGCCATCGGAACGCGAGTCTCAAGATAGGCCTTCAGGCGGCGGTCATCCGTGCCGTGACGACGCACCAGCACGGCGGCATGACGGACGTCGGCGTGTCGCATCAGCGCTGCCTCGATCTCGCTCAATTCGATGCGGAAACCGCGCAGCTTGACCTGATGATCGTTGCGGCCGACGAACTGCACCCTGCCGTCGGCGAGGCGATAGCCGCGATCGCCGGTTTTATACAGGCGCGCGCCGGGAGGTCCGAAGGGATCCGGCAAGAAACTCGCTGCCGTCAGATCCGGGCGGTTCAGATAGCCGCGCGCCAGCCCCGCGCCGCCGATGTACAACTCGCCGACCACGCCGGGCGGAACCAGTTGCATGTCGGCATCCAGCACATGCAGTTGCATGTTCGGCAGCGGCCGGCCGAGCGGCAGTTGTCCGGAGCTGTCATTGGCGGCGGACCAAGCTTCGACGCTGACCGCAACCGATGCCTCGGACGGTCCGTAGCCGTTATAGAACTGGCGTGCGGGTCCCCAGCGCAGGACCAGTTCCGGCGCGCAGCTCTCGCCCGCAACAACCAGCGTCTGCAAACCTGGCAGACGACTTTCATCCAACGTCGCCAGCGCCGTCGGCGGCAAGGTTGCCGCACTGATGCGCTGTTGTTGCATGAACTGTTCCAGTCCTTCACCGACACGGGCGGTATCGGCGCCGGGCACGATCAGGGCCGCGCCGGCGCCGAAAGCCATCGCCATTTCCCAGATCGAGGCATCGAATGACAGCGACGCGAACTGCAGCACGCGCGCATCCGGCGACAAGCCGAACACGCTGCGCTGGGCATGCGCCAGCGCACGCAGGCCTGCGTGCGTGTTGCCCACGCCCTTTGGCGTGCCGGTCGAACCGGACGTGTAGATCACGTAAGCCAGCGACTGCGGATGAGGTTGCGCAAAATCGCAGTCATCAGCGTCTTCAGGATTCGCCATTGCAAACAGGGTATCGGGGTCCTGCGTGATTGCCTGCGCCTGCAACGCATCGGCGCACACGCGATCTGCAATCAGCAAGGATGCGCCGCTGTCTTCCAGCATGAAGCGTCGGCGGGCGGCCGGATAGACGGGGTCGAGCGGAACGAAGGCGCCGCCGCAGCGCAGGATGGCAATGACTGCAATCACGTAGCGCGCAGAGCGCGGCAAACACAACGCGACCTTCTTTTCCTCACCCACGCCGAGCGCCCGCAAGCGCCTTGCCAGCTGCAAGGATTCAACCCGCAATGCTTCGTAGCTCAGGCTGCGATCCTGATCGCACAAGGCCACGGCATCCGGGAAACGCTTTGCCCAGGCATCAATCTGCTGCGGCAGGTACGCCGGCGCGATAACCTCAGTGGGCCCTCGACCTGCCGCCAACGCCGCCTGCGCGTCGAGATCCTCCAACGCCAGCAAACGCGCCGCCGGCCAGTCCTGATGTGCCGCCATGTTGTCGAGCAGGCGCGCCAGTTGCGCCAGCAAGCGATCGGCCGCTGCGGGAGGAATGCTGCCGTCGCGATGCAAGGACAGACTCAACGTGTCGCCGATGCTGCAGACCAGCGTCAACGGATAGTTGGTGCGCTCCCTCACCTCGACGCCGGCCAGCCGCAGGCCGCCGCCGGACAGGGACTGCGCCTTCGGATAATTCTGCACCAGCAACAAGGACTGGAACAATTCCTGGTTTCCGGGCAAGGATGCAGCCTGGCGGATTTCAATCAGCGACGCGCCGGCATGCTGCTCGCGCTCCAGGTGCTGCTCCTGCAATTGCGCCAGCCAATCCGACAACGGCGTCGCGGACGGCACCGTCACGCGCGCGGGAACGGTGGCAATGAGCATGCCGATCATTTCTTCGACGCCGTCGAGTTCCGCCGGCCGGCCCGAGACGGTGACGCCGAAAACCACGTCGCGGCTTGCGCTGCAACGCGCCAGCAACAGTCCCCAGGCCGCCTGCAGCACCGTACCAAGGGTGGCGCGTGCGCGCTGCGCCAGTTTTTGCACGGCCTGCGTGCGCACCGGCGACAATTCCATCGCGTGCATCCCGGCTTCGCCCGTGACTGCATCGCCCGCCTGCGTAGCGAATGCCAGCGAGGTCGGCTCCGTCACTCCTTGCAACGAACGCTGCCAGAAGGCGATGTCGTCGTTGCGCTCACCTCCGTCGCGTCGCTCATGCCAGCGCACATAGTCGGAGAAACGCGGCGCCGCTTTCAGGCGTACCGAGGCATCGCCCAGCGCCTGGCGGTACAGCGCGAAGATGTCGGCCAGCAGCAGCGACACCGACCAGCCGTCCAACAGCAGGTGATGCGAACTCCAGACCAGTTCATGGCGCTGCTCTGCGACACGCAACAGTTGCAAGCGCTGCAGCGGAGCCTGCTCAAGTTCGAAGCCGCGCGCAACCTCGGCGCGCATCAGCTGATCCAGCGCCGCCGCGCGGGCTGCTTCATCGAGGTCGCGCCAGTCGGCCACGTTCCACGACAATTCGACGCGAGCGTGCACGCGCTGGCGCATCGCCGGCATATCGCGCCAATGGAAACTGGTGCGCAGCATGCCATGACGTTGCTGCACCTGCTCCCACGCGCGACGCAAGGCCTCGGCGTCAAGCACGCCGTCCAATGTCAGGCGCAGCTGATTGCAGTAGATGTCCGGGTCGCGCAGGCTGTGGAACACGATGCCCTGCTGCAACGGCGTCAGCGGCAATTCTTCCTCGATATGGTCCTGCGGCGAGGCCGCGCCTCGCTGGGCGGCAGCGGCGATCTCCCGCAGCGCCACGGTCACTTCCCTCAGCCATTCATTGATGCGTTCACGCTGTGCATCGCCCGCCGGGAAACTGACTGCGCCGCTAAGGCAACCGGCACGGATACCCGCGTTGATTTCGATGACGTGGCTGCGCGCGAATGCCGCGCTCTGCCCTTGCCCGCTGTCTTCATCGACAGCGGCAAAGCCGTCGCCGCCGGCAGCGCCGATATCCAGCCTGCCGAGGTAGTTCAGAAGAATCCCGGCGCCCGGCAAATCTTGCAACGCGGCGCGCCGTGCGGGATCCGCCGACAGGTAGCGCATCACGCCCATCCCCAGTCCCTGGCACGGCGATTCGCGCACGCGCTCGCAGACATGCGCCACGACTTCGGATGGATCCGGCTCTGCGTCCGGCCACTGCAACAGCACCGGTTGCACCGCCGTAAACCAGCCGACGGTGCCAGACAGGTCGATGTCGTCAAACAGATCAACGCGGCCGTTGCGTTCCAGATCGACCTGCAACGCGCCCTTGAGGCCGATGCGGGCGGCCCCGATGAACAATGCCGCCATGAGCAGCTCGTCGACACGGGCATGGAAAACACCCGGCGCCAATTGCAGAAGGACCGTCGTGGTCTCGCCGTCGAGCGACAACGGCAAAGTTTCTGCCGCGCCCGCAGTCCCGGCCGGCAATTCCGCCCGCAACACGGAAAGCCCGGGATCGGCGAAACGTCCGACAAAATAATCCACCGACGACTGCGCCGCCGGCGTGGCGGCCAGTTCGCGCAGCTTGCGCGACCAGGTGCGATACGTGGTGGTCGCCGCCGGCAGAACAATCTCCCCGCGCAAGGCCTGCTCGTATGCAAGGCTCAGGTCATCCAGCAACACCGACCAGGAATAGGCGTCAATCGCCAGATGATGCACCGCGATCATCAGCCGCGCGGCCGGTTTCGCCAGCACCGCCTGCATTACCCGGCCGCTGCGCAAATCCATGTTGCGCTGCGCCTGCTCATAGGCGACCGTCCGCGCCGGCAATTCGGCTTCAACGCCCTCCAGCACGCGCAGGATCATCCCGGGCGTAGCCACGGCGACTTGCAAATCCTCTCCTTCGACCTGCAGACGCAACATCGGATGACGCGCCGCCACCGCCTGCAGAGCACGTTCCAAGGCAGCCGCATCGACCTGCTCCGGCGTCTGCAGCACGACCGACTGGTTGTAGTGGGCGCGATGTTCCCCCGCCTGCTCGAAGAACCATGCCTGAATCGGCGTCGGCGGCAATTCGCCGTCATCGGCTTCCGGCGGTTTGTTGCCGGGCATGGTTTGCCCGCGGGACTCCAGCGCGCGCATCAGATCGCGCACCGTCTGGAATCGGAAAATGTCGCGCACCGTCAGGTTCAACTGCAACTGCCGTGCGCGTGAAACAACCTGCAGGCTGCGAATCGAATCGATGCCCAGTTCGAAGAAATTGTCGCAAGGTCCGACCGTGGGCCGGTCCAGCACCTCGGCAAACAATGCCGCGAGCGGCGCTTCGGCGGCTGAAGCGGCGATGGCGGCAACCTCATGCAGCGACGGGAGATCGCGTGTGACATCCATCTCCAGCAGTGCCCGCCGGTCCGTCTTGCCCGAGGCGGTGCGGGGCAACCGCGGCAGCGTGACGCACAGTGCCGGCACCATATATGCCGGCAGACGTTCGCCCAGCCACGTCCGCAACGAGCCTGATTCCAATTTCGCATCGCAGCCTGCCACGGCCAGCAATTGGCCCGAACCTGCGGTGTCTGCGCTGTCCGAACGCATCAGCACGACCGCTTCGCGCACCTGAGGATGCGCCATCAGCGCCGCTTCGATCTCGGCCAGTTCGATGCGATAGCCCCGCACCTTGGCCTGCTGATCCTTGCGCCCGATGAACTCCAGCGTACCGTCGATGCGACGGCGTCCCAGATCGCCGCTGCGGTAGCTGCGCAAAGCGGGAGTCAGAGGATGTGTCTGGAAAACGGTCGCGGTTTGTCCGGGTTGGCCGATATAGCCTTGCGCCACCCCGGCGCCGCTGATCAGGATTTCACCGATGACGCCCGGCGGCACGGCGAATCCACGGCCATCGACGACTTCCAGCACGACGCCGGCAATCGCCCGGCCGACCGGCAAGACGTCGGCGGCCAATGGCAGCGACTGTTCTGCTGGATTGAAGAAGGAAGACGTGATGGTCGCTTCGGTCGGGCCATAGCCGCTGCGAAAAGCAATCGGATGCGCACACAGGGCCTGCCACTCGTGCCAGCGACGGGCGAATACCCGGTCGCTGCCGGTCACGACCAGACGCAGGCAGGCAGGCGGCGCACGCCGGGCGTGGTGAAGCTCTCGCACCCATTCATGCCAGAACGCCGCCGGCAGATTCAGTACGCTCAGGCCTGCTTGCTCCACGTGATCCTGGAAAGCGTCGATGCTGTCGATGACGCCCTCGGCGCGGATCACCACGCAAGCACCGGCCGCCAATGCCGGGAAGATTTCCTCGGCGGCGACGTCAAAATCAGCGGCGGCAAATTGCATGACCCGGTCGCTCTCGCTCAACCCGAAATCCTGCACCACGGCGCGCGCGTGATTGGCGAGATTGGCCTGCGTCACGGCGACGCCCTTGGGCGTACCCGACGAGCCGGAGGTAAAGCAGATATAGGCCAATGCCCCGGCATGGTCCGTGACGACAGGCGGCACCGGCCACGACGATGACGTGTCGGGAATATCCGACAACAAGACCGGGACCGGCCAGCCATCCTGCTCCGAGGCGGTCGTGACCACCAGTGCAATACCTGCCGTGGCGATCATCTGTGCACGCCGCGCCGCCGGCTGCTGCGGACTCAGAACCGCGTAAGCCGCACCAGCGCGCCACGACGCCAGCATCGCCACCACCAACGCAGCAGAGGAAGAAAATCCGAGACCGACTACCGCCCCAGACTGCACTCCTGCGGCGACAAGGCGTCCGGCCAGCAGATCGGCCTGAAGCATCAGGTCGCGATAGGAAAGACATGCTGCGCCCTCTTCCACGGCAATCCGGTCCGGATGACGCAGCGCCCCGGCAGCGATCGTTTGCGGCAGCGACGGCGCCGGTTCAACGTCTGGCGGCAACGGCGCAGCAGGCAGCGCCAGTTGCACACAAGACAACGGCGTGGACTCGTCGAGGGTCGCGTGCTGCAGCACGTAGGCGAATTGATCGCAGAACCCTGCCATAGTGGCCTGATCGAACAAATCGGTGTCGTACTCCATCACGCAGCGATAGTCGTCGCCGTCGAGATGCACGAAGAAATTGAGGTCCAGCTCCGGAGCGCCCGCTGTCGGCGGCACCGCTTCCACCTGCAGTCCGGCGAGCGCCAGCTGCGGGCTCGCGCCGCTTTGCTGTACGAACATGGTCTGGAACAGCGGCGCCTTGTTCAACGCGCGCTCGGGTCGTACTGCCTGGACGATGCGCTCGAACGGCGCCTGCTGATGTTCAAACGCCTCCAGGCAGGTGGTGCGGATGCGTCGGATCAATTCGGCGAGATCCGGGTCGCCGTGCAAGCTGATCCGCAACGGCATGGTGTCCACGAAGAAGCCGACCAGTCCGTGCGTCTCACTGCGGTCACGGTTGCCGACCGGGCATCCGATTACTACTTCGTCCTGACCCGACCAGCGCGCCAGGACCTGCGCATAAACTGCCAACAAAACCATGAACGGTGTCGCGCCGGCGCGCAAGCCGATAGCCTGTACCTTTTGCACCGTGCCGGACGCCAGTCGCAACTGATGCATGGCGCCGGCGTTGCCGCGTTCCGCCGGACGCGGCCGGTCCAGCGGCAAGGCCAGATCGGTGACGACACCGTCCAGTTGTTCGCGCCAATAGCGCAGATGCGGCGCCAGTCGTTCCTCGCTGAACATGGCGCGTTGCCACACCGCGTAGTCGGAATACTGGATCGCCAGCGCGGCCGGCCGCAGCGAAGACGCGCCGGTTTCCAGCGCGTACAGCGTGCCCAGTTCATTGATCAGCACACCCATGGACCAGTGATCGGAAACGATGTGGTGCATCGCCAGCGTCAGTACGTGGTCGCGCGACGTCAGTTGCAACAGCTTCACGCGCAACGGCGGCGCGGCGGTCAGGTCGAAAGGCAGAGCGGCTTCTCGTGCAAGCAGCGCCTGCTCGGCCGAGTCGGAGCTGCTGCCGGTGACGGGAAACTCAACAGTCAGAGAGAACGGTACGATGGGAAGAATGTGCAGTTCGGGCTCGACTCCGTCGTCCCGGATCACGCTGCGCAGCAACTCATGGCGTGCAGTAAGCGCTCCCAATGCACGTTCCAGCGCCTGCAGGTCGATCGCGCCCTGCAACCGCCATCCGGCCATGATGACAAAAGCGCTGCCGCCGCCTTCAAGCCGGTCGAGGAACCACAGGCGGCGCTGGTTGAACGACAGCGGCGCGGTCGTACGCTGCACCGGGCTGCGCGCCAGTTCCGGAAAAGACGACGTTGCGGGCGGGATTGACGACGTCTGCAAATGCGCGATCAGCTCGGCTTTCCTCGCGCCGAGCTCGGTGCGCAGCGCAGGCGACAAGGCACCTGCCGGGCCGCGCACGCGCAAGTCGTTGCCGGAGCACGCCAGCGTCACGCCGAGCGCTGCCAGTTGCGCGATCAGCTGTTCAACACTGTTCAAATCGTAAACTCCTCTATGCCGTCGTCCGCGGAGCGGCATTCGTCAATATGGCCGGCCAGTGCGGCAAGCGTGGCGTGCTCGAAAATCGCGGCGATGTTCAGATCAACGCCGAAGCTCTCCCGCACAAACGCCAGCAGGCGCATACCGATCAGCGAATGTCCGCCCAGTTCGAAAAAATTGGCTTCGCGCGTGATGTCGGCAACGCCCAGGATGCTGCGCCAGGTGGCGGCCAGTTTTGCTTCCGTGTCGCTCATACCGACAGCAGCCGGCGACGTCCCGACGCTCTCTGCTGCCAATGGCGTCGACAGCATGTCCAATAGTCTCTCTGCGCGCGCCATCAGGCCTGGCAGGTCGCGTATTGAGACGGCGACGCGCGCATGCGGCGCCGACAAGACTCTCCGCAAGACCTCGACGCCCTCTTCCGAACGCATTGCTTCGCTGCTGTCGGGAGCAGCGTGGCCGCCCCGCCGGTAAGCCTCGACGGTCATGCCGGCTTCGCTCCAGTCGTCCCAATTGAGTGCGATGGTGAAGCCGCCGCGTGCATTGCGCTCCTGCGCGAACAGATCGAGGAACTCGTTGGCGGCGGCATAGGCGGCTTGCCCGAATTTGGCCTGCGGCAGCAGGTTGCCCAGCGTCGAGGACAGCACCATGAAATCGAGTGCGTCGTCTTCCAGCAAGCGGTCCAGCCACACCGTACCGTGCACTTTTGCGGCCATCACCTGATGCATGGATGCGACGCTGCGGTTCTGGATGATGCCGCCGAGATCGGCCATGCCGGCGCAATGAAATACGCCATGGATAACGCCGAAGCGCGCGTGCGCCGCCGCAATCGCTTGCGTCAACGCGACCGAATCGGCGACGTCGCAGGCGCCTGCGAGGACTTCAGCTCCGGTGTTTTCGAGCTCGGCGACCAGGCCATGATCGACATGACGCCCCAGCAACACCAGTCGTGCGCGGCAACGCGCAGCGAGATAGCGGGCAATGCTCGTGCCCATGCCGCCGAACGCGCCGGTAATCAGGTAGCAACCCTGCTCACGCAGGCGATCGCCGCCCGTCACCGGAGCGGCGAGCCGTACCCGTTGCATCTGCGGAATCCAGCGATGGCGACGACGCAAGGCAACCTGGGCTGCGGTTTGACCGTGCAGGAGTTCACTCAGCAGCATCGTGCCGGAATCGCCGGCCTCGATATCGATGACACGGCAGGCCAGGCTGCGGTATTCCACGGGAATGATCTTGGCAAGGCCGAGCAGCGCGCCAAGCGACGCCGCCAGCGGCTCGTCCCCGGTGACGTCGGCGGCGCCGCAGGTGACGATGTCGAGTTGCAGCGGACGCGCCTGCAAGCGTGCGCCGAATGCCTGGGCCAACAGCATCACACTGGCAAAGCCGCGCTCCAGCGCCGTCGCGAATGGTTGTCTGGCGCTGGCCCAGAGGTGCACCACGTGCGTGGCCTCGACATTGTCGAGCAAGCGGCGGTAGTCGCCCTCGCCGGCAGGATCGATGGCGTAGTCCTGCGCAGAGAACCTCTCGAACGAGCTTCCCGCGCTGACTTCAACGACCTGCCGACCGAGCGCGCGCAAGCTTGCGGCCAACGTGCGGCCGGCATCGGTTTCGGCACCCAGCAACAGCCAGACATCGGACGACGCCGCCGATGCGGCGACCGGCGGCAATTGCGGTGCACGCTGCCAGCCGGGCAGATAGAACCAGTCGGCGATCTCTGCACGTCCTGCCGAAGAATTTTCCGGCCTGGAGGCGGTAACTGGTGTCGCCGGCCAGTGGCGTCGGCGCTCGAATGCGTAGCCGGGCAACGCGATACGGGATGGCGTGGAGGCACCGGCATGGGCCAACCGGTTTGTCTTGCGCCAGTCAATTGCCGCACCACGCGTCCACAACTGCGCCACGATGGCGGCGAGTGCAGACGCCTGCTGCGGCGCTTGCCGGTTCAGTCCCGTCGCGATCAGTTGCGACACAGGCCAGCCATCAGTACGCGCCAGCTTTTGCAGAGCGCTGCCGGGGCCGACTTCCAGCAACAGGTCGACGCCATCGCGCTGCAGCGTGTCGAGACCGTCGCCGAAACGCACGGTCTGGCGCAAATGACGCGCCCAATAGTTGGGATCGGTGGCCTCGGCATCGCTGATCCAGACGCCGGTGACGTTCGAGATGAAACGGCGTTGCGGCGGCTTCAGGGTGACCTTCCCTAACTGGGCGACGAAATCCGGCAGCACTGCGTCCATGGATGACGAATGGAAGGCGTGCGAGGTGTCGAGACGCACGGCCGGCACGTTGATTTCTTTCAGGCGTGCTTGCAATGCATCGACAGCCCCGGTCGATCCGGCCAGCACGCACTGGCCCGGCCCGTTGACTGCAGCCAGGCTGATCGCATCATCGCCGTCGCGCAGCAGCTCTTGCGCCTGCGCTTCATCCACCTGCACCGCCAGCATCGCACCGCCCGGCAAGGCCTGCATCAGGCGACCGCGTGCAGCCACCAGCGCCAGCGCGTCATCCAGCTCGAACACGCCCGCCAGGCATGCCGCGACGTACTCGCCGAGGCTGTGTCCCAGCATGGCGACGGCTTCCACGCCACGCGCTTCCAGGCTGCGCGCCAGCGAATACATCACCGCGAACAACACCGGCTGCGCCAGCGCGGTCTGCCTGAGCGCGATTGCGGCGGCGGACTCGTCAACATCGGCGCCATAGAGCACGCTGCGCAGATCCAGCTGAAGATGCGGCAACAGTGTGACGGCGCAACGATCGAACCAGAACCGATAGTCGACATCGCTCTCATACAGCGCCTGCGCCATGCGCGGATATTGACTGCCCTGTCCCGGGAACAGCAAGGCCACCTTGGCTGTTCCATTAACTGCTGCCGGCTCCGCTGCCGAACGCAAAGCCGAGATGGCTTCTGCGACCGTAGAGGCAACGACGGCATGACGGCAACCGAAGACGGCGCGTCCCTGCTGCAAGGTAAAGGCAACGTCGCACAATGACAGTTGCGGCTGACGTTGCAATGCGTCGGCCAGCGCCAGCATGCTGCTGCGCAGGCTCGCCGGCGTACGCGCCGAGAACGGCAAAATCCGAGGCAAGGCAGAACCGCCGGTTGCCTCGACACGAGCAGGCGCTTGTTCCAGCACGACGTGCACATTGGTGCCGCCGATGCCGAAGGCGCTGACGCCGGCGCGGCGCGGGCGTCCATGATCAGGCCACGCTTGCACTGAATCGACAACGCTGATCGACGCCGTCGTGAAATCGACAAGCGGATTGGGCTCGGAAAAATGCAGGCTGGGCGGCAATACGCCGTGCTGCAACGCCAGGATCGTCTTGATCAGACCAGCCACGCCGGCAGCGGCATCGGCATGGCCGATGTTGCTCTTGACCGAGCCCAGCGCCAGCGGCCGTTGCCGTCCGCCGAAGACGCGTGTCAGGGCGGCGACTTCGACCGGATCGCCCAGTTCGGTGCCGGTGCCGTGTGCTTCGACATAGTCGATATCGGCCGGCTCCAGCCCCGCCTGGCGCAATGCGGATGCAATCACGTCGGCCTGGCCGTCGACGCCCGGAGCGGCGTAGCCGACCTTGCGCCCGCCATCATTGTTGACGGCGCTGCCGCGGATCACCGCCAGCACGTTGTCGCCGTCGGCTTGCGCCTGTGCCAGCGGCTTGAGCAGCACCATGCCGACGCCGCCCCCAGGGACGGTACCGCGCGCATCGGCCGAGAATGGCTTGCAATGTCCGTCCGGCGACAAGATCATGCCCGGCTCATGGAAATAGCCGCTGCCCTGCGGGAAACGGATCGCCACGCCGCCCGCCAGGGCCATGGCCGCACTGCCACTGCGCAGCGAACGGCAGGCTATGTCGAGAGCCGTCAAGGACGACGAGCATGCGGTTTGCACGGCCAGAGCCGGCCCCTTGAGGTCCAGGTGGTAGGCAATCCGCGTGGCGCCAAAATCCTTGTCGTTGCCGGACATCGCGTGATAACTGTCGGCGCCTTCCGGCATCGGCCCGGCGGCGAACAATTGTCCCTGCAGATAAGTATTGACGCCCACCCCGATGAATACGCCGACGTCTCCGCGCGACTCCGCCGCCGCATAGCCGGCATGCTCCAGCGCGTGCCATGCGCATTCCAGCGCGACGCGATGTTGGGGATCCAGCGTCACGGCATCGCGCGGACCGAGGCCGAAGAATTCGGCGTCGAAACAATCGGCGTGATCGATCACGCCACCGGCGGCGACGAAGTTGGAGTAGTCCGCCATGTTGCCGGCACGGCCTGCGGCTGCCAGCGACTCCGCATCGTGGCGGCTGATACCTTCACGGCCTTCGACCAGAAGCTGCCAGAAGGCGTCGACATCCGGCGCCCCCGGGAAACGGCAGGCCATGCCGATGACGGCGATTTCCGCCTGAGCGGTCAATGGCGCCTGCGCCGGCTGTTTGGTCCCGGGTATCTCGCCATGACTGGACAGATGCGCGGCGAAACTGCGAATCGTGGGAAAACGGAACAGGTCGCTGATCGACAGCACTGCGCCGAACTCGGCGACCAGCATGTCGTACAGGCGGACCAGCAGCAACGAGTGTCCGCCGACGTCGAAGAAGTTGGCGTCCGGGTCGACGTCGCTGAGGTTCAGCACCTGATGCCACAGGCCGGCGACGCGCGCCACGCAATCGTCCGTGGTCCGGCCCGGGGCAACTGCGGCTGCCTTGCGTCCGAACACGGCTGGCGGCAATGCGCTCACATCGATCTTGCCGTTGCCGGTAAGCGGCATGCTGTCGAGGATCGCAATGAAATCAGGCACCATGAAGGACGGCAAGGCTTGTCGCAATGCTGTGCGCATTGCCGCTGCGTTCAGGCCCGTGCCGACCACATACGCCACCAGCCGAGTCTGTCCGGCGCCGTCAGGGCGCAGCATCACCAGGGCCTGCGTCACACCGGCCTGCTGCGACAAGGCAGCTTCGATCTCGGCCGGTGCGATACGGAAGCCGCGCAGCTTGAATTCGCGGTCGCTGCGACCGAGGAAGTCCAGCGAGCCGTCTTCACGCCAGCGCGCCCGGTCGCCGCTGCGGTACATGCGGGCCTGCGGCTCCCCGGAAAACGGATCCGGCACGAAGCGTTCCTCCGTCAATGCAGGATTGCCGAGGTAACCGATGCTCACGCCGGGCCCGCCGATGCACAACTCGCCGATCACGCCGACCGGCGCGGGTCCGCCCTGCTCGTCCAGCACGTAAATACGTGCATCGCCAACCGGGCGACCGATCTGCAAAGGAGCATCAGCGCCGATGTAACGACCGGCGGTCACGGTCACCGTGGTTTCGGTCGGACCGTAAGCGATGAAAAAATCGCGGCCTTGCCGCCACTGCGACGCCACCGCAGCAGGACACAACTCGCCCCCGACGATCAGCGTGCGCAACCGTGGTAGTGCGGCGGCAGGCATCGCCGCCAGCAAGGATGCCGGAATCTGAAGATGACTGATGTTCATTGCGTCCAGCGTCTGCACCAGCGGCGAACCGGGCAGCAGACGCTCGCGCGGCGCCAGGCACAGGCAGGCGCCGGCCGCCAGCGCAAACACGATATCGGACACGGCGACGTCGAAGCCGAAGGCCGCCAGTTGCAGGATGCGGCTATCCTGCTTCACCGAGAATTCCTCCACGGCGCTGAGGGCCAGGCGGCATAAGGCGTGATGCGCCAGCGCCACACCTTTGGGGCGCCCGGTGGAACCGGACGTAAAGATGATACAAGCCGTTGCTGCGAAGTCCGCCTCAAGATGGACCTCATCAGACTCCCCTGCAGACGGCAAATCCTGCAACGAAGGCAAGCGCATGCACCGGGCCTCGTTCCACCCGGCAGGACAATCGCCGACCACCAGCGCAACTTCAGCATCCTGCAGCATCTGCTCGATACGCGCCGCCGGATAAGTCGGATCAATGGGCACGAACACGCCACCGGCTTTTGAAATCCCCAGCAGCGCAGCGATCAGCCCGGCGGACCGTTCGCCGATGAGCGCGACGCGTGCGCCGGAGTTCAGGCCTGCCGCACGCAGACGCTGCGCAAAGACGCCGGCAAGATCGTCCAGCTGCCGATAGTTGACCTCGCCCTCGGGCGTCGCCAGCGCCGGCGCATCGCCGTTGCGTTGTGCACTGGCGTGCAGCAGCTCGTGCAATCGCAGGGGCCGGATTGCCGGCGGCAAGACGTTGCGCGCCCGCCCGAACTGCATCACCAGCGCGCGCGCCTGCGCATCCAGCAGCGAGTGCGACAGCGGCGGTACATCGGGCTGCGCCAACAGGGCGTCCAGCAGATGCACGAAGCCCGCCGCGATACGCTCCGCCAGCGCGGGCGCAATGATGTCGGCCGCATATTCCAGCTCGCCGGCGATGCCTTGCTCGTCCTGCTGCAAGGCCATGCTGAGATCCGTGCGCGCCAGTGGTGCTGATATTGGCTGGGCAGCTGCATCGATATCGTCCAGCTGCAGTTGCCACTGATGCAGATCGGCCAATACGAACATCGCCTGCAACAACGGCGGGCGCTGAGGCACGCGCTCGACGCCGGCGGCTTCCACGATACGGCTGAAGGAAATGTCCTGATGTTGCAATCCCTCGGCGACGCGTTGCTGCACGCGCCGACCGAATTCCATCAGGCTGGCAGCCTCGCAATCCAGCCGCATCGGTAGCGTATTGGCCAGAAAACCGACCACGCCGTCCAGCCCGGCACGACTACGAGCAGCGACGGGAATGCCGACCACGACCTCGCGCTCGCCGCCGAAGCGCGCCAGCGCCAATCCCCATATGCCAAGCAGCAGCGCGAACGTGCTCAGTCCGGCGTCGCTGGCCGCTTGTTGCAGGCGTTGACTGCGCGCTTGTCCCAGCACCACGGGTGCGCGGCCGAGCCGGAAGTCGCGTTGTTCCGGCACCCTGCTCAACGCCAGGCCAAGGACGGCGGGCACGCCGGCCAGTTGATCGCGCCAGTAATTCCGTTGTGCCTCGAAAGCGCCCTGTTCATCGCAATTCCGCTGCCATGTCGAGAAATCGATTTGCTGCAATGCTGCCGGCGCTGCATCCAGCGCATCGCCGTAAGCCTGTCCCAGTTCTTCGACAATCACGTCCCCGGAACCGCCGTCGAAGGCCGTGTGATGGGCCACGATTGCCAGCAAGTGATCGTCGGGACCAAGCCGGATCAGTCGGGCGCGCAACGGCAGGTCGTCCGCAAGCGAGAAGAACCGTTCGCTGAATTCCTGCATTTGCCGCTCGGCTGCGGCAATGTCGGCGTCTGTTCTTTCGAGAACGAATGCGGGCGATGCTTCGATTTCCTGCCATAACTCGCCATCGGCAAGGACCAGCCGCGTACGCAGCGCTTCATGGCGTTGCATCACGCGCCGGAACGCCAGTTCCAGCCGCTCGACATCGAGCCGGCCGCGCAGGCGGTAAGCCACCGCCTGGTTATAGGCGCCGCGCTGTTGCCCGGATTGTTCAATGAGCCAGAGCCGTTCCTGATTGAACGATGCCCGCGCGCGCCGGTGCGGACCGCCGGCCATGGGCTCCGGCACGTCGGCACCGGGTTGCGCGCGACGTACTTCCAGCGCCATGGCATGCAAAGTCGGTGCGTCAAATACCGCCGTCACCGGCAAGCGCACCCCGAGATTCTTTTCAATTGCGGCGACCAGGCGTACTGCGCTCAAAGAGTGGCCGCCTGACTGGAAGAAATTGGCGTCGGATTGCCGCGGCCGGCGGCCGATGACCTGGCGCCAGATATCGGCCAGCAGGCTTTCTTCCAGCGTCAGTGCGATCTCTTGCTGCTGTTCCTGTGTCGGCGGAGTTGATTCTGCGCCAGGCGCGGGCAAGCTCAGGAAATCGATTTTTCCATTGGAGTTATGCGGCAAGGCAGGCATGAACACGTAGCGTGAAGGCTGCAGCGCAGTCGGCAAAATATCCTGGAGGCGGCGTCGCATGCCCGGCTCCACGGTTTCTTTCGCCACGACATAGGCCATCAAAATCAGGTCGCCGCCGATTTCGCGGGCCACAACGACCGCATCCGTCACGCCGGGGCATCGGCGCAATGCGGCCCTGATTTCTTCCGGATCGATGCGCACGCCGCGGATCTTCACCTGACGGTCACGTCGGCCAAGGTAGTCGATGTTGCCGTCAGGACGCAAGCGTCCGAGGTCGCCTGAACGGAATGCCCGCCCGCCGGCGACGTCTGCCGGCAAGTTGATGAAGCGCGGTTCGCCGTCGTTTTGATTGAGATAGCCGCGTGCAAGGCCGATGCCGCCGATCATGATCTCGCCCGCGGCGCCCACGGGAAGCACATTGCCGGCCGGATCGAGAATCGCCAGCAGATTTCCCGGAATCGGTCGGCCCACATGCACCTGCGCTCCCTCGGCGACATCGACTTCATGGAAGGTCGAATCTGCCGATGCCTCCGACGAGCCGTAGAGATTGAGCAGGCGGCAATCGGGCAACAGGCCCAGGAAGCGGCGCGCCAGATCGCCCGGAAGAGCCTCGCTGCTGCAGATGCACTGACGCAGTCCGCCGAGGACGCTGCCGACATCCGGGACATGATCAAGCAGTGATTTCAACAGCGACGGCACCAGCGTCAGGCGCGTGACCCCGTGGGATTGCAACGTCGCTGCCAGCGCCTGCGGATCGCGCACCTGGGCTGGCGACAAGATGACGGACGGTACTCCTCCCACCAGAGGACCAAACAGTTCCCAGACGAAGTCGACGAAGGTTGGCGTGGTTTTCTGACAATAGCGGTCAGTCGGTTCGAAGGGATAACGCTCAATCATCCAGGCGATGCGATTGACCGCGCCCCGGTGCAAGCCCATCACTGCTTTCGGCCTCCCCGTCGATCCGGAGGTGTAGAGGATGTACAGCAGACTGTCCGCATGGTTGAGGTCCGGCGGCGCTGCCGCCTGCGGCAATGGCTGTGCAGGATCGACCAGCCTGATGCGCAATTCGTTCGATTCGTCGGGAAGCCAGTCCGGCACGCCTGTCATCATCAACACCGACGCACCACTGCTGCGGAGCATGTAAAGCAGACGCTCGGCGGGAAACTCCGGATCCATCGGGACGAAAGCGCCGCCGGCACGTATGGTCGCCAGCATGGCCACGGCCAGGTCCACCGAACGCTGCAAGCAAATCGCAACCGGTGTTTCGGCGGCAACCCCAAGTTGCGCCAGATGCGCCGCAAGTGCAGCGGAACGACGGTCGAGCTCGGCGTAGGTGACTTCCTGATCATTCTCGATCAGCGCCACCGCGCCGGGCGTCCTTGTCGCTTGCTCAACGAACCAGGCGCTCAGTGTGTGCGACGACGGCTCCGGCAGCGGTGGATTCAGTTTCGCCAGCATGTCGCGCGCTGCGGCGTGGCGTTGCAGTGGCAATTGCGACAACGGCAGCTGCGGATCGGCCAGCCCGGCTTCGAGCAAGACCTCCAGCGACCCCGCCATCGCGGCGGCGAGCTGGGGATCGATGAAATTGCTGCGATACTCGAGTCCGCCGACGATGTCTTCTGCGCCGGCATCCAGTTCCAGCACCAGGTCGGCCCGGGCGGCAGGAAGCGGGACTGACGTTGCTCGTGCGCGCACCGCACCGGCTTGCGCTTCCAGCGGCGGCATGGTCTGGAACACCAGCATCACCTGGAACAAGGGCGCAAGGCCTTTGCGTCGTTCCGGATTGACGATATTGACGACCTCGTCGAACGGCAGTTCCTGGTGACGCATGTCTTCCAGCATGTGATCGCGCACCTGTTCGGTCAAGGCCTGGAAGCTCTGGCTGCTTTCAGAGACGTTGCGCGACACCATGTTCTCCGCCAGGAAACCGACGATGGCCTGGGTCTGCTGCTGCGCGCGGTTGACCACCGCCACGCCGATGGCGATGTCATCCATGCCGGAATAGCGCGCCAGCACGGCATGGAATGCGGTCAGCACCACCACAAACGGCGTCGTGCCGGTGGCATCGGCAAAGCGTTTGAGGGCTGCCGAAAGCTTCGCCGGCAACGATACCGGAATGCGTTCGCACAAAGCCGAACCGGCTTGTCCGCGCGGTTCCGAGAACGGTATCTCGAGCGCTACCGGCAATTGCGCCAGGCGCTTAGCCCAATAGCCATGCAACTGCTCGCGCGCGGCGACCTGCTGCGGTTCGCGCAACCACACGGCGTAGTCGCCGAACTGCACCGGCTCGGGCAGCGTCACCGTTTCACCCAGTTCTCGCGCATACAACGCGACCAGTTCGCGCAGCAATATCTGTCCCGACCACAGGTCGATGATGCTGTGGTGGAACGTCAGCAACAAGGCGCTCTCGCCGCCATCAGCGGGGGCAGCGTCATGCAGTACTTGCGCACGCAGCAGCAGATCGCCGGCCAGATCGAAAGGCTGTGCGACGGCGTCGCGCAAATACGATGGCCACAGCGCGATGGCCAGGTCGCGCCGCGGCAAGGAAAAGTGGTCGACCTGGGTGAAGTTCTGCACGATGACGCCGTCATCCTGATCGGAAAAGCGGACGCGCAAACCTTCGTGACGCTGCAACAGCGCCAGCAAGGCGCGCTCCAGCGCGGCCGCATCAACGGGCGCATTGAAGCGGATATCCATGCCGAGATTGAATTCACCGGTCACGCCGTCGATGCGTTCCACGGTCCACAGCCGCTGTTGGGCCGGCGTGGCGAGCACGCGCACCGACGCCGCGCGGCGAGCAATCTCCGGTCCTTCCGACGGCAATTCGAATCCGTCTTCAGCCAGCAATTCGGCAAGCAGCGCCGCATCCAGTCCATCATCCATCGCCGACATGTCGGGTGTTGTCATACAGTCCTCGCAGCAACGCGCGCCGCTTTTTGTTCGGGTGTCATTTGTTCGATTTCAAGCCAACGACGGGCGATGGCTTCCGTGATTCCCGGTTTGTTTTCGCCGCGCCGTACGTGCGCGCAGAATCCGGCTATGGTGGGGTGTTGCAGCAGATCGGGCATCGCCACATCAAGGCGAAAACGCTCACGTGTGCCTGCCGCGATTTGTGCTGCGCGCAGCGAATTTCCGCCTAGCGCAAAGAAGTCGTCGTGCACGCCGCAAGTGGGCAAGTCAAGTATCCGTCGCCACAGTTGCACCATGTAACGCTCGAATTCGCTGGCGGGCCTTCCTTCCTGCAGAAATCCTCCTGCCACCCGGGCCAGTTGATCGCGATCGATTGCGCCGGAGGCATCGTGCGGCAGCTCATCCACAGTCATCACGGGAACCGGCCGGCGGCGACCGAAGTGGTCCTGCAAAATCATGCTCCCGTCGACGGCGATGTCGGTTTGAAACACGACCGGTTCATCCACAGCAATGGCTGCGTCTTGCAGCCCAGCCTGGCGCGCGTGCTGCAGATCGAGACCGATTGCAACCACCGGCCGGGATGCCGAGAGTGCAATCTCGAAACTGGCGACGGCATGGTCCGGCTGCAGCGAAAAGTATCCTGCCGCCTCCACCACTGATACCGCTGCGCCATGCTTGCTGAGACCGGTATCGCGCCAGGATGAAAATCCCAGGTAACGGCAGCGCGTATTGCCGGATGCCGTCAGTTGTTCCGCCAGCGCCGCCTGATAAGCGTTCGCCGCGGCATAAGCCGCGTCCTGCCGGCCTGCCACCATGCCGGCGACCGAGCCGACCAGGACAAACCAGGCCTCGGGATGATCTTCAAGCAATGCATGCAGTGCGCGACTTCCGGCCGCTTTTGCGTGCATCATCTGCGCCAGCGTTGCCGCAGTTTCATGGATCAGTTCAGTTTGACGGCCCTCTCCTGCCAGGTGCAGGATGCCCTCCAGATTGCATTGCCAGCGCGCACGCGCCTGTTCAACGGCGACGCGCAAAGCATCGACATCGGCGACATCGGCGCCGGCGTACAGCACGCGGCCGCTGCGCTCCAGCTCACCGAGCGCCTTGGCGCGCGCGTCGTCGAGTTGCGACCGTGCCGTACGGCCGACAATCAGCAATTTTGCGTCATGACGGTCCAGCAGATAGCGCGCCAGCCCGAGGCCGACGCCGCCCAGCCCGCCGCTGATCAGGTACAGGCCGCCGCGACGCAGTGCCGGGGCATCCGGTTTCGGCAGCCCGACATGGCGCCAGCGCCGCAGATGACGCCGGCCGTCGATGTACGCCAATTCAGTTTCGCGCGTCAAGCCACGCAGATCACCGAGAATCATGCCGGCGTCGCTGCCGAGGTCTTTGCCGGAAAACTGGATATGCATGCAGTGCACGCCGTCGAGCTCCGCTGCCGAGGTGCGTAAAAAGGCTGCCGCCGCGGCGTGCTCAGCGGAATCCGCGACGGCGCCGCAGACGATCAGCCTCGCAGGCCGGTTGGCGCGCGCAGTCGCCGCCAGCGCCTGGCACAACAGCAACAGCTGCGGCAAGCGAGCCCGGCCGGGCAATACGAGAATCACGTCCGGCCTTCCCTGCTGCGCCATCGCATGAAAGACGTCATCCGCATCGTCCTTTTCAAGCGCGAACTGTCGCCAGTCGATATCGACGGCAGCATCGGCAAGCGTCGTCCGGATCACCGCATCGCCGGGAGAGGCATCTCCCAGGACCGCGACGCTTTGCCCTCCTGGAGGCTCATGTGCGGCGATAGCGCAAGGCTTCCAGTACGGCTCGGAGAACCACTCGGGAATAGTGCCCGCCGCCTCCAGCAGGCATGCGGCCCGCTTGATCTCGACGTCGAAAGCACCGGCCTCCAGCAGGCGTCTGAGTTCCAGGCGCTGGACTTTGCCCGAATTGGTGCGCGGCAAGCGATCGGCCGGCACGTGGATGAAATACATCGGCATCAGCGACAACTGCTTGCCCAGGCGCATGCGCATGTCCTGCATGACACGCTTGAGCGCGGCGTCGTCACGTGCAACGGGAGCATCGAAGAACAAGGCCAGCTGATCAGTGCGCGCAGCGGGTGCGCGCACGCCGATGGCGGCCACACTCAGACGTTCGACGCCATCGGTCTGCGCCACGACTTCTTCAATTTCGCTGCTGTAGAAATTGGCGCCGTTGACGATGATCATTTCCTTGATGCGGCCGACCACGAACAGCTCGCCATTGCGGATGATGCCCATGTCGCCGGTGCGGAACCACCCGTCGCGCATCACTTCGGCGGTCAAGTCGTCGCGGCTGAAATAACCCATGAACAGGGGCGCTCCGGTCAACTCGACGGCGCCGATGAGACCTTCCTGCGTCACCTCGCCGTGCTGATCGACAATGCGCTGCGCCGCGCCGCAAATCGGCATGCCGAGGGAAACCACTTCGCCATGCCCCGGCTCCCACTGCGCCATGGAAAATCCGCTGACGGTTTCCGTCATGCCGAACGAAGGCCAGATCGCGCCGGCGGGCAATTTGTTTTCCGCGAAGCGCGTGGCAAACGCCGTCAGCACGCTGTCGGAAATCGCCTCGCCGCCGTTGACGATCATGTGCAGGTTCGACAAGTCCCAGCCGCGCTCAGCGCCTGGAGCAGATGCCGCCTGCTGCAATACGTCGAAGGCAAAATTGGGCGTCCACACCATGCAGACGCGATGCCGGTGCGCCAGGTCCAGCCAGCGCGTGGGCGCCGCCAGCACGGTAGCAGTGTCAACCTGGATCTGGTTCATACCGAGCACCAGCGGCAGGATCGACAGAAAGCCGAGGCCGCCGACGTGATCGAGCGGCATCCAGTTCATGCTGGTCGCGCCGGGCGTCAATACCTTTCCGCGCTCGGCGACGCCGCCGATCATCGCCAGCACATTGGCCTGGCTCAGCATGACGCCTTTGGGAAGACCGGTGCTGCCGGAGGTCATGAACACCATCGCCAGAGCCTGCAGGTCAGCGACCGGCGCAGGCGTTGCACTCTCGGCGTCGGCCAGGGCTGCCGCATCCAGAAACGTCATTCCGTCCAGCGCCGCCGCACCTAGCGGCGACAGCACCTGCAAGCTCGCCGGATCGGCGGCAATCACCGGCCGACCCAAGACTTCCCATGAATCGCGCAGACGCTTCAGCGCTGCACCGCCGGCCGCCGCGGCAGCCACCTTGAACGGCGCCGGCACCATGCCGCCGAGCAAGCAGGCCCAAAATAGCGGCAACAGGCTGCGGCTGTCGCCGGCATCGACGACAACGACATCGCCGCTGCGGACATTTTGCGCGCGCAGACCGCCCAGCGTCCGGCGCGCCTGATCGAGGAGTTCGGCATAGCTGACACGGATTTCGCTCATGTCGGCGGTAACGTGGACGACGCCCAGTTCCGGCTGTTGCGCTGCGCGTTCCAGCGCCGCGGCCAGGTTGACCGGCATCCAGGGTTGCACGGGAAGCGATTTGAGAAGAGAAACGGCAGGAGTGCTTGCCGCACCGGACACCGGCGTCCTGACGACGGCAATCTCCTGCACCGTGGATGTCAGCAAGGGATAGTCCGGCAGGATATCGGCCAGATGCACGCGCGAGCGCGATGGTGCGACCGGGCGATAGACCGCCGCCCGCGGCAGCGACGCCTCATCCCATACCGGCAATGCCGACAAGGCTTCTTCATCCAGGGTGCCGTCAGCTCGCAGCGGCAAGGAGTGCACACGCACCAGCGCGATCCGTTCCGGATAGCCGGCGTCCGCAATTGCAGCCTGCAGAGCCTTGCGCTGGCCGCCGACCACATAGGCGACGAAACCGGTGCCGGCCGCCGTCGCGGTTGCCACAAGATGGACGGCCGCGACCGCAGGCACCGCCAGCAGCCGTGTTCTGAGCGTCGCAATGTTCGTATTTTCCGGCGCAGTACGTTCCAGCATCCCACTCCCCTGAGCGCAGCCGGTCATGGCCGGCATTGCTGCGCTTTTCATTTGCGCCTTGTCAAAAAGACGCGGCAATTTTCTGCTTGCCATAGTGCCACTGAACGGTGCCCAGAGTTGACATCCCGTCTCACATTTTCAAAATATTCTCACTGGCGTCATCGTTAGAATATTCCCCCATGGAAATATCCACTTCAGTGGTTGTCAGTCGCTGCGTCCCTCTCGACAAGCCGACAGGCGCGCCGCCCCGCGCTGTAACACGTTTGCGCTACAGACCAATCGACATTTTTGTGCTGTTACGGAGCCGGCATACGGGCTCCCCCGTCACTTGCCAGGTCTTGGCCATAAATCTGAGGGCGTCTCTTCCAACGTGCACCTGCACGTTGGAAAATGATGACAGATCAGCTATACAGCCATTTTTGCGTCAGTTTGGAATAGCGCGGCATGATCACGTAAGTCATCAGCCCCACGATGATCGCGGCGACGATCAGGCGGCTGATCAGTTGATGATGCAGCACCGGGGCCGCATCGAACAGGGGCGCCAGGATCCACGGCAAGATCAGCGTGAGCGGATAAATGACCGACAGCGTCAGCAGGAATTGCTTGTACGGTTTGGCGCGCTTCGGCGCCTGGCCGGGCGGCGGCGTGAACCAGAATTCGAGGCCGGTAACGGTGTCGACCTGTTCGTCCTGGGACAGCATCGGCTGGACCTGCCCGATGAGTTCGCGCCGGGTCGGTGAGTTGAGCCATTGCTGGGCATATTCGACCGTATCAAAACGCAGCGTGACTGTGTAGCGGTCGCCGCCTTCCGGCGGTTTGATGACGTTGACGCCGCGATGTCCCGGAGCGGCGGCGGCAAGCGGGACGATGTGCTTGAGCCATCGTTCGTACTCGGCATGCGCGCCGGCGCGGATGTCGTGCTGGATCACGATGGTGACCATGTCGGGTTGCGGCTTGTTGTTCATGTTGTGTGCTTTCAATCCTGAGTGGGCGTATTTTAGGTGAAAACCTCGACGATGCATGCAAAAAAGCCCGGGCTTGCCGGGCTTTCTCTTTTTCGCCGTCAGGAGTCGGCCAAGCTACTTTCAGCGCTTGGCCTTCGAGGTTTTGGCGGTCTTGGCCTTCCCGCCGCCCTTCTCTTTTTCGAACAAGGCAAAGTATTCCGACGCCATTTTCCGTATCGCTCGACCGATATTGGCGTAGTCGTACTCGTTGAGGTTGGCAAGCGAGACCCGGCCGGATGGATGGGCCGCGCCGAAGCCCCTTCCCGGCAGCAGGATGACACCGGTTTCTTCGGCCAGCCGGAACAGCGCCTCGTTGGGCTTCAGGCGCTTCAGCAGCCATTTGGAAAACTCGACGCCATGCATTTGCGCGGACAACAACTCCAGATCCAGCAAATGGTAGTAGCGCACCGAGTTGGGATCGTGAGGCATGGGCAGGCCGAGCTCGCGATACAGGGCTTCCTTGCGGCGCAGGACGATGCGCTTCATGGAAGCCTTGTAGCTGCCCGCTTCGTCCATCAGCGAGAACAGCGAGAACAGACTCATCTGCGCCTGGATCGGGGTCGACAAGCCGGCGGTGTGGTTGAGCGCCACGGTGCGGCTGTCGGCCACCAGCCGGTCGATGAACTTGATCGTGCGCGGCGCGGTGGTGATGGAGCTGTAACGCTCGTCGAGCTGGCGCGCGGTCTTTTCCGGCAATTTGGAAATGATCTCGTCGATGACGTTGTGCTTGTGCGTGGCGACCACGCCCATGCGCCAGCCGGTGGCGCCGAAGTACTTGGAGAATGAATACACCAGGATGGTGTTGTACGGACAGATCGCAAACAAGGATGTGAAGTTGTCGGCAAAGGTGGCGTAGACGTCATCGGTGAGGATGATCAGGTCCGGGCGCTTCTTGACGATCTCGGCGATGTAGGCCAGCGTCTTGTCGTCGATCTTGACCGAGGGCGGATTGCTCGGGTTGACCAGGAAGAAGGCCTTGACCTTGGGGTCGAGCAGCTTGTCGAGTTCCTTTTTGGTGTATTGCCAATTGTTGGATTGCGGCGCGTCGATGACCAGTTCGACCAGATTGAATTCCGCCAGATGCGGGATCTCGATATAGGGCGTGAAGATAGGCATGCCCAGCGCGATGGTATCGCCTTCCTTGATGACGTGATTGGCTTTCAGGCTGCCGAACAGGTAGGTCATCGCGGCCGTGCCGCCCTCCACCGCATACATGTCGAAATGGCCGACGAACGGATGCGTGCCGATCATTTCCTTGTGGAGGTAGTTGCCGACGATGCGCTCGGTCATTCGCAGCATGCGGTCGGGCACCGGATAGTTGCAGCCGAGGATGGCTTCGCACATCTCATAAATGAAGTCGCCCGCCGACATGCCGAGCTGATCGCGCACGTAGGAAACCGCCGCTTCGATGAAGCGAATGCCGGGCACGCCGGCATGGTTCTTGGTAAACAGCTCGAAGCGCGCCTCGATGCCGTCGCGCTGCGGGAAGCCGCCGACGCCGTCCATGTAGATATAGGAGCGCTCGGCCTCGCTCATGGCAAACAGCCCGAACTGGAAGAAGCCGTGACGCGGTGTGGTGGCCAGGAAATTGGGATTGCCGCGGCCGGCGTTAAGCATGAGCTTGTTGTTCTTCAGTGCGCTCTGTATGAGCGCGTCCTTGAGCTCGAAGGGGCTCAGCAGGGCGAGTTTTTCCGGGTCGCTGAAATCCATGGTGTTGCTCCTTTATTGATGAACATGCAAAGTAAAAATGAATCGTTCTGCTATACCAGCGCCACGATCAGCGGCCCCAGCAAGGTCAGGAAAACGTTGGCCAGCGCATAGGTGATCGCGAAGGGAACCGTTGGAATGGCGTTTTCGGCCTTGTCGAGCACTTCGCCGAAGGCCGGATTGGCGCTGCGCGAACCGCTCAACGCACCGGCGAACACCGCCGTGTTGTCATAACGCAGAACGTAACGACCGATCAGCATGGTCAGGATCAAGGGCAACACGGTGACGACCACCCCGACGCCGAACAAGGTCAGTCCCTGCGCCTTGACGGTTTGCACCGCCTGCAAGCCGGACGACAAACCGACCACGACGACAAAGCCGGCCAGTCCGAGATCCTTCAATATCTGCACCGCGCCGCTCGGCATCGCGCCGAAGGTCTGGCGCTTGGCCCGCAACCAGCCGAACAGCAGGCCCGACAGCAGCGCCCCGCCACCGCTGCCCAGCGTCAGCGGGATCGAACCTACGCGCGCCGTCAGCAGCCCGACCAGCAAGCCGACCACCAGGCCGGCGCCGAGATAGACGAAGTCGGTCTTGGCGCTTGGCACGATCACGTAGCCGATCAGCGAGGAGACGCGTTTGACGTCCTGTTCCGAACCGAATACCGAGACCACGTCGCCGATCTGCACGATGGTTTTTTCCTGCATCGGCAGGACTTTGCCCATGCGCATCAGTTGCACGACATAGATGCCGTGACGCACCTGCAGCGAGGTATTGGTGCGGATATCTCCGATCGTGCGGTTGTGGTACTCCTTGTTGGAAAGCACGATGTCGCGCCGTTCCATGGTCAGCTCCATGCCTTCGACGGCGTACAGCTCCTTGCTGAAAACCGGTGCGATGCTGACCATCGCCTGCCGCCGTCCGACCGCCAGCACGATGTCGTCCGCTTGCAGTTCCAGTTCGGGCGTGACTTCGATGATCTTGCCGGCGCGCTTGACGCGTTCGATGGTGACGCCATGGGCGGCGTGTTCCCGCTCCAGCTTGTTGACGGTGAGGCCGGCGGCGCCAGTGCCCCCGCCGATCTGGTAGATCCGTCCGATCAGGTCCGGCGCGGCGTCCACCTGGCCCGGCGCCAGCACCTGCACGCCCCGCTGCATCGCGGCTTCGGCACGCACGGCGTCTTCCTTGATGCTGCGGCCCATCAGTCGCGGCAACAGGTTGACGCAAACCAGGATTGCGCCGAACGAACCGAACACATAGGTCACGGCGTAGCCGACCGCGACATTGCCCTGCAGGCGTTTGACCTCGTCGGCCGCCAGCCCCAGCTTGGCGATGGCGTCGCCGGCGGTGCCGATGATCGCCGATTGGGTCAGGCCGCCGGCGGCGACGCCTGCCGCCAGTCCCTTGTCGAGGCCGAACAGTTTGGCCATGATGACCACTGTCGCCAGTCCTGTGATGGCGAGCACGGCGGCGAGGATGATTTCGCGTATCGATTGCTTGCCCAGCGAATTGAAAAATTGCGGGCCGCTCTCATAGCCGACCGCATAGATGAAGAGCGCGAACAGCACCGACTTCACGCCGGGATCGACGCTTACGCCAACTTGGCTGACCAGTACCGCCACCAGCAAGGAACCGGCGACACCGCCGAGCTGGAATTTGCCGAACTGGATCTTGCCGACGTAGTAGCCGACCGCCAAAGAAAGAAACAAGGCGATCTCGGGAGATCGCGCAAACAACTGATGTAGCCATTGCATAATTAACACCTTTCAGTGCAGAGAGCCGGTTAAACGAAGACAAGTGCCGTGATGGCATTGAGGTGCAGGCGCCTAGGCCCGATGCCGCAAAAAACCTGCCGAAATATCGGTGATATCGGTGATATGAGTGCCAGATGTCGTGTGATGGAACGGTGATTTTCCAGAGTCGACGACGGCACCGGAGATGAAGATGAACAGTGTGAAACGACCAGAAACTGCATTCGGCATAAACGCCCCATGACATGATGTTCACGTCTCAATGCGTTGACTCGCAGTGATGGTGTCCGCGTTATTGGCTAGGGCAGAAAGCAGGAGATCCCAGAGGATATCTCCTGACTCATCAAAAAAATTGCCGCATGGCTATATGGAGTCGCTAGGATGCGCGATAAAAACATCGTCGTCCATGCGCTGGATCAATGTTCAATGCGTCATACGCAGCATCACGAAATTCCAGATTTACACAATAGATTTTATGAGACGTGTTGGCGGATCACTTTTGCCAGCTTGTCGAAAGCCGGACCGATAGCCTCGTCCGGCACGCTGGCGTATCCAAGCAGGAGCCCGCTGCGTGCGGTCTTGGGAGACATGTAGTAGGTCGACAAGGGCCGCACGATGATGCCGTCCTTGCGCGCGTCTTCGCAGACCAGTTTGTCATTGCATTCGGGCGGCAGCGAGACGGTAAGATGCAAACCGGCTTCACCGCCGGTGATGTTCATCTCGTCGCCGAAATTGCGATGGATCGCTTGCTGCAGCAGGCGCAATCGTTCGGCGTACAGCACGCGCATCTTGCGGATATGCGACGAAAAATGCCCTTCCGCCATGAAGTCGGCCAGCGTCGCCTGCAGGAATACCTGGCCGGATCGGTAGAGTTCGGCCATGCCTGTGCTGAAAGCCGGCGCCAGCGCTTCCGGCACTACCAGAAAACCGATGCGCAATCCCGGAAACATGATCTTGCTGAAGGTGCCCATGTAGAGCACGCGGTTGTGCGTGTCCATGCCTTGCAACGACGCCAGCGGACGGCCGCCGTAGCGGAACTCGCTGTCGTAGTCGTCTTCGATGATCCAGACTTTGTGGGCGGCGGCATACTCCAGCAGCATGCGGCGGCGCGACAGGCTCATGACCATGCCGAGCGGATATTGATGCGACGGCGTGGTGCAGATGAAGCGCGGCGGACGGCGCAGGTTGGCCAGGCGCATGCGCATGCCTTCCTGGTCGACCGGAATCGGCACGGCTTCAATGCCGAGGGAATTCAATACGCTGCGCGTCCCCCAGTAACAGGGGTCTTCGATCCAGGCGGCATCGCCGTGTTCGCCGAGCAGTTTAACGACGGCATCGAGCGATTGATGAATGCCGGTGGTGATCAGGATCTGGCTCGCGCTGCAATTGACCGAACGCGAAATGCGCAGATACTCGGCGATGGCCTCCCGCAGCGGCGCATAGCCTGCGCCCGGACCGTAGGTCAGCATCTCCGCCTGCGAGCGGCGCCAGTGCTTGTTTTGCAGACGGCTCCAGACCTTGCTGGGGAATTCGGTGACGTCGGGAATGCCGGGCATGAAAGCGCCCCACTGCTTGTCGCTGACGCCGGCCTGGCGCGTGAGCATGGCGCCGCGTGCGGACAGTTCGGATTTGCCGGAAGGATCAGTGAGCGGGACATTGCGTTCGACGGCTTCCGGAATCTGGTCCGGCGCGGTGTCGGCAACGAAGGTGCCGGCGCCGGCGCGGCTTTCGAGATAGCCTTCGGCCAGCAATTGCTCGTAAGCGTACGTGACCGTGTTGCGCGACATGCCGAGTTCGCCGGCGAGGTCCCTCGAGGACGGCAACTGCAGACCGACGGGCAAAGTTTGTGCAAGGATCGCTTCGCGGATCAACTGATAAATCTGGCGATTGACGGGCATGCGCGGGATGCGAGCGCTTCCCTGGCTTGAGGGAGCGCGATTGACGCGTAGCAGCAAATAATCCGACAAGGAGGCGATGCGCAAAGTGGCTCCATCAAATATTCTGAATTGGCTCTATATTACAGGTCCATTGCAGATTTAGTATTGCTTCAACCCAGATTTTTCCATAGCGGATACCGGAGCAAGCAATGACATCAAATGCACTCAAGAACGTCGCCCCTGCCACATCAGTCACACCAATCGCTTCGGCGAACGTCCTCTCCAATACTCAACTGCAAGCCCGCAAGAATGCCGCTACACCGCGCGGCGTCGGCGTGATGTGCGATTTTTACGCCGAACGCGCCCTCAATGCAGAACTGTGGGATGTCGAAGGCCGCCGTTACATCGACTTCGCCGCCGGCATTGCCGTATTGAATACCGGCCATCGCCATCCCCGGTTGATGGACGCCATCCGCGCCCAGATGGAGCGCTTCACCCACACCGCGTACCAGATTGTTCCCTATGCGAGCTACGTGGAGCTGGCCGAACGCATCAACGCCATCACGCCGGGCGAGCACGCCAAGAAGACCGCGCTGTTCAGCACCGGCGCCGAAGCGGTGGAAAACGCCATCAAGATTGCCCGCGCCGCGACCGGCCGCGCCGCCGTCATCGCGTTCTCCGGCGGCTTTCACGGCCGCACGATGATGGGCATGGCGCTGACCGGCAAGGTTGCTCCTTACAAGCTGGGCTTCGGGCCCTTCCCCGGCGAGGTGTATCACGCCCCCTTCCCGACCGCGCTGCATGGCGTAAGCAGCGAGGATGCGCTGGCGGCCGTCAACGGCTTGTTCAAGAGCGATGTCGACCCGAAACGCGTGGCGGCCATCATCCTCGAACCCGTGCAAGGCGAAGGCGGCTTTTACGCGGCGCCGGTGGAGTTCATGCGCGGCCTGCGCAACATCTGCGACGAGCACGGCATCCTGCTGATCGCCGATGAAGTGCAGACAGGCTTCGCCCGCACCGGTAAATTATTTGCAATGGAACATTACGATGTCTTGCCCGACCTGATGACCATGGCCAAGAGCCTGGCGGGCGGCATGCCGCTGGCGGCCGTCTGCGGGCGCGCAGAAATCATGGATGCGCCCGCGCCCGGCGGTCTGGGTGGCACTTATGCTGGCAATCCGCTGGCGGTTGCGTCGGCGCTGGCGGTGCTCGATGTCATCGCGGAAGAAAATCTCGTCGTGCGCGGCGCGCGCCTGGGTTCGGCGTTGAAGGACTTCCTGATCGGCCTGGGCGCAACCACGCCGGCCATTGGAGAAGTACGCGGACTCGGCGCGATGGTCGCGGTGGAATTCGTCCAGCCGGGCAGCGACAAACCGGATGCGGAGTTCGCCAGACGCGTGCAGGCCAATGCGCTGAAAAACGGTTTGCTGCTGCTGACCTGCGGCAGCTACGGCAACGTGATCCGCTTCTTGTTTCCATTGACGATTCCGGATACCGTCATGGACGAAGCGCTGGTCATCCTGGAGAAGGCGATCCACGAAGCCGGGGCCTGATTTCGCTTTCATCAAGGCACCTGATCAAGGCAACGGAAACACAACCCGAAAGAGCAAGCATGAGAACAAACGCGATGGAGACAGCGCCGCAACACGTGCAAGCAGCCGACATGCTGGTGCAGTTCTGCTGTGTCAAGAAAACCTACGACGGTGAAAACCTGATCGTCAAGAACCTCGACCTGGAGATTCGTCGCGGCGAGTTCCTGACCTTGCTGGGGCCGTCCGGCTCGGGCAAGACCACCTGCCTGATGATGCTGGCCGGATTCGAGTATCCGACCAGCGGCGAGATCCGGCTCGACGGCCAACTGCTCAACCGCGTGCCGCCGCACAAGCGCAACATCGGCATGGTGTTCCAGAACTACGCGCTGTTCCCGCACATGACGATTGCGCAGAACGTCGCCTATCCGCTCTCGGTGCGCAAGATGGACAGCGTCACCCGAGCGGCCAAGGTCAAGCAGGCGCTGGACATGGTGCAGATGGGCAAATTCGGCGATCGTTATCCGACGCAGTTGTCGGGCGGCCAGCAGCAGCGCGTCGCCTTGGCGCGCACGCTGGTGTTCGATCCGCAACTGGTGCTGATGGATGAGCCGTTGGGCGCGCTCGACAAGCAATTGCGCGAGCACATGCAACTGGAACTGAAAGCACTGCACAGGCGCCTGGGCGTGACCTTCGTCTACGTGACCCACGACCAGAGCGAAGCGCTCACCATGTCGGACCGCGTCGCCGTGTTCGACCAGGGCGTGATCCAGCAACTGGCGCCGGTGGAAGATCTGTACGAATTCCCGGAAAACCTGTTTGTCGCCGGCTTCATCGGCGACAACAACCGTTTCAAGGCGACCGTCGAATCGGTCGATGGCGAGCGTTGCACGATCCGCCTGCCGGATGGCGCAACGCTCGCCGGGTTGAACGTGCATCGTGCGCAGCCCGGGAAAAGCGTGGTTGCCTGCGTGCGTCCGGAGCGCATCCGGTTGCAGCCCCTGTCTGCGCCGGACGGCGGCAACCTGATCAAGGCCAGCGTCGCCGGCCTGATCTATTTCGGCGATCACGTGCGGGTGCGCTGCGTCGTCAGCGGCCAGGACGATTGCTTCGTCAAGCTGTCGCTGAGCGACCCGGCGCTGGCCGACCTGGCTGAAGGCAGCAACGTCGGGCTGCTGATCGCGCCGGAACGCCTGCGCGTGTTTGCCTGATTTTTTCGTTTTCATTTTTGCTTTCGTCACCTGGAACTACAACCAAAGAGGAATACATGAAATCCCACACTCTCGCTCTGCTCTCCCCGCTCGCTTTAGGTCTGCTGTTCTCGGCCGGTATCAGCCAGGCAGCTGAACTGACCGTGGTCAATTTCGGCGGCGCCAATGCCAACGCGCAGAAGGTCGCCTACGTCGAACCGTTTCAGAAAAGCACCGGCACCAAGGTAGTCACCGCCGAGTTCAACGGCGAGCTGGCCAAGGTCAAGGCCATGGTCGAAGCCAAAAAGGTCACGTGGGATGTCGTGGAAATCGACGGCGGCGATCTGGCACGCGCCTGTGAAGACGGCCTGATCGAAAAGCTCGACCTGATCAAGACCATCAAGAAGGACGACTACATTCCGGAGTCGCTCAACAGCGAGTGCGGCATGGGCGCCTTCGTCTGGTCGACGGTACTGGCTTACAACGGCGACAAGCTCAAGACTGCGCCGCAAGGCTGGACGGACTTTTGGGACGTCAAGAAATTTCCCGGCAAACGCGCCATGAAGAAAGGCGCCCAGTACACGCTGGAGTTTGCCTTGATGGCCGACGGCGTGCCGACCAAGGATGTCTACAAGGTACTGAGCAGCAAGGGCGGCGTGGATCGCGCCTTCAAGAAGCTCGACCAGCTCAAACCCAATATCCAGTGGTGGGAAGCAGGCGCATTGCCGGCGCAGTTCCTGGTGTCCGGCGACGTCGTGATGTCGACCGCTTTCAACGGCCGCATCGACGCGGCACAGCGTGAAGGCAAGAACCTCAAGGTGGTCTGGGCCGGCAGCGTCTATACGCTGGATTACTGGGTGATTCCAAAGGGTTCGCCGAACAAGGCGCTGGGCGAAAAGTTCATCAGCTTTGCGACCAACGCCGAGAATCAGAAGGTGTATGCCAACAACATCGCTTACGGTCCGGTCAACAAGAACACGCTGAAATTGCTGGATGCGAAGACACTGGCGAATCTGCCGACGTCCGCGGCCAACGCCAAGGATGCCATCCAGTTGAGCCAGCAATTCTGGACCGACCACGGCGAAGAGCTGGAACAACGTTTTGCCGCCTGGGTTGCCAAGTAAGGTCGGTGCTCGTCGACTAGTCACCTAGCAAGGATGCGCAGGCAACAGTTGTCTGCGCATCCAGGTTTTCGATTTTCCATTGTCAGGCAGCATTCAGAATCAAGAGTCACGATGAATACTCTCGCCACCCGTCCGAACGCAGCCATGTCCATCGCCGCAGATACCGAAGCCAGGACCGCCACGCTTGCGGATCCGACGCCGCAGCAGCTCAAGCGCGACCTGCGCAAGGCGGAAACGCGCAAACGTCTCGCCGCGCTCGGACTGATTGCGCCGCTGGCAATCTTCTTGCTGATGACCTTCGTGGCGCCGATCGTGGTGTTGCTGGTGCGCGCGGTGGAAAACCCCGAAATCGCCTCGACCTTGCCGAACACCGTCGCCGCGCTCGCCAAATGGGATCGCAAGAGCCCGCCGCCGGACCAGGCTTATGCCGCGATTGCGGCCGACTTGCTGAAAGCGAAACAGGACAGCACCGCCGGTCCACTGGCCCGGCGCATCAACACCGAACTTTCCGGCGCGCGCTCGCTGATCATGGGCACCGCCCGCGCCTTGCCTTTGCACGATGCCGACGGCAAGGAGTTGCTAGCGTCACAACCAGCGCAGGCTGCGCAGATCAAGGAAGCGATGATCGCGCTGAATCCGCAGTGGGCCGAGCTCGACAGCTGGCAAGTGATCGCCCGTAACGGCTCGATCTATTCTCCCTATTACCTGCTGGCCTCGCTGGATCTCAAGCAAAACGCCGTCGGCGACATCATCCAGGCCGATCCGGACGCTTCCATCTACCGCTCCATCTTCGGCCGCACCCTGTGGATGAGTGCGGCCGTGACCTTGTTCACGCTGCTGCTGGCGTATCCGCTGGCCTACTGGCTGTCGACCATGCCTGAGCGCCGCGCCAACTTGCTGATGATCCTGGTGCTGATCCCGTTCTGGACTTCGATCCTGGTGCGCGTGGCGGCGTGGATCGTGCTGCTGCAATCCGAGGGGCTGGTCAACACGGCACTGATGCTGAGCGGTTTGATCCATGCGCCGCTGGAACTGGTGTTCAATCGCATCGGCGTGTACATCTCGATGACGCACATCCTGCTGCCGTTCATGATCCTGCCGCTCTACAGCGTCATGAAATCAGTGCCGCCGACCTATCTCAAGGCGGCCATTTCGCTCGGCAGCCATCCGTTTGCGGCGTTCTGGCGCGTGTATGTCCCGCAGACTTATCCGGGCGTCGGCGCCGGCGTATTGCTGGTGTTCATCATGGCGGGCGGTTACTACATCACCCCGGCTTTGCTGGGCGGCCCGAATGAACAGATGGTGAGCTACTTCATCGCCTATTTCATCAATACCACCATCAACTGGGGCATGGCTTGCGCGCTGGGGGGATTGCTGCTGACGGGAACGCTGATCTTGTATGCGGTCTATCGCCGCTTCGCGAAAATCGATGTCGGCATCGCCTGAGCGCCGCCGCTCACGTTGCCGGACAGTCATGAAACTTAACGCGCTCAACAACATCACACCGGATATCGGATAACGCCATGATCAAGATGCCTTCGCTGTCGCCATCGCTCTCATCCTTCCTGCCGGCTTTCCCACCCTACATGTCGCTGCCGGAGCGCGCGTGGTTCTTCGTCTCGCGCAGTCTGAACGTGTTGATCCTGGTGTTCCTGATTCTGCCGATACTGGTGATGATCCCTCTGTCGTTCAGCGACAGCAGCTTCCTCATGTATCCGATCAAGGGCTTCTCGCTGCGCTGGTACCAGAACCTGTTCGCGTCCGACGACTGGATGCGCGCCGCCCGCAACAGTTTCATCGTCGCGCCGGCCGCGACCGTGATCGCCACCGTGCTGGGCACGCTGGCCGCAGTGGGCCTGAACAAAGCCGACTTCCGCGGCAAAGGCGTCCTGATGGCGATCCTGATTTCGCCGATGATCGTGCCGGTGGTGGTGGTCGGCGTCGGCGTCTATCTGTTCTTTGCTCAAATCGGCCTGTCGGATGGCTACACCGGTCTGATCCTGGCGCATGCGGCGCTGGGCGCGCCATTTGTCGTCACCACCGTGCTGGCGACGCTGCAAGGGTTCAATCACAACCTGGTGCGTGCCAGCCTGAGCCTGGGCGCCAGCCCCTTACGCACCTTTTTCCGCATTACCTTGCCGGTGATCGCGCCGGGCCTGATCTCGGGCGCGCTGTTCGCCTTCACCACCTCCTTCGACGAAGTCGTGCTGACGCTGTTCGTCGCCGGCCCCAATCAGGCCACCTTGCCGCGCCAGATGTTCGCCGGCATCAAGGACAACATCAGCCCCACCATCGCTGCGCTGGCGACCATCCTGATCATTTTCTCCACCTGTCTGTTGCTGGTGCTGGAATGGTTGCGTGGCCGCAATAAAGCGGCGGCCAAATCTTAAGGAAAAACTTCATGTTGTTATCTGAACATCTCAAAGACCCCACTCTGTTGCGCCAGCAAGCCTACATCAACGGCGCCTGGTGCAATGCCGACAGCGGCGGCACCCATGACGTGCACAATCCGGCCACCGGCGACAAGATCGGCACAATCCCCGACATGGGTACCGTCGAGACCCGCCGCGCGATTGAAGCGGCACAGGCGGCATGGGCCGGCTGGCGCAAGAAGACCGCCAAGGAACGCAGCGTCATCCTGCGCAAGTGGAACGATCTCATGCTGGCCAACGCCGACGATCTGGCGCTGATCATGACCACCGAGCAAGGCAAGCCGCTGGCCGAAGCCAAAGGCGAAATCGCCTATGCGGCATCCTTCATCGAATGGTTCGGTGAAGAAGCCAAGCGCACCTATGGCGATACCATCCCGTCGCCGTCGCCGACCAGCCGCATCGTCGTCACCAAGGAGCCGATCGGCGTTTGTGCAGCAATCACGCCGTGGAATTTCCCGGCGGCGATGATCACGCGCAAGGCCGGGCCGGCGCTGGCTGCAGGCTGTCCGATGGTATTGAAACCGGCTGAAGCGACGCCGTTCTCGGCACTGGCGTTGGCAGTGCTGGCGGAGCGTGCAGGTGTGCCGGCCGGCGTGTTCAGCGTGGTAACCGGTTCCGCCAAGCTGATCGGCGCCGAGATGACCGGCAATCCGCTGGTGCGCAAGCTGAGCTTCACCGGTTCCACCGCGATCGGCAAACTGCTGATGGAGCAATGCGCGTCCAGCGTCAAGAAGCTGTCGCTGGAACTGGGCGGCAATGCACCCTTCATCGTGTTTGACGACGCCGACCTCGATGCCGCGGTCGAAGGCGCGATCGCGTCCAAGTTCCGCAATGCCGGCCAGACCTGCGTGTGCGCCAATCGCATCTATGTACAGGATGGTGTGTATGACGCCTTCGCCGAAAAACTGGTGGCGGCCGTCGGTAAGCTGAAGGTTGGCAACGGCGTCGAAAACGGCGTCACGCAAGGCCCGCTGATCGACGACAAAGCCGTCAAGAAGGTCGAGCAGCACATCGCCGATGCCCGCGACAAAGGCGGTCGAGTACTCATCGGCGGCAAGCGTCACGCGCTCGGCCACAGCTTTTTCGAGCCGACCGTGATCGCCGACGTGACCTCGCAGATGATCATCGCCAAGGAAGAAACCTTCGGCCCGATGGCGCCGCTGTTCCGGTTCACCACCGATGAAGACGCCATTGCGATGGCCAACGATACCGAGTTCGGATTGGCCGCCTACTTCTATTCCCGCGACATCGGTCGCATCTGGCGCGTCGCCGAAGGCCTGGAAAGCGGCATGGTCGGCATCAATACCGGCCTGATCTCCAATGAAGTCGCTCCGTTCGGCGGCGTCAAGCAATCCGGGCTGGGACGCGAAGGATCGCACTACGGCATCGATGACTACCTGGTCATCAAGTATCTGTGCATGGGCGGGATCTGATTGCTTGCCTGCTTGATTGATTGCTTGATTGATTGCTTGATTGTTCAGCCGCTCGTCGGGGCGCCTCGCGCTCCGCGGCGGTATTTCCCTGGGAAAAGTTTTCCCGATTCCTGCCGTTAACCCCTCATGCATCGACGCCCTGCCGCTGTGAATTCCATGCAGCGGCTGATTTGCGATTAAAATTTCGGGGTTCGACAACGACATGCATGTCGATCCGACAACACGCCAGGGCTCCAGGGAACAATATGAAAAAACTCAATCTCAATCTCAAGGATGAAGTGTACGAATCGCTGGATCGCGATTACAAAAACTTCAATCGCCTCTCGCTGAAGTGCGATTCCGGCTTTGTCTCGCCGACCTTCGAGAGCTTCATGTTGGCGAAACTCTCGGACAACACCACCTTCCTGACCGAAGCGGCCGTGCAGCACCTGATGCTGTCAGGCCAGTACGCGTGGGCCAAGCGTGCGCTCGACAAGGACTTTCCCGACGTGGTCGCGATCCTGATCTCGCAGGCCTCCAACTTCGGTTTCCATATCGCCGTACGGCACGACTGGACCGTTGACGAACTGACAGCGGCGTCGAAGTCCTGGGCGACGTCCATCGTCAAGCAAGCCAAGGGCGACGAATCGCAGATCGACGTCCTGGCCGCGCAAATCAAGTCGGCGGCGGTCAGCATCGCCAAGGCCGAAGAGGCGCTGAAGACGCCGGCCTGGCGTCTGGCGCGTTCGTGGGCGCAGCAACTGCACGACGCCAAGATCGCCATCGAACATGCACACGGTTCAGTCGCCAAGGAAAAGCTGGGCTCCCTGCGTACGCTGTTGACGCTCGGTATCGCCTACGGCTCGATCAAGGAGAAGGACGAACAGGAGATCCTCGATCGCCTGCGCGCCAGGAAGCCCTATCTGTTCCAGGAAGAAGCCGAAGGCTTCCTCGGCCGCGCCCTAGCCTGGTATCGCAGCGTGTTTGCCTGATCCTTCCGAAATATCGTTCTCCTGGCCCGTGGTGCGCATGCGCCCACGGGCCTTGTTCTTTGCGAGGCAAGCGATCCGATGGCGCTCAGCCCGGCCGTGTGAACGCCTTGCGCTCCGCCTCCACCGTCTTGCGGCAGGCGCAGCCGGTCAGATGATCGTTGACCAGCCCCATGGCCTGCATGAAAGCGTAAATGGTGGTCGGGCCGACGAAGGTCCAGCCGCGTTTCTTGAGCGCCTTCGACAGCGCAACCGAGGCTTCCGAAGTCGGATTGGCCTGCCAGTAATCGAGTGTGAGAATCTTGGGACGGTCTTTGGCTGCGGGCTCGAATTGCCAGAACCAGGCGGCCAGCGAGCCGGCTTCGTCAATCAGTTCGATGGCGCGGCGGGCGTTGTTGATGGCGGAGACGATCTTGGCGCGGTTGCGGATGATGCCGGAGTCGCCGAGCAGGCGTTCAATGTCTTGCTCCGTATAGCGCGCCACCTTGTGGAAATCGAAGCCGTCAAACGCGGCGCGGAAATTCTCACGCTTGCGCAGGATGGTGATCCACGCCAATCCCGACTGGAATCCTTCCAGGCAAATCTTCTCGAACAGGCGCACGTCGTCGGCCACCGGGCGGCCCCATTCGCTGCCGTGGTACTCGGGCATGGCCGCATGCCAGGCGCAATAGGTTTTTCCGTCTTCCGCCGTGATCAGTCCGGGCACATCGTGATTGTTGATTGTTGTCATGTCGATAATAGGATTGCCGCGTGCAAGCCGCTATGATGCGTCAAAGCAAGCGGGTGCGCACGGCGCTTCTTGCTATTCAGTCTGGCGCTTCAAAAATAATCAACAACCGAGGGAATAAGCCTGCCGCCCGTTCGTCTTACTGTGCACGAACGATATGACGCGCTTAGCCGCCACTGACCGCCACTGACATGAGCAACGATTTCAACGACAACGATTTGCGCGAACTGCTGCCCCGGATGCGGCGCTTTGCGCTGTCGCTGACGCGCCATGAAAACAGCGCCGACGACCTGGTGCAATCCTGCCTGGAGCGGGCACTCTCGCGCAGCGACCGGCGTCGCGAAGACGGCGATCTACGGGCCTGGCTGTTCCAGATCATGTATCGCCGATTCATCGATGGCCAGCGCCGCGCCAAGCGATATGCGGGTCTGCTGTCGCTGTTTGCCGGTCGCGACGAGGAACTCGCGCCGTCGGCCGAAGACGTCGCCATGTCGCGCGCCGCGCTGCAGGACTTCGACAAGCTGTCGGCCGAACAGCGCGCGCTGTTGTTGCTGGTGTCGGTCGAAGGACTCAGCTACCAGGAAGCCGCCGATGCCCTCGACATCCCGCTCGGCACCGTGATGTCGCGCCTGTCGCGGGCCCGCAAAGCGCTGCGCGCGTTCAACGACGGCCAGCTCGCCGCTCCTTCTTTACGGATTTTGAAATGAACGCTTTCGCCCCTTCCGAATACGACTTGCAGGCCTATGCCGATGGCCAGGTCGACGAGACGCTGCGCCGCCAGGTCGAGATCTATCTCGAATCTCATCCCGAGGCCGCGCGAGAAGTTGAGCTGCTGCGCCAGGAAAGCCAGCGCCTGCGCGCCGCATTCGACAACGTCCCCGCCACGGAGACGCCGGCCCGCCTCGACCCGTTCCGCATCTGTCGTGAATTGCGTGCGCGCTCGCAACGCCGCATGGCGATCGCCGCCTCGCTGGTGCTGACGCTGAGCCTCGGTACGCTGGGCGGCTGGCAGTTGCGCGATATGTCCATGCGCAAAACCTATCTGCCGATGGCCGACGCCACTCAGGCCTATCGCATGTTCGCCACCGGCGACATGGCGCAGAAGGTCGACATGAAGACCGACCAGCCCGCGCAGCTGCAATCCTGGCTCAACCATCACTTCGTGCAGGCTGCGCCGATGCCGGACTTCAGCGCCTATGGCTTCCATCCCGTGGGCGGACGCCTGATGGCCAGCGACAAGGGTGCGGCGGCGATGGTGACGTACCAGAACGATCAGGGCCAGGCCATCGTGTACTACGTGCGCCCGCCCGGCGAACTGTTCAACTTCGGCACCGGCAATCGCAAGGACGGCAACCTGCTGACGCAGTACTGGCGTCAGGGCCGTTACTTTTACGCCGTCGTCAGCCCGGCCGACTCGCCGTCGACGCTGCCGTTGCAGCGTGCGGTCGAACCTGATCGACCGCAGTCCTGATCTGACCTGATTTCCCTGCTGTAAAAAACAACCGCTGAACGGAGCGGATGGAGACGTCCGTCCTGCTTTCCGAGCGGCGACGACACGTTGCCTGAATTTGCCGCTCGCCTTTGACCATTTACTTACCCACCATCGAGGAACACACCATGATCAACAAACGCAATTTCATTCGCACCACCCTGGCCGGCGCCGCTGCCTTGCTGCTCACTTACGGTCACGGCGCCATGGCGCAGGAAATCAAGCCGGTCTCCGGCCCGGTAAAAAACGTCGTGCTGGTGCATGGCGCCTATGCCGATGGTTCGAGCTGGTCGGAAGTCATCGTGCGCCTGCAAAAGGCCGGCCTGCATGTCACCTCGGTGCAGAATCCGCTGTCGTCGCTGGCCGACGATGTCGACGCCACGCGCCGCATCCTGGCGCTGCAGGACGGCCCCACCATTCTGGTCGGCCACTCCTGGGCCGGCACCGTGATCAGTGAAGCCGGCGTCGATCCCAAGGTCGTGGGTCTGGTGTATGTGGCGGCGCGTGCGCCGGATGCCGGTGAAGACTACGCGGCCCTGGCCGGCACCTTCCCGCCTGCGCCGGCCGGCGCCGGGCTGGTCAAGTCGGGTGGCTATGCCCAGTTGAATGAAGAAGCCTTCGTACGCGATTTCGCCGGCGACGTCGATCCGGTCAAGGCCAAGGCCATGTACGCCGTGCAAGGCCGCATCTCGGAAACGCTGTTCGCCTCGCGTACCACGCAGGCGGCATGGCGCAGCAAGCCGACCTGGTACGCCGTCTCGACCAACGACCGTACTACTTCGCCGCAACTGGAACGTTTCCTGGCGCAGCGCATGAAGGCCAAGACCATCGAACTCGCTTCCAGCCACGTGTCGATGCTGTCGCACCCGGATGAAATCAGCAACCTGATCCTGGAAGCCGCCGGCCAGAAGCGTTGAGCCGGAATTCGTCTCAGGCCGTGACAGCTTCCTGAATCGACTGCAGCACGGCTGGTCCATACCGGCCCGGGTCGGTGATCGCGTACACCGTACGGATCGCCGGCCCGTCCATTTCCAGGCTGAGTGCGAGCGCGATCTTTCCTTGCCGCAAAAATGTCACGCCCCATCCGCCGTTGATGCCGGTGCTGGCAATCTGCATGCCGGATATGTCCATCGCCACGATGCCGCTGACGAAGCGGCTCACAGCCTGCGTACCGATACCGTCATTGCCCACATTGCCCATCACCACCGCATCCGGCGCCAGCAATTGCAGCATGGCCTGCTTGTCCTGGCGACAGATAGCCGCAACAAATTCCCGCGCCGTTTCGCGGCAGACCTGCTCGTCCGTCATCCTGCGGATGCGATCCGATTGCACCCGCTCTTTCGCCCTGCGGACCAATTGCCGGCAATGCGCCGGGGTCTTGTCCAGCGTGCGCGCGATTTCCTCGTACTGGCAATCGAACACTTCATGCAGCAACAAGGCCGCACGCTCATCCGGACTCAGACGTTCCAGTATCAACAGCACGCCGTACGACAGATCGGAGAGCATCGACACGGCGTCTTCGGCTGACGGCGCGTGCTCGTCCATCCATGGCTCCGGCAACCAGGGCACAGCGGTGGTGGCGCGCTCGTGCTGCAGATGCCGCAAACGGTCGATCGCCAGGCGCGTGGCGACCGTGGTCAGCCAGGCTACCGGCGTTTTCAGCGGCAGGTCTTGCGCTTCATGCCAGCGCAGCCAGGTTTCCTGCACCACGTCTTCCGCCTCGGCCACGCTGCCCAGCATGCGGTAGGCGATCGACAGCAGGCGGCGCCGTGCGGCTTCAAAGGTGGCGGTTGCGCTGATCGGGCTTCTTGTCATGTTGTCTCTCCATGTTTGCAGCGCTGCTGCCTGCCCTGTTGACGTCCGGGCGAACCAAAACGTGACGGTGAGCGAAAAATATTTTCGTTTCGTCACGCCCGGCTTGCGGCAGCCGTCATGTCCTTACACAACTTCTTCATCAAAAAGGACCCGCCATGTCAGTATTTTCCCCTCGCGCCCTGGACCTGATCCCCACCGTCGTCGAACAATCGGGACGTTCGGAACGCGCCTACGACATCTACTCGAGGCTGCTGCGCGAGCGCATCATTTTCCTGGTCGGGCCGGTCACCGATCAATCGGCCAACCTGATCGTGGCGCAATTGCTGTTTCTCGAATCGGAGAATCCCGACAAGGACATCTCCCTCTACATCAACTCGCCCGGCGGCGCGGTCTACGCCGGCCTGGCCATCTACGACACCATGCAGTTCATCCGGCCGCAGGTGTCGACGCTGTGCACCGGCTTCGCCGCCAGCATGGGCGCCATCCTGCTGGCCGCCGGCGCGCCCGGCAAGCGGCTGGCCTTGCCCAATGCCCGCATCATGGTGCATCAGCCGTCAGGCGGCTCGCAGGGAACCGCAGCCGATGTCGAAATCCAGGCGCGCGAAATCCTCTACCTGCGCGAACGCCTTAACAGCATCCTGGCCCATCACACCGGCCAGCCGATGGAGCGCATCGCCGGCGACCTTGAGCGCGACAACTTCATGTCGTCCGAACAGGCCAGGGAATATCGCCTGATCGACGAAGTCGTCTCGCACAAGATGCGCCCGGACTGAAGCTCGGCTTTAGCCGGCAAAACCGTCGGTAGCCCGGATCAGCTGGTCAAGGATGCCCGGTTCGTTATAGGCATGGCCGGCGCTGCCGACCAGGTGCAGGGTCGACTCCGGCCAGGCCTTGTGCAGGTCCCATGCCGATTTGGCCGGCGTCACGATGTCATAGCGGCCCTGCACGATCACGCCGGGAATGCCCTTGAGGCGACCGGCGTTGGCCAGCAACTGGCCTTCTTCCATGAAACCGTGGTGGACGAAATAGTGGTTCTCGATACGCGCGAACGCCAGCGCGAAGTGGGCATCGCTGAAGCCGGCGATCATGCCTTCATTGGGCACCAGCGTCACGGTGCTGGCCTCCCAGCGGCTCCAGGTGCGTGCCGCTTCCAGCTTGGCGGCTTCGTCGTCGCCGACCAGCCGTTTGCGATAGGCGCTCATGAGGTCGCCGCGCTCGGCCTCGGGGATCGGCGCCAGGAACTCGTCCCAGCGATCCGGCGCCAGCCATGACGCGCCTTCCTGGTAATACCAGTCCAGCTCGGATTGACGCAGCAGGAAGATGCCGCGCAGCACCAGTTCGCTGACACGCTCCGGATGCGTCTCGGCATAAGCCAGCGCCAGCGTGCTGCCCCATGAGCCGCCGAACACCTGCCATTTGTCGACGCCCAGCAGCACGCGCAGGCGTTCGATGTCAGCTACCAGATCCCAGGTGGTGTTGGCGTCGAGGTTGGCGTGCGGTTGCGAGCGGCCGCAACCGCGCTGGTCGAACAGCACGATGCGGTATTTCTCCGGATTGAACAGTTGGCGGTGCGAAGGACCGCAGCCGCCGCCCGGACCGCCGTGCAGGAACACCACCGGCTTGCCTTGGGGATTGCCGCAGGTCTCCCAATACACACTGTGCCCATCGCCGACGTCGAGCATGCCGCTCTCGTAAGGTGCGATGGGCGGGTACAGGGTGCGCAAGGCGTTGTCATTGTCGGTGGCGCTGCTGTTATTGCTACTCATTGTTCTGGTTTCCTTGGGTTCAGATAAAGATGGTAAAGGCTCAGGCAGCCGCAAAGTAACCCGACAGCTTCGCCAGGTCGACATTGCCGCCGCTGACGATCACGCCGACGCGCTTGCCCTTGAGTTGATCCTTCATCTTGCGCACGGCGGCGAAGCTGAGGCAGCCGGTCGGTTCGACGATCATTTTCATGCGTTCCGCATAGAAACGCATGCACGCCACCAGTTCTTCGTCGCTAACGGTCAGGATGTCGGCCACGTCGCGGCGGATGATTTCGAAAGTGTAATGACCGAGGTGCTGGGTCTGGGCGCCGTCGGCGATGGTCTTGGGCGTGTCGATGTGGATGATCTTGCCGGCACGCAGCGATTGCAGCGCATCGTCGCCGGCTTCCGGCTCGACGCCGTAAGTCAGGCAATCGGGCGACAAAGCCTTGGCCGCCAGCAGGGAGCCCGATAACAGCCCGCCGCCTCCCAGGCAGACGAACAGCGCATCCAGCGGACCGGTTTCTTCGATCAGTTCCTTGGCGGCGGTGCCCTGCCCGCTGATCACGTCGGGATGGTCGTAGGGCGGAATCATGGTCAGGCCGTGTTTCTCGGCCAACGCGGCGCAAATCTCTTCGCGGTTTTCGGTATAGCGATTGAAGCGCACCACCGTGCCGCCGTAGCCACGCGTGGCGGCCACCTTGGCTTCGGGTGCGTCTTCCGGCATCACGATGGTGGCCGGCATGCCGAGTTCGCGGGCCGCCAGCGCAATTGCCTGCGCATGGTTGCCCGAGGAGAACGTGACCACGCCGTCATTGCGCTGGTCCGGCGTAAAGCGCGCCAACGCGTTCATGGCGCCGCGGAATTTGAACGCGCCCATGCGTTGGAAGTTTTCGCACTTGAAAAAGACCTGCGCGCCGATTTCGGCGTCGACCGTACGCGACGTCAGCACCGGCGTCTTGTTGGCATGGCCGGCGAGGCGGCCGGCGGCTGCAACCACGTCGTTGTAATCGGGAAGCTCAGGCATGTTGTCTCCGTAGATGGCTTGGCGTATGCGTGCAAGTTGCCTTGCAGATAGTAAAACATTTTCGGTAATACAGCCGGGGATGTACGTCTGCGGGCGTCTGCGCCCGGTTCAGGAAAATCCCGATACAGGTATCACGCGCCCGCACGTACCATTTCATCCACGTCATCCCCCTCCATTCCCCGACCGTCTTGCAAAGGACCGCTTCCATGAAAATCCATCAATGCGAAAGCGTTTCCGCGGCCCGCAGCAATGGCGGCATGCAACACCGGCGGCCCCCCAAATTGCGGCTCAAATCGTTGGTCGTCCCGGTCGGCGGCGGCACGGCCGACGATCGCTTCCAGGCCATTGTGCAATCCTCAGGCGACGCCATCATCGGCAAGACCCTGACCGGCATCGTCACCAGCTGGAACCAAGGCGCCGAGCGCCTCTTCGGCTACACCGAAAAGGAAATGCTGGGCCATCCCATGCTGCGCCTGCTCCCGATCGCGCGACTGGACGAGGAGTATTACATTCTCGAACGCATCCTCAACGGCGAGCAGGTAGCGCCGTTCGACACCGTTCGCATCCACAAGGACGGCTCGCAGGTGCATGTGTCGGCATCCATCTCGTCGGTGCGCGACAAAGACGGCAACATTGCCGGCGCCTCCATGATCGCCCGCGACATCGGCAAACAACTCAGGCTGGAGGCGACTGCGGAACAATTCCGCGCACTGGTCGACAGCTCCGACGACGCCATCATTTCAAAAGACCTGCAAGGCTGCATCAGCAGCTGGAATCGCGCCGCCGAAGCCATCTTCGGCTACACCGAGGCAGAAATGCTGGGACAGCCCATGCTGCGTCTGTTTCCCGAGGAACGCGTCCAGGAAGAAACCTTCATCCTCGGTAAGATATTGGCCGGCGAGAAGGTCGAGCACTTTGAAACCGTGCGCATCCACAAGAACGGCAAGCACATTCACGTGTCGGCGACCATCTCGCCGATTCGCGACCGCGACGGCAACATCATCGGCGCATCCAAGATCGCGCGCGACATCACCCTGCTGCGCCGCCATCAGGAAGAGCTCGAACACACGGCGCATTTCGATGCACTCACCGACCTGCCCAACCGGCTGCTGCTGTCGGACCGCCTGCGCCAGGCCATTGCGCTGAGCAAGCGCAGCGGCCAACCCCTTGCGGTGCTGTATCTGGACCTCGACGGCTTCAAGCTGATCAACGACCTGCACGGCCATGACGTCGGCGATGCGCTGCTGGTGGCGATGTCAAAACGCATCGGCGGCATCCTGCGCGACACCGACACGCTGGCACGCATCGGCGGCGACGAGTTCGTCGCCGTACTGGTCGACATGGACAGCAATGCAAAGCTCAAAGGCGTGCTCGACCGCATCCTCAAGGCTTGTTCGGTCCCGGTGCACATCGGCGACCTGCGCCTGGAGCTGACGGCCAGCATCGGCGTGACGACTTATCCGCACGACGACGCCGGCGAAGACCAGTTGATGCGTCACGCCGACCTCGCGATGTACGAAGCCAAACAGGCCGGCAAGAATCGCTACCACCTGTTCGACGCATTCCGCGAAGCCGAAGGAAAGAGCCGCCACGTCTACGTCCGACGCCTGGGCGAGGCACTGGAGAACGACGAACTGATGCTGCATTACCAGCCCAAGGTGAACATGAAGACCGGTGCTGTGGTCGGCGTCGAGGCGCTGCTGCGCTGGCAGCATCCGGAGCGTGGCCTGCTGGCGCCGGCGCAGTTCCTGCCGTTGATCGAAGGACATCATCTCAACGAAGACATCGGCATCTGGGTTGCCGGCCATGCGCTGGCGCAGATGGAGCAATGGCGGCAAGCCGGCATCCGCATGCCGGTCAGTATCAACCTGGCGCCCAACCAGCTGCAGGATGGGCGCTTCCCGGTGGTGCTGCGCGAGTTGCTGGCGCGCTATCCGCATATCGCTCCCTGCGATCTGGAACTGGAGATCCTGGAAACCAGCGCCATGCGGGACATCGAAGCGGTTTCGCGCGTGATGCAATCGTGCCGCCGGCTCGGCGTGCAATTCTCGATCGACGATTTCGGCACCGGCTATTCGTCGCTGACCTACCTCAAAAGCTTGCCTGCCTGCACGCTGAAGATTGACCAGAGCTTCGTGCGCGACATGCTGAGCGACCATGAAGACCTTGCCATCGTGCGCGGCGTGATCGGCTTGGCCAAGGCGTTCGGGCGCGAGGTCATCGCCGAAGGCGTGGAAAGCCAGGAGCATGCCGCCGGGCTGCTCGAAATGGGCTGCGAACTTGCGCAAGGTTACGGCATCGCGCGACCGATGCCGGCCAATGCCCTGCCCGGCTGGCTGGCCGAATGGAGGACGAGGGCGAATCGTATTTCAAATGACAACATCTGACGTAGGACAAACACTGAATCCCCGGTAAGAAAGCTTGCTGCGCTCGTGGCAAGTTCCCCTTTTTCTCAAAATCTTCGTAACATAGCAGGCGAAGAAATCCCTCTGCCCTCCGAAGCTTTCGCACCCGTTGTCCGGTCGGAGACCGATTCCTCAGGTCAGAAGATTCACTATCCAAAATCCAAAAAAACGCTTCACCAAGGTGAATACAGAGGCTGCACATGAAGCTTGACGCCACATTGACGCAGTACAGTTTCCTTCAGGGCACAGGGACCCTGGGACAACTGATACTGGAACACGACTGGTCCGCCACGCCGCTGGGTCCGATCGACAACTGGCCGCAAAGCCTGAAGACCTCGATCAGCCTGATGATCAATTCGCGGCAGCCGATGTGGCTCGGCTGGGGCGAAGACGCCACCTTCTTTTACAACGACGCCTACATTGCCGTGCTCAGCGAATCCAAGCACCCGTGGGCGCTGGGCCGCCCGGTGACCGAGGTATGGGCCGAAATCTGGGATATCTGCGGCCCCTTGGCCGAACGCGTGTTCAAACATGCCGAAGCGCCGCTGGTGGACGATATCCGGCTGTTCATGAGTCGCGACCACGGCCCCGAAGAAAACTATTTTTCGTTCTCCTACAGTCCGATCCGTGACGAATCGGGCAAAGTCGCCGGCTTGTTCTGCACCAACGCCGAGATGACGTCCAAGCATCTCAACGCGCGCCGCCTGCGCACCTTGTCCGATCTGGCCCAACGCGCCCTGATCGAAAAAACCGCCGCCGGCGCCTGCGCCACGGCCGCCACCATCCTTACCCATAATCCGGACGACATTCCGTTCGCATTGCTGTACCTGACCGATTGCGCTCGCCGCCAGATATCGCTGGAGCAAAGCGTGAACGTCCCGCCGCTTAACGTGGTGGCACCCGACAGCGTGGATATCTCCGGAGTCGACATCGACACTTCGTTCTGGCCCTTCAGCCGGGTGCTCAGCGGCGGCGGAAAAACCGTGGTGGACGTCAGCGGCGTCGATACGCTGCCGCTTGGACTGGCCGACCAACGGCTGCGCCAGGCCGTCATGATGCCGCTGAAAACTCCGGGGCAGGAGCATCCGATCGGGGTATTGATCTGCGGTGTCAACCCGACCCGGCCGCTGGATGAGGATTACGCGACCTTCTTTGATTTGCTGGCGGGCCAGATCGGCATCGCCATCCAGAACGCCCGCGCGGTCGAAGCTGAAAAGCAGCGCGCCGACTTGCTGGCCGAACTGGACCAGGCCAAGACCACTTTTTTCAGTAATGTGAGCCACGAATTCCGTACACCCCTCACGCTGATGATGGGGCCGCTGGACGACATGCTGGAAGACAAAGAAAACAGCCTCCCGGCTGCCCAGCAGGAGCGCGCCGAGATGCTCCAGCGCAACGCCTTGCGCCTGCAGCGCCTGGTCAACGCCCTGCTGGATTTTTCCCGCATCCAGGCCGGCCGCACGCAAGCATCCTTCATACAAACCGACCTGGCCGCGTTCACCGCCGACCTCGCCAGCACCTTCCGCTCGACCATCGAAGGCGCAGGACTGATTTTCGAGGTGGACTGTCCGCCTTTGACTGAAACGACTTACGTCGACCCGGGCATGTGGGAAAAGATTGTTCTCAACCTGCTCTCCAACGCCTACAAATTCACCTTCGCCGGCAAGATCGGGATTCGGCTCAGGGGCCATGGCGACCATGTCAGCCTGACCGTCAGCGACACCGGCGTCGGCATCGCCAGCGATCAATTGCCGCTGGTGTTCAAGCGATTCCATCGCATCGAAGGTTCGCAATCGCGCACGCATGAAGGCTCCGGCATCGGACTGGCATTGGTGCGCGACCTGGTCAAACTGCAAGGAGGCCAGATCGAGGTTGACAGCAGCCTGCAGCAAGGGTCGTCGTTCACGCTGACGATTCCGGTCGGGCGCGAACACCTGCCGGCCGACCGCGTGGTCGATTCGATCGATCCGGTCAACTCCAGCAGAAGCCCCCTGGCCGACGCCTATGCCGCCGAAGCGAATCGCTGGGGCGGCGTGAAGACGAGCAATGCCCCGGAACCGGATGACGCCGTCGTTGCCGAAAGAGCGCGCGCCAACCAGGTGCTGTCCACGGGTGCCCGCATCCTGGTCGCCGACGACAATGCCGACATGCGCGACTACCTGTGCAACCTGCTGCAATCGCACTGGCGTGTCGAAGCGGTCGGCAACGGCGTCGAAGCGCTCGAGTCGATACGCACCAACCGGCCCGACCTGATCCTGTCCGATGTGATGATGCCGCAGCTTGACGGCTTCGGTCTGCTCGCCGCGTTGCGCAGCGATGACGCAAGCAAGGACATTCCGTTCTTTCTCCTGTCTGCGCGTGCCGGCGAGGAGGCACGCCTGGAAGGCTTGGGCGCCGGCGCCGACGACTACCTGGTCAAGCCGTTCTCCAGTCGCGAACTGATTGCACGGATCGAATCCATGCTGCTGCGCTCTCAGATCCGCGCCATGGAAAAACGCCATGCCGATCGCATGGCCACGATTTTCGCCCAGGCGCCGGTAGCCATCGCCATCACGCGCGGACCCAACCACGTCTTCGAACTGGCCAACGCACCTTACCAGGAACTGGTCGGCAATCGCCCCATCATCGGCCGCACCGTGCGTGAATCCTTGCCTGAACTGGAAGGCCAGGCGGTACTCGATCTGCTCGACAACGTCTATCGCACCGCAGAACCTTACATCGGCCGCTCCATGGGCGCGATGCTGCGCCGCAGTCCGGGAGCGGCGGAAGAACGTTTCTTCGATTTCGTCTACCAGCCGATGCTCAAGACGGACGGCAGCATCGAAGGTATCGCTGTGGTCGCCTTCGAAGTCACTGAACTCACTCGCGCGCGCCAGACCGCCGAAGTGGCCAACCGCACCAAGGATGAATTCCTGGCGATGCTCGGCCATGAACTGCGCAATCCGCTCACACCGATCCTGACGGCGGTGCACCTGATGCGCCTGCGCGGCGGTGGCGGCATGGAAAAGGAATGCAGCGTAATCGAGCGCCAGGCGCGCCATCTGGTGCGGTTGGTCGACGACTTGCTGGATGTGTCACGTGTGGCGCAGGGAAAAATCAACCTGCAGAAGAAGAAACTCGAGATCGCCGACGTCATCTCCAAAGCCATCGAAACCGCCAGCCCCTTGCTGGAGGAGCGCCAGCACCGCCTGACCCTCAACGTGCCGGCGCAAGGCCTGCAGGTGCACGCGGATCCGGAACGCCTGACTCAGGTGCTTGCCAACCTGCTGACCAATGCCTGCAAGTACACCGAGAACCGCGGTCACATCCGCGTCGATGCAAAGCTCGACAACAATCAGATTGTTGTCGAAGTGCGCGACAACGGCATCGGCATTCGCGCCAACATGCTGCCGCACGTGTTTGACATGTTTGCCCAGGAAACCCAGGCGATCGACCGCGCCGGCGGTGGCCTCGGTCTCGGCCTGGCGATCGTGCGCAGCCTGACGGAATTGCACGGCGGTTCGGTGCATGTGTTCAGCGCCGGCCCCGGTGCGGGCAGCGTCTTCACCATCAAGTTGCCGGCCGTGCCCGGCGACGCTACGCCTATCCTGCTGCCGCTGACGGCCGACAGCCTGCATGCGCAGCACCCGGCGCAAGAAGGCTGCGCCATCCTGATCGTCGACGACAATCTCGACGCGGCACAAATCCTCGGCGAGCTGCTGGCCATGCAGGGACATGAAATCCGCATTGCCTATGACGGACCGTCGGCGCTGGATATCGTGAAGCATTTCACCCCGCGCATCGCCTTGCTCGATATCGGCCTGCCGATCATGGACGGCTATGAGGTCGCCGGCCACCTGCGCGCCATGCCGCAACTGGATGGCATCAGCCTCATCGCGCTGACCGGCTATGGCCAGGCCAGCGACAAGCTGCGCTCGCTGCAGGCAGGCTTCGACCACCACCTCGTCAAGCCGGTGGATATCGATGTGGTGGAAGGCTTGATCCGCAGCACGCTGGCGGCATCAGCGACTGCCAACGTGTCTTCCCCGGTCGGGCTCGGCGACATGACAGCCGCTGCGGCTCCGGACGCTGGACCGGCCTGAGCAAGCCCGGCCCGGTCTAGCCGCGGCGCAGCTTGGAAACCTCCGCTGCCTGCATGGCGATGAATTCCTGGGCGTCGCAGATCGCTGCCAGCTCGGTGGCGCGGATTTCCAGGCAACTGTAGCTTGGCTGATAACCGCCATCTACCAGCACGATGCCGCGATATCGCGATGGTCCGAGGCGGGCGATGCCGGCTTGCAGGGACGGACTATTGAGCTCGGGCAGGTATTCACCGCCGGGCACGTCGATAGGGATGGTCATGCCGACTCCTTTTCATGTTGAAACAAGGACAGAATTTTCTTGGTGAGGCGCTGCTTCGTTCCGGCATAGTCCTGCCAGGGATCGCGCTTGAGCGAAGCCAGGCGTTTCGGCACGGTCGCCACGGTAAAGCTGTCCGCCTGCGACTTGCTGCCCAACTCGTCCCAGGTGAGCGGCACCGACACTGGCGCACCGGGGCGGGCGCGCGGCGAATACGCGGCGACGGTGGTGGCGCCGGCGGCATTGCGCAGATAGTCGATGAAAATCTTGCCGCTGCGCGCGGCCTTTGCCATCTTTGCGGTGAAGTACTCCGGCAGCACCTGCGCCATATGTTCGGCGACACTGCGCGACCATTCCTTGACGACGTCCCACTCATGTTCCGGCACGATCGGCACAACCACGTGCAAGCCTTTGCCGCCCGAGGTCTTGACGAAACTGCGCAGGCCGATTTCTTCAAGCAGACCGCGCACCAGCCTGGCGCCGTCGACGACCTTGCTCCACGGGACGTCGGGCGCAGGATCGAGATCGAAAGTGACGCGATCGGGCCGTGTCAGTTTTCCCTCGCGCGAACCCCAGGTATGCAGTTCCAGCACGCCCATCTGCACGGTGGCGACAAGTCCGGCGACGTCATTGACCATCATGTAGTCGGCGCTGCCCTCGCCTTCCGGCACCGCGATCTTTTCCACGGCGGCAGGCGCTCCCTGACCGATATGACGCTGGAAGAAACACTTGCCGACGCTGCCGTCGGGACAGCGCACCATGGTCATCGGACGCCGCTGCACGTGCGGCAGCAGCCAGTCGGCTACCGTCACGTAATATTGCGCGAGATCGCGCTTGGTCAGGTCGGGATTGGTGAACAGCAACTTGTCGGGATGCGTCAGGCGCATGCCTTCGACGGTGTCGACGGCGGAGCCGGCGGCGGGTTTCTTCGTGGTCCTGGAATTCGATGTGGTCTTCGGCGATTCATTTTCGTCTGCTGTGGTGTCCGATTTTGATGTCCCCGGCGCCTTTTCACGCACGATTTCTTCCGCCTTCTTGTCTTCTCGCAACGCAACGAACGCGCCATGGCGCAGGATGCCTGATTTGGTCCATTGCGCGAACTTCACTTCCGCCACCAGCTTCGGCGCCAGCCAGTGAACGCCGTGCGCCAGGCGACCGCGCGGCGGATCGACGAAAGCCGGCTGGTCGCGCTCCAGGGTCTTGAAACGCTTGAGCAGCTGCGCCAACTTGCGGTCGTCAAAGCCGGTGCCGACCCGACCGGCGTAATGCAAGTCGCCGGTGGCGGCGTCATGCACGCCAACCAACAAAGCGCCGAAGCCGATACGGCTGCCGGCCGGATCGGTGTAGCCGGCGATGACGAATTCCTGGCGCATGGCGCACTTGAGCTTGAGCCAGCTGCGGTCTCGCCGTCCCGCATACACGGCATCGACGCGCTTGACCACGGTGCCTTCCATGCCGTGCAGGCAGGCGTGGCGATAGACTTCGGCGGCGTCGCCGACGATATGTTCGCTGAACCGGATCAGCCCGCTGTCGTCCGCGCCCGGCACCACTTCGCGCAACAGGCGTTTGCGCTCCAGCAGCGGTATATCGCGCAGGTCCCGGCCATCGAGCCACAGCAGATCGAACACATACAGGGCCAGCGTTACGCCGTCGAAACCGGTCTGATCCTGCAGCGCTTCAAAACTGATGCTGCCGTCACTCAGCAAGGCCACCACCTCGCCGTCGATCCAGGCGTCATCGACGGCCAGCGCCGCCAGCGCCTGCGTCAGTTGCGGCCAGCGCTTGCTCCAGTCGAGATGCTCGCGCGTGAAGATGCGCGCCTTGCCACCCTCGATCCGGCACAACCCACGATAGCCGTCGAACTTCATTTCGCTGAGCCATTCGTCGCCTTCGGGCGCGTGTTCGGCCAGCGTAGCCAGTTGCGCATCCACCTGCTCGGGCATGGCCGCGTGGCTGCGGCGCGTGCTTTTGCGTTTTTCAGAGGGCTTCGCAGTCGTTTTTCCGGTCTTCCCGACCGCCGGCGCATCCGCCACGCTTTCCGGCCGCAATCCGGTGATATCGGCTTGTTTTCCTTCACGTGCGGCGTCGTCTTTTTCCTTGATCAGCAACCAGTTTTCCTTGGCCTTGCCGTTCTTGTCCGCCGGCTTGCCCATGCGCACCAGATTCCAGCGCCCGTTCAGCTTGGCGCCGCGCAGTTCGAATTCCAGATGCCCCTTTTTGAGACCGACCACCGGATCGCCCAGCGGCAACCATTCACCGCGATCCCACAGCACCACTTCGCCGGCGCCGTACTGATGTGCAGGAATGCTGCCTTCAAAGCTGCCGTAGTCGTAAGGATGGTCTTCCACATGCACCGCCAGGCGCTTGTCGTGCGGATCCAGGCTCGGTCCTTTCGGTACCGCCCAACTCTTGAGCACGCCGCCCACTTCGAGACGGAAGTCGTAATGCAAAGCGCGCGCGTGATGTCGCTGGATGAAGTAGCTGAGCGTCTTGCCGGAGCGGCGCACGACCGGCGTCGGCGGCGGCTCGGGCGTGATCTTGAAATCGCGTCGGGCGCGGTAGCGGGCCAGGCTCATGCGCGTGCGCGCGCCGACGGCGCGGTCCTTGCGCGGGATTTCGCAGCCGGCCTGGCGGCAGCCTTAGCGGCGCGTTTGGCGGGCTGGGCGGCCGGCTTCTTGCCCTTGCCGTCTATGCTCTGTTTGAGCAAGGCCATCAGATCGATAACCTTGGCGCTGCTGCGCGGCTTGTCGTCGTCGGCGGCTTCCGGTTCGGCGATCTCGTGGGTCTGGCGGCTCTTGATCTTCTTTTGCACCATCGCCAGGATGTCGTCGCGGTAAGTGTCGCGCAGCGATTCCGGATCCCAGTCGCCGGACATGCTTTCCACCAGCGACTGCGCCATCTCCACTTCCCTGGCGCTCAAACCGGCTTTCTTCGGATTGGCGTCGGGCACGGGCAAGTCGTCCGGCGCACGCAGTTCGGCCGGATAGCGCAAGGTGATCAGGTTGATGATGTCGTCGAACGGCGTCAGCGCGGCGATGTGCTGGCGCGTGCGAATGACGATGCGCGCCAGCGCCACCTTGCCGCTCTTGCGCAGCGTCTCGCGCAGCAAGGCATAGGCCTTCGCGCCGCTTTTCAGGGGCGCGAGGTAATACGGCTGCTCATAATAGGTGATCGGAATCTGGACGGCGTCGACGAAGGATTCAATGTCGATGGTCTGGGTGGCTTCGACGTTGGCGCGGCGCAAATCCTCGTCGGACAGCAATACGTATTTGCCGTCTTCGTACTCATAGCCTTTGACTATGTTGTCCCAGACCACTTCCTTGCCGGTTTTCTTGCTGATGCGCTTGTAGCCCACCGGCGACAGGTCGCGCTTGTCCAGCATGGTGAAGTCGAGCTCGTCATGCTTCTCGGCCGTGAACAGCTCGACCGGTATGTTGATCAGTCCGAAACTGATCGCGCCCTTCCACAGTGCTCGTCGCATGATGGCCTTTCCCAGTGATGGCGAAAGTATCGCGCAAAGTCGTCGGCGATTCAGTCAGCAATCGGCTGAATGCCTTGTCAGACGGCCGCCGACGCGGATGGGCGGGTATTACTCCTCCGGTGTGCCGATCAGCGCCAGCAACTGGTCGATCTGCGCCGGCTTGACCACGTGATGGTCGAATCCGGCCTCCATCGAACGCTCGCGATCGCGCGCCGAACCGTAGCCGGTCAGGGCAATCAGCGTGGCGCCGAGGAAGCGTGGGTCGCGCCGCAGAATACGCCCGATCGTATAGCCGTCCGTACCCGGCAGACCGATGTCGAGGAGGATCACGTCCGGGACGAATTCGTTGGCGATGCGCAGCGTCGACTCGGCATCGCCGGCCGTCTGCACATCGTGGCCGTAAGAGGACAGCAACATGGCCATCATCTCGGCTGCATCAGAGTTGTCGTCGACGATCAGCACCTTGCGCACAGAAGCGTCCGCGCTGTCGCCCGCAGTCTCGTCCTCCGGAAAGCCGTCCTCCCGCATCGGATGTTCCGCCGGCAACACCAGGGTAAATGCGCTGCCCTGCCCTTGTCCGCGACTTTCCATGCGCACTGCCCCCTTGTGCAGTTCGGCGATCTGCCTGACCAGCGGCAAGCCGATGCCAAGCCCGTCCTGCGCGCGATCAGGCGCCGTATCGCCTTGCGCGAACATCTGGAAGATGCTGTTCGAGCGCTCAGCAGGGATGCCGATGCCGTTGTCGCTGACGGCAATGCTGACCATGCTGCCGGGGCCGGCGGCGGTGGAGACCTTGATCGAACCGCCGTAAGGCGTGTATTTGGCGGCGTTGTTAAGCAGGTTGCCGACGGCCTGCGCAAGCCGGATGGCGTCACCCTGGAGGATGGCGTTACCGTGGTTTTTGTTGACTTCCAGGACATGGCCGCGCTCTTCGATGAAGGGAGCAGAGGTCTCCAGCGCCGAATCGAGGATGTCGTCAACGCTGATTTGCGCCATCTTGAGAGCAATCTTGCCGTGCGAAATCCGCGCCACGTCCAGGAGATCATTGATCAGGTGCGCCATATGGTCGACCTGGCGCGATACCACGCCATATGCCGCGGACAATGGCTTGAGTTCCGGCGGCGCGACCTGACGCATGATGGCGATGGCATTGCGGATGGGACCCAGCGGATTGCGCAGCTCATGCGCCAGCGTGGCGATGAACTCGTCCTTGTGAAGGTCGGCTTCGCGCAAGGCGCGTTCGGCTTCCTTGGTCGCCGTGATGTCGCTGGTGATGCGCGCCATCCGATAGAACTCGCCGGCCGCGTCGCGCACCGGGAACGCGCGGTCGCGCACCCAGCGCAACTGGCCCGACGGCAAAGTGATACGGTATTGCTCGTCGAAACGCTGCTCGCTGAACATCGCATCGAAACTGTTGCGGATGCGAATGATATCTTCGGGATGCACGGCGGATAGCCAGGAGCCGGAATCGTCCGAGAGCGTATCGAGCGTGCGGCCCCACAGCAGTTCATAAGCTGGACTGATGTACAGCAGCGCGTGATCGTCCAGTGAAAATATCCAGAAGACGTCGGTGATGTTCTCGGCCAGCTCGCGGAATCGTTCCTGCGATTCCACCAACGCCGCCTGGGTATGGCGCAGGCGCAGCAAAGCGTTGACGTTGGCGACCAGCTCATCGGCGCCGATCGGCGCGGCGAGATAATTGTCGGCGCCGCCTTCGAGGCCGCGCACCTTGTCGGCGCGACCGGTCAGCGCGGCCGAAGTCTGCAGCACCAGCACGGTGGCCGAGTCCGGCGAGGCCTTGATGCGACGGCAGACTTCGAGACCGTTGATGTCGGGCAGTTTGACGTCCAGCAACACCAGGTCGGGCGTCCTGCTTTGCACCAATGCCAAGGCATCGGCGCCATTGGCGGCTTCGATCACGTTGAAACCTGCGACTTGCAGGATGCGTGTTTTGGCGTAACGTGCACCGTCATCGTCGTCGACATTGAGGATCAGCGCCGAAATTGGCGCGTTCGCGGGCGAGGTCATGATGAGCCTTTTACTGATGATGCTGTGATGAGAGGCTCGGCGCGAGGGGCGCCGTCGTTCGGTGCGGGACGATACACAAGAGGCAATACCACGGAAAATACCGAACCTTTGCCGGGCTCGCTGGCCAGTTCTACATGGCCGCCCAGCGACGCCGCCAGTTTGCGGCACAGCGGCAGGCCAAGGCCGGTGCCCTTGACGCGGCGCTGCAACGGACTTTCGATCTGACTGAATTCCTCGAAGACGAATTGCAGGTTTTCCGGAGCAATGCCGATGCCGGTGTCGGCTACGTCAAAGCGGATGGTTTGCAACGCCGTGTCGGAGATTGCGGAGACGCGTACTGAACCTTCCTCGGTGAATTTGAGCGCGTTCGAGATGAAATTGCGCAGGATCTGCGACAGCTTTCCTTCATCGGTAACCATCTCCAGCGCAGCTGGGTCTTCAAAGAACAATTCCACTGTGGCCTTTTCCGACAGCGGCCGCAGCATGCCGCGCAAGGTGCTGAACAAGGTGCCGACGGTGAAACTGCTGCTGTTGATTTCGGTCTTGCCCGCTTCGATCTTGGCCAGGTCGAGCAGGTCGTTGACCAGATCCGACAGATTGGTGGCGGCCTGGTTGATGAACTCGATCTGCTTTTCCTGCTCGCCGGTAAGTTCGCCGTCGATGCGGTCCAGCAAGATCTGGGACAGAGCACGGATGGAACTGAGCGGCGTACGCAGCTCGTGGCTGGTGTTGGACAGGAAACGCGACTTCATGGCGTCGGCTTCGCGCAGACGCTCGGCCTTTTCTTCGATTTCTGCGTACAGAGCCAGCACGCCGCGATTGGTGTCTTCCAGTTCTTGCGTGAGCGACAACAGATCATCCTGCTTGACGCGCAATTCTGCCAGCGTGTCGAGCAGTTCGCGATTCTGCAACTGCACTTCCTGATAGGTGTTCGTAGCCGGTCGGTGCGCGGCCAGGCGGACAATGTCAACAATTTTTTCCGGCGTCAGCACCACATTGCCAGGCAATTGCTTGTGCAGAGCGATTTCCAGCATGCGGCCGCCGTCTTCGGTGATCTCGCAACCATCCATCAGACGCTGCGCGCTGATCAACGCGGCATCCAGCGCCTGGTCTTGCCGCCATGGCATGTTCCGGGCTGCAGCCATATCGGCGGCAGCGGCACGGATCCCGCCGCCGTTACTCTTGATGCGAATGTTCAAGGCCGGCAAGGTACCCGCCTTGCCGATTTCAAACTCGACCTGGCCACCCGCCGCATACGCAAAGATCGTACGCGCCAGTTCAGATACTGCGGTCGCTACGCGAACCTGGTCCTGGCCGCCGAACTCAAGCATGGCCGACACCTCGCGTGCGCGCTGGCGCACCGTGACCACGTCCTGCTCGCTGCCGATGCCGAGAATAAAAAGCGGATGAATCATGACTTGTCTATGCATTTCTTCTGACGACGAGCACGGTGGCATCGTCCCGTCCACGTGAAAAATCGCGATAAATCACACCTGCAATCACCGCCGGATGACGCGCAAACAAACCCGGATAGCCGGCAATGTCCCACTGCGTGGTGATGCCGTCCGAGCACATGACATAGACCGCTTCCTGCGGCCATGGTGCCGTGAATTCCTGCACCTTGCGCATGTTGTGGCCGACGATGCCGTTGTGCGACACCATTTGCTTGCGTATTTCGGGACCAAGCACGGCGGCGGCAATATTGCCGATGCCGCCGAACACCAGTTCCGTGCTGCCGGCGGCATGGCGCGCCACCGCAACCGCCGCGCCGCGGGTAGGACGCAGCGCCTTGTGGATGTGTTCCATGACCGCCGCCGGAGGCAATCCCCGATGCGATGCGACCGCCCTCACCGCGGCAGCCGATGCCAGCGCCGCTTCGGGTCCATGGCCCAAGCCGTCAGCCACCATGATGGTGACGCCGGCGTCGTCGACTTCCACGGCCCAGGCGTCGCCGCACTCCTCTTCCCCCGCGATCGGGATGCAGATGCCGGCATAGTCGACCAGGCGCGTCGGTCTGTCGCTGCGACCGCGCATGACTTCAGTTTCGACGCTGTCGATCGCTGCGTAGAAGGCGCTGCCCTTGCCCGGCGCCGAATAGACATCGAACGCACGCGACAGGCGTCGGATCGCACCCAGTCCCGTGCCTTGCGTGCCGCTGGTGGAAACACCGTCGGACAGGCTCTCGCCGATGTTGGCGATGCCCTTGCCGCGATCCAGCGCCAGTACTTCGACGGAATGGCGGCCGCCGTCGGAGACCGGGGTAATCAACATCAGCCCGTCGCCGGCATGCTTGAGAATATTGGTGGCCGCTTCAGTGACGATGATCGCCAGCCGGCCCGCCTGCACTTCTCCGAAGCCGAGTGCTGAACTCAGCTGCGCCGCATAGCGGCGCGCCGAGGAAATGTCACTGGAATGAGCAATCGTAAAGGCTTGCTGCCCATTGCTTAGCATCGCTTCCACTTGATCAGAATCACGGCAGTGCCTTTCTCGGGTTGCGTACATATTTCAAAATCGTCGACCAGCCGGCGTGCGCCGCCCAGTCCAAGTCCGAGGCCGCCGCCGCTGGTATAGCCGTCGGTCATGGCGCGCTCCATATCGGCGATGCCCGGCCCGTCGTCGACGAAGGTCAGGCAGACGCCCACCTTCGTTCCTGTAGTCAGGTTTTGCAGGCGCACTTCGCCACCGCCGCCGTATTTAAGCGTGTTACGCGCGATTTCGCTGGCCGCAGTGATCAGTTTGGTCTGATCGACCAGCCCGAACTGCAGTTCGAGGGCGCGTTCGCGCACCACCTTTCTGAGCATCACGACGTGCTCGTCCGAATGCAGGGGCAAACTCTGCTCCTGGCGGACCACCGCTCCGCCGACGGGCAGCAGATTGGGCGTGAATTCGAATGCCGGAGCTGCGTAGGCGCTCATCTGCGCATGCTCTTTTCCAGCAACGTCACGCCCTTCTCAACGTTGAGTGCCGTCTTCACGCCGGTCAGCGTGAGGCCCAGCTCCACCAGCGTAATGGCGACGGCCGGCTGCATTCCTACGACTACCGTGGAGGCATCGAGCACGCGCGCCATTGCCGCTGTGTTGCTGATCATGCGGCCGATGAAGGAATCCACCAGATCCAGGGCGGATATGTCGATCAGGACGCCTTTGGCCTCATCCTTGACGATGCGGTCGGTCAGATCATCCTGCAAGGTCATGGCCAGCCTGTCGTGCATGTCCACCTGAATGGTGACCAGCAGCAGGTTGCCCATGCGAAGAATGGGGATACGCTCCATGCGGGCTTATTCCTTGTTTACCGTGATTTTGGCGCCGGTGCGCTCGAGCGCGATCAGGAACGCGTCGGCCAGCGTCGCCTTGGTGATCACGTCCTCCAGATTGACGCCCAGATGGACGATGGTCTGGGCGATCTGCGGGCGGATGCCGCTGATAATGCAGTCGGCGCCCATCAGGCGCGCAGCCGCAATGGTCTTGAGCAGATGCTGGGCTACCAGCGTGTCCACGGTCGGCACGCCGGTGATGTCGATGATGGCGATGGCGGCGCCGGTTTCGATGATTTTTTGCAGCAGGTTCTCCATCACCACCTGGGTGCGCGCACTGTCGAGCGTACCGATCAGCGGCAGCGCCAGAATGTTCTGCCACAGCTTGACCACCGGTGTCGACAGCTCCAGCAGCTCTTGCTGCTGCCGCGCGATGATGCGGTCGCGGCTTTCCTGAAATACTTGCACGGTATACAACCCGAGTTGTTCGAGCAGACTGGTGATGGACCAGGTAATGCTGGCCAGTTGCTCCGGCTGTTTTTCCAGTTCGCCGCGCAGAAGCGGGAACAGTGCCTGCTTCAGAGAAAATACGAAGATCGCGGTTTCGCTGGGTGTAGCGCCCTGGCGGGCGCGGTTCTGCGACACCTCGGCCAGCAACTGACGCACTTCATCCCATTCACGTGCTTCGATATTTTCCAGTTGGCCGCGCTGCGCCGCCGCCGCAAGCAGGCTTAGCAGCTGCGCGCATTGCTTGCGCGTGGCTTCGCCGGCGCCGGAGTCAAAGGTCATGGCCTTGGCCTTGAGCTGCTCGAACCAGTTCTGAAGGATGGTCTCGCTGTGCTTCTGTATCAGCGTTGCCAGTTGTGCGGCGTCATTGTTGGGCGGCATGTTGTTCCTTGTTTCTTGTATGAGATTGAAAGCGGGGGCACTGAAACTCACGACTGCGCAGCGTCCGGAGACGGGCGTGGGCAGGTCCGAAAGGAGTCTGAAATTGAGTGGCGGTCGAAAGCGGTCGCTCCGACGTGCGGCTTCGTGGAAACCAGTGCTGCGATAACGAGCTGGTAATGTGCATCCCCTTCCCCTGTACGGATCGTCCGCATTCTCGTGCCGTACGGCACTATTTTTCGATGGAGTTATCATCGCGCCGATATAAGCTTCAGACGCAAGCAGCGAGTATCCGCATCCCAAATGCGTTTGACGAGGTGGGCGAACACTGATTCTTTTGTAGGACAAACGGAAATTTATCTATGAGCCGGCCATTGCCACGGCCGACAAGGTGTCACCGAAACCGCCGCGTGCATGACTGGCGATGCGGCTGCTGGTAGTCACACGCGGTGCGGCGCTCCACGAAATCCGGGCGCCGCAGGCAAGCAACGCCTGCACCAGCGCCACGTCCTCACCGCAGGTCAGCGCCGCAAAGCCGCCGGCAAGGCGGTAGGCCGCCGCCGACACGCCCAGATTGGCCCCATGAATATGGCGATGCTGATCCTGATCGAAATAGGTCGCCTGGAAGTGCCTGCGCAGGAATTGGGCGCGTTCTCCATGCGGCGACCAGTCATCCACCGCGACGGTGCCGCAGACGGCATCGGCCCGGTCCTGCGCCGCCAGGACCAGCTGAGTCGCCAGCCACGTCGGCGCCACGACGCTGTCGGCGTCGGTAAACGCCAGCCAGCGCGCGCCGGCCTGCAACAATGCGGCTGCACCGGCTGCGCGCGCCAGGCCAACGTTGCGTGAGTCGATGGTCAGACATTCGACATCCAGTCCTTGCGCAATGCGGCCAGAACCATCGCTGCAGGCGTCAAGCACCGCCAGCACGCGCACCTCTTCGACCGGCAGTCCCGGATGCGCAACCGCCAGCTGCACCGATGCCAGGCAGGCGCGCAGGTAATCTTCTTCGTTATGGACGGGGATCACGACACCGATCATGTCAACTCCTCCAGCTCGGCCACAGAACGCCGCTCCCGGCTCCAGGCGTCGAGCAAGAAATCGGCGTCTTCATAACGCGCACAGCGATGCAGTCCGTTCAGCTCGTCGAAAAGTGCATGCACGGCCGGGGTATCTTGCACGCGTTGGGCGAAGTCGTGCTTCCAGTGACAAGCCAGCAACACGCCGTCGGTCGCCAGCGAAGCATCAACCAGTACCGGCAAGGCCTGCAATGCGCCCGGATTGAGGTAGTAGCCGAATTCGCTCAGGATGATCAGGTCGAATGCCTTGCCCAATGGCGCCGGCCACTCATCAGGCACCGCCATGCGGACAAAACGTGCGTCACAGCGCATGCCCGGGTGGTTTGCACCCGCCTGCTGCCACCGTTCCTGAGCAATCTCGACCGCCGTCGGAGAGAAATCGGTGCACAACAGCCGATCGCAGCGGCGGCCGAGTTCCAGCGAGAGTTCGCCGCCGCCGCAGGCCGGTTCAAAGGCGTGGCGAAAGCGCCGGCGCGGCAGCATGGCCGTCACCAGCGCGCGTTTGCGCTGCTCGTACCAATTGCCCGCGATGCGCCAGGGGTCGTCGCTGCGGTCGTAGAGCGCGTCGAAATATTCTTGAGAAGTAGCGCGCATGGCGTGGAGTCCGTTCAGACGAAGTAAATTTCGAAGTCCCGATGAAAATGCGCCAGCACCTCGGGCGGCAGGATGGCGGCGTTGCCGGTCGAATGATCGGGCTCCACTTGACTGCGATAGCATTCCAACGCCGCCTTCTTGCGAGCCCGCATGTCCGGGTCAAGCGCCACTTTTCGCGCGCGTTGCCAGGGTATTTCGCGACATTCGGGAGTGCGCCAGTGCCACATCCAGATAGGGATTTCTATTAATCGGCAACCGACGGTGCGCGCCGCATCGCGGCTGGCCAGGCCGACGGCTTCATGGTCCGGATGACCGTCGCGATGCCAGCTGGCGAAGACGGTATCGCCGCGCTGCAGATAAGCGCCAAGCAAATCCTGCAACTTGCGTTGATGTTCGCCCACCCTGCTATCGGGCAATTGCGCGCGCATGATGGTGATGTTGGTAATGCCCAGCGCGGCCAAGGCCTCGCTGGTTTCGGCCGGGCGCACGTGTGACAGCAAGTCGCTGCTGAACGCCGATTCGCTGCCGTGGCTGTGCTCGCCGTCGGATACCGCAATCAGCAGGATCTCATGCCCGCTGCGCGCCAGGTGCATCAACAGGCCGGCGCAGCCGAGCACTTCGTCGTCGGGATGGGGCGCCACGATGACGGCGCGCGAGTCGGGCGAAACCAGCGTTTCAGGATGGACTTGCGGCACCTTGGCCAGACGCGGGTCGTCCCGCCAGCGTGTTTCGTCGGTGGCGGGATGATCGATCGCGTCGGGATTTTCTTCAGTCAGAGTCGCCATTCTTCCTCTCCTGCGTTCTCATGTTCCGGCTGCTGCAGCGTGGATTGCGCCAGCGCCGCCAGGTCGCGTTCTGCGTGACTCTGCCGCAGGAACACCGGCAAATCCGCCATCATGCGGGCGACCCAGGGATCGCGGCATAGCGGCGCGGCGCCAAGCGCACGTCCCAAAGCCTGCATGACCTCAATGGCGGCCTGTTCGGTTGCCAGACGCACGCGCATGGCGAGCCGATAGCTGTCTGCTGTCGGCGCCGCATCGATGGCTTGCGCCGCCGCACGCAGTCCCGCCGCCGAGGCACTCAACGCCACGTCGGCGCGTCCGAGATGGGCCAGCGCATGGGCGTCGTCACGTCCGGCAAGTTTGTGGCGAAGGTAACTTGCCAGTTGCGCCGCCGCGCCATGCCAGCACGCCGCGATGCCGGCGCCGCCCTGCCAGAAGCCGGGCCGGTCGGTATAGAAGTGCGCGCCGCCGACGGCGATGCCGCGCGCATTATCAAAATGCACATTAACGCTCATGGTCCCGGACATGCCGACTGCATGCCATCCTTCATCGGTCACCGTCACGCCGGCCTGATCGAGGTCGACCGCGGCCAGACAGGGATGACCATTGCCATCCCAACCGCTGACGATGGCATGGCTGAGCGCATTGGCGCCGGAGCACCAGGCCTTGACGCCGTCGATGACGACACGGCCCGGGTCTTCAGCCGAGGCGGCGTGGATGTCAAGCCGGGCATGGGGCGGTTCGGCACACCACACGCCCCACACGCCGAGCGGCGGCGCGATGTCGGCGTCGGCTTCGGCGAGGATGGCCACGGCGTCGGCGTGGGCCTCATACAACTTCACCAGGCTCAGGTCGTACGCCGCCACGGCCGCCAGCGTGCGCCAGCGCTGCAGCGTCTGGCCGGAACCCGGCAAGCTGAGCCGGTCGAGCCCGGCGTCGACCATCTCGCAGAGCAGCTGCCCGGGGTCGGGTTGCTCCGGCAACTCCGCGAGAAAGCGGCGGATTCCATCGACGTTGTCTTTGGCGGAGGCGTTCATCAGACCACCGGCGGATCGGTTTCACGATCCAGTTCGCGCGGACCGCCGAGAGCCTGGATAAATTGCGCCAGTCCCTCGTTGAGCTGGTCGCCGGCCACATTGATCAAGGAAAAATCAACGTCGCCGGTCGGCAGCACCGTCGGCAATCCGGCGCGGTCGATAAGCTCGGCGCCAGTGTCGACCACAAGAATCGGTTTGCAATGGCGATACTGGTCCTTGACGAACTCGATCGCCAGGCCGTTTTCGCACAGGCTGATGGCAGAGGCGTCGCCCGGCGCGACGATAAGTGCGTCATACAGCGCCGACGGCGCCGCGTCGATGGTGATGTCGGCCTGCCACCCGTTTGCCGCTTTGCCGTCGGCTCCTTTGACGGCGCCTAGCTTCGGCGCCAGCACCCGGGGTACGGCGCCTTGCTGCAGCAACACGTCATAGATCTTCGACAAGGCTCCGACGTCAACACCGTCGGCAGCGAGGATGGCGACGCGACGCGTGCGGATACTGCCGTCGCCGGGATAGGCGGTCATCGACAAGGCCGGCGATGGCGCATAGTCGATTTTCTCCACCAGGCCGAGGTCAGGCGCCGGATCAGGCACCTCGAAACCGAGACCTTCAGCCACGCTCTCGGCCAACAGATCGTCGACGTTGGCCAGCAGCGACACCACGCGTTGGCGGATCGCCGGTGTCTGCACGCGCGTCAGCTCAAAGCGGAAAGCCTTGATGATGTGGCGCTGCTCGGCAGCGGACTGGCTGCTCCAGAACAGCTTGGCCTGGGCGTAGTGTTCGGCGAATTTTTCTGGTTTGGCACGCACCTTGTCGCCCTCCACTGGCTGCGGAAAACTGGTGAAGCCGGCCGCACCGGCCTGGAACGGACAACCGCCGCCCAGCGAATTGGGTTCATACGACACGCGGCCACGATGCACTGCCTGGCGATGCATGCCGTCGCGCTGGTTGTTGTGCACCGGCGCCAGCGGCGCGTTGATCGGCAGCTCGTGGAAGTTGACGCCGCCCAGGCGGCTGATCTGGGTGTCCAGGTAGGAATGGATGCGCCCCTGCAGCAAAGGATCATTGCTGAAATCGATGCCCGGCACGATATGCGCGGTACAAAATGCAACCTGCTCGGTCTCGGCGAAGAAGTTGTCAGGATTACGGTTCAGCACCATCTTGCCGACCGGCGTCAGCGGCACCAGTTCTTCCGGCACCAGCTTGGTCGGGTCGAGCACATCGAAGTCGAAGCCTTCGGCCTGCTCTTCCGAGAACACCTGCAGGCTCAACTCCCATTCGGGCGCGTGGCCGGACTCGATCGCTTCCCACAAATCGCGGCGGTGGAAATCGGGATCGGCGCCGCCGATCTTGACCGCTTCGTCCCAGGCCAGCGCATGCGTGCCGGCGATGGGGGTCCAGTGGAATTTGCAGAACACCGACTCGCCCGCCGCATTGACCAGGCGGAAGGTATGGACCCCGAAGCCTTGCATCATGCGATAGCTGCGCGGGATGGCGCGGTCCGACATCTGCCACAGCAGCATGTGGGTGGATTCGGGCATCAGCGAGACGAAGTCCCAGAAGGTGTCGTGCGCGCTGGAGGCCTGCGGCATGCCGAAGTGCGGCTCCGGCTTGAGCGCGTGGACCAGGTCGGGAAACTTCATCGCATCCTGGATGAAGAATACCGGGATGTTGTTACCGACCAGATCCCAGTTTCCTTCGTCGGTGTAAAACTTGACGGCAAAGCCGCGTACGTCGCGCACGGTGTCGGCCGAACCGGCGCCGCCGGCGACCGTCGAGAAACGCGCAAACACCGGCGTGCGTTTGCCGTCGCCGGCGAAAGGTGCGGCGCGGGTCAGTTCGCTGAGGTCCTTGTAGCATTCGAAATAGCCATGCGCGCCTGAACCGCGCGCATGCACCACGCGTTCGGGGATGCGTTCATGGTCGAAATGGGTGATCTTTTCGCGCAGGATGAAATCTTCCAGCGCGGTCGGACCGCGCACGCCGGCTTTGAGGGAATTCTGGTTGTCGGCGATCGCGACGCCCTGGTTGGTGGTCAGCGCCTGCGCGCCGGAGTCCACGCGTACGCGGTCGAGGTCGCCACCAACGGCGTTGTGGCCAGGAACCGCAGCGCCGCCGGTCTTGTCCGAGACGACGGCTTCGCTGACGGTGCCGGCGGTGGCTTGCGGCGAACCGGGCGCGGCAATCGTGCCGACGTCGGGAATATGCGGCGTCTCATCTCCGGGACGCAGGAACTCGTGCGGCTTGGAAGCGTTGTGGGTGATGGCGGCCGCCAGGTCGGCGCCGCCAACGATTTTTTTCAACAGGTCCGCCGGCAAGACCTTCTTGCCGCTGCCGGGACTGACCACCGCTGCGCCGGACATGGTGCCGAGCACCGATCCTGCAGCCTCATTGCCGCTGTTGCCTGCGCTGTTGCCTGATTTCTTTCCTGCCATGATGAAGACCTCTTTATGTATGCACTCGAAAACAGCGCATGCACACCACAAGGACGCGCGACTACGCCAGCCAAGGATGAGCGTAAAGGCAAAGCGGGTCGGGGCAATATAAGCGGACGCCTTCTTCGCGCGTCAGAGTTGTTGAAGGCAGCGCAGAGAAAATGCGGAAGTGGCGCAGAGGAACTTCGGCGTGCTCAGAACAGCACGCCCTGGCGCTCGTCGGCAACCGTCTTGCGGGAAGACGGCTTGTCGGCTTTCTTGCGAGGAGCACGCGGCGGTTCAACTGGCGCCTTCTGGTCTTGCAACCAACGCGCCAGCATATCGATAACATGCTGGGTCTGCAGCGTCGTCAGGGCCCGGCCCATGCCGATGCCATGCCATTTCTCAAGGCAGGAACGACAGCACGTCGCGGTCGCATGCTGCGCCACGAACACCGGATGACCGCGAAACGGCGTCTGTTTGCCGTCCTTGTCGGGATGCGCCGGCGCCAGGCGCGCAGTGATGAAACTCTCGGCATGTTGCAGCACTTCTTCCAGGCCGTGCTCCTGCAGGTAGCGGTACTCAGGCGGTTTCAGCGCAAAGCGCCGCCGAAAGGCGGAATGCTGCAGTCGGTCGACGATCAGGTCTGGTGGAAACATGGCGTCCGGATGAAGTGGCGACAATTTGATCATATCGCCTGCCGGGATGTAGCGCAGTAGGACGGCGCTGATTGGCTTGTGGGACTTCGCCGCGTCGCTGAATCTTTCGTCCAGGCCGGCGACGCAGGCCTGACGATCTTCATCCACTACCGAGTCTCTCTGTCAGGTCCGACAACATCCTCCCACGTCCGAATCGGAGGATGCCACATAGGCATGGCCACGCTGAAGGCCTACCATGATTGCTCATTCCCGGACATCGGCGCGGCGCAGGCCCCTCCTCCTTGTGCGGCGTCTTCCGGGGATGATCGTTCGGCGTCGTTTTGGCTTTCCTGGCGCCGGGCGGTGACAGCTTCAATGAGCCTTTCAACTTGAAAAAGGAAACATGATGACTACACAATCCAATCAGAATCGCGGCGGCAACCACGAGCAGCACGTCCGTGCGGGCGAGCAAAGCCACAAGAACACCGGCCAGCAGCAACAGGCTTCACCGCGCAGCGCTTCGCATGACCAGCAGATGAACGCAGGGCAGCAAAACCACAAGAACGCGAACGGCCCGAATTCCGGTAATTCAGCTTCCGGATCCTCTGGTTCCGGTACGCGCGGCGGTTCCAGCGAGCAACATGCTGCATCCGGCCGTCAAAGCCACAAGAACACGTAAGCGCAATCCTGCGCTGTCTGTTCGCGGTTCTTAGCTCCTATCAGACTCCCTATGCGGGGATAAGCCAGAAGCCGTCCGTAAAGGGCGGCTTTCTTATTCGCGGCCGCCGGTTCGTTTAGGCCTCCCCCAACGTCTTTTGAGAGTTTTCCTATAGTTTGCCCGCCTGCCTTCCGCCTACACTGCCTCCAGTCGTTCGCGTCAGTCCGCAGCATCTTTCCGTTTCAACGTCTCCGGCGCATGTGCGCCTTCCGCTTGTCCGTCTTTCATCAGGTCGCATCCTCAAGGACTGCGCCGGGAGTTCATTCATGCCGATTTTTTCATGCCGATGGTTGTTGCCGACGCTTTGTCTCATGAGCAGCGTCACTTGCGCGGGCGAAATTTCACCGTCTTCAGAACGCTTCGCCGCCCGCGCCGTCAGCAGCCTGTCCAGCGGCATCCGCTACAAATTCGGCGGCACCGATCCCGACAGCGGCCTCGACTGCAGCGCCTTCATCGCACTGCTGTACAAGGATGCCGGCGGCGGCGAACTGCCGCGCACCGCGCGTGAGATCAGCGAAGTCGGCGCGCACGTTGAGACCGGTGCTCTGAAGCCGGGCGACCTGGTGTTCTTCCGCAATGCACGGCACGGCATCGCGCATGTCGGGATTTATGTCGGCGGTGAAAACTTCGTGCATGCTTCGCGCAAGCACGGCGTGATTTACCAGTCGCGGCTCAGCGAGCCGTATTGGAAAAGTCGCTTCAAGGGCGCGCGCCGGTTGCCGCAGTCCTGAAATGCATCATCCTGAACCAATAGAAAAGCCGCTCCGAAGAGCGGCTTTTTATCGCGTCTCGTCAATTTGGAAACGTAAGGTATGGCGACTCCTACCGTTCTCGCCCCGCTTCCTGCAGTGATTTTTGCACAGGCGACAATAGATATTCCATCACCGTACGTTTGCCCTGGTTGATTTCAGCCACCACCTGCATACCGGCAGACAGCATCAGGCGATTGCCTTGTGGATCGCGCAGGGACTGCTGGTCCAGCTTGACGCGTGCTTTGTAGGTCAAGGGCGCCGCGACCGGTGCGTTACGTTCGTCCTGATTGCCTGCGCCGGGCGGCTTCGCGGCGGTTTCGGTGGCGTCGGCGCTGAGACGGGCGACCTGGCCGGTCATCATGCCGTATTTCTGAAACGGATACGCCGCCAGCTTGACCTGCGTGCGCTGGCCGACCTGGACAAAGCCGACGTCTTCGTTCTTGATCGACACATCGGCATACAGCTGCTCGTCTTTCGGCACCAGCGTCAATACGACGGTACCCGGTTGCACCACTGCACCCACCGTGGTCGTGGCGAGATCCTTGATGACGCCGTCTTGCGGCGCCTTCAGTTCCATCAGGCCTTCACGGTACAGCGTCTTGTCCAGGCTCGGTTGCAACTGGGCGATTTTGGCGCGCACATCGGCCAACTCCTTTTCCAGCTCGCTGCGATAACTGCTCTCGATTTGCGCGATGCGCTTGCGCTGCGCCTGCGCGGTCGCGCCCATCGCGGCGACGGTAAGTCTTTGTGCATCCAGGTCCCGGGCTTTTTCCGTCGCTTCGCGTTGCTTGTCGGCAGCGGCCAAGGGGCTGAAGAAACCTTCCGATTGCAATTTTTCATACGCCTGGGCAGAGCGTTCGTACGTCGGCAACGTCTGCTCCAGCTTGCCTTGTATGTGGACGGCACTGCGCTGCTCGTTGTCAACCTTGACCAGCAAGGACCGCTCCTGATCCAGGCCGTCGAGGAAGGCGCGATGATGCGCGTTGTACTGGTTGAGCACCTGGGCAAACAGCACCGGGTCATCATTGGCCTGCGGCAGCATCGGTTGGTTGTTCAGCTCGGCCTTGATGCGGCGCTCTTGCATCTTTTGCTGCGACAGATCGCTGGCGACACCGGTTTTTTCTGCGCTGGCGAGGGTCGTGTCTAGTCTCGCCAGCACCTGCCCGGCGTGTACCGTGTCGCCTTCATTGACGAGCAACTCCTTCACCACACCGGGTTCAGCCGGTTGCACGATTTTTACAAGTGTCTGCGGGACCAGCTTTCCCTCGGCAACGGCAATGATGTCTAGTTTTCCGAACATCGCCCAGACGATGAGCACCAGCACCAGGATCGACACCGTCCACAAGACGATGCGGCCGATATGGGTTGGCGCTTCCTCTTCCATCAGGCGCAGCGGATCATGCCAGCTTCCTGAAGGACGTAAAGGGATCACCTTGGCTGACGGCTGCGGGATGGCGTCCGAGTCCGCCGGTGCAAGTGACGCCGGCGTCGCGGCAGAAACAGATTCGTGGTTCATGGCAGGCCTTGCCGGGTATCAGGTTGAGCGTCCGTTTTCAATGCCACGCTACCGGTGGTCGTTGCGAACAGGCCGGTGCCGACGTCAGGCCGCAGCGGCGCAATCGTGACGTTTTGCGCACCTTTTTCGGTGAGACGGTAGATGGCGTCGATTTGCAGTCCTTTCGGCAGGCCATGCGTGATAAACAGCATGGTGATCTTGCCTTTGAGGCGATTGATGGTGTGGGCAAACTGCTCAGCAGTGGCGCTGTCAAGTGCGCTGGTTGCTTCATCGAACACCAGGATCTTGGGAAATTTCAGCAAGGCCCGCGCGATCGCGATCCGCTGTTTCTGCCCGCCGGACAAGCCTGCCCCGCGCTCACCGATCTCGGTCTGATAACCTTGCGGCAAAGCTTCGACGGCGCTATGGATTTCCGCCATTTTGCAAGCGCGGACGATGTCGTCGAAATCGGCATCGGGATTCGCCATATGCAGGTTGTCATAGATCGTCCCGGAAAACAGCGTGGTTTCCTGTGGCACGACCCCAAAATAGCTACGCAATTCGTTCGCCGACAAGGTGCTCGCGTCGACACCGTCTATGCGGATGCGACCGGCGCTGGGCGCATAGAAACCTTGTAGCAATTTTGCCAGGGTACTTTTTCCGCAGCCGGATGGCCCCATCACGGCAATACTCTGCCCCGGCTGGATGGTGAGCGACAAATCGCGATAGAGCAGCGGCAATTTTTCGCCGTAGCGGAACGCTACCTGGTCAATCTCGATCAGGCCGTCACGTTGATTGGCGCGGGAAGGGAGCACCGAATAATGTTCCACCGGCGCATTCATCACGTCGCCCAAGCGCGCCACCGAAAGGCTAGCCTGCTGGAACTGCTGCCATAACCCGACCAGGCGCAACATCGGCTGCGACAGCTTCCCTGCGAACATCTGGAACGCCACCAGCATGCCGATGGTAAATTCGGTTGAGTGCATCACGGTATAGGCGCCGATGCCCAGGATCAGCAAGCTCATCAGCTGCTCCAGAAAGCCGGCCAGCGTATTGTAGGAATTGGCCAAGTGTTTGGTCGCAAAACCGGCCTGCAGATAGCCGGCCAGATAGCCGCGATAGGTACTGCTCAACTGTGGCTCCAGTTGCAGGGATTTCACGGTTTCCAGGCCGGCCACGTATTCTGTGACAAAAGCCTGGTTGCGCGCCCCCAGCCGGAACTGCTCTTGCAGGCGAGTCTGGAACATGGGTGCAACCAGCAGGCTCAGTCCGACGATCAGACCGAGGATTGCCAGCACCAACAAAGTCAGGCTGACACTGTAATAAAACATCACTCCGACGAAAATAAGAAGGAAGGGAAAGTCCAGCACCAGCGTCACCGCCGCACTGGCGACAAACTCGCGGATGGTTTCAACGCCATGCAAACGTGCGGAAATCACGCCGGTCGGGCGATGCTGAAAGTACATCGGCGGCAACCGGAACAGTCGCTCGAACACCGCCGCCCCCAGCACGGCATCGACGCGGTTGCCGGTATGCAGGACCAGATACTGACGCAACCAGCTCAGCACCGCCGAGAACAGCATGAACACGAACATGCCGATGGCAATCACGATCAGCGTTCCCTGCGTGTGATGCACTACTACTTTATCGATGATGGTTTGCGTAAACAGCGGCGTCGCCAGGGCGATCAGCTGGATTACCAGCGACGCCAGCACGATTTCGTGCCAGAGCTTGCGATGCTTGAGCAGTTCCGGCACGAACCAGCGAAATCCGAAGGTGCGGGCTTCGCGCGCCTGGTCTTCGCCGTCAGGATCCGTCACCGCTTTCGCGATCGGCGTCACGCGTGTCACATGGCCGCTGTAGCGGACGTTGAAGTCGGCGACGGCGACCACCACCGGTTGGCCGACGCCGGCTTCGATCAACAAGATATGGCCAGACTCCATGCGCAGGATCATTGCGGGCACCAACGCGGGCTCAGTGCCCGACGACGCCTCCGCCATAGCGACGCCGGTCGGGGCCGGACGCAGCCATGCCACCAATGGCAAGGCCTCTTTGGAAAACTTTTCGGCCTTGCACGTGCGGTAAGCAAGCTGGAAACCGTAGACCTGCAACGCAGCATGCAACGCATCCTGGGTAAATGGCGCCGCCAATTGCTGCCGGGCGAGTTCGCCCGAAAAAGGAATACGGTGTAAACCGCACAATCCCTCGATCAGTCCGAAGAACCGATCACTTGTTATTTCTACCGACATACTTTCCCCAACAATGAATGGCTAATGCGGTACGCGCACAGATTGCCTTGCCCCTTGAACCGTCGACTTGTTTGTCGAGCCGGCCAGCCGTACTGTAAAGAAGAGGCGATAGAAATTACATAGGAAAACTCTCAAATCCATTTAAGAGCGCTATCGATGAACACGAGCGACATCGCTTTGTTCAAACACGACATTGGACTGGATCCCAGGAATATCAGGCAAGAGATACGCTTTGTTGAGGTGAATGCCGGATACGGCCTCACCTTCTCTCTCGTTCCCTCATTGGCGTTTACTGGTATGACATAGTGAATCTTATCGTCGCATTGGCTGTACCGGGTGTCACAGCCGCCATGCGCGTCTTGAAATAGCCGGCATCGAAGTTCACCTGGTATGAGCTGGTATTGCCGACCGGTGCGGCGACATAGGCAGTCAAGGGAATGAAACTGTTGAATTGCAAAGCGACGCCGACACTATCCCTCAATTGCAATCCAACTCCTTGGGCGGTCTCCGCTTCGGTGGGATTGCTCAATCTGATAACGCTATTGACGCTATCAACAATATTGACTTCGTCGACATCGAATCGAAATTGTACCGATCGAATTTCAGCGGGACATTCGTTGATATTAAGTGTAAATCTGGTTCGCGGCGTACTAGATGCTCCTGTTGCCGCGCTCGGAAAATCTCTTATCCTGCTCTGTCTCATCGGTACCGCGACGTCAGGGGTTATGCAAGTTCGGGTATTGATCGTGATGTCATTGAGAAGACGCATCTGCAACACGTTAAGCGTTCCCGCCTGAAACGTTCCATATGTTCCAGCAGGGATGACCGTGCCGGCCACAACGGGGCCGTTAGAGAACAACTCGAAGGCATAGGTTCGCCCGTCGAAATGGAGATTGGAATCAGCTGCGAGATCGGATGCAGCCGTACCATATGAGAACAAAAGTCCCGGGGCAGGCCGATTAGGACTTGTGAAGCGCCAACGCCAAAACAAGCCGGTATCCCCAATTGGAATGTTTGCGGTGCCGGCAGCTGGCTGGATGCCGCCAGTAGCGTTTCTGACACCTGCGCGGGTTGTCGTTCCAGTACAGGAAAAATGAACGCTAGCGCTTGGACTGACAAAGGGGGATACAAACAGCGAACCTGTTCTATCCCGGCCCAATGAGAGAGTCGTCACGCCCGGATTGATTGTGACAGTCTCCATTTTGTACGGTGAGAAAAATGTACACTCTGCTCTGGCGACCAGAGGAACGCAGCAAAAAGCTGCTAACAGCAAAACGATCCAATTCCTACCCATACAGCCTGCATCTGATTTTATTGACATATCACTCTCTCGACATTGCGGCAAACGAGGAGAAGAGCGGCAACTGCGCCGCACCTCTCCTCTCCTGACTACGCCTTGACGTTCTGGCGTTTCCAGGTGAAGTCATCGCTTGCCAGCAAGGCTTGCGCATTCGTTGCCGAGACGTTGCTCAGACTGCCGGTAGTGCCGTATTGATATGCCAAGTCTCCCCCGATTGCAGCCGTATTGCTGTGGTTCAGGTGGAATGCGAGCATCACTTCGCGCATGTTCCAGGAGTCCAGCGCAGGATTTTTGGCGCGTTTCTGGTCGAATATCTGGACAACGCTCCGGAAATCGAATTCCTGCACTTTCTGATTGCGTCGGGCATCGGTCGAGTTGGCGTCGTAGTCGCTGCCGCCGATCATCATCTGCAAGGTGGAAATGCTTTTATAACCAGTGCTATACCAGTTCTTGAATGTGAGCCCTTCCTTGTCGCCGGTGCGGAGAACCAGATCGTTGCCGGACTTTTTCAGTTGCAGATCGTCATACCGAATGCCATTTCCCAGTGAGACTGTGTTGGCACTGCTGAGATACGCGGAGATCACGTCGTCCATTCCATCGCCGCGATTAAAGCCGACAAGATGTGTCCCTTCTCCCATGCGAATCGTGTCGTTTCCCTTTCCGCCGACAAACATGCTGCTGCCGGGGCCACTCTGGAGAACGTCGTTGCCGTCGCCGCCGTTGAGCAGGTTGTTGCCAGCGCCGCCGACGAGCGTGTCATTGCCCTCTTCGCCGTGGAGGATGTCATTGCCGTTGCCGCCGGCAATGTAGTCATTGCCCTTGCCCGCATACACTACGTTATTCCCAACGCCGAAGGTCACCGTGTCATTGCCATCGGTCAGTCGCACACCGAGCGCAGCCATTTGCGTCTGATTCCATTTGACGCCATCGGCGAACTGGAACTCACTGATCCGGGAAGGTGCGTCGTTGACATAATGATTTTGCATCCGAACGCTGTCGCCGACGCCGTATTCAATGAGCAGATCATTGCCGTCCCGGCGCAGTCGTACATCCGTCGATTTGACGTCCACAAATTTCACCACGTCGATTGCACCTGTTGTCGCATTGCTGCCGGCGTTAACATATACACCGTTGTATACGTAGCTATTGTTGTTGATGGTGTCGTTGCCGTCGCCGATGCGGAAAACATACGTATCGCTGCCCTCGCCTCCGTTGAGAATGTCGTTGCCCTTACCGCCAATCAATATGTCGTTGCCAGCACCGCCATTAATGGTGTCATTGCCGTTGCCACCGACCATGTATTCATCGGCGCCGGTTCCGATCATTACGCCGTTGCCGATCATCAGCGTGGATACTGCATTCGCCAGCATGATGCTGAATGCATCATTGCCCTTTGCACCTTGCTCGATCAATTTCTTGATCACTACTGTCCCCATCGGTCCCACGGACTTGAGCGCCTGCGTGAGCTCATACGCGTCGCGTGTGCCCTGCAACTCATTGGCGGCAAAAGATTTTTTTATATTTTCCAGCGCGCCGCTGACATCCACCTGGATCGTGTCGCCCACCAACTTGAATTTGATACTGTCCGGCAGTGATCCGGTGCCCGGAGTTTGCAGGGTGAACTGACCGTAGACGAAGTTCGACAGCGCGTCAAAGGCCGAGAGCAGCTTGCTCGCCGCCGCAAAACCCGGAGACGAGGTCAAACCGAGCGTCTGAATGAAATCCCTTCCAAGGAATTTTTCGAGCGCGGCGAGCTTGCGCGCGTCGCCGATGTAGGGGCCACGGCTGGATGGGGAAACATCCTGCACGCCTGCCCAACGATAGATGATGTCGAGCATCAAGGCCTGCTTTGCGGCGACGTTTTTGGCGGCGACAAAATTTTCCATCAACGCCAGCAACTTCCCGCTCGAATCCTGCGCCATGGCCTGTTGCAGGCTATGCACGTTGCCGAAGCCGAAGATATTGGGGAGCGCCTTGACGCGGTCGCTGAGCTTGACGATGTCTTTTTCCTGCGTATCAACGAGGTCAACCTTGAACCAGATATCTTCCATCGCGGCGGTGGTGCCATCGGTCTTGGTGAAGCTGCCGATCTGGCGATGCTCGTTGCCGTTGCTGTCGACGGTCTTGCTCTCCTTGAAGCCGGTATTGAGACTTTTGACGCCGGCCGCTTCGAGCGTGAACAGTTCACCTGCCTGTACCTTGCCGTCGCCGTTGGTGTCTTTCCAGACGCGCAGTTCCTTGTAGGCCGCATCCTTGGCATCAACCTTGCCGTCCTTGTTGCTGTCCAGATCTGCCAGCGCGGAGAAACCGTTGGCGGCTTTTTTCCGGTCCTTGTTGACGGTGTTGCTGCCAAACAATTCACTGCCGTTGTCGATGTCACCGTTGCCGTTCCTGTCCCACACCAGCAGGCCATCCTGTTTGTCGACCCAGCCGGTTGCTTCGGCAAATCGGTTGCCGTCATGGTCGAAGTGCGTACCGGCGCTGAGACCGGTAGTTTTGACGCCGTCGCCGTTGAGATCCAATACCAGAGGACTGCTGAGTTTTGACGCGTCGATGAAACCATTTTCAAGGATCTGAGTAATCCCGTTGAGCGCCATGCTCAGATTATTGGTTCGCAGCGCCTTGAGCAAGATCTGGCGATCCTTGTCACTGATACCTGAAGTTTCGCTCAGTCCTTTGACCACCTGCGCCAGCGTCGCGGTTCCAGCCACCAAACGGTTGATCAAATCGTAAAGATCAATAGGTTCGATCGCTTTGACTTCTACTGCCTTGATGGCAACTTCTTTCACAGCAATCGACTTGACAGTGTTGCCTGCCACGGTGTTACCAGCCATAACGCACCTTTCAAAAATATGTAGAACAACGCGTGATTCGCGCGCTGTAGGCAGTGGACTCCACAACCCAGGCTGGCACCTTAGTGATCCTTCGCACATTCACCAATGAGAAAAATCTCAAATAACATGTGCGATCGACTTTTTCGATGAACATGCAAAGTCATTGAAAATAAATTCATGATGGAAATGAAATTTATTCAAGAACTCCCTGTCTTTTTTCTCTCGCTCCTCCTTCGTGACGATCCTTATGCGCAAAAAAAACCGCTCCGAAGAGCGGCTTTCAGTTCGTCCCCGCGAACGCGGGAACAATAAGGTATGGCTGTTTTTATCGCTTATGACGTGTTGCAAACGTTTACTGTTTGGCAACCGAAGCAGGCAGATGACGACCGTGGAACTTCACGTAGATAGCGTCCAGCTTGCCGTTGCGGTGGTTGGTCAATACCCAGTTGTTGATCCATTCCTTCAGGCGCGGTTGGTTCTGGTTGAACGCGATGCCCAGATCGAAGTCCTTTTGGGCGAATTTCAACTCCAGGTTCTTGCCCGGTGCGCGCTTGATCATTTCACCCAGGTTCGAGGGCGTGCTGGAGAAGATTTCGACCTGGCCGGTCACCATCGAGGTGATCAGGGTGGCGTCATCTTCATAGCGCACGATTTCGGCGCCCTTGGCTTGCGCTGTCGTCAGCGTGTCGTTGACGGTGGCGCGGGTCAGACCGATGCGCTTGCCGTTGAGGTCGTTGTAGTCCTTGATCTGGATGTTCTTCGGACCACCGACGATGATAGTGATGACGGCGTAAGGAATGGAAAAGTCCACTACCTTGGCGCGCTCAGGCGTGATCGACAAGTCGGCGATGACGACGTCGGCGCGATTGGCTTGCAATGTCGGGATGCGTGCGGCATTGGTGACCGGCACGATTTCCAGCTTGACGCCCAGGTCCTTGGCGAATTGCTCGGCGGTTTCGACGTCGGAACCGGCCGGTTGCAGATTGGCGTCGGCAAAGCTGAACAGCGGCGTGCCCATGGCGATCGCCACGCGGACCTTGCCGGCTTTCTTGATGTCGTCGAGCTGGTCGGCCATGGCGGCGTGGGCCAGGCCGGCGGTCAGCAGCGCAGCGATGCACGTGCGAGCGAAGATGTGATTCAGTTTCATGCAGGTCTCCTTGGTTTGATTGTGTTGCAATGAAAAGCTAACTACGTTCGGATCACAGGCCGTTGTTCAGGAAGGCATGCAATTCCGGTGTCTTGGGGTTGTCCAGCATCTCGCCCGGGCCGACTTCCCAGACGGTGCCCTGGTGCATGTAGATGATGCGGTCGGCCACGCGCTTGGCGAAGGCCATTTCGTGCGTCACCAGCAGCATGGTCATGCCGCCGGCGGCGAGGTCTTCCATCACGCGCAGCACTTCCCCGGTCAGTTGCGGATCGAGCGCCGAGGTGACTTCGTCGAACAGCATGACTTTCGGCGCCATCGCCAGCGAGCGGGCGATCGCCACGCGCTGTTGCTGGCCACCCGACAGTTGTTCGGGATAGGCGTCGGCCTTGTTGCCGAGACCGACTTGTTCCAGCGCCGCCAGCGACACGCTCAGGGCCTGCGCCTTGGGCTGCTGCTTGACGTGGCGCAGCGCCAGCATGATGTTTTCCTGTACGGTGAGGTGCGGGAACAGGTTATAGCTCTGGAATACGATGCCGACTTCCTGGCGCAGCTTGTGCAGGTCGACGGCCGGATCGTCGACGCGCATGCCGCAGACTTCGATGGTGCCGGAATCGACCTTCTCGAGGCGATCGATGCAGCGCAGCGCGGTGCTCTTGCCGGAGCCGCTGGCGCCGATGATGGCGATCATCTCGCCCTTTTGCACCTCGAAGGAAACGCCTTTCAGTACCTGGTTGGAGCCGAAGCTCTTGTAAATCTGATCTAGTTTAACGATTGCTGACATTGAGCTTGTTCTCCATCGATTCACTCCAGCGCGAGAGCGGGTAGCACAGTACAAAATAAAACGCCCCTACCAGACTGAAAATCAGGAAAGGCTGAAAAATTGAGTTATTGATGATCTGACCGGCACGCGTCAGTTCGATGAAGCCGATCACCGACGCCAGCGAAGTCATCTTGATGACTTGCACCAGGAAGCCGACCGTCGGCGGCAACGACAGGCGGAAGGCCTGCGGAATGATCACCAGGCGCAGCGTCTGCCAGCGCGTCAGCGACAGGCATTCGGCGGCTTCCCATTGCGGACGCGGCATCGCTTCCACACAACCGCGCCAGATATCGCCCAGGTAGGCGCTGGTGTAGACCATCATCGCCAGCCCGGCCGCCACCAGCGCCGGCAACGCAAAGCCATACACCGACAGGCCGAAATACACGATGAACAGCAGGATCAGCAGCGGAATGCCCTGGATGCACTCGATGTACACCAGCGTCGGCATCCACAGCCAGCGGCGCGGTGAAATGCGCGCCAGCATCACCGCGAATCCGCCGATGCTGCCGAGGATGAAGGCCAGTCCGGACAGCACCAGCGTCCACCACACCGACTGCACCAGGTAGAGGAAATGTCCCCAGGAGAAACTGCCGATCATGATGCGCTCCCGTTGGTGGTGTTTGTTGCTGCAGCTGCAGCGGCAGCCGGCTTGAACGGCGGAATCGGAGGCGGACGACGACGTGCGGCTTCCAGCGCGGCGCGGCGGATGATGCGACGGCGCTTGAACAGGTATTCGCCGACGCCCCAGGCCAGCAGCTTGACCAGGATCGACAGCGCCAGGTACATGAAGGCGACGACGATATAGGTTTCCAGCGAGCGGAAAGTGTCGGATTGCACGGTATTGGCGATCGCTGTCAGTTCTTCGGCCGAGATCTGCGAGGCCATGGCCGAGGCTTGCATCATCAGCAGGAACTGGCTGGTCAGCGCCGGATAGACGCGTTCGATCGAGGGTTGCAGCATCACGTGCCATGCAATGCGCCAGCGCGACAGGCCCAGGCATTCGGCTGCTTCGATCTGGCCCTTGGGCACGGATTCCAGGCCGGCGCGGATGATTTCGGCGGCATAGGCGGCGATGTTGATGATCATGGCCAGCACTGCGGCGGCGAACGTCGGCATGTGGATGCCGAGGCTGGCCAAACCGAAGTACAGCAAGAAGATCTGCACCAGGAAAGGCGTATTGCGCACCGCCTCGATGTAGGCGGAACAAGCTTTGGAAATGGCGCGGTTGCTGCCGCGCTTGAGGAAAGCGATCAGCGTACCGATCGAGACGCCGACAACGATGGCGACGGTCGTCATCTTCAGCGTCAGCCAGGCGCCGGTCAGGAAAACCGGCCAGTATGGCGCGAGAGGTGCAAAATTTAGTGAAAAACCCATGCCGATGATGCCCTTTATACGTGGCGTTTAATTCGGCGATGTAATGACAGTGGAGGACACGAGGAGCCAACCGACAACGAGGCGATCCACCGTGGAACGAAACTAATCGATTTTCCCTGAGCCCGCGACGCCGTCTGCAGGATCGCTGTTACCGGTCCCTGCGCTAGCGTCGCTGCCTGCGGTGCGTGCGTTATTGTTTTTGCTTGCTGTCGCTCACCGTCACTACTACCGTCTCCCTTCACCTCGTCCAACGCCGACGCGTTGCGCTGTCTCTGCCGGGTTGCCGGACAAGGCGGCTGTCTTGTTACCAGCCTTTGCTGCTTGTTATTACTGCTTGTTATTGCTGGCCGATATTACTGGCGTCGGCTGCTGCGGCCTGTGCTCAACTCCCGCTTGTCACTGCAATTGGCGGGCTCTGCATGCTCAAGCGGCGGCAACGATAACACAGATGTACGATAACATACAATCAAGAATGTGAAAGCAGGCGCGATAACTTTTTTTGGATTTTCGCCTTACCTTATCGCAATCCCGATATCTGTCATTTCGGATCGAACGGACCAGTGACGGTAAAGATGCCCCCCTGGTAGACCCGCACCGGATCATCGGCCGGCGGCAGCGGCTGGGCCTCAATCTTGGCGCGGAAAACATCGGACGTATCCCGCGCCTTGAAACCAAGGTGCGCGGCATAGCGGTTGTCCCACCAGGTCGATGGATTGTCCGACATCCCATAAACGACAGTGTGACCAACATCCGGGGTAAACAGGCAGCAGCGCATCAGTTCGGTCAAGTCGTCGTAGCTCAGCCAGCTGGCCAGCGAGCGGCGGTCCTTGGGCTCCGGAAACGACCAGCCGATCCGGATGCTGACGGTCTCGATGCCGTAGCGGTCGTAGTTGAATTGCGCCATGTCTTCGCCGTAAGACTTGGACAGGCCGTAGTAACCGTCCGGACGCCGCAGATCGCGCGCATTGATGCGCTCGTCCTGGCGATAGAACCCGGTAACGTGATTGGAGCTGGCGAACACCACACGCTTGACGCCGTGGCGGCGCGCCGCTTCGTAGACGTGGAACACGCCCTTGATATTGGCTTCCAGGATCTCTTCAAACGGTCGCTCGACAGATACACCGCCCAGGTGGACGATGGCATCGCAGCCGGCGACCAGCGCATCCATCGCAGCGCGGTCCGCCAGATTGCAGGCCACCACTTCTTCATGCGGCGCGGCCTCGTCGCCCAACGCCTCGCCCAGGTCGGATACGCGCAGCACGTCGGCAAACGCCGCCAGGCGCGGACGCAATACCTTGCCGAGGCCGCCGGCGGCGCCGGTCAGCAACAGGCGACCGAGTTTGGGGTGGTTCTTGTCTTGTGCTACGGCTCCTGCTGTGCCTGCTGCCCGTGATGCTTGGTCGGCCATGTCTGTATTTCCAATTAATCTGTCTGTGGCGGCGCGCTGCGCTGGGGCGGATGCTGCGCCGCGTGATACGTTGTCTTATAACGCAAGCAAGGATTATCGACTTCGCCTCGTTTCCTTGTCAAACGAAGTCGTTGAGAATTCGAAAAATATTTCATTTCGCATTGCAGCAAGAGAATGTCGCCTGCCGCTTGGAGAGAAGTCCAGACCTCAGAAAATACTTTAACTTTTAAAAAATTAATTAACCTTTAAATACAATGAATTATTAAATATACCTAAAGTTAAATGATAGATTGATTTAACCCTCGCTACATCCCTTCCTGCAATGCACAACCAGTCCGCCCTCCCCGTCATTCCATCCGCCGACACTCAAAAATAGTTATGAGTAGCCATTGGCACATTCAGAATTCACATTGTATGATGACTGATAACAAATAAGAGCAACGAACCAATAACAATACCTTCCGAGACATCTTCTTCAGCCACTTCACGCCATCATGACGCCACAAGAACTTAAAACCATCATGGGCTCCGGCCTGCTTTCGTTCCCCCTGACCGACTTCGACGCCAACGGCGACTTCAATGCGCGCGGCTACGCCGAACGCCTGGAATGGCTGGCGCCCTATGGCGCCAGTGCGCTGTTCGCCGCCGGCGGCACCGGCGAGTTCTTCTCGCTGACCGGACACGAATACCCGACCATCATCAAGACCGCCGTCGACACCTGCCGTGGCAAGGTGCCGATCATTGCAGGCGCCGGCGGCCCCACCCGCTACGCCATCGAATGCGCGCAGGCTGCCGAGAAAGCCGGCGCCCACGGCGTCCTGCTGCTGCCGCATTACCTCACCGAGGCCGGCCAGGACGGCCTGGCTGCGCACGTGGAAGCGGTCTGCAAGAGCGTCAGGTTCGGCGTCATCGTCTACAACCGCGGCCAATGCCGCCTGACCCCCGCCACGCTCGCGCGCCTGGCCGAGCGTTGCCCGAACCTGGTCGGTTTCAAGGACGGCATCGGCGACATCGAGCTGATGTCCTCGATCTACATGAAGATGGGCGACCGCTTCGCCTACCTCGGCGGCCTGCCGACGGCCGAAGTCTATGCCGCCGCCTACAAGGCGCTGGGCACGCCGGTGTACTCGTCTGCGGTATTCAATTTCATCCCGAAGACAGCCATGGAGTTCTACCATGCAGTCGCTGCAGATGACCTCGCCACCCAGCATCACCTGTTGCGCGAATTTTTCATGCCCTACCTCGAGATCCGCAACCGCATGCAAGGCTATGCAGTCAGCATCGTCAAGGCCGGCGCCCGCCTGGTCGGCCACGACGCCGGTCCGGTACGCGCGCCGCTGACCGACCTTACCGCCGCCGAATGCGAAGCACTTGGCGCGCTGATCGCCAGGCTGGGTCCACAATGACAGTCCAACAAACCATGATCAGCCTTACCCAACCACAACTACTCAAGGAGACAAGATGTTCAGGAAATGGATGTATCTGGCCAGCGCCATGGTGTGTTCGATGGTAATCGCCCAAGGTGCCGCGGCCGCCCCGGGCGCCGACGAACAGGCAGTGGCGACCGCCGTCGAAAAGCTGCGCGTGGCCATGACGTCGCAGATCGACCGCGGCGCATTGGATGCGCTGACCGACGATCAACTGAGCTACGGCCACTCCAACGGCGTGGTGCAGACCAAGGCTGAATTCATCGGCCAACTGGTCAGCGGCGAATCGACCTTCGTCAAGATCGACCTGACGGCGCAGACCGTCAACGTGCAGGAAAACGTCGCCGTGGTGCGCCACACGCTGACGGCCGTGACCAACGACTCCGGCAAGCCGGGCAATGTGTCGCTGAAAATCCTGATGGTCTGGAAAAAGACCGGCGGCCAATGGCGCCTGCTGGCGCGCCAGGCGGTGCGTTTTGCGGCGCCGACCTGATCCTGGGCTGTACATTGAAATGAAAAACCGAAGCCGCGGCTTCGGTTTTTTTATGGGCGCGCAGGACTCATCTTCAACCGACGATGAACTGGTAGTCGACCAGGATTTTGCTGTCGCCATCGAGCCGCAGAACCTCCAGCCCCGTGGCCAGCACCTCCCCGGTCTGCGGCCGGATCATTTCCCAATGAAACGTCACCACGTCGCGCAGCCGCTGGGCGTCGCGCACGGCGCGGAAGCGGAAGCCATTGCCGAGCACGTTCTTCTCGTACGAACCCGCCACTCGCACATACAACTGCTCATAGCCGCGTACCTCGCGCTCCCTGACGTAGTGTTCGCCGTTCTCCGCCCACAGGGCGCGGATTTCGGCCGCGCGTGCGGTGGCGTCTGCTTGATTCCATGCGGCCGCGTAACGGTCCGCCAGTTCCTGCGCCTGAAGCGTCATGTGATCTCCTGAAAATGCATGCCGACGAGGCCGGAGAACTTCCGGCCCCTTGATCGATGCACCATCCTAAAGGTCAGTAACAAGACGAACCATGCCTGACAGGGTATATTTATTGTCCGTTCGTCCAAATCATTGCCTCCATGGATCCGCTTGATGAAGTCTTCGCCGCCATGCGCGTCGAACAAGCCCTGCACGCCCGCCTTGAAGCGACCGCTCCGTAGGGCCTGCACACGCGCCGCATCGACGGCACCACACGCTTCGGCCTGATGCTGCGCGGTCGCGCCTGGCTGAGCATGGATGCCGAAGATGGTTCGCCTGCAGAGCCGGTGCAACTGGTCGAGGGCGATTGCTTCTTCATCCCGCGCGGCGCGGCCTACACGCTGCAGGACGACATCGGCTCACCGACCATCAATTGCGTCGACGCGGTGCGCAACAGCGTGGACGGCGTGGTCGTGATCGGCGGGGAGGACGAAGAGAAAAAAGCCACCGTGCTCAGCGGCTGGTTCCATGTCGATCAGCATGGCGCCCGGCCATTGTTCGAACTGTTGCCGCCATTGCTGCACGTGCGCATGGACGATGAGCGCACGCGCATGCTGCAGTCTTCGCTGCAACTGCTGGCGCTGGAAACCACGCAACCCGGCCTCGGTTCCGGGCTGATCGTCAGCCGCCTCGCCGACATCCTGTTTGCGCAGGCGGTGCGCGCCCATATTCACTCACTGGCGATGGACGGCGCCACCGGCTGGCTGGCCGCGCTGGCCGACCGCAAGATAGGCGCCACGCTGCGGCTGGTGCACCGCGACCTTGCAGCCGGCTGGACGGTAGAGTCGCTGGCGGCAGCCTCCGGGATGTCGCGCTCGGCCTTTGCCCAACGCTTCCGCGACAAGGTCGGCCGCCCGCCGCTGGACTACCTGGCGCACTGGCGCATGTTCCGCGCGCAAGGCATGCTGCGTCACTCGGAGCAGGCGCTGGCGGCGATCGCCACGATCGTCGGCTATGAATCCGAAGCCGCCTTCAACAAAGCTTTCAAGCGCCGCACCGGCGTCAGTCCGGGACTCTATCGGCGGCAGGCGAAACAGGCGGTCGCAGAAGCATCCTGAGGCGAATGCCGCGCATCGCATAGAATCCCTGCATACCCAAGGCGAACACAACGACAAAAAAACGCCTTACTTTCACCGACTGGAGACCCATGAAAAAGCTCATCAACGACGTTTCTCAGGTAGTACCCGACATGCTCAAGGGCCTGGTCGCGCTCAATCCGCATCTGGCGCTGCTGCAAAACAAGACCATCGTCGTGCGCGCCGATGCGGCGCAGGCGGCGGCGCGCGGTGAAGTGGCGCTGATCTCGGGCGGTGGTGCCGGCCATGAACCGGCGCACGGCGGCTACGTCGGCGCCGGCATGCTGAGCGCGGCTGTCGCCGGCGAAGTCTTCACCTCCCCCTCGACCGATGCCGTACTCGACGCCATCCGCGCAGTAGCCGGTCCGGCGGGCGTGCTGCTGATCGTCAAGAACTACACCGGCGACCGCCTCAACTTCGGCCTCGCCGCCGAAATCGCACGCGCCGAAGGCATCCCGGTCGAGATGGTGATCGTGGCCGACGACGTCGCCCTCTCCGCCCACGGTCAACATGCCGGGCGGCGCGGCCTGGCCGGTACGGTGCTGGTGCACAAGATCGCCGGCGCGGCCGCCGCACAAGGCGCATCGCTGGCCGAAGTGGCCCAGGTCGCGCGTGACGCCGTCGCCGCGCTCGCCACCATGGGCGTGGCGCTGTCGCCGTGCACCGTGCCCGCCGCCGGCAAGCCTGGCTTCACGCTGGCGGACAATGAAATCGAATGGGGCCTCGGCATCCACGGCGAACCCGGCATCGAACGCGGCGCGCTGGTGCCTGCCGACGCTATCGTGGCCCGCCTGCTGAAGCAGATCGCCGGCGACCTCAAACTCCAGCGCGGCGACCGTGTCGCGCTGTTGGTCAACAATCTGGGCGGCACGCCTGCGAGCGAGCTCGACATCGTCGCCGACGCCGCCTTGCGCGATCTTAGTACACGCGGTGTCGAAGTCGAACGCGCCTGGGCCGGGACCTTCCTGAGCGCGCTCGATATGGCCGGCGTATCGCTGACGGTCTTGCGTGTGGATGACCGTCGTCTCGGCCTGCTCGACGCGGCTGCGCTCACCAGCGCCTGGCCGACGCTGGGCGGCCATCTGGCAAAAACACCGGTGAAACCCGCTCCGCCGGCACCCCACGCCAAACGCAGCGACCGCATGTCGGCGGATGCGCGCCTGCGTCGCGTGATCGAAGCCGTCTGCACCTGCCTGACCGGGGCCGAAGACGTGTTGACCGATATGGACCAGCGCGTCGGCGACGGCGACCTCGGTATCAGCATGGCGCGTGCGGCGCAAGGCATCCGCGACGAGATCGACGAATGGCCGACCGAAAACGACCCGGCCGCGGTGCTGCGCGCCATGTCGGCGACCATCCGCCGCGTGGTCGGCGGCACCTCCGGCCCGCTCTACGCAATCCTGCTGATGCGCGCCGCGGCGACGCTCGACAGCGCAAAAATCAAAGATGCACGCGCCTGGAGCGCCGCCTTCAGCGCGGCCGTGGAAGGCGTTTCGGAGCTGGGTGGCGCCCATCCCGGCGACCGCACCATGATTGACGCGCTGCACCCGGCGGCACAGGTGCTGCAAGCCGCTCTGGATGCAGGGAAGAACCAGGAAGCAGCGATCAATGCCGCCGTCGAAGCCGCAGTCCAGGGTGCCGCACAAACCGCCTCAATGACGCCCAGACGCGGCCGCTCCAGCTATCTCGGCGACCGTGCCTTGGGATTCGCCGATCCCGGCGCCCATGCCGTGGCCTTGTGGCTGGCGGCGGTGCGCGACGCCTTGGCGGCTTCCCGCTGACCGACACCGATACGCGCATGCAGAAAAAGAGTTATCGCACGATCACTTATTGGCAGCAGTATCAGCGTTTCTTTCCGCCGCACGCCCGCGTCGACGCTGCCAATGCGCCTGAAGAAGAATGGCTGCACTGGCGCGGCGCCGAGATCCACCTCGATCGCTATCGTTGCGACGACACGCCGCTGACCGTGATTCTGGCGCACGGCGGCGGCGGTTACGGCCGCCTGTTCGCGCCGCTGGCCCTGCTGCTGCAAAAAGCCGGGTATGAAGTGATTGCACCCGACCTGCCCGGCTACGGACTGAGCGATTCGCCGTCCGCGCTGATCCGCTACCATGTCTGGGTCGATCTGCTGGCCGACATTGCCGCCGCCGAGAGGCAACGCGGCAATCGCCGCATCGTGTTGTTCGGCGGCAGCCTGGGCGGTTATCTGGCGTATCTGTGTGCGGCAAAAATGCCGCGCGGCGCGATTGCCGGCGTCATCGCGACGACATTGGCCGATCCGCGCCTGGCGCTGACCAGGAAACAATTCGCGCGCAATGCGCTGGTCCGATATGGATTGATGCCGCTGATGCCGGCGTTCGCCGTGCTGGCGGGACGGCTAAGGTTGCCGGTCAAATGGTTCACGAAGATGCACGCCATGTCCAACGACCGGACGCTGGCCCGGCTGGTGGCGGCCGACCCTTGCGGCGGCGGCGCGCGCGTGCCGGTGGGATTCATGGCGTCGATTTTCACGGTGAAACCGGACGTCGAACCGGAACATTTCGACGCCTGTCCCGTGCTGCTGGCGCATCCGGCGGCCGATCAGTGGACGACCATCGCTTCGAGCCGGTCGTTTTTCGATCGCATCAAGGGCCGCAAGGAACTGGTGCTGCTCGACAACAGCGGCCACTTTCCCATCGAGCAGCCTGGCATCGCGCAGCTGGAACAGGCGGCCGTCGCCTTTCTGCAAGGCGTCGCCGCCGACGTGGACTAGTGCACGTTGCGCAGCGCCAGCGGATCCGGCTGCAGGTAGACCAGATTATTGATGGTCGCCAGCGCCTGATCCAGTCTGGAGATATCGGCTGCGCTGGTGGCGCCCTCTTTCTTCTGCAACGGTTTGAGCAGGTCGAGGAAGTCACGCGACAGCGTGGCATTCTGCGGCGTGGTCAGATCGCTGATCAGCTCACCCATGATGTATTTCTGCACGCGCGTCGACTGGCTGGCTGATTGCTCCAGCGTGGCCTTGACCAGCACGCCCTTGTCGTAGGCGATGCTGGCCTTGCTGCTGGCGTCGTCCTTGATCTGGTGATACGTGTAGTTCTGAGAATTCTTGTCGGTGCCCAGCTTGAGCGGCACATCCGCCAGCAGCGACTCATGGTAGCTCGCGCTCAGGTGCGATTCCTGTTGCTGCGTGATGGCGCGATTGAGCTGGCCGCTGCCACTGACGTTGCTGCTCTGCGAAGTCTGGTACGAGAAAGTATCGTGCTCATCCTGGCGCGCCGGGTTCGGTGAAGTAACGTCCTGCGTCATCGAGGCGCTGAAATCGGCCAGCCCGGTCGTCATGCTCTGATCGGCCTTGTTGAGCCAGATCGCCGCCGGCGACTGCTCGCGCGCCTGCTGCGCGGCGTTGGTGACGTTGCTGTTCATTTCCTTGAAGGCATCCTTGAACATCGCCACCAGCGAGGCGTCGCCGTGACCGCGCGTCTGCGCGTCGTCGAACTGTTTCAGGTAACGCTTGATGGCCTCGCCCTGCTGTTTGGCGGTGCCGACGATGGCCAGGTTGCTCAGGTCGACGCTGACCTTGAGCGTGCCGGCAGGACCGGCCGCGCTTACGGTGCGCTGCTTGCTGTCGGCATGGAAATCGATGGTCTGCGTATCGCCGCCGAGCTTCACGCTCGCGTGCAAATCCACCGACGCCAGCAGGCTGGTATCGAACTGCGTTAGTCCATCCAGCTTGAGGCTCGGCGGATTGGCGGCAATACCGTCGATGGCGGTCTGGAATCCATCCGACAGTTTTTGCAGCGCGCCACGTTCGGCATCGGTCAGCTTGCCCTTGCTGACCTGCACCTGCACGGACAGGCCGTCTTCCTGGTTGGACAGCGTCAGGTCGACTTGCGCACCGGAAGCCGTCACGATGGTCAGCGAAATCTTGTTGTCGGTCTGGGCATTGGTCTGCGACCGCAAGGTGCTCTCCAGCGCCGATCCCTTGGGCGTACCGGCCGGCAGCGCCACTACCGATTGCGAGAAATTGCCGCCTTCGCTGTCGAAGCGATTGAGCAGCGCCGCACCAAGTCCCTTGAACCGCGCGCCCAGCGACGGTGCAGAAAAATTCCCCGCCATCATGGTGCTGACGGCATCGTTGGATCTGCTCTGCCAGGAGAGGAACTTGTCCGTCGACGGCGCGGTGCCCGACATGGAATACAGCTGCGCGCTCGCGGCCGCATTGCTGCCGCCCAGCGTGACGGAGGTATAGGATTGCGCGGGAGTCTGGTTCGACGGAGCGCCTGAAGCCGAGGTGGTCCGTGTCGTCGCCACCGGCGCCGCCGACACCAACTGCGCCGAGGTGCTCACTGCGGATAGGTTTGTCATATCGATGAATAGCAGCAAAAATTGGCAAATGGACATCCCGGATCAGGACATCCGCTAGCTGCTTTACGGTCGATGCCGCAGGAACTTTATGCCGCCAATTTCAGATGGCGCCCTGGTTGACGCGCCGGCTCAACATCTCCGCACTCTCCCTCCGCTCACTGTAACGATTTGCGAGCGTTGGCGAGACGTCGCGTGTCAGCAAAGTAAATTTCATCAACTCCTCCATCACGTCCACCACGCGGTCGTAGTACGCGGAAGGATGCATGCGACCGGACTCGTCGAATTGCTCGAATGCCTTGGCCACCGACGATTGATTCGGGATAGTCAGCATGCGCATCCAGCGTCCCAGGATGCGCATCTGGTTGACGGCATTGAACGACTGCGAACCGCCGGACACTTCCATCACCGCCAGCGTCTTTCCCTGCGTCGGCCGAATCGCGCCTGATGATAACGGGATCCAGTCGATCTGCGCTTTCATGATGCCGGTCATGGCGCCGTGACGTTCCGGCGAGCACCACACCATGCCTTCGGCCCATTGCGCCAGCTCGCGTAGCTCCTGCACCTTGGGATGCGTCTCCGGTTCGCTGTCGGGCAGCGGCAAACCGCGGGGATCAAAGATCCTCGTCTCGCCGCCCATGGCCTGCAACAGGCGCGCGGCTTCCATGGTCAGCAGGCGGCTGTAGGAGCGCTCACGCAGCGATCCATACAACAGCAGAAATCGCGGTGCATGCGTGGCGCGACCGACGGCGGCAAAGTCGCTTGCCAGCGGCGGCTGGAACAATGCCGCGTCGACGTTGGGCAGATCAGGAAGCGACACGGCGCCCCTCTGCATCGATGACGACTTCGCCGTCTTCCTTGGTGAACGGACCTTGCTGCGGATTGTGAAGAATGTCCAACACCAGCTCCGAGGGACGGCACAGGCGCACGCCCTTGGGCGTGACGACGAAGGGACGATTGATCAGCACCGGATGCGCCAGCATCGCGTCAAGCAGCAGGTCGTCGCTCAGCTGCGGATTGTCGAGCCCGAGTTCGGCGTAAGGCGTCCCCTTCTGACGGATCGCTTCCCGGACGGTGAGGCCGGCGTCCCGGATCAGTTGGATCAGGACCTCGCGCGATGGCGGCTGCAACAGATACTCGATGACTGTCGGCTCCTCGCCGCTGTTGCGGATCAAGGCAAGCGTGTTGCGGGACGTTCCGCAGGTTGGATTGTGGTAGATCGTGATGGTCATGATTGCTTCCTGGCAGGAGAAAGAACTGGTTTGGAAAGAGGATGCCTCGTAGCGTAAAAAAACAGCGCTGCACCAAGAGCAGCGATGCCGGCCAACGCGATGATGGCGCCGGAGTAGCCGCCAAGCGTATACAGAAATGCCGCAGCAAAGGGACCGGCCGCGAACGCGATGGTCACGGGCGTGGCCATCGCGCCGCTGATCGCACCGTATGCCGCGCGACCATACAGTTCGGCGGGCAATGCCCCGCGTACGATGGTCATGACGCCGTTGCCGATACCGTACATGGCCGCGAAAAGCCCATAAATGAGCAGCCATCCGGCCGGTGCGAACAACAACAGGAGCGCCGCAGGCAACAAGGAAATGGCAACGCGACCGACCTGCCTGGTTGTTGCACTCTTGCCGAACGTAGTCTCCAGAATCCGGCCCAGCACCTGCATGGGCCCAATCATGGCGCCGATGCCCGCCGCATGATACGCCGGCATGCCGCGATCATGAAGGATGGAAATCAAATGCAGGGACATCGCCGAAAACACCAGGGCATTGAGCGTCACGGCGGCGGTGATGATATAAAAGCCGGGTTCGCGCAGCACCACAGCAAGGCTGACGTCGTCTGCAGAGCGCTCCCTGCTCTTTGCCTTGATACTCGCCGCGCGCGGCAACAAGGTGTGAATCGGCAGGCAAACCATCAGGTTCGCCATCGCATAAATCATCCATGTCTCACGCCAACCGAAATGTTCAAGAAGCCATTGCGTCAGAGGCCACGACACGGTGCTGGCGAAGCCGCCGAAGAGCGTGAGCATGGTGATTGCGCGGCGGAAGCCGCCTTCGAAAATCTGCGTGAGGACCGCGAACGCAGGTTGATAAAGGGTGGCGCTCATCGCGACGCCGATACCGGCCCAGATCAGATAGAGGCCGGCGACGCTGTGCACGGTCGATAGCAGCGCCAGCATCGACGCAGCCAACACCGTTCCCGCTCCCATCAACAAACGACCGCCGATGCGATCGATGATGCTGCCGGCGAGCGTCGACAGCAATCCTGAAATCAGGAGCGCCAGCGAGTAGGCGCCGACGATCACCGGTTTGGAGGCTTGCAGTTCCGTCTGCATGGGCTGCATGAGCACGCCGTACGCATAGAACATGGAGCCCCACCCGACGATCTGTGTCAGCCCCAGGGATGGAATCAGCCAGGTCGGCTTGCGGCTTGCGCTATCCATGCTCAGACGCTCAAGCGCAGCGCCAGCGCGGACAGTGTCGCCAGCAGAACCGGAACCGTCAGCACGACGCCCACACGGAAGTAGTAGCGCCACGAAATTCGGATGTTCTTGTCCGCAAGCACGTGCAGCCACAAAAGCGTCGCGAGGCTGCCTATCGGCGTGATCTTCGGTCCCAGATCGCTGCCGATGACGTTGGCGTAAATCATCGCGTCCTTGACAACGCCTTGTGCCGTCGCGGCATCGATCGACAATGCACCGACCAGAACCGTCGGCATGTTGTTCATGATCGAGGACAGGAAGGCGGTCAGCAAGCCGGTACCGATGGCGGCGCCCCACACGCCATGCTGTGCGAAACCGTTTAACAGCCCGGTGAGATAAGCAGTCAGCCCTGCATTGCGCAGTCCATAGACCACCAGATACATCCCCAGCGAGAAGAAAACGATCTGCCATGGCGCTCCTTTGATCACCTGCCGGGTGGAAATGCGACGGCCTTTTGCGGCGACAACCAACAGCACAAGCGCGCCGATGGCCGCGATGGCGCTGATCGGCACGCCCTGGCCTTCGAGCCAGAAAAACCCGAGCAACAACAGACCGAGAACCCACCATCCCGCGATGAAGGTCGCATGGTCAAGGATGGCGTCGGCTGGTTTCTTCAGTTCCGCGAAATCGTAGCGTGCGGGGATGGCGCGACGGAAATACAAGTACAGCACCAGCAATGTCGAGATGACCGAGACGACATTGACCGGAAACATGACTGCGGAATATTGCGCAAAGCCGATCTTGAAGAAATCGGCAGAGACGATGTTCACCAGATTGGACACGACCAGCGGCAGGCTCGCCGTGTCGGCGATGAAGCCGGCTGCCATCACGAATGCCAAGGTGGCTTGCGGCGAAAAACGCAACGCCAGCAACATGGCCACGACGATCGGGGTAAGAATGAGCGCGGCACCGTCGTTGGCAAACAAAGCGGAGACAGCTGCGCCGAGCAGCACCAAAAGGACAAACAGCTTGGGGCCGCTGCCGCCGCCCCAGCGTGCCACATGCAACGCCGCCCACTCGAAGAAACCCGCCTTATCCAGAAGCAAGCTGATGACAATGATGGCGATGAACGTGCCCGTGGCATTCCACACGATGTGCCACACCACCGGAATATCCGATAGCTGGATCACGCCGCAGGCCAACGCCACCAGGGCTCCCGCACAGGCGCTCCAGCCAATGCCGAGTCCGCGAGGCTGCCAGATGACGAGCACCAGCGTCAGCACAAAAATGGAGAAAGCAATGGTCATGGTGTCCTCAGTCTTGACTATGAGTAAGCGGGCGTCCCTGCCACTTTGATCCCGGCGGCGCCTATTTTGCCGCCGTGCCGGGACGGCATTCCTGCACCGGCGAGCACACATTGCCGCCGCAGCAGTTCTCGGTGAGGAAACCGAGCAGGCCGTTCATCCGGTCGAAATTCGCCGAATAGATGACGAAGCGCCCTTCGCTGCGCGCAGTGACCAGGCCGGCATGCGACAGCTCTTTCATGTGGAAGGACAGCGCCGACGGCGCCACCTCCAGTTGCTCGGCGATCTTGCTGGCGGCCAGGCCTTGCGGCCCCACCTGCACCAACAGGCGGAACGCCGCCAGACGCGACTCCTGGGCGAGCGCGGCCAGCGCGGCGATGGCGGTTTTGTTATCCATGGCGATCTCACTCAATACAATTATTCAATTATTATTGAAATATTGGATTAATGCAAGCAACCAGATCATCTGAGCTTTGCAGGGCCTGCCGATTAACCACGTTCCGCTTGATCCAGATCAAGGAGTGTCCAGAAACCCGGCCGTAAGCCCTCCCCCGGGTATTTCCCTGCGCTATATTGAGGAAAACAACGAACAGGCGTCCACACGTCCACTGCCATGAGCGAGCTTCAACTGATCCAGCGGTCCCAGCCTCCGTCCCTCCACGCGATGAAGACCAGTTGCGTCAATTGCAGCATGCACCAGTTGTGCCTGCCGATGGGACTGGACGACTCCGACATGAACCGGCTCGACCAGATCATCGGCCGCCGCCGCCGCGTGGCGCGCGGCGAAAGCCTGTACCGCATGGACGATCCGTTCAAGAACCTGTACGCGATCCGGCTCGGACATTTCAAGACCTACCAGCTCAATCCGGGCGGAGAACAACAGATTACCGGCTTCCAGATGGCAGGCGAACTGATGGGCATGGATGCCATCAGCACCGACAAGCATCATTGCGACGTCGCCGCGCTGGAAGACAGCGAAGTATGCGAGATCCCGTTCCAGCGCCTGGAGGAATTGTTCGGCGTGATCCCGATGCTGCTGCGTCACTTCCACCGCATCATGAGCCAGGAAATCACGCGCGAGCAGAACGCCATGCTCCTGCTCGGCAACATGCGCGCGGAACAGCGCTTCGCCGCCTTCCTGATCAACCTGTCGTCGCGCTACGCAGCGCGCGGCTATTCCTCCACCAGTTTCCAACTGCGCATGTCGCGCGAAGACATCGGCAACTATCTCGGTCTGACCATCGAAAGCATCAGCCGGCTCGTCTCCAAGTTCCGCAAACTCGGCTGGCTCAGCGTCGACAAGCGCGAGATCCAGTTGCTCGACCCGGTCCGCATCAAGGCTCTTGCCGCCGGGACCGAGACTTGTCCGATGGCCTGACCAGGTAATCGCGCTGCCCGGGCAGATTCAGCAGGAACGCCAGCCCGCCGGACAGCGCGCAAAACAGCCACAGGAAAAAGAACCCAACGGTGTAAGCCGCCAGCCGCTCGCGCTGGTCGGCGAGGTTCAGCAATTCATTCGGGTCGAACCAGGCAAAGAAACACCCTTCTGCTGCAATCGCCGCCAGGAACGAGGCCCACAGGATATTCGGCACGATACGTTGCATGGCAATTTCCTCCGCGAATTTCGTTAATTCCGTTTTCAGCCGTCCGCCGGCTGGTCCGCAATCAGATCCAGCATGCGCTGTTGCGGCCAGTGCCAGACACCCGCGACGCGCCAATCGCGCTGCTCGTTTTCCAGCAACACCTGCCAGCGCGCCAGCTCCAGCATCGGTAATGCAATGCTGAAGTCGCCGTGCCCGTTGGTCTCGATCGGCAGACGCAGATCCCGTTCCGGCCGGGTGGGATGCGCCAGGTGCAATTGCAGCTTGCCCTGCAGCGGCCCGCCATGCGTCTGTACGTTGCCGGTCAGTTTTCCTGATGCGGCGTCATAAGCAAGATGCAGCGCCACCCCCAGCGAGGTTGCCGCACGGTCGCGCCGCAGGTCCTGGTTGATGGCGCGGCCTTCCTTGTAATAGTCGCCCACCACCATGGCGTCCTCGCGCGTCACCGCCAGCCACATCGTGAAGGAACCGGCCACGATCACCAGCGCCGGGCCAAGCATCAACAGCCAGGGCCAGCGGTGCATGTACCAAGGGCGAAAAGTCGGAGTTGCTTGCATGATTTTTCCTTGTCTGTGTCAGCGCGGTATGAAGAAGACGGCCTTCTCCTCCACCTGCAATCGTGAATCGTCGACGGCGCTCAACTCAAACGCCACTTTGTTGGAACCGTGCTCGCCCTTGCCATGCGGCACACGGACGCGTACCGGCACGGCGCGCGTGGCGGCGCCTTCGATCTCGACTTCGTCGGGCGTCGCCAGCGCGATGCCAGGTATGCCGGACACCCTGATCTGGAAGCGATGGGCAGTCTCGCCGGTGTTCATGATCTGCAACCGGTAGACGTTCTCGATCATGCCGTCCTCTACTTCGCGGGCCATCATGCCCCGATCACGGATGATGTCTAGCTTGAGCGGCGTGCGTAGCGTCAGCGCGGTAAAGAATCCGGTCACGATCAACACCAGCAGCGCCGTGTAAGCCAGCACGCGCGGACGCAAGACGCGCCGGCGCATTTCCTGGAGCGACAAATGCAAGGTCATGGCGCGCTCGGTCGAGTAGCGGATCAGCCCCGGCGGCAAGTCGACCTTGGCCATGACGCCGTTGCAGGCGTCGATGCAGGCGGCGCAACCGATGCATTCGTATTGCAGGCCTTTGCGAATATCGATGCCGGTGGGACAAACCTGCACGCACATCGAGCAGTCGATGCAATCGCCGGTCTTCTGCGCCGCCTTGGTCTTTGCGCCGCGCGGTTCGCCGCGCTCGCGATCATAGGTAATGATCAGCGTATCCTTGTCGATCATCGCGCTTTGGAAGCGGGCATACGGACACATGTACTTGCACACCTGCTCGCGCATCCATCCGGCGTTGCCATAGGTAGCGAAGCTGTAGAAAATGATCCAGAACGTCTCCCACGGACCCAGCGACAGCGTGGCGACGAGATGCATCAGGTCGTGGACAGGCGTGAAATAGCCGACGAAACTGAAGCCGGTCCACAAGGACAGCGCAATCCATGCGGCGTGTTTGGCGCCCTTCCGGAGCACCTTCCCGGCGCCCCACGGCTGGCGGTCCAGCCGCATGCGCGCGCTGCGCGGTCCTTCGATGCGCCGCTCAATCCACAGGAACATTTCCGTGTAGACCGTCTGCGGACAGGAGAACCCGCACCACACGCGCCCCGCCACTGCCGTAAACAGGAACAGCGCATAGGCGCAGATGATCAGCAATGCCGCCAGGTAGATGAAATCCTGCGGCCACAGCACAATGCCGAAGATGTAGAACTTGCGCGCTCCGAGATCGAACAGCACCGCCTGGCGGCCATTCCACTGCAGCCAGGGCATGCCGTAGAACACCAGCTGGGTCAGCCACAGGCAGACCCAGCGCAGGCTGGCGTAACGCCCCGTGATCTCGCGCGGATAGATGTCCTCGCGCGCGGCGTACATCTTGACGACGGCAATGTCCGGCGGCTTGTCCATGGTCGTGCGTCCTTACTTCTGTTCGGCGTTGGAAGGCGCGTTCGACAGGCTCCAGACATAAGCTGCCAGCACGTGCACCTTGGCCTCGCCGAGGAAGCTCTCGAATGCCGGCATGGTGTTGTTGCGACCCTTGCGGATGGTTTCCATGACGGTTTCGACGCCGCCGCCGTACAGCCAGATCTTGTCGCTCAGGTTGGGCGCGCCCAGCGCCTGGTTGCCGGTGCCGCCGGCGCCGTGGCAGCCTGCGCAGACCGCGAACTTGGACTTGCCGAACACCGCCTTGATCGGATCATGCGTCGAGTCGGACAAGCTCAGGACGTAATGGGCGACGTTCTCGACATCCTTGTCCGAACCGAGCGCGGCCGCCATCGACGGCATCTGGCCGTTGCGGCCATGCAAAATGGTGGTCTTGATCACGTCCGGGTCACCACCGTACAGCCAGTCCTTGTCGGTCAGGTTGGGAAAGCCCTTGCTGCCGCGCGCATCGGAGCCGTGGCATTGCGCGCAATAAGTCAGGAACAGGCGCTCGCCCATCACATGCGCCTGCGGATCGGCGGCAACCGCCTTGATATCCTGCTGCAGGTATTTGGCGAACAGCGGACCGTAGTCGGCATCGGCCTTTTTCAACTCGCCCTGATAGGCTTCACTGGACTTCCAGCCGAGCTTGCCTGCGTAGGTACCCAGGCCAGGATAGAGAAACAGATAAGCCAGTCCGAATACGATGGTCAGATAGAACAGCCACATCCACCAGCGCGGCATGGGAGTATTGAGCTCGGTCAGGTCGCCGTCCCAGACGTGGCCCGTGGTGCCTACCGTCGCGGGATCCTCGCCGGGCTTCTTCTCGACCTTGATCTTGGACTGCGACCACAACAGAATGCCACAGCCAAGGATGCTGATAATGGTGAGACCCGCAATGTAAATATTCCAGAAACCGCTCGTGAAATCAGACATGGCGGTTCTCCGAGGCATCTGTCGAAGGCGTGTCCATGAATTCGTCGGCGAACGGAATGCGTTCGGCTTCGGCGAAATCATCGTCACGGCGCTTGCTGAACGACCACCACAGGATGCCGATGAAGGTGCCCAGACTGATCACCGTCATGACGCTGCTGGCCTGAATCGTGAAAGTATCGATAGCCATTTGTTTCCCCTAGTTTCTTGTCTTGATTTGCGTGCCGAGGCCTTGCAGGTAGGCGATCAGCGCGTCTTCCTCGGTCTTGTCGACCAGCTCGTCCGGTGCGACCTTGATCTCTTCGTCGGTGTAAGGCACGCCCAGGCGGTGCAGCGCACGCATCTTGGGTGCGATGCTCTTCGGATCGAGCTTGGTCCTGGCCAGCCACGGATAGCCGGGCATATTGGATTCAGGCACCACGTCGCGCGGATTATTCAGATGGATGCGATGCCACTCGTCGCTGTAGCGTGTACCCACGCGCGCCAGATCCGGGCCGGTGCGCTTGGAGCCCCACTGGAACGGATGGTCGTAGACGTATTCGCCCGCCACCGAGTAATGACCGTAGCGCTCGGTCTCGGCGCGGAACGGACGGATCATCTGCGAGTGGCAGTTGTAGCAGCCTTCGCGAATGTAGACGTCGCGACCGGCCAGACGCAGCGGCGAGTACGGTTTCAGCCCCGCAACCGGTTCGGTGGTCGAGCGTTGAAAGAACAGCGGCACGATCTCGACCAGGCCGCCGACGCTGACCACCAGCACCACCAGCGCGATCAGGAGCCAGGGATTCTTCTCGATCCATTCATGGGAAAATTTCATTCGATGCTCCTGCTCATGCGTGAGTGGCGGCCAATGCCGGGATGCGCGCCTCAACCGGCTGCCCGTCCCGCATGGTCATGAAGGTGTTGTAAGCCATCATCACCATGCCGGCCAGATACAGCAGGCCTCCGGTGAAGCGGACTACATAGTAGGGATAGGTCGCCTTGACGCCTTCCGCGAAGGTATAGGTCAGCGTGCCGTCGGCATTGACCGCGCGCCACATCAGACCTTGCATCACGCCGGCGATCCACATCGAGGCGATGTACAGCACCACGCCGATGGTGGCCACCCAGAAATGCAGGTCGACCAGGCGTACGCTCCACATCTCGCGCTTGCCGGACATGCGTGGGATCAGGTAATAGATCGAACCCATGGTGATGAAGCCGACCCAACCCAATGCGCCCGAATGGACGTGGGCAATGCCCCAGTCCGTGTAATGCGACAAGGCGTTGACGGTCTTGATCGACATCATCGGACCTTCGAAGGTAGCCATGCCGTAGAACGACAGCGAGACGATCATGAACTTCAGCAGCGGATCGGAACGCAGTTTGTGCCACGCGCCCGACAGCGTCATGATGCCGTTGATCATGCCGCCCCACGACGGCGCCAGCAGGATCAGCGAGAACACCATGCCGATCGACTGGGTCCAGTCCGGCAGCGCGGTGTAGTGCAGGTGATGCGGACCGGCCCACATGTAAGTGAAGATCAGCGCCCAGAAGTGCACGATCGACAGCCGGTACGAATACACCGGACGTTCGGCCTGCTTGGGGATGAAGTAATACACCATGCCGAGGTAGCCGGCGGTCAGGATGAAACCGACCGCGTTATGGCCGTACCACCACTGGATCATGGCGTCCTGCACGCCGGCATAGGCCGAGTACGACTTCCACAGCGACACCGGCATGACGGCGCCGTTGACGAGGTGCAGCAGCGCCACGGCGATGATATAGGCGCCGAAGAACCAGTTGGCGACGTAGATGTGCTTCACCTTGCGCTTGATCAGCGTGCCGAAGAACACCACGGCGTAAGTCACCCACACCACGGTGATCAGCAGGGAGATGGGCCATTCCAGCTCGGCGTATTCCTTCCCGCGGGTGAAGCCCATCGGCAAGGTGATCGCGGCCGAGACCAATACCAGTTGCCAGCCCCAGAACGTGAAGGCGGCCAGCTTGTCCGAGAACAATCTGACCTGACAGGTGCGCTGTACGACGTAGTAAGACGTCGCGAACAGCCCGCAGATGCCGAACGCGAAGATCACCGCGTTGGTATGCAACGGCCGCAGCCGACCATAGGTCAGCCAGGGAATGTCGAAGTTAAGCGCCGGCCACGCCAGCTGCGCTGCGATGAAGACGCCGGCCAACATGCCGATGACGCCCCATACCACGGTGGCGATCGTGAACTGCTTCACGATCCTGTAGTTGTAATTGAGTTCTGTGTCCACACCCTCTCCCGGAATTTTTCGCCCATGTCCGCCATGAGCGATGTTGATGGGGAGAGAGTAGTTTTATGCGGCGCGACTGTCCTTGATATGCATCAAAATGGCGAGGATCAGCTGACGGCGTCGTCTTTGATGACGATTTCCTGCGCGGCGAGCGAATGCGGCGCCTTGTCGTCGTCTTGCAAGATGCGCCAGCCCGGACTCACCAGGTCGTCGAACTGGCCGCCGTCGGACATGCGGAAGAACAGCCAGATTGCCGCGAACACAATGGCGACGCTGAGCGGCACGAGCAGGTAGAGTGCTTCCATCTCAGTGCTTCCCTCCTGCCCTGCGCAGCCGCAAGGCGTTGATTACCACCACCACCGAGCTCAGCGACATCCCCACGCCTGACAACCACGGATTGATCCAGCCCAGCGCCGCCGCCGGAATGGCCACCACGTTGTATAGCGTGGCCCAGATCAGATTCTGGCGGATCACCGCCAGCGCCTTCGCCGCGACGCGATCGGTTTCGCACAGGGAGGACAGTTGTCCCGACAACAGCACGCAATCGGCGCTGGTCTGGGCCAGCGCCGCACCGTTGCCCATGGCAAACGAGACGTCGGCAGTACGCAATACAGCAGCGTCGTTGATGCCGTCGCCCACCATCGCCACGATGGCGCCGCCCTGCTGCAGCCGCCGCACGAAAGACAGCTTGCTCTCGGGAAGGCAATCACCCAGTGCGACCGGAATGCCTAGCCGGTCGGCCACGCGTTGCGCGACTTCATGACGGTCGCCGCTGAGCAGCACCAGGCTCTTGCCCTGCTCGAGGAAACGCGCGACCACCGCTTGCGCCTCGGGCCGGACCGCGTCGGCAATATCAAAACGAGCCAGCCAGCCGTTGCTCGATGCCAGGAACACGTAGCTGGCCTCGGCCGTCTCGTCGGCATCGGCTACCGGCACGCTCGACGCAGCAGGAATCAATGCGTGCACGAAAGCGAAATTGCCGAGCCGGCACAGCACGCCGTCAACCGTTGCTTCGACGCCCTGCCCTGCGGCGTAGCGCAGCGCGCTCGCTTCGGGAATATCGTGCAGCTGCCGGTTCGCTGCCGCCTGCACAATGGTCTGCGCCAACGGATGCGCACTGGTGCGCTCCATGGCGGCGGCAATGCGCAGGCAGTCAGCCGCGGACAACGTACCCAGCTTCTGAATATCTTGCAGCGCAGGCTTGCCGACAGTCAGCGTACCGGTCTTGTCGAACACGATGTGGGTGGCGCGATGCAAGGTTTCCAGCACATGCGGCTGCACTGCCAGGATGCCTTGCCGCAGCAGCCGATCGGTGGCCGCCGCCAGGGCTGTCGGCGTCGCCAGCGACAAGGCGCACGGGCAGGACACCACCAGCACGGCAATCGCCACCGGCCACGCGCGTGTCGGATCGATCACGTACCAGATGCAAAACACCACGACCGCGAACAACAACAGCGCCGCCACGAACCACGCCGCCACGCGATCGGCCCACAGCGCCAGTTTTGGTTTGGCTTGTCCGGCCCGGTTGACCAGACCGACCAGCACGGACAGCGTGCTGTCGCCTGCCGCACGCACGACTTTCGCGGTCAGCGCTTGCGCAATGTTGATCGCGCCGCCGGGGATGGCGTCGCCGACACTCTTGTGGACCGGACGGCTTTCGCCTGTCAGCAGGGAGACATCGACAGATGACGAGCCTTCGAGCACGATGCAATCTGCGGCCAGCGCTTCGCCTGGCCGCACCAGGACGACATCGCCCGCCCGCAGCCGTGCAGCTGCAACCAGCTCGGCATCCGGCTGCGGATAAGCCAGTACGCGCAACGCCGAAGATGGCAAGGACTGTTGCAGCTGGTCCAGCGCCGAAGCGGCCTTGCGCCGCGCCGTCAGCTCCAGGTAACGGCTGCACAGCAACAGGAAGATGAACATCGTCACCGAGTCGAAGTACACTTCGCCCCCGTTGGCGCCGCGCCACGTCGCCAGCGCACTGCCCGCAAATGCCGCGACGATGCCCAGCGCCACCGGCACATCCATGCCCGGAGTGCGGTTGCGGATGTCGCGCCAGGCGCCGAGGAAGAACGGTTGCGCCGAATACACCAGCGCGGGGACGGTCATCAGCAAGGCCGCCCAGCGCATCAGGCTTGCCATGTCGTCATCCATACCGCCCTCGCCAGCCAGATAAGCGGGCACGGCGTACATCATCACCTGCATCATCGACAAGCCGGCGATGAACAACTGCCGGAACAGCGTCTTGCGAGCACGCTCTAGCTGTTCGCCATGCCGCACCGGGTCGTAAGGATAGGATGGATATCCTATGGACCGCATGACGGCAAGGATATCGCTGGGCTTGCACGCGTCGACGCGCCAACGCACGTGCAGGCGTTCTGTCACGGCGTTGACTTCGGCGCTCAGCACGCCGGGCAGGCGCGCAAGACGCAGTTCGATCAGGCAAATGCAGGAGGCGCAACGAATATTGGCGATCGTATAGATCGCCGTAGCAACAGCTGCATCCGTTGCGAAAGAAGCCTCGCCGGCAGTGGTGACCGGTTCCTGGTCGTACAGCCGCAGTTCCGGCGGCATCAGGTCGCGCGCCTGGACCGTGGCGGCAAAACCGTTGCGCGAGGCGTAGTAGTCGGAAAAACCGTTGTCGACAATGCTGCGCGCCACCGCCTCGCAACCGGGGCAGCACATGGCGCGCTCGGCGCCGTCTATCGTCACCCGCCACGCCGTGCCCGGGGTCACCGGCAAGCCGCAATGGAAACAGGCCGCTTCAACCACGCCACGTTCCACCGGGATCATGGCAGCACCACCGGAGATTGCGCAACATGCGCCGGCGTGAGGCACAAGGCCGCCAGCCAGTCCGGCGTGAGGCCGTGGTTCGCCCGCAGCAGGCCGAACACGCCGAACAGCAACACCACCATTCCGCTCGCCACGCGCACGCTACGTCGTTGCAGGACCTTGCGCAACTGAGCGCCGAACATGCCGGCCGCCAGCAACACAGGCAAGGTGCCAAGGCCGAACGCCAGCATCACCGCTGCGCCGGACGCTGCCGATCCGCTCAGCAACGCGGTCAGCAACATGCTATAGACCATGCCGCATGGCAGCCAGCCCCACAGGCTGCCGGCCAACACCAGTTTGAAAGGACTGTCCAGTGGCAGCAGCAAGCCGGTCAACGGACGAAGCCGCTTCCACAGAACCTGGCCCAGCGCTTCCAGCCGCGCAAGTCCGTGCCAGACGTTCATGAGATACAGGCCCAAGGCCACCAGCATCACATGCGCCAGCACGTAAGCAATGCTCTGCCAGACCACCATGCCGGCCAGCAGCCTGGCGCCGCCGGCAAATCCGCCCACCAGAGCGCCGGCCGCGGCATAACTGCCGATACGGCCGAGATTGTAGGACAGCGTGCGCAGCAACGCGCCGCCGTCGGCCTCGGATTTCATGACGCTGACGGCCACGGGAAATGCTTTCGCGCGCACCGGCGCCGGCGCCATCGAAAACGCGCTGACGATGCCGCCGCACATGCCGATGCAATGCACGCTGCCGAGCAGACCGATCATGAAAACCGGGATCAGACTCAGATTCAGGCTCAGGCCGGTCATGGCTACTCAGATGGTGCGCGAATAGCGCTGCTCGTCCGGCCGCGATTGCAGATAGCGGTCGAACACCATGCAAATGTTGCGGATCAACAGGCGTCCCTTCATGGTGACCGTGATCCATTCCTCGTCGATCACCACCAGTCCGTCCTCCTCAAGACGACGCAATCCCTCCATCTCGGCCTCGAAGTATGAAGAAAAGGTGATCGGATATGCGGTCTCGATGGAGGCGATAGACAACTCGAAGTTGCACATCAGGCGCTGGATGATCAGGCGCCGCAGGACATCGTCCATGTTCATCCGCAGGCCGCGCACGATCGGCAGTTCGTTCTTGTCGATGGCGTCGTAGTAGGCATCCAGCGTCTTGACGTTCTGGCTGTAAGTCGATGCAACGGCGCTGATGGCCGAAACGCCGCACGACACCATGTCCGACTCGGCGTGCGTCGAATATCCCTGAAAGTTACGATGCAGCCGGCCCTGCTGTTGGGCGATCGCCAGGTCATCGGTCGGCAGCGCGAAGTGATCCATGCCGATGTAGACGTAGCCGGCGTCGGTAAGTCGACGGATCGCCAGCGCCAGCATATCGAGCTTGGCTTCCGCGCCCGGCAGCTGCGCGTCGAGGATGCGGCGCTGCGGCTTGAACAGGTGCGGCAGATGCGCATAGTTGTAAAGCGAAATGCGATCGGGCCCGGCCTGAATGACCTTGGCCAGCGTCTGCGCCATGCTGATCACGTTCTGTCCCGGCAAGCCGTAGATCAGGTCGATGCTGACCGAGCGATAGCGTTGTGCGCGCGCGGCCTTGATGATGTCGAGGGTCAGGTGTTCCGGCTGCACGCGGTTGACAGCGCGTTGCACCAGCGGATCAAAATCCTGGACGCCCAGGCTGAGACGATTAAAGCCCTGCGTGCGCAAGCTGGCTACACGTTCGGCCGAAACCGTGCGCGGGTCGACTTCGATCGAGTATTCGCCGACTTCATCCGAAGCGAAGCGGAACCAGCGCTGCAAATGCGCCATCAGGTCGGCCATCTGCGCGTCGGAAATATAGGTCGGCGTACCGCCGCCGAGATGCAGCTGCTCGATCTGGTTCATGCCGTCGAACAGCTTGCCCTGCATTTCGATCTCGTGCTTCAGATAGCTGAGGTAGATGCCGGCCTTGTCGCGATTCTTGGTGACGATCTTGTTGCAGGCGCAGTAGTAGCAGATGTTTTCGCAAAACGGGATGTGCACGTACAGCGACAAGGGATTACGACTGCCGCGCGTGCGCAGTCCCGCCACCGCCTGCAGATAATCGCGATAACCGAAGGTGTCGCTGAAACGGTCTGCGGTGGGATACGACGTGTAGCGTGGGCCTGACTGGCTCAGCTTGCGAATCAGCCGGGCGTCGAATTCGACAGATGGTTCAGCGACCACCGTCATTGCGGATACCACCATGTTTTTAGCTCCAGAGGCGGACGCAGACTGCGACCTTAGCGAAGCAAGTCTAGGTAGTTGCGCCAGGACATACCTTGACCTACATCAAAATGCCCGCAAACGCAGATGAATCAGGGTATTGCCGCAAGTCTTCTTGCGCCGGAGATGCGCTTATTTTTCTCTTTTTGATCGACATCAAATCCTGCCGTCGTCATCCCGCGTACATTTCGCTGCGTCGCAACTTCATTCACAACAATGCGCTTTCATCGAGAGAAGGCGCGGGGAAATCCATCATGAAAAAGATCGCAATGCTGCTGGCACCAGTCACCATCGTCGCCACTCTGTCCGTCGCCACTCCCTTTGCTGCAGCGCAGGAAAGCCCTTGGCTGGTGCGCGTTCGCGCCGTCAATATCAGCCCGGACAACAAATCCGATCCGGTCGGCGGCGTCGGCGCCTCGGATCGCCTGACGGTCAGCTCCAAGACCATTCCGGAAGTCGACATCAGCTACTTCTTCACGCCCAACTGGGCCGCCGAGCTGGTCCTGACCTACCCGCAAAAACATGACGTGCGCCTCGACGGCCAGAACATCGGCAGCTTCAAGCACCTGCCGCCGACCTTGCTCGCGCAGTACCACTTCACGCCTGCTTCGACCTTCAGTCCTTATGTCGGCGCCGGCATCAACTACACGCGCATCTCCGACGTCAACCTGCTCAACGGCGGCGCCCGTCTGGAAAACCATAGTGTCGGCGGCGCGCTGCAAGCCGGTTTCGACGTCAAGCTGGATCGCAACTGGCTGATCAACTTCGACATCAAGAAAGTGCAAATCCGCAGCGACGTTATGGCCGCCAACGGCACCAAGCTGAGCACGGTGAAGATTGATCCGTGGCTGATCGGCGTCGGCGTCGGCTATCGCTTCTGAGTCTGACCGGAGGACGGCGTTGCGACACGACGTCCTCCCTCTGCCATCCGAGCCGGGCAAGAAAACGTCTCATCCATGTTTTAAGGTCTTCATCCAATGCAGCATCCCGATTCAGCACTGATACCCGTCGATCCGCATGCGCCCATGCCGCATCGTAAAATCATCCGTTCCTGGCTGGCCCCCATCGTCGCACGCAGCACGCCGCTGGCGATTGCGCTGGTGGCGCTGGATTTCTGCCTGTTCGGCCTTGCGCTGGCGGCGACGATCGCGGTCGACAACATCGTCGCCAAAGTCTTGCTGGGCATGCTGACCGGCTTCATCATCGGTCGCCTGTTCATCCTCGGACATGACGCCTGCCATCAGAGTTTCACCGCCAACCGCCGGCTCAACACCTGGCTAGGCCGGCTGGTCTTCATGCCGTCGCTGACGCCATACAGCCTGTGGGCGGTCGGTCACAACGTGGTGCATCACGGCTATACCAATCTGAAAGGCTTCGACTTCGTCTGGCAGCCGCATTCGCTGCAGGAATTCCGGGCGCTGCCGCGCTGGCGCCAGAAGCTCGAGCGCCTGTACCGCAGCGGCTGGGCGCCCTGGCTGTATTACGCGGTGGACATGTGGTGGAAGAAGATGTACTTCCCGTCGCGCAAACAGATGCCGACGCGCCGTGCGGAATTCATCTGGGACGGCGTACTGGTCACCGTGGCCGCTGCGATCTGGATCGGCGGACTGGCATGGGCCGCGCAGGCCGGCGGGCAATCGTTCTGCACGCTGTTTTTGACGGCGTTCGTGGTGCCGGTGCTGTTCTGGAAGGCCATGATCGGCTTTGTGGTCTACGTCCATCACACCCACGTCGGCGTGGCGTGGTACCAGGACAAATCGGAATGGTCGGCGGCGCAGCCGTTTGTTTCGACCACGGTGCACCTGACCTTCCGCCATGGCATCGGCGCGGCGCTGCATCACATCATGGAGCACACCGCCCATCACGTCGACATGAGCGTGCCGCTGTATCGCCTGAAGAAGGCGCAGAAGCTGCTGGAAACGATGCTGCCGGGCCGCATCGTGATCCAGAAATTCTCGTGGCGCTGGTATTTCGATACCGCACGGCGCTGCAAGCTGTATGACTTTGATCGCCTGTGCTGGACGGACTTCAGGGGCCGTCCGACCAGCGAACCGTTACGAGCAGTCCTGGAAAGAGCAGTTGTGGAAGCGGCTTAGAAATTTTCGAAGGCTCTAAGCCGCCTTTGCTGTCGCCTTGCTCCTGGTTGTTTTGGGCTTGGCGGCAGCTTTTTTTACGGCTGTGGTTTTGGTTGCAGGCTTCGCCGCAGCTGGTTTTGCAGCTGTTTTTACGCCCGCCTTCTTGACGACGGGTTTCTTTGCCGTCGCCGGCTTGGCCTCCGGCTTCTCCAGCGCATCCGTCAACTTGCGCGCCAACCCGATCACACGTTGTGGATCGACGCCCAGGGTGCCGATCAGGAACTCAATGATTTCCGAACGCGGATTGGCCAGCGTCGGCTCGATCATCATCACCGCCGCCGACACCGCCAGCGCACGCTCGCGCGTGGCAGTATCGGGCAACAATTGCTCCAGCGCGTTGAGCGCTTCCACCGGCGCCACTGCCGTCAGGCGCGCCTGATCCTTCAGCAATTGCACCCAGTTGGTCTTGGGCGACACGCTTGCATGCATCGGCAACTGCGCCAGCAGGCGCGCCAGGCGCAGGCTGCGTCGCTCGAACGCGCCGATGGAAATCATTCCCGCCACCACGATGCGACACACCGCTTCGGCAAAGCCGCCTTCGGCGATGTGCGCCAGCGCCTTTTCACGATAGACCTCGAGCTCACGCAGCGCGCGCTCATGCGCGACCACGGCATCCGGCTCGTGCGGCTTGAGCCATGCGCCCAGTCCATTGGGACCGAACATCTGCCGCGTCATCTTGACGGTGCGCTCATCGCGACGGTCGCGATACAGGTTGAGTTCGTCGGTGATCTGCTGCGCCATCTTCTTTTCGAGCTGCTTCAGCGGATGATCGTCGGCTACCGTCGCCCGCTGGGCGCGCGCCTCGGCGGCCTTCTGGCGGATGAACGGCGCCATGAAGAAGCTGTCCGAAAACAGTTGGCGCTGCATGCGCAAGGGATTCATCTTGACCATGGTGTTGGCGATTTCGCGCGTGGCGCTCATCTTCACCCACGGCCGCACATAGGTCTTGTAGAGGTTGGCGTTGAATTCCGACCATTGTGCGATCGTGGAAAACATTTCCTCTTCTTCGCGCCCTTCCGGATTGATCTTGCGGATGTCTTCCATGGTCCGGTGCTGGTAATGCACCGTGTAGTCGCCTGGTTCAAGCTGGTCCCAGCGTTGCTCGTCCTTGCCGGCCTTGGCTTCGAGCTTCATTTCGTAGAGGCCCGGCGGCAGACTTTCGATGACGTCCAATGAGGTGACGAGCTGGTCGTGTTCCTTGAGCGCGATCGAACCGCCGACAAAAATGCCGAGGTGACCGACGCTTTCATGCAGCACGTAAATGATGGTGCGGCCGGCGGCGGCAATCGCGCGCTCGTCGCCCCAGGTGTCGATGATCCAGTTGAGCGCTTGCGGTGGCGGCGTGATGTTGTCGCCCCAGGAGGCAAACACCACGATGGGCGAGGTGATGTTGCGCAGGTCGATGGGCTTGTCGCCGGCCATCATGGTGCCGCGCGCGAGCTTGTTGCCGACGAACAGGTTTTCGACGATCGATTCAATTTCGCTGCCGGTCATGCGGAAATAGCCGCCCCACCAGCGTTCGAACTCGAGGAAGCGCTCGGCTTCGGTGTCGACGCCGGCCCAGAGGTTGTAATACTTGTTCCACAGGGTGTTGGCGGGATTGAGCTTCTCGAAATTCTCCACCAGGTAGGCGCCGTCGAAACGATCTGCGCCGAGGTCGCTGGTCATCGACGCCAGCCAGGATCCGCCCAACTGCGCGCCGCTGTACCGCATCGGGTTGAGCGTCGAGCTACCGGCCCAATAGGACACCGGCGCGCCGACGATCATGAGCGGGCCGAACAATTCCGGGCGCCGCGCATTCAACGCCATCATCGCCCAGCCGGCCTGGCAGTTGCCGATCACCACCGGCTTGGCCGGGCATTGCGGGTGGCGTTTGATGATTTCTTCGATGAACAGGGCTTCGGTGTCCATCACGGTCAGCAGCGTCTGGCCGTCTTCCGGCTCGGGCCGGAACGTGACGAAATATACCGTGTGGCCGGCGCGCATGGCCATGCCGACTTCCGAGTCGAACTTGAAGCCGCCGATACCGGGACCGTGTCCGGCGCGCGGATCGACCACCACCACAGGACGCGCTTCCTGCTTGACCGGCATCGAGGCCGGCGGCTGCAGCCGCAGCAAAGCGTAATTGCAGGGATTGGGGAGATCGTGGCCGTCCATCACCACTTCATGCTCGAACTTCAGCAACGGCGGCGTGCCCTGATCCAAATGCTCCAGATAGTTGTTGCCGCGATCGAGCAAGGTGTCGAGAAACAGGAAGGTGCGCTGGATGGCGTCGGTCAGATAGGCATTGACGTCGCCCAACTGCGGCATTCCCACTACAGGAGCGGCTTGCGGTGAAGCTGCTTCGTCTTTTCGCGTTGCTGCCGGGGTCTTGCGCGTGGCCATGAGTCCGCTCCTGGGTGATGGGATATACAACGTTCTCAAACATCATACCGAGAAAGACGTAATCACAGCCTCTGATCTCTGCGACAATAAAACCGCAATTCGTCGAATTGAAGCATAGACCGTCCAGCTTCGGTTTTGATGAAATCTGCATGACCACTTCACGTGCGAGCCGCGCACGAACAATATCGACAGCCAGTATTGACAGCCAGTATTAACACAAGGGAACAACGCATGGAACTCAAGAGCCTCGTCGACCAGCCCAACAAGCTGCCAACCGTCCCCAAAGTCGTTCAGCAACTGATCGAGAGTTTCAACTCCGAAGACATCTCCGCCAATGAGATCGCGCACCTGATCGCCGGCGACCCGGCGCTATCGGCCAAGCTGTTGCGCCTGGCCAATTCGGCTTACTTCCATGTCTCGCGCACCGTCGGCACGGTCGATGACGCGCTGCGCATGCTCGGCTTCGTGATGGTGCGCAACCTGGTGCTGGGCAACGGCATGGTGGCCGCCTTCAAGAACACCAAGGGCATGGATCTGCAGGATTTCTGGCGCTACAACCTCTACACCGCCTGCGCTGCGCGCTGGCTGGCGCATCAGGGCGGCGACAACGGCGACGCCGCCTTCACGCTGGGCATGATGCACGGCATCGGCCAGTTGCAGCTGCATGCAGTCGCGGCAGCCGAAGTCGCGCCGCTGGACAAGCAACTCAACGTGCTCGACGCCGGCCGCGCCGAACTGGAAAAGGCAAAACTCGGTTTCCACTTTGCCGACGTGTCGGCTGAACTGGCGAAAATCTGGAATTTTCCCGAAGCTCTCTCCAGCGCACTCAAGGACATCCCCGCTCCGCTCGCCTCGACGCCGTTCGACCGCATGGCCGGCTGGGTGCATCTGGGTGCCTGGCGCGCCCGCACAGAAGTACTCGACCTGAGCGACGAAGACATGGCGGCCAGCTATCCTGCCGCCGTCGCCAAACGCCTCGGCGTTGATGCCGGCTGGACGCCGGCAAGCGGCGGCAAGAGCGATCAGGATAAGGCGATGCCGGCCTTGAAGGAGTTGACGGCCGGGCTGGATGCGATGCTGGAATAGTCCTCTCTGCGCTCTTAAAAACAACAAAACATACTCATTAGTACGCCTCAGGAATCGCCCGATATCCATTCTGTACGAGCGTGCCAAAATGGCTTCATGAACAACCGGTAAGCAAGACGCAACGGCTGCATGCGCTGTATCAGGCTTTTCCGGATGTGGATGGACTCAGCCAACAGGCTGAGTTCCTACTTTGTGAAGGCGCTGAGCATGCAAGGCTTACAACAATCCGACATCCTACTGGTGGACGACAGCTCGGAGGTGGCAGAATTGACGAGGTTCGCCATCCTGCGCAAGAAACTCACCGACAAATGGACTTGGTTCAACGATCCGGAAACCGCTTCGGATTTCCTGTTCAATGATGAATACGCGGCGCGCCGTGACCTGCATCCCTTTCTGATCCTGCTGGACCTGAACATGCCACGCCTGAGCGGCCACGATCTGCTGCGCATGCTCAAGGGCAACAAGAGCACCTTGCACATCCCGGTGGTGATGTTTTCAACCTCGACCGACCGCGAGGACATCCGCAAGAGTTACGAGTTGGGCGCCAACGGCTACCTGTACAAGGCCACCGATGCGGGCCAGATGATGGATACCGTAGTCGACGCGGTGTCTTACTGGACGACGCGCAACCTGCCGGTGCGATGACGATGAACCGGCTAAACCAAGAGCCGCTCAACCAGGTGATGCGGCTCTTTTTTTGTGTATTCCTTTACGACAGAAATGTGCTCTCACGACCGGACGGCTGCGGTGGCGCAGACGCTGATTGCTCCTTCACCTTGCGCTTCTGCGCCACGCGCGCCTTGCGCTTGCGCATCCAGATCACTACGCCGGTCACCGACAGCATCGCCACCAGCGCGCCCATGAAGGAAATGAAGATGCGGCCCGGCAAGCCGAGGATACGTCCCGAATGCAAGGGGAACTGCACCTGGATGAACAGGTCGCCGGCGCTGCCCGTACCCGGAATGCGCGTGCCGGCCGGTGCGCCGGTGGCGGCATCGAAGTACAGCCAGGCGTTGCCCAGGCCGACGTCGCCGTGGTCGTTGCCGGCTTCAAAGAATCCCACGCCGTACAAGCCGAACATGGAGGAATAGAACACGCCGCCGGCCGGCACGTCGAAACCACGGCGCTTGCCTTCTGCAATCGCCAGCTGCGTGACCTGTTCGCGCGACATCTTAGGCTCGACCACCTTGTCCGGCGCCACCGGCGTGCGTGTGTCGAAGGCGGTCGGCGTGACCGTCGAGAACATCTTGACGATCGGCGTCATGACCTGATTGTTGAGATTCATCGACACCGAAGTCACCGCCAGGATCAGCAGCAAACCCCATACCCACACGCCGCCCGAGCGATGCAGGTCGAAGTTGAGCTTGTGGCCGCCGTCCTTCCAGCGAAAGGCAAACGACTTGCGCCAGCTTTTCCGGTTGGGGAAAGACAGCCACAGCGCAATAAAACAATCCAGCGCCCAGACGATGCCGATGATGCCCATCAGCCAGATGCCCAGTTCGATTCCGCCGACGTCGGGAAGATGCATGGTGTAGTGCAGCTTATAGAGGAATGGCAGCAGGTTTTCCGGACTCAGCGAAATTGCGCCCCACATGCGCTTGCCCTGGATTTCAGCGGTGACGGGGTCGACCGCGATCTGGTTGTAGCCGAGTTCATAGGGCTTGCCGGTGGCCGGATCGAGGCGCGGCTCGATCATCATGGTGCTGGTGTGGCCGGGCTCGCTCTCGTTCATCACGTAAGTGACGCGCAGCTTCGGCTCGCGCGCTTCAATGATGTTGGCCAGTTCGAGGCCTGGCTTGGGCGTTCCGGCTACGGTGCCGCCAGCGGCGCTGTTGGCGTGGAACAACGTGGGATTGAGCGCGGCGTCGAGTTCATGGTCCCAGGAAATGATCGCACCGGTGGCGCCTGAGATGAACAGGAATACGGCCACACCGAGGCCGAACCAGCGATGCAGGAGGACGAGAACAGCACGCATAAAATCGCTTCAAAATATAAGCCGAAACGGTCTTGCGCCTTGATGAACGCAAGACCGCGGCCATTGGCTCATTCAAAGCGCAATCGACCTGGCTGGCAGTGGATCGGAAGTCATTGATAAGAATGCTTCTCATTTTAATCCATGCAGCTGCCGTATCACAATCCCTGCTGGCGCAAAGAGCGGGTCCGGGCTTGATGTCTTCCGACTGTTGTTCTTAGTTCGGTCTTGCGCCGAACAGATGCAGTTGGGCGTATTGCAGCAGCATGATGGTCTTGCCGTCGGCTATTTCTCCTTCGGCAATCATCATCAACGCTTGCTGGATTGGCACTTCCAACACCTCGATATCCTCCCCTTCGGCGACATTGCCGCCACCCTCACCTGCGCGCGCATCCGCCGTGTATTCACCGACGAAAAAATGCAGCTTTTCGGTGACTGAACCGGGACTCATAAATACCTCGAACACCTTGCGCACGTCGCCGACGCGATAGCCGGTTTCTTCTTCGGCCTCGGCACGGATGCGCTGTTCCGGGCTGGCGTTGTCGAGCAGGCCGGCCGGCGTTTCGACAAGAAAGCCGTCGTGACCGTCGCGATAAGTCGGGAACCGGAATTGCCGGATCAGGATGACGCTGCGCCGCTCCAGGTTGTACAGCAGGATGGTGGCGCCGTTGCCGCGGTCATAGGTTTCGCGGTTGAGCGTCTGCCAGATGCCGTCGGCGCGGCGATAGTCGAAAGTGGTCTTCTTGAGCAGGTACCAGTCGTCGGACAAGACCTCGACATTGCGGATGCGAACGCGCTCGTTTTCCATCGTTTTACTCCTGTGCAGTGAATTCGTCGGGCGGCAAACCGGCGGATTTCTTGCAGGATTTTGCACGCTTTATTTAAAATATCATGCAATATCCGGAATAATCAAGAATATTCGTGCAATAATGACGCCATTATTTACATGAAACTGCACGAATTTGCGCATCTTCTTGTACACTGCGCGACTTCCTCCACCAGACCGGACCCACACAGCATGCTGACCAGCCAACGAAAAAAGCACCTGCTCGACCTGCTCAGCCGCGACGGCCGTATCGTCGCCAAACCGGTGAGCGAGCAGCTGGAAGTGTCCGAAGACACCATCCGGCGCGATCTGCGCGAGTTGGCCAAGGAAGGCTTGCTGCGGCGTGTCCATGGCGGCGCCTTGCCGCTGCTGGGTACGCCGGCGATGGTGATGTTCGCCAACCGCCAGCACATCGAGCCCGGCGCCAAGGCCGACATCGGCCGCGCGGCCGCAGCGCTGGTGTTGCCCGGCCAGGTGGTGTTCATTGACGGCGGCACCACCTGCGTCCAGATGGCGCGTCATCTGGCACCCGACCTGCAGGCAACCGTCGTCACGCACAGCCCGTCGATCGCAGTGGAGCTGTCCAATCACGCGCATATCGACGTCATCATCATCGGCGGCAAGCTGTTCAAGCATTCGGTGGTGGCGATGGGCAGCGGCACCGTGGACGAGATCGCACGCGTACGCGCAGACCAGTATTTCATGGGCGTCTGCAGCCTGCATCCGCGCACCGGCATCACCTCGCTCGACTTCGATGAAGCCGGCATCAAACGCGCCTTCAGCCGCGCCGCCGCCGACACCGTGGTGCTGGCGTCACCGGACAAGCTCGACACCACCTCGCCGTTCGAAATCGTGCCACTGGCCGAGGTCAGCCGCATCGTGGTCAACCGCGACACTGCCGCCGAGCTGATCGCGCCGTATCAGGCGCAAGGTATAGACGTCACCCTAGCGTGAGCCGTACTGCGCTCCCGAGCCGCGTTCAAAAAACGTTTTTGCAACACTGCCAGCTTCCTGTCAGCACCTGCATATCCCCTTTGAATTGCAAGAAGAAAAATTATCAAAAAATACACAAATAACAACTAGGTTTGTTTGAACAAAGTTATCTTTCATGCAATTCTGTGAGCAACTGCCCGCTACTGCGGACGGCAAACGAAGCGCCAGTAAAACCGAGGCGCCGACTCACAAAAAAGCGGGGAGAAACGTAATGAAATGGTTCTACAACTTGAAGATCGCCACCAAGCTGATCGCAGCCTTTCTATCCGTGATCGTGCTGGCGACAGCCCTGGGCATCTTCGCCATCAGCCAGCTCGACAAGGTCAACCGCGCGTCCACCGACATCGCCACCAACTGGCTGCCGACCATCCGCACGTTGGCGCAACTGAAATTCACCACCGCGCGTATCCGCAGCTTTGAACAGCAGCATATCCTCGCCGCCGATGCCAAGGAGTTCGAGGAGATCGAGCAAAGCGCCAACAAGCAGCTCGACGCCCTGGCCGGCCTGCGAAAAAAATACGAAAGCCAGATCACCGAACCCGAGGAACGCGCCATCTACCCCGAAGTCAGCAAAATGCTGGACGTCGTGGTCGCCGAGCATCCCAAGATCATCGCCCTGTCGCGCGACAACAAGAACGCCGAAGCGCGCGCGCTCATGAAGGGCGAATCGACCAAAAACTACCGCAAGGCCGTCGAGCTCCTCGATCAGCTGAGCACCATCAACGAGCATGGCTCGGATGTCTCCAACAAGCTGGCGGATGACACCTACAGCAACGCGCGGCTGTGGATCATCGGCATGCTGGTCCTGTGCATCGTCGCGGCAATGACGCTGGCGATCATGGTGGCGCGGATCATTTCACGCCCGCTGACGGAAGCCGTCAAAGTCGCCCGCCAGGTTGCCGACGGCGACCTGACCGCCGACATCCGGCAGGACAGCGAAGACGAAACCGGGCAGTTGCTCGGCGCGCTCAAGCAGATGAACGACAACCTGCTGCGCATCGTGGGCAGCGTGCGCCAGGGCACCGACACCATCGCCACGGCCTCCAGCGAAATCGCCTCGGGCAACCTCGACCTGTCGTCGCGCACCGAAGAACAGGCCGGCTCGCTCGAAGAAACCGCCTCGGCGATGGAAGAACTGACCTCCACCGTCAAGCAGAACGCCGACAACGCGCGCCAGGCCAACCAGCTGGCGACGACCGCCTCCGAAGTCGCGGTCCAGGGCGGCGCCGTGGTCGGCAAGGTGGTCGACACCATGGGCTCGATCAATGAGTCCTCACGCAAGATCTTCGACATCATCAGCGTGATTGACGGCATTGCCTTCCAAACCAATATCCTGGCCCTGAACGCCGCCGTCGAAGCCGCCCGCGCCGGCGAGCAAGGGCGCGGTTTCGCCGTGGTGGCGTCGGAAGTGCGCAGCCTGGCGCAGCGCTCGTCGGCCGCCGCGAAGGAAATCAAGACCCTCATCGACGACTCCGTCGCCAAGGTGGACGTGGGCAGCAAGCTGGTGGAACAGGCCGGATCGACCATGGATGAAGTGGTCAGCAGCGTCAAACGCGTGACCGATATCGTCGGGGAAATCTCGTCGGCCACCCAGGAGCAAAGCACCGGACTGGAACAGATCAACCGGGCCATTGCGCAGATGGACGAAGTCACCCAGCAGAATGCCGCGCTGGTGGAAGAAGCCGCTGCCGCCGCGCAGTCGCTGCAGGAGCAAGCGGGCAAGCTGGCGCAGACCGTCAGCGTCTTCAAGCTGGACGGCAACGCCGCCATGCCGTCCGCTGTGGCCAGGGCCATGCCCAGCCGCCCTGCCGCTGCCCCCAAGGCCCCGGCCCGGCCGGCGCTGCGCGCAGTCGGAGAACCGGTGCACAACAAGACCGCCAGCCCTGCTCTCACGCATGACGAAGGAGCGTGGGAACAGTTTTAAGACTGCGGCAGCGGTAAGGCTTACTTCAGGCCGAGCCGCTTGGCCATGCGGTTGAGATTGGCGCGATCCACACCCAGCTCGCGCGCGGCGGAGGCGACATTGCCGCCGTTGCGCGCGAGGCAGGCGCTGACCAGTTTGCGTTCGTAGGCACTGACTGCATCGCGCAGGCCGCTGCCGTTCTGCAGGTCCAGCTCGGACTGGATCTGTTCCTCATCCGGCGACACCGTCGCCGCTTTCTCGTTGGAAAGATCGAAATCCTCGGCCGCCAGCGTCAGGATGCGCGGCCGTTCCGGATGCTTGCCCAGCGCCTTGAGCGCAGTACGGGCGATCACGTGTTCGAGTTCGCGCACGTTGCCCGGCCAGCGGTAGTTGAGCAGCACTTCCTGGGCATCGGTCGCCAGGCGCAAGCTCAGCAAACCCAGCCGGAAACGGTTTTCTTCCAGGAAAAATCCACTGATCAGCAAAATGTCGTGACCGCGCTCGCGCAAGGGCGGCGCCGCCAGCGGATAGACGCTGAGACGGTGATAAAAATCGGCCCGATAGCGGCCCAGCCGCACTTCTTCTTCCAGATCGCGATTGGTGGCGGCGATCACGCGAACGTCGACCTTGTGTTCTTCGTCGGAACCGACGCGCTGGATTTGCCCGCTCTGTAACGCACGCAACAGCTTGGCCTGCACCGTCAGCGACAACTCTCCCACTTCATCGAGGAACAGCGTACCGCCGTCGGCCAGCTCGAACTTGCCGCGCCGGTCGCTGACTGCACCTGAAAACGCACCGCGCACGTGGCCGAACAGTTCGCTCTCGACCAGGGTTTCCGGCAAGGCGGCGCAGTTGAGGCTGATGATGGGCTTGCGCGCACGCGGTGAAGCGGCGTGGATGGCGTTGGCGACCAACTCCTTGCCGGTGCCGGTCTCGCCGGTGATCAGCACGGTCATGTTGCTCGGACCGGCCAGCCGCACCTCTTTCATTATGCGCTTGTGTGCAGGACTCTGGCCGATCAGCTCGCGCCGGCTCTGGTTGGCGGCGAGCCGGTAAGCTTCGGCGCGCTGGCGCTCCTGTTCGCTGGTCTCGGCCAGTGTGTGGATGCGCTCGGCGACGTTAACGGTGGCCGCCGCCAGACTGGCGAAAGCCTGCAATGAGGCCGTATCGACGGAATCAAAGCGGCCCGGACCGAGCGCGTCCAGCGTCAGCAAACCCCAGGGCCGGCCATTCATGGTGATCTGGCAGCCCATGCAATCGTGCACGTGGAGCTCGCCGGAATGCGCCTCGACCAGACCGTCGTAAGGATCGGGCAAGGACGAGTTGGCCGGGAAACGCGTCGGCGGCACATTCGACAACAGCACCCGAAAGCGCGGATGTTCGCTCACGCGGAACCGTCGTCCCAGCGTATCGCTGCTCAATCCATTGATCGCCAGCGGCACCAATACCTCGCCGTCGAGCCGCAACAAGGCCGCAGCGTCGCATGGAAACAGCATGCGCAGCGTGTCGAGCAAGCGACGATAGCGCTCGCTGTCGTGCAACTCCTTAGACAAATCGGCCATCAGCGGAATCAATGCGTCCAGCATGAGTTTTGGAGTCATTTTTACCCTTATTGAGTCAATATGACTCAGGTCGATTCGACTCGGTCATTTTTTAAGTGACTGATTATAAAAGATTTTCAATCTGGCATGGAGTTTGATTAGAAAGGGATAAGGAAGGATACAAAACGAGATTTTTGACCTTCATCCCATTGCTCAACCTGAATCAACCCTGAAAGGTACCGCCATGCTCTGCGACGCACACCGCGCCATCGTCAAATCCACCGTCCCTCTGCTCGAAAGCGGAGGCGAAGCACTGACCACGCATTTCTACAAGATGCTCATGCGCGACTATCCGCAAGTCATCCCGCTGTTCAACAAAGCTCACCAGGGCAGCGGCGATCAGCAGCGCGCCTTGGCCAACGGCGTGCTGATGTACGCCCGCCATATCGACCAGCTCGAACAACTGGGCGGCCTGGTCAACACCATCATCAACAAGCACGTTGCACTGCAGATCCAGCCGGAACATTACCCGATGGTGGGCGACTGCCTGTTGCGCGCCATCCGTGAAGTGCTGGGCGCGGAAATCGCCACCGACCAGGTCATCGAAGCCTGGGGTGCCGCCTACGGCCAACTGGCCGACATCCTGATCGGCGCTGAAGAAAACATCTACCAGGCCACTGAAAAGGCCGACGGCGGCTGGCGCGGCCTGCGCAAGTTCGTCGTGGTGCGTCGCGTCGACGAAAGCGAGGAAATCACTTCCTTCTACTTCGCCCCTGAAGACGGCAAGGCCATCCTGGAATACCACCCCGGCCAGTACATCGGCCTGTGCGTCACCGTCGACGGCGAAGAAATGCGCCGCCAGTACTCGCTGTCGGCCGCGCCGAACAACAAGATGTACCGCATCAGTGTCAAGCGCGAACCGAATGGCAAGGTCTCGAACTACCTGCACGACCACATGACGGTTGGCAAACAGATCGACCTGATGCCACCGTCGGGCGAGTTCACGCTGACCGAAAGCGAACGTCCGCTGGTGCTGATCAGCGGCGGCGTCGGCATCACGCCGATGCTGGCGATGCTGGATGCGGCACTGCCAAGCAAGCGCCCGGTGGTGTTCATCCACGCGGCGCGCCATGGCGGCGTGCACGCCTTCGGCAAGAAAATCGCCGAGCTGGCGCAGGAGCATCCGCAGTTGCAGCACTACTTCTGCTACGAACAACAGCGCGAACAGGACCAGGCGCCACACGCAATCGGCTACATCGACCGCGACAAGCTGGCCGGCTGGCTGCCCGAGTCGATGGACGTGGACGCTTATTTCGTCGGTCCCAAGTCTTTCATGAAGGCGATCAAGCGTCACCTGCATGAACTGGGCGTGCCGGCGGCGCAGGCCCGCTACGAGTTCTTCGGCCCGGCTTCGTCGCTGGACTAACTGTTTTGCGCCGGGCTGCATGCGGTCCGGCGCTTTTTTGAGAAAAACACCATGGACATCGACAAATACAAACACCAGCACACCGTCATCTTCGACAACATCCGCAAGCTCAAGGAGTTTTCCCATCTGGGCATCGCCGAACACGCCGCCGAGATCGCCGCCCAGGTGATCAAGATGAGCTCGGTCATCAAGCTACATCTGTCGATTGAGGATAAATTCCTCTACCCCGCCTTGCAGGAAGCCAATAATCCGCGCCTTGCCATGATGGGCAAGCAATACCAGCATGAAATGACGCACATTGCCGAGGCCTACAGTGAGTTTGCGCGCAAATGGAACGATGCGGGCCACGTGGCGGCCGATCCGGCCGGTTTCCGCAACGAAGCCAACAAGGTGCTGAAAGTCCTGTTCGACCGCATGCAGCGCGAGGACCGCGATTTCTATCCGATGATCGAGAAAGTCTGAGCCGGCGCGGCCGGAAAGCTCAGTTGCGGCCGCTCAACTCTTCCAGGACCGTCTTCACCCGCGCCAGTGCCGTCTCGATGTCGAGCGACTCGATCGCGCCGTAGCCGAAGAACAGCGCGGGCTCCGGCTTGACCCGATAGTAGAACTCGTCCAGCGTGTACAGTGCGACGTCGACCCGGCGCGCCAGCCTCAGCAACTGCGTCATGTCGACCTCGGCCGTCATCTGCGCCGCCAGGTGGAAGCCGGCGGTGGTCGGCACCGCACGCATCCAGGGTTTGAGGCTGCCGTTGAGCGCGGCATGCAGTTTTTCGCGCCGCGCAACATAGATGCCGTGGCAGCGGCGGATGTGCTTTTGCAGGTAGCCTTCGTCGATGAACCTGGCCATCGCCCACTGAGTCATGGTTGGCGTATGCCAGTCCGACAAGCCCTTGACGACGGTCATCGCGCGCAGGATTGCCGGCGGCGCGATCACGTAGCCGACGCGCAACTCCGGATTCATGGACTTGGAAAACGTGCCGACAAACGCCACCAATCCATCCTGGTCCATGCTCTGCAGCGAATCCATGGGCCGCCCTTCGTAGCGGAACTCACTGTCGTAGTCGTCTTCAATGACGATGGCGCGCAACTCCCGCGCACGCGCCAGCAAAGCTGTGCGCCGCGCCGGGCTCATCGGCATGCCGAGCGGAAACTGATGCGCCGGGGTTGCGTAGATCAATCGCGTGCCGTCCGGAATCAGGTCGACCCGCATGCCCTCGCTGTCCACCGGCACGCTTTCCACCTTTGCTCCTTGCGCCGAAAACAGCATGCGCGCCGGCGGATAGCCGGGGTCTTCCACCGCCACCACACTGCCCGGCTCCACCAGCACGCGAGCGATCAGGTCCAGCGCCTGCTGCGCGCCGTTGGTCACCAGCACGTCGGCAGACGTGCATTGCACGCCGCGCGAAAACGACACATGGCGCGCGATCGCTTCACGCAGCGCCGGCAGGCCTTCGGTCTCGGCATAGAAGCCACGCGATTCGCTGATCTGGCGCAAACCATACAGCACGCACTGACGCCACTCTTCCTGGGGGAATTGCCTGCGCACCGGGATGCCGCCCATGAAATCGTATTGGGAGCGCGTTTCCGGGCCGACGTGCCGCATCAGCAAAGGGAACGACTGATCGAGCCAGTGGGCGATGAGTTTGCCGGAGGCGAGGTCGCGGCTTTCAAAGCGCTTCGGCTTGGCTTTCGGTTCGGCCGGCGCATTGACGAAGGTGCCGCTGCCGGCCTTCCCCACCAGCAGCTTGTCGAGGGTCAGGCGGCTATAGGCTTCCGACACGGTCTTGCGCGACAGGCCCAGTTGCGTGGCCAGCAGGCGCGACGGCGGCACCTGTTCCCCCGGTGCCAGGCGGCCGCTCTGGATGGCGTCGCGCAGCTGGCGATAAACCTGCCCGGCCAGATCCTTGCTGCCTTCGATGACGATGTGCAATTCCATGCAGCCTGCTCCCTGATGCGGTTTTTTATTTGCTGTTCGTTGTTTTTGTCTTCCTCAGCGATTCTAGCCGGGCGATCAGAAGTGGTCTCCTGTTTTTTCGGGAAATTGGTTATCCGCGGCAGGGAGTGGCCTCCTTATGATGACGTCACTGGCTAAGCAAATACGCAATACAGCCAAGACGATTTCACTGACTGACTTATTAGATTTATTTAACTTAACTAAGGAGCATCACCATGGAACAACGCGTCGATTTCTACAAAGCATCCCCTGAAGTCCTGAAGGGCATGATCGCCCTCGAAAACGTGGTCGGCAAGCTCGGCCTCGAAACATCTCTGCTGGAGCTGGTCCGCTTGCGTGTGTCGCTGATCAACGGCTGCGCCTTCTGCGTCGACATGCACACCGCCGACGCCCGCAAAGCCGGCGAAACCGAACGTCGCCTGTACGCCGTGCCGGTCTGGCGCGAAACCCCGTTCTTCACCGAACGTGAACGCGCAGCCCTGGCCTGGAGCGAATCGCTGACCCTGATCTCGCAAACCGGTGCCCCTGATGAAGACTACGCCCTGGTGCGTGCCCAGTTCACCGATGCCGAACTGGTCAACCTGACCCTGGCCATCAACACCATCAACGCCTGGAACCGTTTCGCCATCGGCTTCCGCAAGATGCCGGTTGCCTGAGACTGTAAGGAATAAGGAGCCTGACATGCGATTCATCTCTACAGCGAAAAGCGCGCTGCTCACCGCCTTGCTTGCCCTGGCGGCTGGCGCCAGCGCCCACGACGGCAAACATGGCGACGAAGTGGTCACGCCATTGCAGCATCAGGCCCTGTCCGATGCCCCCGGCAAAAGCGGCATCATGGCCGTCGTCGCCTACGGTCCGGGCCAAAGCTCGGTGGCGCATCGCCATCCCGGCTCGATCTTCGCCTACGTGCTGGAGGGCGAAGTGGTCTCCCAGCTGCAAGGCAGCGCGCCGGTGACTTACAAGGCGGGCGAGTCCTGGTACGAAGCGCCGGACACGCCGCACCTGGTGTCGCGCAATGCCAGCGCCACCAAACCGGCGAAGTTGCTGGTCTGGTCGCTGGTGCAGGATGGCAAGCCGTTGACCGTACCGCTGGAGAAGTAAATCTTCATCCCCGCGCTCCCGCTTCCTTGAATTGAGGAAGCGGGATTTTTTTCGACTTTTCCTTCGGGAAATTTGAGCTAAGTTTCAGATTCGGTCCCGGCTTCCTGTAAACTTGCCGGATGCGCTTATTTTTACTTGACTGGTTCGGCTGGTCGTTCTTGTGGATACTGCCCTTGCTGGGCAGAGTGTTACTGTCTTTGCTGTCCGGAAAAGGCCTGCGCGGGCGCGGCTCCATCCGCATCTGGCTCGGCACGCTGGCCGTCATGTGCGCCAGCAGCGCCATCGAGGCCATGCTCCGCTCGCAAGGCGACACAGCCCTTGAAACCGACCTGTTCGGCCAGGCGCTGGCACGCAACGTCACCGCCGCCTTCGGCAAACTGATCGCCGTTATTGCCTTGATGGCAACAGGACTGATTGGCCTGTTCTGGCTGTTCGGCCGCCGCAAGGCCAGGATTGACCTTGACGCCGACACCAGTTCGCTGCCGCTGCAAGCCTCGGTGCCGCGCCGCACCCAAGCCAATATCGCCCCCACCATCCGCAACATCCCTGCAGCGCAGTCGCAGCGTACTCCGCCTGCACAACCGAAACCGCCTGCCGCGCCGCAATTCGGTAACCTGATGCGCAAGCGCGATCCCTGGCCACTGCCCAATGAATTGCCGCGTGCTGCCAATCCGTCCCACACGCCGGCCGGCAACTGGCCTGGCGCCACCCGGCAAAAAGCCGAACCGCCCAAACGCCCCGCACGCCCCGCCTCCGAATGGGCCGCATTCGAATCGCTGCGCCCGACGCAGGCGATGCTGGCGCGTTCCTCGTCCAGTCAGCAAACTGAAGCCCCGGCCCATACCGCCACGCCCAAGCCGACCCTGGCCACCAGCATCATCAGCAAACCGAAGATCACGCCTATCGTCGGCAGCAGCACAAAGGTCCGCATCAGCACCGCCAGCGACCGCAGCCAGGCGATTCCGACATCGCTGAGCGCCTCATTGCGTGCGCGCGAGCCGGCGACACCTGTTGCTCCGCTCCCTCCGGTGGTTGCCGCTCCGATTCTTGCGCCGTCGGCGGCCATCTCTCCCGCCATGGCCGCATCCGAAACGGTCGCTTTCGAGGCACCCGAGCCGGACGTCGTCGTCGCGCCGGAACCATTCAACGTTATCGATACCCGCATTGAACCGGACGTCGCTGAAATCCCTGAGCCCGCCTACTCTGCGCCGGCGCCGTCTTTGCTATTTGAAGAGCCGGCCCAGGAACCTGCAGTCGCAGCCGCCGCGCCCATGCAGATCCGCACCTGGACGCAAGCGCCTGCTGCGCAGCCGGCCGCGCCGATTCCTGCGCCGACCCGCCCGTATCGCCCGACCGAGGTTCCCTTGCCCGGCATCGAGTTGCTTGACCAAGGCAGCGACATGCCGGTCGAGATGGATGAAAACCAGTTGCTGGAAATCGGCCAGCTCATTGAACAGCGCCTGAAAGAATTCAAGGTCCCCGTCACCGTCCTGGGCGCCTACGCCGGTCCCGTGATCACGCGCTTTGAAATCGAACCGGCGCTGGGCGTACGCGGCGCGCAGATCGTCAACCTGATGAAAGACCTGGCGCGCGCGCTCGGCCTGACCTCGATCCGCGTAGTGGAAACCATCCCCGGCAAGACCTGCATGGGCCTGGAATTGCCCAATCCCAAGCGCCAGATGATCCGTCTGGCCGAAATCATCCAGTCCGAGGCCTATGCGCGCTCGGCGTCGCACCTGACACTGGCGATGGGCAAGGACATCACCGGCGTCCCGGTCGCGACCGACCTGGCGCGCGCGCCGCACATGCTGGTGGCCGGCACCACCGGATCCGGCAAGTCGGTGGCGATCAACGCCATGATCCTGTCGCTGCTGTACAAGGCGACGCCGGACGACGTACGCCTGATCATGATCGATCCGAAGATGCTGGAGCTCTCGGTCTACGACGGCATCCCGCACCTGCTGGCGCCGGTGGTGACCGACATGAAGCTGGCCGCGCATGCGCTGTCATGGTGTGTCGCCGAAATGGACAAGCGCTATCGCCTGATGTCGGCGCTGGGCGTGCGCGGCCTGGCCGGCTACAACCAGAAGATCGCCGACGGCATCGCCGCCGAGAAGCGCGTCAAGAATCCGTTCTCGCTCACGCCCGATGCCCCGGAGCCGCTCGATCCGCTGCCGATGATCGTCGTGGTCATCGACGAGCTCGCCGACCTCATGATGGTGGCCGGCAAGAAGATCGAAGAACTGATTGCCCGCCTCGCGCAAAAGGCACGCGCTGCCGGCATCCACCTGATCCTGGCGACGCAGCGTCCCTCGGTGGACGTAATCACCGGCCTGATCAAGGCCAACATCCCGACGCGCGTGGCCTTCCAGGTGTCGTCCAAGATCGACTCGCGCACCGTGCTCGACCAGATGGGCGCGGAAACGCTGCTCGGCCACGGCGACATGCTGTTCCTGCCGCCGGGTTCGGGTTATCCGCAGCGCGTACATGGCGCGTTCGTGTCGGATGAAGAAGTGCACCGCGTGGTGGAACACCTGAAGGCCCACGGCGAGCCGCAATACGAGGAGGCGATCCTGGCCGGCCCGGCCTCGGAAGAACCGCAGCAAGGCGACATGTTCGGCGAACCCGGCGACGAAGCCGATCCGCTCTACGACGAAGCGGTGGCCTACGTCACCCGTAGCCGGCGCGCCTCGATCTCCTCGGTGCAGCGCCAGTTCCGCATCGGCTACAACCGCGCGGCGCGCCTGGTGGAACAGATGGAAGCCGCCGGCATCCTGTCCTCGATGTCCAAGAGCGGCAGCCGCGACGTACTGGCGCCACCACCTCCGGATATTTAACCTGCAGAAAAACAGCGTGCATGTGCAAAGCATGCACGCTGATGTCGATCGCGCCTCTCCCCTCCTCTGCGGTTCCTGCTGTTCCTGCAACTGAATCCGATGCATTGCATGGATTCGGCCATTCCATCGATAACCGATATTTTTTCTCTCAGATCGTCGTCGGTAAATTCACGTCTCTTCACATTTTTTTCGTTTGGGCGTTTATCGCGCATGTTGGGCGATAAACGGCTATCACGACAGTCCCGTGCATTGATTCAAGCATACGGACTGCCTATGATCTGTTGCATTCAAAAAAGAACATTTCAAAAAAACGATTGATCGCGAATCCCGGATGCGACGCTGCTCCGGGCATCGCGTCAAAGGAGACCTATGTCAACGCAAGTCGCCATCATCGGCGCGGGCCCTGCCGGCCTGCTGCTGTCGCACCTGCTGCACTTGCAGGGAATAGAATCGGTCGTCCTGGAAACGCGCAGCCGGTCAGAAATCGAAGCCACCATCCGCGCCGGCGTGCTGGAACAGGGCACGATGGACATCCTGAACCAGAGCGGCATCGGCGCGCGCATGCAGCGCGAAGGCGTCGTGCATCACGGCTTTGAACTGGCGTTCGGCGGACAACGGCATCGCATCGATCTGACCGAATTGACGGGATGCGCCATTACCGTCTACGCCCAGCATGAAGTCATCAAGGACCTGGTTGTCGCACGTCTGGCAGCCGACGGCAGAATCGAGTTCGAAGTCAGCGAGGTCAAGCTGCATCAGCTCGATACCGACACGCCGTCGGTGACGTATCAGTACGCGGGCGAACCGCACAGCCTGACGGCAGATTTCGTGATCGGCTGCGACGGCTTTCATGGCGTCTCGCGTTCTTCGATGCCGGCAGCGCAGAACGCGAGACGCCAGGACTTCCAACGGACCTATCCATTCGGCTGGTTCGGCATTTTGGTCGAGGCGCCGCCTTCATCCGACGAGCTGATCTATGCCCGGCATGAACGCGGCTTTGCACTGGTCAGCACCCGTTCGCCGCAGGTGCAGCGTCTGTATTTCCAGTGCGATCCCCAGGATGACGTCAACCGCTGGTCGGACGATCGCATCTGGTCCGAGCTCAGCGCGCGCCTGGCCAACCACGACGGCTGGCGGCTCAAGGAAGGAAAAATCTTCCAGAAAAACATCATCGGCATGCGAAGCTTCGTCTCGACGCCGATGCAGCATGGCCGTCTTTTTCTCGCGGGGGACGCCGCCCACATCGTGCCGCCGACCGGCGCCAAAGGACTCAATCTGGCCGTATCCGATGTGCGCCTGCTGGCGCACGCACTGGATCGGTTTTACACCACCGGCAAGCTGGATGATCTGAACAACTACACCGCCGCCGCACTGAAACGTGTCTGGCGCGCCGAACATTTCTCGTGGTGGATGACCAACCTGTTGCACACATTCACGGAGGCCTCGCCGTTTGAGCAGCAATTGCAACGAGCGGAACTGGACTATGTCGTCAGTTCACGGGCGGCGGCAACGGCACTGGCGGAAAACTATGTGGGATTGGCGTTTGCCTGAACGGAGGAAAAATGAATACAACGACTACACCTGCAAATGCCTTCATCGATATCGGAAAGACGCTCGACGATGGCCTTTACACGACCATGCAGAAAATCGTGGTCTGCCTGGCGGCGCTGTCGATCGTGCTGGACGGCTTTGACGGGCAGTTGATCGGCTTCGCGATTCCCGTGCTGATCAAGGAATGGGGTATCACCCGCGGCGCCTTTGCACCGGCGGTGGCGGCAGGTCTGATCGGCATGGCGATCGGCAGCGCCTGTGCCGGCTTGTTTGCGGATCGCTTCGGCCGACGGTGGGCCGTGATCGGCAGCGTGTTCGTTTTTGGCGCCGCGACGTGCGCCATCGGGCTGGCGCCTAATGTCTTCACCATTGCGGTGCTGCGCTTCATTGCCGGCCTCGGGATAGGCGGTGCACTGCCCAGCTCAACCACGATGACGGCAGAGTTTACACCGACGCGTTATCGCACCATGGCGGTCACCGCCACGATTGTTTGCGTGCCCTTGGGCGGTATGCTGGCAGGACTCTTTTCAAGTGTGGTGCTGCCGATCTACGGCTGGCGCGCCTTGTTTTTCATCGGCGGCGCATTGCCGCTGGGACTGACCGTGCTTTTATTGCTGACGCTGCCGGAGTCGCCGCGCTATCTGGCCCATCAGCGGCATCGCTGGCCTGAGTTGCGGGCGTTGCTGGGGCGACTGTCCAGGCCGGTGCCTGCCGACGCCGTGTTCATCGACGCCGCCGAGCACAAAAATGAGCAGCGCGAAGGTTTTACTTCGCTCTTCGGCACGCGTAAAACTCGCGATACGCTGGCGCTGTGGGCCGCGTTTTTCATGTGCCTGCTGGCCATCTATAGCGCCTTCAGCTGGCTGCCGACCATGCTCACGGCTGAAGGCCTGAGCGTCAGCATCGCAGGTTCCGGGCTGACAGCATACAACCTTGGCGGCGTCATTGGCGCCCTGAGCTGCGCGTTGGCAATCACGCGTTTCGGTTCGCGCTTGCCGCTGATTGCCTGCGCCGCGGGCGGCGTCGCCAGCGCCCTGCTCTTGCTGAGCATCGATGCATCAAACCACACCAATCTGTTCATCTTCGGGCTGGGCGTGCATGGGATGTTCGTCAATGCAGTCCAATCGACCATGTACCCGCTGTGCGCCTACATCTATCCGACCAACGTACGCGCCACCGGCACCGCATCGGCACTGGCCTTCGGCCGCATCGGCGCCATCCTGAGCGCGTTCGCCGGCGCATCCATCATCACCGCGACCGGCGCAACCGGCTATCTGGCGATGCTCGGAACGGCGATGGCTTTCGTGTTGATCGCGCTGGCCGTGGTGCGAAACCACATCCCCCGCGCCGTCCCAAAAACGCCGATCTGAGCCTACTGCTCTTCCACTCTCATTGCCAACAGGAGAATGTTCCGTGACTCTTCCAACCCCTGCCGCCCCCACTACCGTCCGCGACGCAGTCATCGATCTGATGCGTCAATTCGGCATGACGTCCGTATTTGGCAATCCCGGCTCAACGGAATTGCCGATGTTCCGTAACTTTCCCGAGGATTTCCGTTATGTTCTGGGCCTACAAGAGGCCGTCGTGGTCGGCATGGCCGACGGTTATGCGCAGGCGACGCGCAACGCTTCGCTGGTGAACCTGCATTCGGCTGCGGGTGTCGGCAATGCCATGGGCAATATCTTTACCGCGCACAAGAACCGAACGCCGATGGTCATCACTGCCGGACAGCAGGCGCGATCCATCCTGCCTTTCGATCCGTTTCTGTCATCGGCGCAGGCGACGGAACTGCCCAAGCCCTACGTCAAATGGAGCATCGAACCGGCGCGCGCCGAAGACGTGCCGCTGGCCTTTGCCCGCGCCTACTATCTCGCCATGATGCCGCCGCGCGGGCCGGTCCTGATCTCGATCCCGGCCGATGACTGGGACCAGCCGGCGCAATTGCTGTCCGCCCGCAGCGTCAGTACGGAACTCCGCGCGGAACCGCTGCTGCTCGATCAGATCGGCATGACGCTCGAGGCGAGCCGGCGTCCCGCCTTTGTGGTCGGCGCGGCCGTGGATCGGGACAATGCCTGGGAAGCGGTGGTGCAGCTGGCCGAGAAACACAATGCGCGCGTTTGGGCTGCGCCGATGTCGGGGCGTTGCAGTTTTCCGGAAAACCATCGTTTGTTTGCCGGTTTCCTGCCGGCCATGCGCGAAAAAATCGTGCAACTCCTGGAAGGACACGACTGCATCTTTGCACTCGGCGCACCCGCGTTCACTTATCACATCGAAGGCAACGGACCGCACATCCCTGCGGGCGCCACGCTTTGCCAACTCACCGACGATCCGGCGACGGCAGCCTGGACGCCGCTGGGGACGTCGGCACTGGGCAGCATCCGCCTGAGCGTGCTTGATTTGCTGGCGCGGCCATCCTCCCCGGTGCGACCGCTGCCGGCCGCACGTGCCATCCCACCACGAGCCGAACCATCCGAGATCATTTCGGTCGCCTATGCACTGCAGACCTTGTCGGAAGTCCGCGCTGCCACCGACATCGTGGTCGAAGAAGCCCCCAGCGCGCGATCGGTCATGCAGAAGTATTTGCCGATCACGCGCAGCGAGGGCTTTTTCACGATGGACAGCGGCGGCCTGGGTTATGGCATGCCGGCCGCGGTCGGCGTCGCATTGGCCAAGCCCGGCGCGCGCATCATCGGCATCTTCGGCGACGGCTCCAGCATGTACTCGATTCAGTCGCTGTGGAGCGCGGCGCAAGCCAGGCTGCCGATGACGTTCATCATCCTGAACAACCGACGCTATGCCGCCTTGCAGGACTTCGCACCGGTATTCGGATTTTCCGAAACCGACGTCGTACAAGGAACCGAACTGCCGGCAATTGACTTCGTTGCGCTCGCCGCCGGCATGGGTTGCGATGCAGCGCGCGTGTCCGATGCGTCGGCTCTGCGTGGCGCATTATTGCAAGCGCTGGCCTCACCCACGCCCACGTTGCTTGAAATCGAGGTCGCATGATGAACACCATCACCATGTCTATCAATGGCGAGCGCACCATGGCCGGCAACGGCGCCACTTTCGAACGCCGTAATCCCCTCGATGGGCAAGTCGCGACCCACGCTCCGGCTGCCACGACCAGCGATGCCGTCCGGGCGGTGGACGCGGCGGCAGCGGCATTTCCGGCCTGGTCGGCGACAGGCCCGGGCGAACGTCGCGCTTTACTGTTGAAAGCGGCGCAGGCACTGGAGGACAAGAGCGACGCCTTTGCCGACGCCATGGCGGCCGAGACCGGCGCGTCCGGCATCTGGGCCGGCTTCAACGTCCATCTCGCCGCCAATATCCTGGTCGAAGCCGCGGCCCTGACAACGCAGATCAGCGGCGAGGTGATCCCGTCCGATCTGCCCGGCAGCCTGGCGATGGGCATCCGCCAGGCCGCCGGCGTGGTGCTGGGCATCGCCCCATGGAATGCACCGGTCATTCTCGGCGTGCGCGCCGTCGCGGTGCCGCTGGCTTGCGGCAATACCGTTGTCCTAAAAGGTTCTGAATTATGCCCGGCCACGCACGGCCTGATCATCGATGCGTTACTGGAAGCCGGCTTGCCCAGGGGCGTGGTCAATTTCATCACCAACGCGCCTGCCGATGCAGCGGCTGTGGTGGAAGCGATGATTGCACATCCGGCGGTACGGCGCGTCAATTTCACAGGTTCAACTCGCGTCGGTAAAGTCATCGCCCGTCATTGCGCCAACCACCTGAAGCCCGCCGTACTGGAACTGGGCGGCAAAGCGCCGCTGCTGGTATTGGACGACGCAGACCTGGATGTGGCAGTCAACGGCGTCACGTTTGGCGCCTTCGCCAATTCCGGGCAGATCTGCATGTCCACCGAGCGCATCATTGTCGATGACAAGATTGCCGATGACTTCGTCCGGCTCTTGGCCTCCAGAGCGAAAGAATTGCCGCTGGGCGATCCACGCCATGGCCCGGTGGTGCTCGGCGCGGTCATCGACTGGACGACGGTCGAACGCTGCAACGCGCTGATCGACGACGCCATCGCCAAGGGCGCGACGCTGCTATGCGGCGGAAAAACCGACAGCACGCTGATGCCGGCCACTCTGCTGGACCACGTAACGTCCGACATGAACATCTACCGCGAGGAATCCTTCGGCCCCGTCAAAGGCATTGTCCGCGTCGCCGGCGACGATGCCGCCATCGCCTGCGCCAACGACAACGAATATGGTCTGTCGTCCGCCGTTTTCAGCCGCGACACGGCGCGCGCATGGCGTGTCGCCCAACGCATCGCCTCCGGCATTTGCCACATCAACGGTCCCACCGTCCACGATGAACCCCAAATGCCGTTCGGCGGCGTCAAAGGCAGCGGCGTCGGTCATTTCGGCGGCAGGGCCGGGATCGACGCCTTTACCGACTTGCGCTGGATCACGATGCAAACGACTCCCCGTCACTATCCATTCTGAAAGTCATTTATGAACAACATCATGATTGTCGGCGCCGGCGCCATGGGCAGCCTGTTCGGCGCCAGGCTGGCGCAAGCCGGTTACGAGGTGGCGCTGGTCGACGTATGGCGCGAGCATATCGACGCCATCAATGCCAACGGCTTGAAACTTGACAGCGACGACGGCCAGCAAATCGTTCGCATGAAGGCGGGCAACGCCGGCGATATTTTGCTCCAGCCGGACCTGGCCATCGTGTTCACCAAAACGCTGCATACGGCGACGGCTCTGGAATCCGTTCTCCATCTGTTTGGAGAAAGAACTTGCCTGCTGACCTTGCAGAACGGATTGGGAAATGTCGAAACGCTCGGAAGATTCGTGCCGATTGAACGCGTGATGCATGGCGTCACCAATTACCCCAGCGATCTGAAAGGCCCCGGACATGTGTCATCGCATGGCAGCGGCTATATCCGTATTTATGGCGCAGACGGCCGGTGCTCCCGCGTCAACGAAGCAGTTGCCGACACCCTCTGCAAGGCTGGATTCAATTGCACGCTGGACGCCGATGTCGAACGCGCCATCTGGGAAAAAGTCGCCTTCAATGCCGCGATGAACAGTCTGACCGCCGTTACCGGCATGACTGTGGGGGAAGTTGGCGCAAGTACGTCCGGTCCTTTGCTGGCAAGACAGATCGTGGTCGAAACCGGCAACGTGGCCCGCGCCAACAACATCACGATCGACACGGAGGCGATCTGGAAATCGATCCGCACCGTCTTTGTCGAACACGCGCAGCACAAACCTTCGATGTTGCAAGATATCCTGCACGGAAGAGCTACCGAGATTGAATCCATCAACGGCGCCATTGCCGCGGCGGCGCGCGACCGCCAGGTCGCCGTCCCGGTCACCGAAACGCTGTGCCATCTGGTGCGCATGATTGAACGCAAGCCGCGCATTTCAGGTGGCTAGGCCTGTTTTTCCATCCTGGCCGTCTTGCTGATGAACGCAAAAATCATCACCGTCGCCATCAGTTCAACGATGGCGATGGTGGTCAGGCCCTGGCCATACTGGCCGGTGGTGGTTTTCAGGTAACCCAGCAGTTGCGGCGAAAAATATCCCGCCAAGTTGGCCACGGAATTGATCACCGCGAGGCCGACCACGATGGCGGTGCCCGACAGGAAACGTCCGGGCAATTGCCAGAACACCGGAATCGCGCCCATGGTGCCGGCCGACGATAGCGCCAACGCGAACACCACGCCGGCAGCACTCTTCTCTCCGAGGAAATACGCCGCCAGCAACAAGCCCAGCGCGCCGATGGCGGCCGCGACTGCGGTGTGAATCCGCACTTCCTTGTTGCGATCCGACAGGTAACCATTGAGCAGCATGCCCAGCCAGCCGCAGCAATAAATCCCGCCCATGACCCAGCCCAGCATCTTGATGTCGGTAAAGCCGACTTCCTTGACCAGGCTCGGGCCGTAATAGACCAGCGTGGCGTTGCCGGCGATGATGCAGAAGAACACCATGATCAGCGCCCACATGCGCGCGCTGCGCAGCGACGCGAAGAAGCTGTGCTCGCGCGGTCCCAGCACCTGGTCTTCGGCGGCCAGTTCGGCTTCAACATGTTCCTTTTCGCGCGCGCTGAGCCAGTGCGCATCGCGCGGACGATCGGTCAGCAGGAAATACGCCGCCGCGCCGGCCAGGATCGATGGAATTCCTTCGATCACGAACAGCCATTGCCAGCCCTTGTAGCCGCCCATGCCCTGCGACAATTCCATGATGTAAGCCGCCAGCGGACTGCCGACCACCAGCGAGACCGCCGAGGCCGACACGAAAATCCCCAGCGCCTTGCCGCGCCGGTGCGTCGGCAGCCAGTAGGTCAGATATAGGATCACACCGGGTTGCAGTCCGGCTTCGAACGCGCCCATCAGAAAACGCAGAACGTAGAACTGCGTCGAAGTCTGCACCCAGGCCATCAGCACGCAGGTGATGCCCCAACCGATGGTGATGCGCATGATGGTCTTGCGCGCGCCGAACTTTTGCAGCGCCAGGTTGCTGGGCACTTCGAAGATGAAATAACCGATGAAGAAAATCCCGGCGCCGGCGCCGTAGACGGCGTCCGACCATTGCAGGTCGCTCATCATGGTCAGCTTGGCGAAGCCGACGTTGACGCGATCGACCCAGGCCAGGAACCAGATCAGCGTAACGAACGGGACGATGCGCCAGATGACGCGGCGAAAGGTGACGTCGCGCTCTCCCACGGCGGTGTCGACGTTGGCAGGCGCGGCTGCGGCGATGGTGTTCATGGGCTCCCCTTGTCTTGGATGAATCGAATCCGTGACGGCAAATGCTGATTTGCACCGTTGCCGTGCAAATCAGCGGTGTTTGCCGCCCTCTTCCCGGCAAGCAGCATCCATGCCACTGCCGGAACGGGACCTCATCCGAATGTCGGGGAAAATTGTTGGGAGAAACTGTTACAGAGAACTGTCCTTGCCCGGGAAGCGCAAGCCAAAGCCGCGTTGCGCCTTGCTGACATTGCTCGGCATCAACGGAATTGCCTGCCGCAGCGCTTGTGAAAACGCCAGCAGCTCGTCGGTCTGACCGGATTTCAGCTCCAGTTCAATCTCGCAAATCGGCACCGTGTTGCCGTCTGCTTCAACCACACCTTGGTCGAGCGCCACTTCGACTTCGGTGCCGTGCGGCAGGCGCAATTGCCAGGCGGTGCGACGGAAACTGGTGGTGAAAACTTCTTCCAATTGCTGCGCCAGTCCAGGCAGCTCCAGCGCGGCGCGTGCGGACGGATTGTCGACCAGCGGCAGCAGCTTGTCCAACTCGATGCGCGGGCCTGCCACTTCAGATTCCCATTCATGGCGCTGATGCAGACCGGCTGCAACGCTGCCGCCGCCCTTGTAGGTCTGGATCCACAGTGCACCGGCCTTGCGCACGCGCAGCGCCGAGCGATGTTGCTTCAGGTGCAGCGCGGGCGTGTCGAAATAGGTGCTGAACAAGTCTTGCGATTCCGGCGCGGCGATGGCGTGCTCCCGTAGCAAGGGCAAGGCGCGAAAAGCGTCAACGTCGTCCGCGGCAATAAGTAATTTGAGTTCGATTTCCATGGCAGGGAGTTTACCCGCAAACCTGTCGTATCATGGCGGACTTTGCTTCATTGAGCCGCTCATGTCCGACCTCGCACCAGAATCCCCCGATACCGAAGAACCTGCCACCGATATTTCCGATGTGATCCAGGAGCCGCGCCTGTGGCGTGACGAAGGCTGGACCGCGCGCATCATCAAGAACGACGACGATGACGGCTGGGCCGTGGAGATGACGCGCGAAGGCGAACGCGAACCGACGCTGATCGGTCCGTGGACCATGGGCCGCGACAAGAAGAACCCCAAGCCGATGGATAAGAACGCCTTCAACACGCTGGTGAAGACCGCCTCGGAATTCCGCCGCCGCAGCGAGCAGCAACTGCACGCGCAATTGCACAAGCACGTGACCGTCGACGGTCCGGAAGGCAGCATCAAGGTGACGCTGGACATCGTGCCCGACGACGACTTCCCGTACGCCGACCTGAAGGCTTGGGACGAGATGGGCGAAATGGTCGCCAAGGCGCAGGTGGCTCCCAACTTCAAGCTGAGCGCCGCCAGCGCCGAGCGTTGGGTTGAAGGCGGTTATCGCAAGCCGACCTCCGGTTAAGCTCAGTTAGAGATACATCGGCCTGACCCAATAAAAAACGGCAGACGCGAGGTCTGCCGTTTGATTTTTGCGCCGGTGCGCTAATTGGTTCTGTCAGACACGGTAAATTTTTTCGCCAGTCTGGACAATCTTGAATTTGGCGTCCGACAAGGGATCGAGCGCGCGGCCGTCAGCCAGCTTGTAGGTCTTGAGTCCGGGCGGGGCCGCCTTGTCTGCTTCTTCCAACGCCGTCTGGTACACCTCGACGTGATAAGCGCCTCCTGTCTTGCCTTTGGCGTCGAATTTTTCAACCAAATCCATATGCGTCTCCTTGTGGTTTCAGGTCAAGTGCTGGATATAAAGATAGCAGATTTATTTTTCTTCGCGGCAGAGATTTAAAGATATTTGCACCGCCTTCCCACCGCATGGCGAAAACATGGAAAACTAGCCGTTCTCTCGACTCGCCAACCTCGTCCAGATGCCTTTCCTTACGAACAACAAACGACAACAAATCCATTACGAAATCATCGAAGGCGATCAAGCAAAACCCTGGCTGGTGTTCCTCCACGAAGGTTTGGGTTGCACTGCAATGTGGAAGGATTTTCCGCAGCGTTTGTGTGCGGCGACAGGCTGTCGCGGACTGCTTTACGACCGTCTCGGTTATGGCCTTTCCGACGCACTGCAACAAACACGTGACACCGACTATCTGCATCGTTATGCGCTGGATGAATTACCTCAAATCCTCGCTGCCTTGTTGCCCCGACAAGCCTATATCCTGGTTGGTCACTCCGACGGCGGCAGCATCGCCTTGTTGCATGCCGCACAACGTCCGCCCCGGCTGCAGGCGATCATCACCGAGGCGGCGCACGTATTTGTCGAACCGGTGACGCTGGAAGGTATCCGCGTGGCCGACCGCGCCTATGCCGACGGCAAGCTCAGGGGCTTGCAAAAATATCATGGCGACAAGACGCATCAGATCTTCAAGGCGTGGTCCGACACCTGGCTCATGCCGGCCTTCGCCGACTGGAACATCGAGGCCGACTTGCAGCGCATTGCCTGTCCGGCGCTGATCATGCAAGGCATCGACGATCAGTACGGCACGCCTGCCCAGGTCGACGCCATCGTCGCCGGCATCGCCAGAGGCAACGGCAAACCGGCGCAAAAAGCCATGCTCGCCGATTGCGGACACAGCCCGCATCAGGAGCAGCCGCAGGCAGTACTCGACCTCATGCGCGATTTTGTCCTGCAGCAAATCGCCGCGGCGGGTTAGCCGCTACAGCGTCGCCACCTGTTCCAGGAACGACGCCACCAGCCGGCTATCCTTGCGATCGGCCAGGCAATAGATGTAGGTATGCGTGCTGACCGGATTGCCTTCGATACGCAGCAATTTCAATCGCGGGTCCGGCACGAACTCCGCCTCCGACACCGCACCCAGCCCGATACCGCGCGCCACCGCCTCGCGCAATGCCTCGCGGCTGCCGATTTCCATCACCACGCGCGGCATGACGTCGGCTTCCTTGAGCACCTTTTCCAGCGCCAGCCGGGTGGTTGAACCCTGCTCGCGCATCACCATCGGCTGGCCGTGCAAATCCTGCAAGGTGATTGCATCGCGCTTCGCAAACGGATGGTCGATGTGGGCAAACACCACGATGGCGTGATCGGCATACGGCACCGCCACGAAGCGCGGGTCGTCGTTGAAGCTGGCCAGCACGGCGACGTCGGTGACGTAATTCTCCAGGTCGGCCATGGTCTCGGCCGAGTTGCCCATGCGGATCGACAGCTCGACATTGGGAAACTTGCGGCGATAGGCATCGACCATTTCGATCACGTGGAACGGTCCCACCGCACCCAATTTCAGGTGCCCGATGTTGAGCACGCCGGAGTTGTACAAGAGGTTGTAGGCGTCCAGTTCCAGTTCGGCGATCTTTTGTGCAATCGGCAACAGGCGCTGACCGGTGTCGGTCAGGTCGAGCCGCCGGCCGCGGCGGTAGAACAGCTCGACGTTATGCTGGCGTTCCAGCGCCTGCACCTGCGAAGTCAGCGTCGGCTGGCTGACGCCGAGCGTACGCGCGGCGGCGCTGAAACCGCGGTTGCGGGCGACGGCGAGGAAAGCGCGCAGTTGCGAAGGCGTCATCTATAGATCCAATCAATAGGTAATCGTCAATCTCCTGATTATATCGATAATAAAGGCGTCACAAAAGCTGCTTAATCTTGCGGTCATGAACCCAAACCCGCCTGGACGCGCCGTCCCGGCGGACCTTCCTCAGCATCACTACCGCCAGGAGCATCATGAAACGTCTTTCCGCCTTGTTACGCCCTGTGGCCCTGTGCCTCAGCCTCGTGTCGGCATCGGTCTCTTTCGCCGCCCCGCCCCAGCAACTGACCGTCGGCCTGATTCCCGCCGAAGATTCCCAAGCCATGCTGGAAAACAGCAAGAAGGTCATCGACAATCTGCAAGAGCAACTGGGCATGCCGGTCAAGCCTTTCATCGCCACCGACTACAACGGCATCATCGAAGCGCTGCGCTCGAAGAAGCTCGACGTCGCCTATCTCGGTCCGTTCTCCTATGTGCTCGCGACCTCGATCGCCAACGTCGAAGCCTTCTCCGTAGCGGAAACCAAGAAGACCGGCAAGAGTGCCTATAAGAGCCTGATCATCGTGCGCAAAGACAGCGGCATCGACAGCGTCGCCGCGCTCAAGGGCCACACCATGGCTTTTGTCGATCCGTCGTCGGCTTCCGGCCACCTGTTCCCGACCGCCGGTCTGCAAAAGCAAGGCGTCGAGCCGAACAAGTATTTCTCCCGCGTGATCTTCTCCGGTTCGCATGACGCCAGCATTCTCGCCGTCGCCAACAAGAAGGTCGACGCCGCCGCAGTGGCCGACCGCATCCTTGCCGCCGCCATCGCCAAGGGCGTGGTCAAGCAAAGCGACTTCAACATCGTCTGGACCTCGCCGGACATTCCTGAATCGCCGATGGTCTGGCGCAAGGATCTCGATCCTGAACTGAAGAAGAAGATCGCCGCCGCCTTCGGCAACATCAAGAACGTCGAATGGGGCGACCAGGGCGTGCTCAACGGCTTCGTGCCGACCAACGACGCCGCCTACAACATCGTGCGCGACACCGCCAAGATCCTCAATCTCGACCTCAAGGCAATGAAATGATCAGGATCCGTTCGCTCACCAAGCAATACGGCAGCAATGCCGTGCTGCGCGGCATCGACCTCGATGTCGCTCCCGGAGAATTCCTGGTCGTGCTGGGACCGTCCGGCGCCGGCAAGTCGACCTTGCTGCGCTGTATCAACGGTCTCGCCACGCCCACGTCCGGCGAGTTGGTGGCGGCCGGATTCGACGCCACCGATGCGCGCAACGGCAACATCCGCAAGCTGCGCCAGCAAGTGGCCATGATCTTCCAGCATCACAATGTCGTGCCGCGCCTGTCAGTGCTGAAGAATGTACTGACCGGCCGGCTTGGCCAGACTTCGACGCTGAGCTCGGTATTGCAATTGTTCAGCCGCCAGGATGTAGCGCTGGCGATGGATTGCCTGCGCCGTGTCGAACTGGAACACAAGGCACAACAGCGCACCGATGCGCTGTCCGGCGGCCAGCGTCAGCGCGTCGGCATCGCCCGCGCCCTGGCGCAACGTCCGCAAGTCATCCTGGCCGACGAACCGGTCGCCAGCCTCGACCCGAAAACCTCGCGCCTGGTGCTGCAATACCTGCGCGCCGCCTGCCGTGAGCTCGGCATCACCGTAGTCTGCAATCTGCATCAAGTGGACTATGCGCGTGAGTTCGGCGACCGCATCGTCGGCCTGGCCGGCGGCAAGCTGGTGTTCGACGGCCGCGGCGACGAGATGCGCGAGTCGCACCTCAATCTGATTTACTCCGGCCTGGATCAGGTCAAGGCGCAGGACGAGACCTACGCCGCGCGACAACCGTCGGAAATGGTCCTGGAAGGAGCCCTGTCATGAACACGCCCTTGTCTTCCAACATGGACCGCGCCAGCTACCACGACTACGTCTGGACCGGCGCCCGTCCGCTGACTCTGCGCTCCTGGCTGCTGTCGATCGCCGCCGTGGCTGCGGTCGCCTTCATCCTCGCCTGGAGCGCGCAAGGCACGCAGCTGAGCTGGGGCGAACTGGCCGACGGCCTGCCGCAGATTGGCGACTTCCTGAGCCGCTCCTTCCCGCCCAACTGGAAGATCCTCGGCAATCTGGTCGGCCCCGCCGTGGAAACCGTCCAGATCGCCATCTGGGGCACGCTGCTGGGCGTGATCGGCGCGATTCCCGTGTCCTTCCTGGCGGCGCGCAACCTCAATCGCAACCGCGTCGTGTACCAGTCGGTGCGCCAGTTGCTCAACGTCACCCGAAGCATCAACGAGCTGATCCTGGCGCTGGTATTCGTCTCCGCGGTCGGCCTCGGCCCGTTCCCCGGCGTATTGGCGCTGGCCTTGCACGGCATCGGCATGGTGGGCAAGTTCTTCGCCGAAAGCATCGAAGAAATCGACGACGGCCCGCTGGAAGCCTTGCGCGCCACCGGCGCTCGTCCGCTGCAGGTGATCGTCTTCGGCGTGCTGCCGCAAGTCATCACCGCCTGGATCGCCACCGTGCTGTACCGCTTTGAAGTCAACCTGCGCCAGGCCACCGTGCTCGGCATGGTCGGCGCCGGCGGCCTCGGCTTCGAACTGGTCAGCAGTCTCAAACTGTTCAAGTACCAGGACACCGCCACCTGCATAGTGGTCGTGACGCTGATGGTTGTCGTGGCAGACACAATCTCCAGCCGCTTGCGCCAGATGATCCAGGACGGCAAAGCCCATTAATTTTTTAGCAAAGAAACTCATGTGGAATTATCACAACCCGGTCGCCATCCAGGCCGGCAGCGGCAGCCTGGCGCAATTGCCGGCGTTGCTCAACGGCAGGCGCGCCCTGCTGATCACCTTCCCCGAAGCCGCCGCGCTCGGGCTGGAAACACGCATCGCACAATTGCTAGGACCGCAACTGGCCGGCATTGAAAACGCCGTGCAACCAAATCCCGACGTCAGCTGGCTCGCCGCGATGTATGAGCGCGTCTGGCGCGACCATGCCGATGTCGACTGCATCGTCGCCTTCGGCGGCGGCAGCGTCATCGATTGCGCCAAGGCAATGCTGAGCAAAACGCCTTCCGGTCGTTTCGATGAATTGCTCTCGCATTTGCGTGATGGCGCATCGTTGTCAGGCGAAGGCGCCAAGACCCTGATCGCCATTCCCACCACCGCAGGCACCGGCAGCGAAGTCACCCCCTGGGCCACCATCTGGGACGCCGACGCCGGCAGCAAGTATTCGCTGCATCAGCCATGGACCTGGCCCGCCTCCGCCATCATCGATCCGCAACTGATGCTGAGCCTGCCGCAAGGCATCACGCTGGCCAGCGGCCTCGACGCACTGTCGCACGCTCTGGAATCGATCTGGAACGTTAACCGCAATCCGGTCTCGTCCAGCCTGGCCGCCACCGCCGCACGCAGCATCATCGCCACGCTGCCTGATCTCATGGCGCATCCGCACGAATTGGCGCTGCGCGAACGCATGGCCACTGCCGCGCTGCAAGCCGGCCTGGCGTTCTCCAACACCAAGACCGCGCTGGCACATTCGCTGTCCTACGACATCACGCTGCATCACGGCGTCGCGCACGGCATCGCCTGTTCGTTCTCGCTACCGCACGTGATGGCGCTGGCTTTCGGCAACGACGCCGCCGTCGATGCTTTGCTATTGGACATCTTCGGTGCGGCCGGCGCGCAACAAGCCGTCGCCACGCTTTCGGCCTTCCTGGAACGTCTGGGCGTCAGCACCGATCCCGCCGACTACGGCGTCGCCGAAGCCTGGGACGCGCTGGTGCAACGCGCGCTGCAAGGTCCGCGCGGACGCAACTTCATCGCCGCCCTCCACTCTTGATTGACCGCAACCACAAAGGAATCCCCATGACACGTCTCCTCCACGCTCCCCTCGACCTGCAAGCGGTGATCTTCGACTGGGCCGGCACGCTGGTCGATTTCGGCTCGCTGGCGCCGACGCAGATTTTTGTCGATGCCTTCAAGAGCTTCGACATGAACATCTCGCTCAAGCAGGCGCGCGGTCCGATGGGCCTGTCCAAGTGGCAGCACATCCGCACCCTGCTCGACAATCCTGAAATCGCGCGTCAATGGAAAGAGTGCCACGGCAATCTGCCGAGCGACGCCGACGTCGATGCCATCTACGCGCGCTTCATGCCGATGCAGATCGCCAAGGTCGGCGAGTATTCGCAAGCCATTGACGGCGCCGCCGACATGCTGGCATGGCTGCGCAGCAAGGGCCTCAAAGTCGGCTCCTGCTCCGGCTATCCGCGCCAGGTGCTGGACGTGCTGCTGCCGCTGGCGGCGGCCGAAGGCATCGCGCCCGACCACGTGATCGCCGGTGATGAGCTGGAAGCCGGCGGCCGCCCCGGTCCCTACATGGCGTTGGCCAACATGCTGGCGTTGAAGATCGGCAACGTCGCCGCCTGCATCAAGGTCGACGACACCACGCCCGGCATCGAAGAAGGCATCAACGCCGGCATGTGGACGGTCGGTCTGTCCCTGTCCGGCAATGAAGTCGGCTGCACCAAGGCGGAACTGGCGCAACTGTCGCCGGAAGAAATCAAGGCGCTCAAGGCCCTGGCCGAAATGCGCCTGCGCGAAGCCGGCGCCCATTACGTGATCGACTCGGTGGCGGATTTGCCGGCGGTGGTCAACGACATCGCCGCGCGCCTCAAGGCCGGCGAGCGCCCGTAATCCATCCCTTGCCACCGGGGCTCGGAGCGACGGCGTACAATATCGCCGTCGCATTCCATAAAAAACCTCTTCAGAATCCCCCTGTGGCAGCTTACATCTTCGTCTTGAGCGTCGGCCTGATCGCCGGCATGGTCAGCGGCGTCATCGGCACCGGTTCTTCCATCATGTTGTTGCCGGTGCTGGTCTACAACTTCGGTCCCAAGCAAGCGGTGCCGATCATGGCGGTGGCTGCCGTGATGGCCAACCTGTCGCGCGTGCTGGCTTGGTGGCGCGTGGTCAACTGGCGCGCCTTCCTGGCGTACTCCATTCCCGGCGTGCCGGCGGCGGCGCTCGGTGCGCGCACCTTGCTGGAACTGCCGGCCCACTTCATCGACATCAGCCTCGGCCTGTTCTTCATCGTCATGATCCCGTTCCGCCACTGGGTCAGGAAGCGCAACTTCACCATCCGCCTTTGGCAACTGGCGCTGGCCGGCGCCTTCATCGGCTACCTGACCGGCATTGTGCTGTCTACCGGGCCGCTCAGCGTGCCGGTGTTTACCGCCTACGGCCTCAGCAAGGGCGCCTTCCTCTCCACCGAAGCGGCCAGTTCGCTGCTGCTCTACGTCAGCAAGGTGCTGACCTTCCGCGAACTCGGCGCGATGCCCTTGTCGGTTTTCCTGCAAGGTTTGCTGGTGGGCGCGTCGCTGATGGCCGGCACCTTCGTCGGCAAGGTCTTCGTCATGAAGATGAGCGAAGCCAACTTCCAGCGCCTGCTGGATCTGTTGCTGCTGGCCTCGGGTTTGTCGCTGCTATGGGCGGCGCTGAACTGATTTCGCTCCCTGCGCAAGGGCGCGCTTTGGCATATGCTTGCAGCACCGTCCGGATAACACCCCTGTACTAACGCAACAACGAAACAAGGAAATCATCATGCCCAAGAAAGAAAAGCTCGATCCGGAAACTGAAGCCCTGATCCAGTGGTGTACCGAAGTCGAAAAATTCCTCGTCAAAGGCGGCGCCACGCTGGAGCAGGCGCAGGAACATATCGAGGAAGAAGTCGAATGGTTCACCGATCTGTTCTATGACGGCCTGACGCCGGAAGAAGCCGCCAAGGAAGCGCTGAATTAAGCCTTCAAACCGCATTCCTTAAAGCAACAAAAATTATCTCACTCCCTGCAATCCCGCTCCCGGCCTAGCGCCGGGAGTCCCTCTCAATAATTTCCACATTTCTGCAACACAGGTTTTTTGAGAGTTTTCTCATATTAATCCGATCCGCAAATCGTCAGAATGGCTTCACTGCTTAAGTAAACACAAGGTGCTGAAGCAAAACGAATTCAACCGAACTTCACCATTCTGACTCTTTAAGGAAACGATCATGAACAAGCAAATCGCTCTCTTCTCCACCCTGGCTGCTTCCCTGCTGGTGTCCTTCGCTGCGCAAGCCGCCGACACTGCTGAATTGAAGGTCAAAGGCGTGATTCGTCCTTCGGCCTGCACCCCGGCCTTTACCGGCACCAATGTCGTGGACTACGGCACCATCGCCGCCAAGAGCCTGAGCGCCACCGCCCCGACTGCACTCGCTGAAAAGACCATCGCCTTCACCGTCACTTGCGATGCAGCAACCAAGGTTGCCGTGCGCGCCATCGACAACAAGGCGTCCACCGTCGTCGCCGGCCTGATGACTACCATCAACTCGAACCTGACCGACAAACATGCCTACGGTCTGGGCGCAGCAGGCGGCAAGAACATCGGCGCCTACAGCGTGCGCTCCATCGTCGGTTCGTTCACGGCTGACGGCGCTACACCGGATGTCGTCGCCGACGCAGCCAACAACGGCACCTGGGCCAAGTCGACTTACGGTCGCTTCAATGCCGACGGCACCAACCGCCAGGCGTTCGCTGCCTCCGGTTCGACCACGCCTGGTTCGTACAAGACCATGTCCGGCAACCTGGGCGTGACTGCTGTCCTGGACAAGGGCGCCAACCTGCCGCTGACACAGAACATCGACCTCGACGGCTCGGCAACGATTGAAGTGCAATACCTGTAATCCCACCTTTTACCGGTAGTCTCCTGTTAGCCCGCCTGTGTCACCGGCGGGCTTTTTTGCGTCTGCAGCAGCGTGGCGGGATAGCTCGCCAATATCTCATCCTGTCCCAGCAACGGCGGCACTTCTGCCACCAGCGCATCGATGGCGGCGCGCACTTTGGACGGCAAATGGCGCGTTTGCGGCCACACCACGTGGATCGCGCTCGCCACCAGTTGATCCGCCCCCATGACCAGCGACAGACGCTGCTGGCGCAACTCGTGCAGAATCATCCAGCACGGCAGCCAGGCCAATCCCGCACCGGCGACGGCGGCGTCGTTGATGGCCTGCAAATCGTCCAGATGCAGGCGGCAGTCCGCCCGGACTTCGTGCACCGCGCCGTCATCGCCCTGCAATTCCCACGGCGCAACGCGACCGGCGTTGCTGTAGGCGATGCCGGCGTGTTGCGCCAATTGCTCCGCGTTCACCGGCGTACCGTGTTGTGCAAGATAGGACGGCGATGCGCAAATGCCCATGCGCTGCACGCCCAGCTTGCGCGCCACCAGCTTGCTGCTGTCCGGCAGCGTGCCAACCCGGACGGCAAGGTCATAGCCTTCCTCCACCAGATCGGCGACCCGATCGTTGAATGACATCTCGATTTGCAGCGAAGGATATTTCTGCATCAGGCGCAGCATGACCGGCGCGATGCAATGCCGTCCCAGCAGCACCGGCACGCTGATGCGCAAGCGTCCGGCCGGGGTCCTGCGACCGCCTTCGAAGGCTTCTTCGGCGGCCTCCAGTTCAGCCAGCGCGCGCAGGCAACGTTCGTAATAAATCTGGCCGTCTTCGGTCAGCGTCTGGCGCCGCGTGGTGCGCACGAACAGGCGCACGCCGAGGCGCTGCTCCAGCCGCGCGACGATCTTGCCCACGGCCGAACGCGTGACCCCGAGACGCTGCGCCGCCAAGGCAAAACTGCCGGCTTCGGCGACGTCGACGAAGACTGAAATTCCGTCCAGGCGCTCATTCGTATTGGTTCCATTTAAGAATCAATGATTGATCAAATTATATCCAATGCATCCTTTACATCTCTTATATCGTAGCTGTTCGGTGAAACTTTTGCACCGCTTTCCCTTGAACCGTTTTTCCTTCCGGAGCCACCATGAGCACCTCAACCATGAAAGCCTACCAACTGCGCCCCGGCGCCGGCGTCGCCGAGCTGGCGTTCGCGCGCATCCCGATACCGCAGCCGCGACCGCATGAAGTGCTGATCAAGACGCACGCCGCCGCACTCAACTACCGCGATCTGATGTACGCGCGCGGCAACTACATTAACCTGGCCGATGCGCCGCTGGTCCCGGCCGGCGACGGCGCCGGCGAAATCGTCGCCGTCGGCGCGGAGGTGACGCGCTTTGCCGTCGGCGACCGCGTCACCCACAGCTACTTTGAAAGTTGGATCGACGGCAAGCCGGATCCCTACAAGACCGCCGCCGCGTTCGGCACGCACATCAACGGCACGCTGGCGGAATTCTTCGTGGCGCCGCAAGACACGCTGGTCGCCATTCCCGCGCACCTCGACTATGCCGAAGCATCGACGCTGTCCTGCGTCGGCACGACCGCATGGAACACGCTGTTCAGCGACGGCGGCCTGCTGCCGGGAGCAACGATCTTGTTGCAAGGCACCGGAGGCTTGTCCGTGTTCACGCTGCAGGTCGCCAAGGCGGCCGGGCTGCGCGTGATCATCACATCGTCGAGCGACGCCAAGCTGGCACGCGCCCGCGCGCTCGGCGCCGACGAGACCATCAACTACCGCACCACACCGGAATGGCAAAACGAAGTACTGCGCCTGACCGGCGGCCAGGGCGTCGATCTGACCGTCGAAGTCGGCGGCGAAGACACGCTGGCGCGCTCGCTCACGGCCACGCGCATGGGTGGCGTAGTCTCGGTGATCGGCGGCTTGACGGGCTTTGGCGGCACCAGCATCGAACCGCTGGCGCTGATTGCAGGCGTGAAACGGCTCAGCGGCATTTTCGTCGGCAGCCGCGCCATGCTCGACGAACTGAACAGCTTCATCGCCGCGACCAAATTACGTCCGGTGATTGATCATGTGTTCAGCTTCGACGAAGTGCCGCAGGCTTACGCCCATCTGGAATCGGGCAAGCAGTTCGGCAAGGTCGTGGTGAAGGTGGCGGACTAGAACAGTTCCTTTTGACCGCCGGTCAATGCGCTGAAGTCATCCTGCAAGAATGGCAGGATGGCGTCGGCCACCGGTTGCAGCTGGCGCGTGACGTAGTGGTCGTAGTCGATGGCGGCGCGGCGCGTTTCCAGCGGCTCGGGACCGGCGGTGGTCATGACGTAGCTGATCCAGCCGCCGTCCTGGTATTGCAGCGGCCGCCCCTGTTCGCGGTTGAACTCGTCGGCCATGCGCGCGGCGCGCACGTGCGGCGGCACGTTGCGCTCATAGGCGTCGAGCGGTCGTCGCAGGCGCTTGCGGTACACCAGCGCGTCGTCGAGCTCGCCATTGATCGTGCGTTCGACGTAGTCGCGTACGTAGTCCTGATACGGCTCGCGGCGGAAGATGCGTTGGTACAGATCCTGCTGGAACTGCTGCGCCAGCGGCGTCCAGTCGGTGCGCACCGATTCCAGTCCCTTGTAGACCATTTCTTCGCGGCCGTCCGGCTTGACGACCAAGCCGGCGTAGCGCTTCTTGCTGCCGAAGTCGGTGCCGCGCACGTTGGGCATGAGGAAACGCCGGTAATGGGTTTCGTACTCCAGCTCAAGCGCGTTGTCGAGTCCGTAGGTTTCCTGCAGATGCTTCGCCCACCAATCGTTGACGTGCCGCACCAGCGCGTTGCCGATGGCGTCCGCTTCCGCTTCGTCATGCGCCCTGCGCAACCAGACGAAGGTCGAGTCGGTGTCGCCGTAGATGACTTCGTAACCTTGCGCCTCGATCAGCTCGCGCGTGCGGTGCATGATCTCGTGGCCGCGCATCGTGATCGACGACGCCAGCCTCGCATCGAAGAAACGGCAGCCGGTCGAACCGAGCACGCCGTAGAGCGAATTCATGATGATCTTGAGCGCCTGCGACAAGGGCTTGTTCTGCTGGCGCTTGGCGACTTCACGGCCTTGCCAGATCTTTTCCACGATGGCCGGCAGGCTGTGCTTGCTGCGCGAGAAACGCGCGCCACGGAAGCCCGGCACCGAGTCGGCGTCGGACGGATGCGCCAGTCCTTCCACCAGCCCGACCGGATCGATCAGGAAGGTGCGGATGATGGACGGATACAGGCTCTTGTAGTCGAGCACCAGCACCGAGTCGAATAAACCACTCTGCGAATCCATCACGAAACCGCCCGGACTCGACTCGCCCGGCATGTCGCCGAGGTTGGGCGCGACGAAGCCGAGTCTATGCATGTGCGGCATGTAGAGATGACCGAACGCCGCCACCGAACCGCCGTTGCGGTCGGCCGGCAAGCCCGTCACCGACGCGCGCTCGAGCAGGAAGCTAAGCAACTCGGTCTTGGCGAAGATGCGCGTGACGAGTTCGCAATCCTTGAGGTTGTAGGTCGCCAGCGCCGGTTTGTCCTCGGCGAAGCGGCGGTCGATTTCATCCATGCGCTGGTAGGCGTTGTTGATCGCCTTGCCCTCGCCGAGCAGGGTCTGTGACACCGATTCCAGACTGAATGAAGGGAAACTCCAGGTCGCCGAGCGCAGCGCCTCGATGCCGTCGATGATCAGCCGTCCCGCCGCCGAGGCGAAATAGTGATTCTGCTGGAAGCCGTGCTCGCGCCATTCCAGCTCGCTGCCGTCGCGACCGAAACGCAGCGGGATGCCGAAGCGCGCCGCATGCTCGCGCAACACGCGCAAGTCGAACTGCACCACGTTCCAGCCGATGATGGCGTCAGGGTCGTGCTGCGCCATCCACTGGTTCAGCTTCTCCAGCATCTGCGCGCGGCTGTCGCAATATTCCATGTCGAAGTCGAGCCCGCTGGCGTCGCCATTCGGTGGCCCGAGCATGTAGACCTGACGCTGGCCGCAGCCTTCCAGCGCGATCGAATACAGGTCGCCGCCCATGGTGGTTTCGATATCGAGCGACACCAGTTTCAGTTGCGGGCGATAGTCGGGCGCGGGCTTGAGCTGGGTGTTGAGCAGCGGCCCGGCACCATTGGCGTCGCCGCTGAACAGCACTGGCGCGGTGATGAAGCGTTCCATCAGGTAACGCTCCGGCGGACGAATGTCGGCCTCGTACATGGCCAGGCCGTACTCGCGGAATTGCTTTTCGATCTTGATCAGCTGGCGATGCTGGCGGCAATACAGACCCAGCACCGGCCGATGTGCGAAGTCGGTCAGTTGCAACGTCCGCAGTTCGACCTCGCGCTCGTTGCGCAGCAGCGCTTCGGCTTGTTCGCGTTGTTCTGCGGGGATAAACGCGACGGAATGTTGCGACGGCAGGCGTACCAGTTGCGGTCCGTCGTCGGTCGCCAGCCAGAACTCGACGTCGGTCCCAGCCGGCGTATCGCGCCAGTGCCTGGTGAGGAGAAAACCTGCTCGTTGTTGCGTCACGTTGCTGCTGCCTTGCTGCCCTGTTTTGGAGTCGCAAGTATAGGCGATTCCAGCCGGGTCAGCTCTGCATCGGCGCGCCGTCGAGGATCCTGTTCTGCGCTTCGGCATCGGCCTCCGCAGACGGCGTCAGTTCCACCGGATCAATCGAAGAACGCAAGCGCGGCAAGGCATCGGGATGATGCTCGGCAATGAAGGCGATCATCGATTCGCGAATGGTGCAGCGCAGGTCGAAGGCGTTGCCTGAATTCTGTGCGCTGACCAGCATGCGCACCTGCATCGCACGTTCATTGGCATCGGTCACCTGCAGCACGCAGACGCGCCCGTCCCATTGCGGCGCCGCCTTGCAGACGCGTTCGAACTCGGTCCGCAGCGCCGCCACCGGCAACTTGAAATCCAGCCACAGGAATACCGTGCCGAGGATGGTCGACGAAGTGTGCGTCCAGTTCTCGAAGGGATTCTCGATGAACCATTGCAACGGCACGATCATGCGACGCTCGTCCCAGATGCGAACGACCACGAAGGTACCGGTGATTTCTTCCACGCGCCCCCATTCACCGTTGACGATCAGCACGTCGTCGATGCGGATCGGCTGCGAGAAAGCGATCTGCAGGCCGGCGATGAAATTGCCCAGCACCGGCCGCGCCGCGATACCGGCGACCAGCCCCGCCACGCCGGCCGAGGCCAGCAGACTGGCGCCGAACTGGCGCGCGCCCGGCAAAGTCAACAATACGAAAGCCAACCCCAGCAGACCGACGATGAAGTAGGCGCTGCGCGTAAGCACGCGCGTCTGCGTCAGGATGCGGCGCGCCTTGAGGTTGTCGGCGACGTCGTAAGGATTGAGCTGGGTGATGGTGGCGCTGACCGACACGATGCACCTCATCACGAACCAGGTGATCGCCACGATCAGGGCCACCGTACTGATGTAGGACAGCGAATGCAGGCCGGGCGTATCGTCCGGCGCGGCAGTCAGCACTACGCGCACGGCGAACAAGGCCACGCACACCTGGCTGGCGCGAAAGGCGATGCGGGTGGCGTTGGTGGTGAACGGCCGGTTGCGCACCAGCCGCCGCAACAGCACGATGCCGACGCGATGCACGATCATCGCCAGCAGGATCGCCAGCACGGCGGCCACTGCCACGATCACGCCTGACTGCAACGGACCGGGTTGTAGATTGTTGAGATAGGGTATTTCCATAGGCGACTCCTGTTCATGGCTCTGAAAGGAGATCGCCGAGGCGGGAGGTCAGTTCCCCGGTTTAATGCGAGGAGTGACTGTCTGCCAACATCACCGAGCCCTGCTTGCTCACCAGATAGGCACCTGCACCGGTCCTGCCGGCGACCACGCGCACCGGCTTGCCATCGATGAAATGCAGGGCCGCGCCGTCGTCCACGGCCACACCGGCCGGTAGTTTTTCTTCGCGCACGAAAGCCTCGAACGCCGGTCGGCGTTCCGGTTCGTGGGAATAATGCGGACAACAGGTGCCGCGCAGGAAGCCCAGGCCGTCCAGCGGCGCGAGCACGCCGGCATCGGAGTCCGTCACGCCATGTTCGAACCAGCACATCGCGCCGGCGCTCACGCCCGCCAGCACGATGCCGCTTTGCAGCGCTTCCTTGAGGATCGCCGGGAAGCCCCATGCACGCCACACCGCCAGCATGCTCTTGGTGTTGCCGCCGCCGACAAAAATCACGTCCTGCGCCATCGCCCATTCGCGCAGGTCCGGCGTGCGGTCGAAGAACGGCAGATGCGTCGGCATGCAATCGAGGGCGGCGAAGCGTGCATAGAATTTGAGGAGATAAGCCGGCGCGTCGCCGCTGGCGGTCGGCACGAAGCCGATGCGCGGATGCGCGGTACGGGCTTGCTTGAGGATGTATTCGTCGAGGGACGGATCGCTCTCGGTCGAAAAACCGCCGCCGCCCAATGTAATGATTTGCTGTTTCATATTTTTATGACTGCAGGAAGTACGAACTTGAATGGTCTTACCAATAAATTAACATCAAATGCAAATTAGAACGATCGTAATCATGCCATGGGCGAGACAAAATATATTGCAGTGCAACCTTTGGAAACACAAAAAAAGCCGGAAGTTTTCACTTTCGGCTTTTTGATTGTTTTCAAAACATCAATATCGCGGCGCAGGCCTCAGGCATTCTTCCATTCCGCACTGCGTTTTTGCAGGAAGGCATTGACGCCCTCTTTCTGGTCCTCGGTGCTGAAGAGATCGAGGAACAGTTCGCGCTCGACCGGCAGGTTAGCCATCGGCGGCTGATGCCGCGCGCCCTGGATCAGTTTCTTGCTGGCGGCCACGCTCGACGGGCTCTGCTTGTCGACCTGCTTCGCCAGTTCCAGCGCGCGCTGCTTCGCCTGCCCCTTCTCGACCACTTCTTCCACCAGGCCGATGCGCAAGGCAGTCTCGGCGGTGACGCGTTCGCCGCACAGAATCATGCGCTTGGCCCAGCCCTCGCCGACCAGCAAGGGCAGCAATTGCGTGCCGCCGGCGCAAGGCAGCAAGCCCACCGCCGCCTCCGGCAAGGCCATCTGCGCCTGCGTTTCAGCGATGCGAATGTCGCAGGCCAGCGCGCATTCGAGACCGCCGCCCATGGCATAGCCGTTGATGGCGGCAATCGAGACGCCGCGGAACTGGCTCAGCGTCTCGAACGCTTCGCCGAAACGGCGCGCCATGTCCAGCGCCACGGCCTTGTCGCCGTCGGCGAACAGTTTCAGGTCGGCGCCGGCGGAAAAGAATTTCTCGCCCTCGCCCGTCACCACCAGGCTGTAGATGTTGCGGTCATTGTTGAGATCCGTGACGAGGCGCTTGAGATCGACCAGGCCCTCGCGCGTCCAGGTATTGGCCGGCGGATTGGCCAGCGTAAGGATGGCGGTATGGCCTTCTTTCTCAAGCTTCAGATTGGTGTAACTGGTCATCGGATGTCCTCGTTGGAATCGTTGCTAAGCAAATGGCGCGCGATGATCACGCGCATGATTTCATTGGTGCCTTCCAGGATCTGGTGCACACGCACGTCGCGGAAATACCGCTCCAGCGGATACTCGCGGAGGTAGCCGTAACCGCCGTGGATTTGCAGGGCTTCGTTGCAGATCTTGAAGCCGAGATCGGTGGCGAAGCGCTTCGCCATCGCGCAATAGGTGGTGGCGTTGGGCGATTTTGAATCGAGCTTGACCGCAGCCAGGCGCACCATCTGGCGCGCAGCAACCAGTTCTGTCTGCATGTCGGCCAGCTTGAACTGCAGCGCCTGGAAATCGGCCAGCGGACGACCGAACTGCGTGCGCTCCTTCATGTAGCCATGCGCCGCGTCGAGCGCCGCCTGCGCTGCGCCGACCGAACAGGTGGCGATGTTGATGCGGCCGCCGTCGAGGCCCTTCATGGCGAACTTGAAGCCCTCGCCTTCGGCGCCGAGCAGATGATTGGCCGGCACCTTGACGTTGTCGAAGCTGATGGCGCGCGTCGGCTGGCTGTTCCAGCCCAACTTGACTTCCTTCTTGCCGTAGCTGATGCCGGGCAGATTGGCCGGCACCACGATGGCCGAGATGCCCTTGGCGCCGTCGCCGCCGGTGCGCGCCATCAGCACCAGCACGTCGGTTGCGCCCGCGCCCGAGATGAAGGCCTTGGAACCGTTGATGATGTAGTGACCATCAACCAGCTTCGCCGTGGTCTTGAGTGATGCGGCGTCGGATCCCGAGCCCGGCTCGGTCAGGCAATAAGAGCCGATCTTCTTGCCCGCAGCGAGGTCGCCGCACCAGGCCGCCTTGACTTCCGGCGTGGCCCACGAGGCGATCATCCAGCTCACCATGTTATGGATGGTCAGGAAGGCTGCGGTCGACGGGCAGGCGTGCGCCAGTTCTTCGAACACCACGGTGGCGTCGAGGCGCGACAGCCCCATGCCGCCGACTTCTTCCGGCGTGTACAGCGCGCAGAAACCGAGTTCGCCGGCCTTGGCGATCACGTCAACGGGGAAATGCGATTCCTCATCCCAGCGGGCCGCATGCGGCGCCATCTCGCCGGCGGCGAAATCACGCGCGCTGGCCTGGAAGGCCAACTGGTCTTCGTTCAGTTCAAAATCCATGCTTGTCTCCTGTAGTCGATCTTGGGATCTTGCGATCTTGTCTTGTTTGGCAAAAGACTAACGCAAAAACAGCGCCGATGATGTCGCCGGGGCGACATTGGCGCTGAGTTGATTCACGGCAGTCATTGTGCACGAAATGGGGTAATGGCTGGAGGCCCGGTGAATGGCACGCGGTGTGCAGCAATCCCAAACTGCTTTGCATCTCTGCACACCGCGCACATCGCTACTCCATCAAGCTGCAGCAATCGTCGCGACGTTGACCTTCTGCGCCAAACCGGCAGGTACGGCGGCGGCATAACGCACCAGCAATTCATCCTGCTTGCCGCGCGCCTGCGTCAGCGCCTTGTCCTTGACGTGACCGTAGCCGCGGATCTGTTCCGGCAACTGCGCGATCTCGACGGCCAGCGCCAGCTTGTCCGCGTTCAGGCCGTCCAGCAGCGAGGTCACCGTGGCGCGATATTCCGCGATCAGGCGACGTTCCGTCTTGCGCTCCTCGGTGTAGCCGAAGACGTCGAAGCTGCCGCCGCGCAGTCCCTTGAACTTCGCCAGCAGCTTGAACGCCGACATCATCCACGAACCATACTTCGCCTTGACCAGGCGGCCTTGCGCATCTTTCTTCGAGAACAGCGGCGGCGCCAGGTTGAAGCTCAGCGAGAAGTCGCCTTCGAACTGCTGCTTCAGTTGCTCCATGAAACGGCCGTCGGTATACAGGCGCGCGACTTCGTACTCATCCTTGTAGGCCATCAGCTTGGAGAGATTGCGCGCGACCGCCATGGTCAGCTTGTCGCCGAGGTTCAAGGCGGCTTCCTTCACGCGCACCTGCTCGACGAAACGTGCGAAGGATTCCGCATAAGCCGCATCCTGATATTCGGTCAGGAAAGCCACGCGGCGCTTGATCAGCTTGTCCAGCGTTTCCGGCATGCGGATCACCACCGGTTGCGCCGGCACGGCGATACGCTCCACGCGCGCCAGATCGACGGCGGCGCGGCGGCCCCACAGGAAGCTGGTCTTGTTGGACTCGATGGCGACGCCGTTCATCTCGATGGCGCGCAGCAAGGCGGCTTCGGTCAGCGGCAATTCGCCGCGTTGATAGGCATAGCCCAGCATGAACAGGTTGGTCGCGATCGAGTCGCCCATCAGCGCCGTCGCCAGGCGCGTGGCATCGATGAAGTCGGCGCGGTTGTCGACCGACTCCTGGATCAGCGCCTTGACATCTTCGAACGGGAACTGCCAGTCGGGATTCTTGGCGAATTGACCCGGCGGTTGCTGATGCACGTTGACAACCGCGCGGGTGCGGCCCGGCCGCATCTTCGAAATCGCATCGTGCGAACCGGCCGTCAGCATGTCGCAACCGAGGATCAGATCGGCCTCGCCGGTGGCGATGCGTTGCGCGCGGATCGCTTGCGGCGTGCGCGCGATGCGCACATGCGAGGTCACCGAACCGTTCTTTTGCGACATGCCGGTCATGTCCAGCACCGACGCGCCCTTGCCCTCCAGATGCGCTGCCATGCCCATCAGCGCGCCGATGGTGATGACGCCGGTACCGCCGATGCCGTTGATGAGGATGTTGAACGGCGTGTCGCAGGACGGAATCGCCGGCTCAGGAAGCACGCCGAAGCCATCCGCGCTGTCCTTCTTGATGACGCCGGTCTTCGATTTCTTGAGCTTGCCGCCGCTGACGGTGACGAAGCTCGGGCAGAAACCCTTGACGCAGGAATAATCCTTGTTGCACGAAGACTGATCGATGGCGCGCTTGCGGCCGAATTCGGTTTCCAGCGGCAGGATCGAGGTGCAGTTCGATTGCACGCCGCAGTCGCCGCAGCCTTCACAGACGGCTTCGTTGATGAACAGGCGCTGATCGGGGTCGGGGTATTCGCCTTTTTTGCGGCGACGGCGTTTTTCCGCGGCGCAGGTCTGATCGTAGATGATGACGGTCACGCCCGGCAACTCGCGCATGTCGCGCTGCACGGCGTCCATGTCCTTGCGGTCGTGAATCGTGACCAGGGCCGGCAGATTGGAGCGATCGCTGTAGCGGCTGATGTCTTCGCTCACCAGCGCGATGTGCTTGATGCCTTCGGCCGCCATCTGTTGCGCGATCATCGGCACCGAGGTGGTGCCGTCGACTGGCTGGCCGCCGGTCATCGCCACCGCATCGTTGTAGAGGATCTTGTAGGTCATGTTGACGTTGGCCGCGACGGCAGCGCGGATCGCCAGGTAACCCGAATGGAAATAGGTGCCGTCGCCGAGGTTGGCAAACACGTGCGGCACCTGCGAAAACGGCGCCTGTCCGATCCACGGTCCGCCCTCGCCGCCCATGTGCGTGGTCAGTTTGTTGAACTCGGGATAGATGGCGGTGGCCATCACGTGGCAGCCGATGCCGGCCAGCGCGAAGCTGCCTTCCGGCACCTTGGTCGAGGTGTTGTGCGGGCAGCCCGAGCAATAATAAGCCGGACGCGGCGGCGTGCTCACCGCCTTGTTCAAGACTGCATCCTTGGCGTCGAGGAAAGCCAGACGCGCCTTGATCAAATCGCTGGTGTGGAAACGCGCAATGCGCGCCGCAATCACGCGCGCAATCTGCGCCACCGAGAAGTCGGCCTTGGAAGTCAGCAGCCATTCGCCGCGCGGCGCCACCCACTCGCCCTTTTCGTCAAACTTGCCGATCACGCGCGGACGCACGTCGTCGCGCCAGTTGTAGAGTTGTTCCTTGAGCTGGTATTCGACCATCTGGCGCTTCTCTTCGACCACCAGGATTTCATCAAGGCCCTGGGCGAATTCACGCACGCCTTCCGGCTCCAGCGGCCACGGCATCGACACCTTGAACAGGCGCAGGCCGATCTCGGCGGCGAAGTCTTCGTCAATGCCCAGTTCGCTCAATGCTTCCAGCACGTCGAGGTAGGACTTGCCGGAAGCGATGATGCCCAGCCGCGCCTTGGGGCTGTCGATCATCACGCGGTTGAGCTTGTTCGCGCGCGCGTAGGCGAGCGCGGCGTAGATCTTGTAATCCTGCATCAGCGCTTCCTGCTTGCGCGCCTGCACGCCCAGCGTGTCGGTCGACAAACGGGCGTTGAGGCCGCCTTCGGGCATGACGAAGTCGGCCGGGTATTTGATCTCGATGCGGAACGGATCGGCGTCCACCGAAGCGCTCGACTCGACGGTGTCGGCCAGCGCCTTGAAGCCCACCGTACAGCCTGAGAAACGCGACATGGCCCAGCCGTGCAGGCCGAGGTCGAGGTATTCCTGCACATTGCAGGGGTACAGCATCGGAATCATCGATGCCGAGAAAATATGATCGGACTGGTGCGGCAGCGTCGACGAATACGCGCCGTGGTCGTCACCGGCGACCAGCAGCACGCCGCCCTTGGCTGACGTGCCGGCATGGTTCATGTGCTTGAGCACGTCGCCGCAGCGATCCACGCCGGGGCCCTTGCCGTACCACATGGAGAACACGCCTTCGACCTTGGCCGGGCCGATCAGGTCGACCTGCTGCGTGCCCCAGACGGCAGTGGCTGCCATGTCTTCGTTGGTGCCGGGCTGGAACTTGACCTTGTGCGCTTCGAGATGCGGCTGCGCCTTCCACAGGGCTTCGTCGAGTCCGCCCAGCGGCGAGCCGCGGTAGCCGGAAATGAAGCCTGCGGTGTTGAGTCCGGCTTTCTGGTCGCGCAGATACTGCAGCAGCGGCAAGCGCACCAGCGCCTGGATGCCGGACAGGAAGATCGAACCCGAAGTTGCGGTGTATTTGTCGTCGAGACTGACCGTCGCGAGCGGTGTAGTCCCCGAGACGGGAGATGTTACTGAATTTGCTACAGTGGTTGCTGCCGGTGTCACTGCCCGCCCCGACCGGTCAGGGGCTGACAATTCAACAGGCTCGGCTGCCGAACGGTATTCCATGTACGTCTCCAAAATGATTATTCAGATATCGCCTGCCGTTACTGCACCGGGTACGATGCGTTACTGTCAGACAAAGCGGCCGTGGTAGCGACCTTCACAACAATCCGTCCTCCGAAACTGCTGTGACTGAAGTCTATGCTTTTAAAAGAAGATCAAGGAAATACCGATTGTCGATGGGGGTATAATTTTTAAATATACCCTCGCATGTTCTTGTGGCGCCCGTTGCAGGTCGTGCTGCTGCCATTGCCCGCAATCAATGATAGGATCGCAACGGTCGCTGGCGCTGAGCCGGCGGACATATTCACCAACATCAACAAGATTAAGTCATGAAACGAGTCATCACCTGCATCCTCATCGGCGTCATCCTCTATTTCCTCATGCCGGTCATCACCAAATTCATCCCGCAATACCGTCTGGCGGTCTGGTCGATCACGGCAGCACTGGTGTCATTCATCGTGACGGCCGGTATGGACAAGGTCTGAGGACGATTACTTCTTGGAAGACAAGATTTCCAGCCAACTCGATGTAGACCTGGACGCGCTGGCCGCGTTCATGGCGCCGCATCGCCATGTGCTGGTCCTGAGCGGCGCCGGTATCAGCACGGCGTCGGGGATTCCCGATTATCGCGGCGCCAACGGCTTGCGGCGCGGCAAGGCGCCCATGGAAGGGCCGGCCTTCCGCAGTTCGGAAGCCATGCGCCGACGCTATTGGGCGCGCAGCATGATCGGCTGGCCCAAGCTGGCCGGCACCGCGCCGAACGCCGGCCATCGCGCGCTGGCGACGCTGGAAAACGCAGGCAAGGTCTCCACCATCCTGACCCAGAACGTCGACGGCCTGCATCAGCAGGCCGGCAGCAGCGACGTCATCGAATTGCACGGCAATATCCATCGCGTGGTCTGCCTTGATTGCGGCACGGCGCATACGCGTCGCAGCGTGCAGGACTTGCTCGAACATGCCAATCCTGAACTGGCCGCCAGCGATGCTGCCGCCTTGCCCGACGGCGACGCCGACCTGGAGACTGCCGCCCTCGCCGACTTCCATGTGCCGCCTTGTCCGGTATGCGGCGGCATGCTGCAGCCCGACGTGGTGTTCTTCGGCGACGGCGTGCCGCGTGCGCGCAGCGAAGCGGCCGAACGCGCGGTGGTGGCGGCCGATGCCGTGCTGGTGGTGGGGTCGTCGCTGGTGGTGTTTTCCGGATACCGATTTTGCCGCATGGCTGCGGAAGCGGGAAAACCGATCGCCGCCATCAATCGCGGCGTCACGCGCGCCGATCCTTTGCTGGCGCTGAAATGCCAGGAGGCGGCGGAGCTGCTGTTGCCCTTGCTGGCGGATCGTCTGACCTCGGTCTGAGCAAACGATCCGCCGCATGACGTCAGATCCGTTCGCGCCGATAACCGCCCATCAAGCCCTTCTTCGACAACACCCATTGCCACAGCTGGATGTCGCGTGCGCGGAAAGCGCCGGCGCAGGACAGCAGGTAGTAGCGCCACATACGGCGGAAGCGCGCGCCGAGTTGCGCTTCGAAACGCGGCCACGCCGCTTCGAAATTGCTGTGCCAGGCCATCAGCGTCTTGTCGTAGTCGGCGCCGAAGTTGTGCAGATCCTCCACTACGAACAAATGATCGAAGGCATCGCCCATCTGGCCGATCGACGGCAGGTCGCCGTTGGGAAAAATGTATTTGTCGATCCACGGATCGGGTGAGGACTTGCGCTGGTTCTTGCCGATGGTATGCAGCAGGAACAGGCCGTCGTCGGCCAGGCAGCGATGCGCGACTTCCATATAGGTGCGGTAATTGCGCCGGCCCACGTGTTCGAACATGCCGATGCTGACGATGGCGTCGAAGCGTTCGTTGAGTTCGCGATAATCCTGCAAGCGGAAATCCAACGGCAGATGTCCGTAGCGTTCTTTCGCCAGCGCGATCTGCTCCTTGGAAATGCTCACGCCCACCGCCTCCACGCCGTAACGTTCGGCGGCAAAGGCCATGAAGCTGCCCCAGCCGCAGCCAATGTCGAGTACGCGCATGCCGGGCTTGAGTTGCAGCTTGCGGCAGATCAGGTCGAGCTTAGCCTCCTGCGCTTCTTCAAGCGTTGTGGCGGTGTTCCAGTAGCCACAGGTGTAGGTCATGCGCGAATCAAGCATCGCGGCATAGAAATCGTTACCGAGGTCGTAGTGCACTTCTCCGACCATGCGCGAGCGCTTGAGGTTCTGGCGATTCAGGAATTTCGCTGCCAGCACGTGGCCGACCAGGCGCAATGGCTTAATGTTGTCGGCCAGCCGTGTGCGCAACAGGCGTGAGAAGAATTCATCGAGCTGTTCAGCGTCCCAGTCACCATCCATGTACGCTTCGCCGAGACCGAGGTTGGCCTGCGCAAAGGCACGTTCGGGTACGCCGGCGCGATGCAGCTGGATATCCCAAGGGTTGTGGCCGTTGATGCGGATGCCGCCGTGACCGAGCATCTCGGCCATGGCGCGGAAAATTGCCGAATCTTGTTGAAGCTCGCCGGGCGAGCTGATTGTGGAGGCATTCGAAGACATTTGCTGCGTTCCTGTTTGATGAGTTGAGGGGCGAGTGCGCTGCTCGGGCAGCGTCGAATCTTTCTGCAAGTCATGCACTAAAAGATAAATCAGACGAAAGTCTTTTGCACAATTGATTAAATGTTTAAAACCAATTGGCAATGACTATTGGCGCAACAACGTCGCCGATATCGCTCTCAATTCCGCTTCAGGATTGGATTGGCAGCGAATCATCTCAAATTTTTTTGACTATTTTTCATACAGATTTCATATCCCTTCCAATACTCCGGGTTATCCTTACGACAATCTTCCTGCTACCAAGAGCTGCAGGGCTCATGCCGAATTCTCACGATCTCCAATGACCAAACAAGTACAAAAACAAATGGAACCCGATAGCGCCGTCTACAAGACCCTGCTCGAATCAACCAAGGCAATCCCCTGGAAAATCGACTGGGCCACCATGAAGTTTACGTACGTCGGCCCGCAGATCGAAGCACTGCTGGGATGGACGCCGGAGAGCTGGGTATCGGTGGAGGATTGGGCCACGCGCATCCATGCGGAAGACCGCGAAGGCGTGGTGAATTTTTGCGTGGCGCAGTCGAAGGCCGGCGTCGATCACGAAGCCGACTACCGCGCCATCACTCGCGACGGCGAGCACGTCTGGATCCGCGACGTGGTGCACGTGGTGCGCAAGCCCGACGGCGAAGTCGAAGCGCTGATCGGCTTCATGTTCGACATCACCGAGCGCAAGAAGAATGAAGCTCGCCTGGCGGAATTGCAGAAGGAACTGGAAGTGCTGTCCTATCGCGACGGACTCACCAACGTCGCCAACCGGCGCATGTTCGATTCTGCGCTGGAAGTGGAATGGGCCAACGCCGTCAGGAACCGCACACCGCTGTCGGTGATCATGCTCGACATCGATTACTTCAAGCAGTACAACGACCACTACGGCCACATCCGCGGCGACGCCTGCCTCAAGCAGATCGCCGGCGTGCTCAGCAAGGCCGCCACGCGCACGCGCGATTTCTTTGCGCGCTATGGTGGCGAAGAGTTCGTGCTGATCCTACCCGAGACCGATCGCGCCTCCGGCCTGAAAGTGGCGCAACGCTGCCGCAAACAGGTACTGAAAGAAAAAATCCCGCACGAAAAATCGCAGGTGGAAAGCGTCGTCACCATCAGCCTCGGCATGGCAACCATCATCCCATCGCGCCAGGACCAGCGCATCGAGTTCATGGAAACCGTCGACAAGCGCCTGTACATGGCCAAGCAGCGCGGGCGCAATTGCATCGTCGCGGAAGACTGAACTTCAGCTGAGCGCCGCGGCGACGTCGCTCAACGCACGCGCCGACGGCGTGCCGATCAGGATGTCTTCGTAAAAGGCGCCGACCGCTTCGGTCGGATGGCGCAGCTGGATTTCCAGCACCCAGACGGCGTCGCCCGGCACGATTTCCATCTCGGCCAGTTTGGCCGGACCGAACAGCGCATGGGGAAAGTCGGAGACCCGATGCCCCGCCAGGTTGCGCTCCAGCAGCCAACCGCCGCGCGCTGCCGCAGCTTCCGCAAAATCGTACAGTTCACGCCCGGTCAGGCCGGTGCGCCATGCATCGCGCGTCTCGCTGAAGACATCGCGCGCCGCTTGCGCGCAGGCGCGATGCAGGCTGTCGTCGCCGAACACGATGGTGTCGCCGAAATCGCCTTCGTAACCATCCCATACGGGCCCCAGGTCGACCACCGCGATGTCCGCGGCGCGCAACCTGCGCTCTTTTTCCACGCCTTCGCGCGGCGTCCTGACCGTGTCGTCGCCGAAGCGGATGTAGGTCGGATGCCATGTATGCGACGAACCCATCGCGCGCAGATGATCATTGGCCATCGCCACAGCCTCGCCTGTTGTCATCCCCACGCGCAGCTTGCCGACAATCTGCGCGAGCGCGCGGATCGATTGTTCGCGCGCCGCCAGCATGCCGTCGAGCGAATATTTCGGTCCGACGCGTTCCCAGACCGGATCGAAGCCGCCGCGCGCCATCGGTGCCGTGCTGGCGCCGGACGGTACGAACGCTTCCGCAATGAAGTGATGCGCAGCCACGCCCAACGCCAGGCTGCGTTCGCGTACGGCGGCGACCATCGCCGGATTGCCGCAGGCGTACACGCGCGCGCCGGGCCATACATGATCGTCGGACGCTGCGACGTCTTGCACGTAACCTTGCCGCACGCCTGCTTCGATATGCTCCGCCGGGGCGATGACGCCGCTCCAGTGGAATCTGGCATCGGCGGCGGCAAGCCCGTCGAGGAACTCCCTGTCGTAAAAATCATCGGTGCGCGCGCCGCCCCAATACAGCGTCACGGGCGCAGCGTCTGCTTCCGCCAGCGCCGCCAGCAGGATCGGCTTGATGCCTGCGTAGCCGGTGCCGGTGGCGAACAGCAACAAGGCTGAACGTTCGCCAGTTTGCCAGGTGCAGGCGCCGAAGCCACCCTCGATGCTGAGCACGTCACCGACGGCGAGGCGGTCGAGCATGCCTTCCGAAAAGCGCCCGCCGGCGACGCGACGGATGTGAAAAACCAGCTTGCCGTCATCGTCCGCGGGAATGTTGGCGACCGAAAAGCAGCGGCTGCTGCCGTCATCGAGGTAGACCTTCACATATTGCCCGGCGCGCACCGGCATGGCTGGCGCGCCCTGCAACACCAGCCGCACCACTGTCGGCGTCAGCAGGCGCTTCTCCAGCACCAAGGCTTCGAAGCGCGATGCCCGCACCTCCGGCGACCAACCCGGAATGGCGACACGCATGTCGCTGCAGGCACGGTTGCGGCACAACAGCATCTCGTCATGCGCCAGCGGATACGGGATTCCCAGCCCCACATACGGTTCGGTCTCGTGCACGCCATCCAACACCCTGACCTTGCACGATCCGCATTCACCGCGACGGCAGGAAAACGGGATCGAGATCCCCTGCGCCAGCGCGGCGTCGAGCAACAGCTCATCGGCTGCGGTGAAGCTCTTGTCGGATTGATCCAGTGTGATGGTGTGTTTGCCTTGCATACGGTCCTCGTCGCCTGTCGATTGAAATGGGGTTAGTGACAAGGATTGTCGCGTTAGAATAGGACCATTGAAACCTCCAGATTTGAACAATTCATATGGTCCAGATGCGAAAATGGCGTCCCCTGCTCGATCTCGACGCCGACGGTTCTGCGCAAAAAGCGTCCTACCGCAAGATCGTCGACGGCCTCGCCGACGCCATCCGCAGCGGCCGTCTGGAGCCTGGCGCAGCCCTGCCCGGATCGCGCGAGCTGGCGGATATCCTCGACGTCAATCGCAAGACCGTGATCCTGGCCTACGAAGAAGCCATCATCAAAGGCTGGCTGGTCAGCGAGCCACGCCGCGGCACCTTCGTCAATGCGCGGTTTGCCGGCCACGCCACGACGTCCACCAAAGCATCGCTGTCAAAACGTACGGCCAATGTCAGCGAAGCATTTGCGCCGGACTTCATGACACCTGCGCTGCCGCCCTATTTCGACGATCTGTACCTCCCTGCGGTGCGCGCCGGCCGCACGCGCGACACCATGTATTTCGACAACGGCGCGCCCGACCATCGCTTGTTGCCGCAGGCGGTGCTGCATCGCTACTACCGCAACGCCATGAAGGCCGCCTTCAAATCCAGCTGGGTCAAATATGGCAACCTGGAATCCGCCGCGCAATTGCGCACGGCCTTGGCCGAGATGCTGCGCGCCACGCGCGGACTGACCGCAGGCGCGGGCAACATCTGCCTCACGCAAGGCACGCAGATGGCGCTGCACCTGGCGGCCGGCGCGCTGATCCGTCCGGGCGACGTGGTGCTGGTAGAACGGCTCAGCTATCCCCCAGCCTGGGCCATCTTCCGCGCGCTGGGCGCACAGATTGAAGTCATCGACGTCGATCGCGACGGCTGCCGCGTCGACCAGATCGAGGCGCTGTGCCTGAAAAATCCGGTGAGGTTGATCTACCTGACGCCGCATCATCAGTTCCCGACCACGGTCAGCCTGCGCGCCGACCGCCGGCAGAAACTGCTGGCGCTGGCCCAGCAGCATCGCTTCACCATCGTCGAGGAAGACTACGACCACGAATACCACTTTGAAGGCCGCCCCTACCTGCCGCTGGCGAGCGATCCCGGCCAGCGCAACGTCATCTACATCGGCTCGCTGTCTAAGCTGCTGGGGTCGTCGTTCCGCTGTGGCTTCATCGTCGCGCCGGAAAACCTGATCGAAGCACTGGGCAAGAATCAGTTGCTGATCTCCACGCACGGCGACGCCGTCATGCGAAAAATGCTGGCCGATCTGATTGCCGATGGTGAATTGCGCAAGCATCTGCGACGTGCGGCGAAGCTGTATCGCGTGCGCAAGGATGTATTGATGGAATCGCTGCACGCGCGTTTCGGCGAGCGCGTCACGCTGCGCAATCCCGAGGGTGGACTGGCGCTGTGGGTGACCTTCCGTGAGGATATCGACGTCGACGCCATGGTGCGGCATGCCGCCGGCGTGCAGCTGTTCGTGCGCAGTGGCCGCCAGTTTTCACCGCTGGATCAGCCGGTCAACGGACTGCGATTGGGATTTGCATCAATGGCGCCGGACGAACTGGCGCTGGCGGTCGGTCGCCTGCATGAGGCTTCGCGCAAAGAAGCTTAGTTTTCGCAGCCCCATGCCAGCCCATTCCTTTCCGGCTCCGGCCGAAACGCCCTCCAGGACTGCTCAACGATTTCTCATGCGCTCCAGCTGATCGAAGACCAGCATGCCGGCAATCATTGCCGCAACGAACCCAATCGCCTTGGGATAGCCGGCGGCGGCCGACACCAGCGCGGGACCAGGGCAGAAACCCGCCAGACCCCAGCCGATGCCGAACACTGCGCTGCCGGCTATCAGCCGTACCGTTATCGACGCTGCGGCAGGGATCTGCACCGGCAGGCCGAGCATGGAACGCCGCCGCCGGCGAGCCAGGAAGAAAGCCGGCGCGCCCAGCAGGATGGCGCCCGCCATAACGAATATCAACGAGGGATCCCACGCCCCGAACAAATCGAGGAAACCCAGCACCTTGGCCGGATTGGCCATGCCGGAAACCATCAATCCAAGGCCAAACAAAAGGCCCGCAAACAAGGCGCTTAGAACGGCCATGTCATGTCCCTCACGCTCTTCATGCCGCGACCAGATGCAGTTTGACAAACACCGTCGCGAAACCCGTCGCCAGGAACGTCAGCGTCGCTGCAACAGAGCGGACGGAACCGCGCGATATTCCGCAGACGCCGTGGCCGCTGGTGCAACCGCCTGCGTAGCGCGTGCCGATGCCGACCAGGAAGCCCGCCGTCAGAATTTCTCCCCAACCGGCCTGAATCTCGATCTCAATTCCCCTGCCGGCCCAGATCGCCATCACGGGCGCCAGCATCATGCCGATCAGAAAAGCTGCACGCCAGGCGAGGTCTTTTTCCGGCAGACTGAGCAAGCCGCCAAGAATGCCGCTGATGCCGGCAATCCTGCCATTGAACAGAATCAGCACCGCACTTGCCGTACCGATCATCAAGCCACCTGTCAGCGACAAGCCCGGTGTGAAATCAACCAGATTAATCAAATCACTACTCCATCCGCGGAAATTAAAAAGAAGAAATGGCGGCAGCCATTTCGTTCGGAAACCGGCTCACTCTCCCTTTTGCGGCTGCGCGATGGTGCGCAACTGGAAGCGGCCGTCGTTATTGAACAGCCAGGTCTCCGAAAGCTCCACCCGACCGCCGCTCAGCAATGCCGCCGGCGGTTTGGGGAAAGGCGCGGTGCCGCGCAGCGTAGCCAGCGCAGTGGCCTCGGTGATCTTGTCCTTGTTGGTGCGCACCACTTCGCTGCGCACCAGGTTGCCGTCCTTGTCGACCACGTACTTGATCACGATGACGGAACGCAGCAAGGCCTGCGGGCGTTCGACGTGGACCTTGGTCGAGTTGACCTGGGAGATGCGGCGCGCCAGGTCTTCCTTGTAGGCGCCCAGCGAGTCGGCCGTGGAAGTGCCGTCGGGCGTGGTCTTGACCTGCTCGATGATTTCCTTGGCGGTGGCGTCGCGGTTGGCCTGGGTATCGGGCTTTTGCGACGAACAGGCGGCCAGCAGCGCGGTGCTGACGCTGACCAGTGCTGCGACGGCTTTCATCGATGGCTTGTTCAAAGCGGAATCCCCGGTAAAGGAAAGAAGAAGCGTCATTAGACCATACCGATTAGACCACGCGGTGATAGCTGTACGTTCCCGCCATGTTGCCGGCGGGCGCAGATAAGGTTTTCAGGGAGAAAGAAGCTTGCCCGGCGGCAGCGGATTACTTGCCTAAAACACCTCATCCATAACCGCAGTCTATGGATGAAATCCATTCCATATATAACATCGCAACTGTCATCCAGCGGTCATATTAGCTACGTAATATCCGCTCACTTTCTGGCCGAACCCGGCATAGTCCTGATGAAAGAGCGCGATGCTTACTTCGTTACCCGTCTCTGACCCTGCATCTACCGCCGTTGCGGCGCCTTCCTTGCCTTCCGCTGCGACGTTCCTGTCGATCCGCAATATCAGCAAGCGCTTCGGTTCCTTCACCGCGCTCGACAATGTCTCGCTCGACGTTCGACAGGGTGAGATGGTTTGCCTGCTGGGCCCATCCGGCTGCGGCAAGACCACGCTGCTGCGCACCATCGCCGGCCTGGAAAAACAGGACGACGGTGCGATTCACGCGCACGGCGCCGACATCTCGCACCTGCCGCCGCAATCGCGCGACTACGGCATCCTGTTCCAGTCGTATGCCTTGTTCCCCAACCTGACAGTGGCGCAGAACGTCGCCTACGGCCTCAACGCGCGCCGCCTGTCGCGCACGCAAATGCAAGAGCGCGTGGCCGAGATGCTGGACATGATCGGCCTGTCCGGCAGCGACAAGAAATATCCCGGCCAGCTCTCCGGCGGCCAGCAGCAACGCGTGGCACTGGCGCGCGCGCTGGCGCCCTCGCCGTCGCTGCTGTTGCTGGACGAACCGCTCTCCGCACTTGATGCACAAGTGCGCGAACACCTGCAACTGGAAATCCGCCGCCTGCAAAAGCAGTTCAACATCACCACGCTGATGGTCACCCATGACCAGGAAGAAGCGATGGTCATGTCGGACCGCATCGCCATCATGCAGCACGGTCGCATCGAACAATTCGACACGCCCGGCCGCATCTATCGCCAGCCGGCCACGCCCTTCGTGGCCGACTTCATCGGCCAGGCCAACTGGCTGCCGTTCCAGCGCCTGTCGCCGCATCAGGTCAGCGTCGGCGCACTCACGCTGACGGTCGACGAAGCGCCGCGCCAACACATGGGCAACAACGACAGCGGTCGTTTGTTCTGCCGTCCGGAAGCGGTCGACGTGCTGCCTGCAGCCGATGCCTCGAACCGTTTTTCCGCACGTGTGGTCGATCAGATCTATCTCGGCGACCGTTACCGCATGATGCTGGAGCTCGACGAATTGCCGGGCCAGCGCCTGATGGCTGATGTCACCAACGACGTGCGTGCGCGCCTGCCGGACGTCTCGGCGCAGCGCATGTGGATCGCTTTGCCGCAGCAATCGCTGCATCTGTTTGCCTGAGCGCGACATGAATACCTCCGTCCAGGCGCCGCCGATTTCCATTGCGCCGACCGCCGCAGCTAAGCCGGCGTCGACCTTCAACGGCGACACCGCGACGGCCAACGGCCTGAAATATTTCCTGCTGCTCCTGCTGGTGCTGGCGCTGGCCCTGCCGCTGGTGGCCGTCCTCGGCCAGGCGCTGCTCGACAGCAGCGGCGCGTGGGCCGGCCTGGCACCGTGGAGCCGGCTGATCGCCAATCCTAACTTCTTCCCGATGGTGGCGCGCAGCGTCGGCGTGTCGGCTGCAACCGCCTTGCTGGTGGTGCCGCTGGCCTACCTGTTCGCCTACGGCCTGCAACGCACGCTGGCGCCGTTCAAGGGCCTGTGGCGCGCGATTGCCTTGCTGCCGCTGCTGGCGCCGTCGCTGTTACCGGGTATTGCGCTGATCTACCTGTTCGGCAACCAAGGGCTGTTCAAGGAATGGATGAACGGCAGCATCTACGGCTTCTGGGGCATCTTGCTAGGCGAGGCCTTCTACACCTTCCCGCATGCGCTGATGATCCTGTTGTCGGCGCTTTCGCTGGCCGATGCGCGCCTGTATGACGCCGCTTCCGCGATGGGCGCCAACAGCTGGAAAACTTTTCGCACCGTGACGCTGCCAGCCACCCGCTACGGCATCTTCGGCGCGTTCTGCCTGGTGTTCACGCTGGCGATTACGGATTTCGGCGTGCCCAAGATTGTCGGCGGCGCCTTCAGCGTGCTGGCGGTGGAAGCCTACAAGGCCGTGGTCGGCCAGCAGCAGTTCGACCGCGGCGCACTGATCGGCTTGCTGTTGCTGATTCCGGCCTTGCTGACCTTCTGTATCGACGGCTGGCTGCAAAAGCGCCAGCGCGCCCAGATGAGCAGCCGCGCCGAGGTGCTGACACCGAGTCGTCAATGGCGTCGCGATACGCTTTATACCGTGATCCTGCTGGCCATCAGCGCGACCTTGCTGCTGATGATCGTTGTTGCCGTAGGCGCTTCGCTGGTCAAGCTGTGGCCGTACAACCTCACGCTGACGCTGATGCACTACGACTTCGACAACATGGACGGCGGCGGCTGGCTGGCTTACTGGAACAGCCTGCGCCTGGCCATCGGCACCAGCATCGTCGGCACCGTCGTGATCTTCACCGGCGCCTGGTTGATGGAAAAGACACGCGGCAATCGCCTGCTCGACAATGCGCTGCGCTTCCTGAGCTTCATGCCGATGGCGGTGCCGGGACTGGTGCTGGGACTGGGCTTCGTGTTCTTCTTCAATCATCCGGACAATCCGCTGAACTTCCTGTACGGCAGCATGGCGATCCTGATCCTGTGTTCGGTGATGCACTTCTACACCACCGCGCACCTGACCGCCGTCACCGCCCTGAAGCAGATTGATCCCGAATTCGAAGCCGCCTCGGCCTCGCTCAAGGTGCCGCTGCTGCGCACCTACCTGCGCATTACGGTACCGCTGTGCCTGCCGGCGGTGCTGGAGATCTTCCGCTACCTGTTCGTGTCGTCGATGACGACGGTCTCCGCCGTGATCTTCCTCTACAGCCCGAACACTGTGCTGGCCGCGATCGCCGTGCTGAACATGGACGACGCCGGCGACGTCGGCCCGGCCGCCGCCATGTCGACGCTGATTTTACTGACCTCGATCGCCGTCTCGCTGCTGATGCACTGGGGCCTGGGCTACTGGGTGCGCCGTGCGCAAGCCTGGCGGACCGCCGGCAAGAAACATTGATGCCCACACTGATTACCTCGTTCGTCGTTTTACTTTTCCACCACAAGAAAGCAACCATGAAACCTACAACCATTCTGAAACTGCTTGCTTCCGTACTGGGTGCAGGCGCCCTGCTGTCCGCGCATGCAGCGACCACGCTGACCGTCTACACCGCGCTTGAGGCGGACCAGATCAAGGCTTACCAGGCCGAGTTCGAAAAATCCAATCCGGACATCGAAATCAAATGGGTGCGCGACTCCACCGGCATCGTCACCGCCAAGCTGCTGGCCGAGAAGGCCAATCCGAAGGCGGACGTGATCTGGGGTCTGGCGGCGTCCAGCCTGGCGATCCTCGACAAGGAAGGCATGCTGACGCCTTACGCGCCGAAGAACCTGGCGGCGATCGAAGCCAAGTACCGCAGCCCGGCCAATCCACCGGCATGGGTCGGCATGGACGTGTGGGGCTCGGCGATCTGCTTCAACACCGTCGAAGCGCAAAAGCAAGGTCTGCCGAAGCCGACCTCGTGGGCTGACCTGACCAAGCCAATCTACGCCGGCAAGATCGTGATGCCGCATCCAGCCTCCTCCGGCACCGGCTACCTCGACGTCACCGCCTGGATCCAGATGATGGGCGAAGACAAGGCATGGGCGTACATGGACGCGCTGCACAAGAACATCGGCCAGTACACCCACTCGGGTTCCAAGCCATGCAAGCAAGCCGCCACCGGCGAGTTCCCTATCGGCATCGCGTTTGAATACCGCGCCGTGAAGACCAAGAAGGAAGGCGCACCGATCGACATCATCCTGCCGTCGGAAGGTCTGGGCTGGGATCTGGAAGCGACCGCCATCGTCAAGGGCACCAAGAACCTCGACGCCGCCAAGCGCCTGGCTGACTTCTCCGCCAGCAAGGACGCCATGATGCAGTATGAAAAGAACTTCGCCGTGCTGGCCGTGCCAGGCATCGCCAAGCCTGATCCGCTGCTGCCGGCCGACTACGAAAAGCGCCTGACAAAGAACGACTTCGTCTGGACCAGCAGCAACCGCGACCGCATCCTGACCGAATGGAGCAAGCGTTACGAAAGCAAGGCTGAAAAGAAGCAATAAGCAGCAGAAAGTTTTAGAAGCACGAAGACCTGCCGCCCGCGCCGTTGAAAGCGCGGGCGGTGCTTAGCAGAAGAACCTGGAGCATCAGATGGGCAATACCAATACCAGCAAGGATCACATCGACGTCGCCGTCGTCGGCTCCGGCATACTCGGCCTGGCGCACGCCTTTGCGGCGGTCAAGCGCGGCCTGCGCGTGGCGGTGTTCGAACGCAGTTCGGCGCCGATCGGCGCCTCGATCCGCAATTTCGGCATGGGTCTGGTCACCGGCCAGCCTCCCGGCGTCATGCTCGGCCTTGCCAAACAAAGCCGCGCACTGTGGCTGCACCTGGCGCAGCGCGCCAACTTCAGCGCACGCGAAGCCGGCACCCTGCTGTTTGCCCGCACCGCAGCGGAACACGCGGTACTCGAAGAATTCATGATCGTGCGCGCACGCCAGCACGGCTACGATGCCTCGCTGCTGGAAGGATCGCAGCTCGACACGCTGTACGGCGGCCGCTTCCGCCATCATCGTTCGGCGTTGCACGGCACCCAGGACTTGCAGCTTTACTCACGCGAGGCCTTGCCCGCGCTGGTGTGCTACCTGCAGTCGCAGGGCGTGCAATTCCATTTCAA